>ERZ1032926.82-NODE-82-length-6976-cov-3.157058_pt1 | contig 6976 bp, 7 predicted proteins | sample MGYA00516955_ERZ1032926 | MGnify/ENA primary metagenome ERZ1032926 (study PRJEB33719, sample SAMN04262522) | wastewater metagenome | biome: rural village; feature: composting latrine chamber; material: composting feces with ash | place: El Salvador | collected... | reverse complement strand
CCCATGTAACCTTTATGGTGAGAAGAAGGATGCTAACGGTGCTCCTGAGGCTTTGCATCCACTTGAAAACGGTCAGCAAACATCTCCTGAACCACTTCCTTGTCGGCAATCAGATTCACCAGCGAAATATACTTGCACGACATCACATGCTTAAACGCAAGGCGAACTAGATGCGGCAATGGAGTCTCATAGCAAACCACCTGCGGAACCTCGAACAGCGCCGTCTCCAAAGTAGCCGTACCACTCGTTACCAAAGCCGCCGTACTGTGACTCAGGAGCGGATAGGTCTTATTGCGCACCATCTTGACAGGCGTACCCTTCAGGAACTTCTCATAATAAGAATCCTCGATGGAAGGAGCTCCTGCAAGCACCATCTGGTAATCCTCAAACCGCTCTGCCACCTCAATCATGGCTGGCAGATTATCCTTAATCTCCTGCAAACGGCTTCCGGCAAGCAAAGCAATAATCGGGCGATGCCTGTCCAGATTATTCTCTTCACAAAACTCCACGAAATTCTGATGATATTCCGACCGAAACTCATTCACCTCTTCTGCCGTAGGATTACCTACATAATGGATAGGATAACGGTGCTTTTTCTCGAAGAAAGGCACCTCGAAAGGCAGGATGGAGAAAAGTTCAGCGATATCACGCTTGATACTGCGGATTCGCCATTCCTTCCACGCCCAGATTTTAGGCGAGATATAATAGTACGCCGGAATATTAGTCTTCTTTTTCAAGAACTTAGCGATATTCAGATTAAATCCAGGATAATCTACAAGGATTACCACATCCGGTTTCCATTTCACAATATCTTCCTTGCATCTTTTCATATTAGAAAAGATGGTACCCAGATGCATCAGCACAGGAACAAAGCCCATATAGGCAAGCTCCTTGTAATGCTTGACACGAGTGCCACCTTCGGCAGCCATCAAGTCGCCACCGAAGAACCTAAATTCCGCAAACTCGTCAACATTTTTTAGCGAACGCATCAATCTGCTGGCATGCAGGTCGCCACTCGCCTCTCCTACTATCAAATAATACTTCATGATACTTTGAACTTGATACTTTGAACTTGGAACTTTATGATATGCTTTAACTTGGAACTTTCAATATTAAAGTTCAATATTAAAGTTCTTGATCCAATCATAATCCGTGATATCAATCTTGGTCGGTGTGATGGCAATATAGCCATGATTTACCGCCCACTGATCAGTATCCGCAGCATCTGGCTCGTCATTGCGATAATCGCCCACCATCCAATAGTATTCATACCCATGAGGGTGCGTGCGGTGCTCCACCTCGTTGATCCACGAACCATGTGCCATTCTGCAAGCCTTGAAGCCCTTGAACGGAGACTGTGCCGGGAAGTTGACATTCAGGCAGGTATATTTCGGCAAGCCCTTCTCCAGCACCATCTTCACCACCCGGATTACACCATCGCGCAAAGGTGAGAGATCGGCATTCTCATCATAGTTGCAACTGCTGAAGGCAATACTAGGAATGTGCTGCATACATCCCTCCTTGGCTACGCCCATCGTGCCCGAATAGTGATTATTCACACTGGAATTATCACCATGATTGATACCGCCAATCACGAGATCAGGACGACGGTCCTTAAAAAACTGGTCGAGCGCCAGCTTGACACAGTCCACCGGCGTACCACTGCACGACCACACTTCCACATCTTCGCCCATATTATGACGGCGCTTCAGTCGCAGTGGAGTGGTAGCCGAGAAGGCACAGGCGAATCCGGAACGGGCACTTTCGGGAGCCACAACCAGCAGGTCGCACCAGTCCTTGAGGAAGCTCACGAGCGTTTTAATACCATTGGCATGATAGCCATCATCATTAGAAATTAACACTAAAGGTTTCTTATTTTCCATAAAAATATCTTTCTTTTTGGTGCAAAAGTACGAAAAAACCTTTAAAGTAACGTCTTTCTCGCATAAAATATGTATCTTTGCAGAAATTTTGTGATGATTTTTAATATAGAAAATTAAGAATATGGGAAAAATAATCGCATTGGCCAACCAGAAAGGCGGTGTCGGCAAAACGACAACCACCATCAACTTGGCAGCATCATTAGCCACACTGGAGAAGTCGGTTCTTGTAGTAGACGCCGACCCACAGGCAAATGCCTCCAGCGGCTTAGGAGTAGACATCAAGGAGGTAGACTGCTCTCTGTACGAGTGCATTATCGACCATGCAGATGTTCGTGATGCCATCTATACCACCGATATTGATGGACTCGACATCATCCCCAGCCACATCGACCTTGTCGGTGCAGAGATAGAAATGCTCAATCTGCAGAACCGCGAAAGGGTTATCAAGAATCTGCTCGCCCCTATCCGCGACGAGTATGATTTCATCCTTATCGACTGTTCGCCATCTCTGGGACTCATCACAGTCAACTCGCTGACAGCAGCCGACAGCGTCATCATTCCTGTTCAGTGCGAATACTTTGCCCTGGAAGGCATCAGCAAGTTGCTCAACACGATAAAGATCATCAAGAGCAAGCTCAACACCAAGCTCGAGATTGAGGGCTTCCTGCTCACCATGTACGACAGCCGTCTGCGTCTGGCCAACCAGATTTACGACGAGGTGAAGCGCCACTTCCAGGAGTTGGTGTTCAAGACCGTCATCCAGCGCAACGTGAAGCTGAGCGAGAGTCAAAGCCACGGTCTTCCCGTCATCCTCTACGACACAGAGTCGAACGGCGCCAAGAACCACTTGGCATTGGCAAAAGAAATTATCAACAAGAACTCATAAAGTAAGAAAAAAGAGTGAAGAATGACTCACTCCTTACTAAGAAATAAAAAATGGCAGTACACAAGAAATACAATAACGGAACCAAGAGCAATGCCCTGGGACGAGGTCTCGACGCACTTATCTCTACCGAAGGAGTGCGCACACAGGGCAGCAGTACCATCAACGAGATTCCTCTCGACCAGATAGAAGCCAACCCCAACCAGCCTCGTCGCGAGTTCGACGACGAAGCACTCCATGAGTTGGCAGAAAGCATCAAGGCCATAGGCATCATTCAGCCCATCACCTTGCGACAGGTGGCAGACTTATAACTGGGATACCAAGGCTAATTCGTTTGTTGCCAATACGGTGGGACAGATAGCGCAACCCGTCTTGGCTTCTATCCAAGACGATAAGAACCGCGAGTTGATGGTGTTTAGAAAAATGCTCCGTTTCACGGCGTTCCTTTCTTTCCCATTGATGTTTGGCTTGACCCTGGTATCACGTGAATTCATCTTGATTACGATTCATGAGAAATGGATAGCCAGTGTGCCGCTGTTGCAGATTCTTTGTGTGAGCGGTGCCTTTATGCCGATTTATACGCTCTATCAGAACCTGGCCATCAGCAAGGGGCGTTCTGATGTGTATATGTGGTGCAACATTGGTCAGGTAGTGGGTTTGCTCGCCTTGGTATTGTTCTGCCATCAATATGGCATCCAGACCATGGTGATCGCCTATACCTTATTTATAATAGCCTGGCTCTTGGTCTGGCAGTGGATGCTGAAGCGTGTTGCAGGCTTGCGATTCCGTGATGTGGCAAAGGATATACTGCCATTCATGCTTTGTGCGGCAGCCACCATGGTGGCCACCTATTTCATTACCCGCAGCTTGCAGAACATCTATCTCTTGCTGCTGGTTCGTCTGCTGGTTTCTGCCACCATCTACTTCTGTATCATGAAACTGCTGAAGGTGCAGATATTAGAAGAGTGTATAGCCTTCTGTAAGCGAGGTAGATAAGATTCACCTTCTTGACAGGTACGCCTTTTTTGATGAGCTTGATGATAAGGCGGATGAGGCAGCTCTTAGGCTTGTAGGCGAGTGCCTGATCCACCTTTTCGAAGGCTACCTGTGCGTTTGCCGCCCAGCGGTAGGCATTGACGATGCCTATCTCTGTGGCCCTGAGGTACTGATGCTCCTTATCATTCTGCTCGAAAAAATCGATGAGTCGGCGGGTTGACTTGAAGTATGACAAAAGATTCTTTTCGGAGATGTTGTGATTGTAGGAATTCTCATTGTCTGTGCGATAATAATATACTGCATCATCAATGTTCACCTTTTTGCCGTAGAACATGAATTGAGCATTCCAGAAAAGATCTTCTGCATAGTTGATGCCTTCCTCAAAGAATATCCTGTGCTCCATGATGAGCGAACGCTTATAGATTCTGCCCCACAGACGATTGGTGATGATGTTCTGGCAGACGAGCAGTTTGAGCAGTTTCTCATCAGAAACGTCAAAAGGTTTTTGGAGTATTCCTGCTTTTCCTTCGCACCATTCCCGGTAGCCGCCATCAATCAGATCGGCATGGGCGCTTTCGGCTTTTTCTATCAGCTTCTCTACTGCATCTTTCGGCAGCATGTCATCGCTATCGGCAAATAAAAGATAATCGCCTGTAGCTGCCATCAATGCCGTCTGTCTTGCGGCACCCACGCCCCGGTTTCTGTCGTGGTGGATGATGCGTACCTGTTGAGCTCTTTCCGGATATTCTTTGAGAAGCGGTTGTAGGATACCGATACTTTTATCGGGGGTACAGTCATCTACAAAGATGTATTCGATAGAGGCATACGACTGCTCGAACAGTGAACGGGCGCATTGTTCGATATATTTTTCTACCCCATAGATAGGGGTTAAGATACTTACTTTCAGCATGATGGTTTTAATCTAAGATACTTTTTTATCTTGTTAGATACTCGAATATCAGCGTGCTGTTATAGAAGAACAGGAAGATGGTGATAACTGCGAGTCCTCCACGAAGATAAGGCAGATATTTCTCCTTACAATTTCTGATGATGTATCCGATACAGATTGGAATGATGAACGCCCAATGGGCAGCCATGATATAAACCTCGTTCAGTCCGAATCCCATTACCAGATGAATGAAGGCATCGCATGCCACCCATGAGGCTGTGAGCCAGAGAAAGGCCGATTTTCTTCCCATCCAAAAGCCTATGCACAGTAGAATCACAATGATACCCTCTATGATATAAGGAATAGGAGTCTGATATTTCACGAATATCGGGCGATGGCTGTGGATATCTTCCAGAAGATGTTCCCTATGCAGGATAAGCGATTCGCCAAAAACGTTTTCTACCAATGATTCAGAACGGGAGATAGACATATCAGCCCATGAAAGCATGCCTCGTTTCTGGATTTTCTTGCCAGCGATAGCCTTATCGTGCTTTTGTTTCTGTTCCATTTTTGCCCTAAAGGTGCTGTCTTTTGCTGCTTTCTTAGCAACGAGTCGTTCTCCTTCCAGGCGATTAGGAATAATGAATGCCTTGTTCTGATAAATGCCTGCAGCACCTATCAGGAGGGTAGGCAAGATGATTCCCAATGCCAGATATTTCAGACGGAAGAGTCTTTTGCCATTGGTAAAGAGGGCAGCAAAGAAGGTCTTGGCGCCATTGCTCAGCGTGATGCCTGCTGTGAAGAAAAAGAGCAGGGCACTTTGCCACCAAGCCATGCTTCTGTGTTCCAGCTGCTGCTTGCCTGCTATATAAAGTGTCATCGACAGGAAGAAAAGCGACATGCCGAAATGGTCATCCACAAAGGTGACGAGCAGCACGTAGGCAAAGGAGAAGAGCATTGCCGTAAGCACATTGCTGTCTATTGCCTTCAACTGCATCACCTCTCTGAAAATTCTTCGGAAGAAAAGGGTGGAGTAGGTGGAGAAGAATGTCATCATCACCGCCACGATGGTCGTTGCCCAGTTTCTTGAGGTGAGTTCTATCAGCCAACCGTTCAGTACCGAGAAAGGATAGAGGAAGAATGGGAGCATGGGATGTCGATACTCCGTGTAATACACCTTCCACTTCGAAAGGGTAAGATAGGTGTATGGGTCGAAACCTGAAATCTGAAAGTTCTTGGTAAAGAGCGTCCAGAATCCAGCTTTCGGTTTGCCGAAATCTTCAAAATGATAGGTTATCATCAGCACATTGAAGGCGATGATAATGATGAGTGCAATCAAGGCAAAGAGCCTTTCTTCTTTTTTAATCTTAAATATATTGTTCATTTTCTGATTATTTTCTCTTGTTCTATTTCTCCTTTTGTCGGATAGATGCATCCGACATTATCGGCTTAACGCTGCAAAAGTAATTGTTTTTTCTGAATCTTCAAAATGATAAGCTTTATTTTGTGGCTTTTTTAGATAAAAACGGAGTTTTATTTTGTGTTCTCTTTTATTTGATGTATCTTTGCGTCCATATTGATGGAGTTTTCCATGATGTGAATATGGTAATTTGAAACAGTAAAACAGATAAAGATAGTAACAATGAAACATGCTTTCCTGATAATAGCTCATGGCAGCTTGCCGCTTCTAAGGGTATTGCTGTCGATGCTCGATGATGAGCGAAATGATATATTTCTGCATATCGACCGGAAATCGAATATGCTTGATGGTGTCGAACCGCTGGCTCTTTCCAAGGCTTGCCTCTTTGTTTTGGAGCAGAGGGTGGATGTGCGTTGGGGAAATCTGAGTCAGATTAAGGCGGAGTATGTACTTTTCGAGGAGGCTTTGAAGCATGGCCCTTATGCCTACTACCATCTGCTGAGTGGACAGGATTTGCCTATTAAATCGCAGGATTACGTTCATCAGTTCTTCGATGCGCATCAGGGCAAGGAGTTTGTGGGCATCAATCATGGCGAGGAATTTGAATGGGATTGCCACAGGAAGATGATGCGCTATTGGCTCTTTACGAGTTTTACCCGCTCGAAGTATGGGGCTTTGAATGCCATCACCAAGCGACTCAACAAATATCTTTCCATGTTGCTTATGCCTTTCCTGCATCGCCCGAAGATGGATTTTGCCAAGGGTGCCAACTGGGTGAGTATCACGCAGGCATGCGTGGAGTATGTGGTGAGCCAGAAGCCGTTTGTGTTGAAGAGATTCAATTACACATTCTGCCCTGATGAGTTCTTTTTGCAAACCTTGGTGTGGAACCATCCTGCCTTCAG
>ERZ1032926.80-NODE-80-length-7034-cov-4.520418_pt1 | contig 7034 bp, 5 predicted proteins | sample MGYA00516955_ERZ1032926 | MGnify/ENA primary metagenome ERZ1032926 (study PRJEB33719, sample SAMN04262522) | wastewater metagenome | biome: rural village; feature: composting latrine chamber; material: composting feces with ash | place: El Salvador | collected... | reverse complement strand
AATACATCCTGCCTCTTGATATACTTTGCCCATTCGGCAGGCGGAGCCTTTGTTCCTGCCAGATAGATGGCAAGTGCCTCCTGGTATAGCTTCTCGTAAGTTACATTCTGCTGCTGGAGATAATAGGCATCGTAATCGTGCTTGAAGGTTTCCATATCCTTCAGGAGCAGGTCGCTGCAGAGCATATAGTTGACGGCGATGTTGTTATTGGGGTTGCTTTCCAGCAGTTCGCTCATGATGGTGTGGCAGTTGTCGTTCAGGCGCAGCGTATCTCTGGTGTTGAGATAGGGGCGCTTGTCGATGTATTGCTGCAGGAGGGCTTTGTCATAGGATGAAGCCTTTCTGCCAAGGGCATCAAAAGCACGGTTGGCCCATCTGCTCCATACGAATGTCTTCTGCAGGATGCGGAGATATTTGCGGGCGGCATCATAATCGCCCTTTACCAGATTGATCTCTGCAAGGCGCTTCATCATCCGGATGTTGCGATTCTTCGGCGAACATACGTTGGCGAGCATGGCAGCACGCTCACAGAAGGTCATGTCGCCCAATATCCAATACAGTTCGTTGAGGGTCTTGATGGTGAGGGGTGGCGTGTCGGGACCCAGTGTCTCGAAGGTGCCGAGGTTGTTGTTGGGGAATTTCAGCAGTACTGTGGGGAGACTGCGTCCCTGTGCAGAAATCAGGTTATAATAGAACTTCATATAGGAGTTAGGCTCCTTGTCTTTTTCTACCATATTGACCACCTTGTTGTAGTTGCCGAAGTAGTATTCGCAATCTGCAGCCAGGGTTTTCTCCAGGTCCATCTGCGGCTTAACAAACTTACCTAAGCCCGGGTGGGTATATAATGTATGGAAATCGACGAAATACAGGCGTTTTTCAAGCATGATGATGAATAGGGGGATGGCAATGGCTGCCAGACGGGTATAGTTGCCTGGCTTGTTGATATACTTGATGCAGCCTAACAGTACGAGGGCTGCGTATATCCACATGCCACAGCCAAAGAACCAGTGGCAAACCAGCATACTGATGAAGATGCTGACTGCTGTAATCCACTGGGGTAATCTTGTTCCGTCTATGGAAGTATGTCGCTCAGCCAGACTTTCCAGCTTCTTGACGAACATACGGGTGGAGACAAGGATCTTGGTGCTGAACCGGAAGACATTGGCTCCACCGGCAATGGCAATGATGCTGCTGAGCCTATAGTCGTAGTGCAGACTGAAGCACACGAGCATCGTCATCACAGCGATGGCTATGGTGTATGGTATCCAGGTGCCCTTGATGTCGGTATCCTCTACGCCACATCTTACGTTGTATCCAGCCATAAGGATGGATAGGGTCAGGATGGTAGGACCGGCAAAACGATAGTAATAAAACTGCGTGAGAAAATCGCCTGTCAGGCAAGCTAGCCAACCCGGCTTGTCGAGATAGGTGGTAATATAGTCCCACGAAAACAGAAACAGTTGGTTCTGCTCCTGGTAAAAGAGATGATAGGGATAGAAGAATTGGAAAAACACAAAACTTGCTATTGCCCCCAATAAGATGAGTACGTGTACTCCGGGTTTGGTAATCAGACTGTTCATTCTACTATTATTTAGACCACAAAATTACACAAAAATATTAAGAATGAATAAAAAAAAAGCAGAAAAATGACATTTTCTTATCATTTTTCTGCTTTTTAGAGCTTGATTCTTTTTTTTTAGGACCCTATTGCTTCTCTGCAATGCATTCTGCAATGCATTCCATTTCTATCAACCAGCCTGGTCGGCATACTTTTGCCTCCACGATGATGCGGGGAATCTGTGGGTAAAACTGCTGCATCAGTCTATCCACTGTGTGATAGTCGGAGATGTCGCGCAGATAGATGATGAAGTATTGGATATCATTCATTGTGGCATCGCCATCTTTCAGCAGGGCGCCGATGTTCTCAAGCAGTCTGCCGGTCTGGCGCACGATGTCTCCTTCATAGACTACATCTCCATGCTTGTCGATGCTGGCAGTGCCGGAGATGAAGTATTGTTGCTTGAACTGCTGGCTTCCTTCTGGATGGAGAGTATGGGTAGGTAGCGTAAGCCGGGTTCCTCGTTCGAAGGCTACTCCATATTCATGGGTAGGATTCAGATGATCGAGTGCCTGAAGATACTTCTTGTCCTCTTCCTTGATGTTGGGAACGGTGAGAAAGTCGATGGCTACGGCTGCGTGGCGTACCGGAGTGGCTCCACCGATACCCGTGCTGGCAATGTAGTGGGTGTCGGCAGTCAATCCCTCTTTGTCGAAGACGTCATTGCGGGCTTCTACTACGCCTTGATAGTTTACATCGATATCGGTGACGTATATCCAGGTGCGAACCAGGTTGCGTTCCATAGTCATATCCGTACCTTCGATAGTCTTCAGATATTTATTGAAGAGAAAATGGGTCTGCTCGTACGAATCCTTTCCCTTTGCTTCTTCCTCAGTGAGGCGAAGACTGTGGAATAAGATAGGTGTAGCTTCATCCGTAGTCTTGATCAGCAGGCTCACCTTGCTGCCATTCAGTGGAGTCTGTTCCACGATAGTGAGGTTTGCGCCTTTCAGAAATTCCTGATAAAGGAGAGATTCTTCTAACTCTTTTATCTGGTTCTGGGAGTCGCTGAGGAATACCTTACAATATTGCAAGGTACGATTTTCCAGTTTCTCTGTATCGAGAAAGTTACCTAGTCTTAGATACAGAAAGTTAAGGCGATCATTGAATGAACCCTTAGCTTCTGGTGAAAGTATTATGTATTTGTCCATCTTGTTTTTCTTTTTTCGCCAGCAAAGGTACGGATAATATCTGAGATATAAGAATATAGACAGGATGAAAAGATAAAAATACCGAGAAATGAGGATAGGAATAGGCTGGATAGAACGAAAAAGAGGGAAGTAAAGGCTTGTTTTCCTTTACTTCCCTCTATCTTTTTCTTATTTCCTGCTTTAGAGTGATTCGAGCATACGCTTGATGACAACCTCGGCTGAAATCTCACGGTTGGCTGCCTCTGGAATCACCAGACTGTTCTTGCTCTCGATGACATCATCGGTAACAATCAGTCCACGGCGTACTGGCAGACAGTGCATGAAGCAACCGTCATTGGTCCAGCTCATGTGCTCCTCGTCGATGGTCCAGCTCATATCCTTGCTCAGAATCTCACCATACTGTGCTGGGTCTTTCACACCCGGACAGCTCCAGTTCTTGGCATAAACGAAGTCTGCACCTTCCAGCGCCTTTTTCTGGTCGTACTCCACTTTGGCATTACCTACGAACTTAGGATCCAGCTCGTAGCCTTCAGGGTGAGTAACCACGAAATCAACATCGGCTGCGTTCATCCACTGGGCGAATGAGTTTGGCACAGCCTGAGGCAAGGCACGGCAGTGAGGAGCCCAGGTCAGGACTACCTTTGGACGAGCCACCTTCTTGTGCTCCTCGATGGTGATGAGGTCGGCGAATGCCTGGAGTGGGTGAACGGTGGCTGTCTCCATAGCGAAGACTGGGCGACCGCTGTACTTCACAAACTGGTTGACGATAGTCTCGGCATAATCGTAGTCGCGGTCTTTCAGACCGGCAAAGCTGCGCACACCGATAAGGTCGCAGAAGTTTCCCATCACTGGGATAGCCTCAAGCAGGTGTTCACTCTTGTCGCCATCCATGATAACGCCACGCTCTGTCTCCAGTTTCCAGGCACCTGCGTTCACATCGAGCACGATCACATTCATGCCCAGGTTCATCGCAGCCTTCTGTGTGCTCAGTCGGGTACGGAGACTGTTATTGAAGAATATCATCAGCAAGGTTTTGTTCTTGCCTAACTCCTGATAACCGAAACGGTTTGCTTTCACTTCCTGTGCCTCGGCGAGTGCTGCTTTCAAGTCGCCAAGGTCTTCAACATTAAAGAATGTCTTCATTGTTATTTCGTTTTTTATTTGTTATTTCTGATATATTGCTCTTGAATCTTTCTTCTTGAATCTTGATGTTTGCAAAGTTTGCATGCAAATCTTGCAAACATGGCAGAAACTAAGACTTGGTACGGAGAGGGTACGGAGCAGGTACGGAGCGGGTCTTGTTAGGCTCTTGTCTGTCCCTGACCTGTAATCAACCATTTGTAGGTGGTAATCTCTTCGAGTGCCATTGGTCCGCGGGCTCCGAGCTTCTGGGTACTGATGCCAATCTCTGCGCCCAGTCCGAACTGTGCGCCATCGGTAAAGCTGGTAGGAGCGTTTACATAAACGCAGGCTGCATCTACCAATGCCTGGAATTTCTTCTGGGCAGCTTCGTTGTTGGAAACGATGCTCTCGCTGTGTCCGCTTCCGTAGGTAGCGATATGGTCGAGCGCCTCATCTTCTGAAGCGACGGTCTTGATACCCATCTGCATGCTGAGCCATTCTGTGTTCCAGATGCTCTTCATATTAGCATCTGCTTCTGTTGAGTCTGCGGATTTGCAATCCGCAGTCAGCAAACCTGCCTCCTTCATCTTCGCTTCGCTTTCTTCTGCCTTATATAATAAGGTATCAGGATAGTGTCCCTTTAAGGCTTCGTAAGCCTTGGCATCTGCATGAATCTTGGTTTGCTTCTCGGCGAGACCTTCGCAGAGAGTTGGTAGGTCGCTTAATCTGCTTTCGTGAATCAGCAGACAGTCGAGTGCATTGCATACGCTCACTCTTCTGCATTTGGCATTGGTGATGATGCGCTTGCCCATCTCCAGGTCGCCATCCTTATCGAAGTAGCAGTGTACCACGCCAGCTCCGGTCTCGATAACCGGCACTTTGGCAGTATCACGAACGAAGTTGATAAGCTTCTTTCCACCTCGAGGAATGCAGAGGTCGATATAGCCCACGGCATTCAGCATTTCGCCTGTAGCCTCATGGGTAGCAGGTAAGAGCGTAACGACATCTGGGTTAATGCCAAAAGTTATCAACACCTTGTGGATAAGTTCGACACCCGCTGAGTTTGAGGCGTTTGCATCCTTTCCACCTTTCAGTACGCATGCATTTCCACTCTTGAAACAGAGAGAAAAAACATCGTAGGTAACATTAGGACGAGCCTCGTAAATCATGCCGATGACTCCGAATGGAACGGCTACTCGCTGCAGGTGCAATCCGTTGTCGAGTGTCTTGTCTTTGAGAACTCTTCCGAGTGGTGAGGGCAGGGTGCTTACGTGTCTCATATCCGAAGCAATATCCTGGAGTCGTTGCTCGGTGAGTTGCAATCGGTCGTAGAGCGGGTTAGCCTTATCCATCTTAGCCAAGTCTTCTGCGTTTGCCTGGAGGAGCGCAGGAGTCTCGGCGATGATAGCGTCAGCCACCGCCTGCAGTATTTCATTACGTTGTTCATCGCTGAGCAAGCCCAGGGTCTTGCTGGCAGCCTTCACTTTTTGGAAAGTCTCTTTTAGTTCCATTTACAATTTCCTTTCTTATTTAATGATAAGATGTTATTTCGTTGCAAAGGTAAGTATAATTATTGGAAATCGCAAACTTTATGCAAGAAAAAGTGATGATTTTACATAAAAATGTATAGTTATACGGAAAATGAGATTAAAAAAGGTCAGGCAGCGCCTGACCTTTTTGGGGTAGCAAAGAAGATTCAGCAGACAGTGTCTGCTGTTTTTGCTTTTTGAATTCCTCAGACAGTGTCTGAGGAATTGTTAACTCTTTGAATTTCAGGTAGAACTTCTTGAAAGATACGATTTTATATCGAAAAAGCAATCTTTCTCTTCACTTTTTTCGATAAAAAGTTGTAGATAATAATTGTATTTCCAAAAGAAAGTAGTATCTCTGCATCAGAGTTTGTAGTTGTACAACTATAGTGTATAAGGTTGTACAACTATGAGGTGTAAGGTTGTACAACTATAAGGTGTAAAGTTGTACAACTATAAGGTGTGTTATTGTACAACAATAAGGTGTTGTCACTATAGTCAGCAGATGTGCTGACTGCAGTCGGCAGACCTGCTGACTAGGCTCAGCAGAGCTGCTGACTGCAGTCGGAATCTTCTAGAAACAGGCTTCGTATACTTAATATATTAGTTCATTGAATCTGATTAAACGCCTTTCACTACTTACCCAGTCGTCTCGGTGCGTTTGTTCAGCCATATTAGGCTTTAGCAGTAAATAATAATCTCTTTTTATAATCACAGCCATTCCCGAAAAGTGAAACAAATAACCAAAATCGGAAATAGGGATTTTCCCTTCTACTTTAGGGAATCCTCCTCTTTTTATTTCAAAAGAAAGCTGTACTTTTGCAACCATAAAACAATGTAATAACTTTCAAAAACAGTATCGCTTATGAAAAGAAATGAAGTAATGGCACTCATCACCACAACCATATTGATGTTTGCCGTATGTATGTCAGCATCGGCTAAAGGAAAGAGAAACGTAGAGCGCGGAATGACCAAACAAGAAGTGATTGCCATCTTGGGAGAGCCGAAACTCACCAGTTTCAATATCTATGGAGACAAATGGGAATATGCCAAAAACAACAATCTGTTTGGAGACTCCAAGTACATCACGGTATTCTTCGACAGATCTGGAAAAGTGGTAGAATACAACACGAGAATCATAGAATCCAACAGCCAGCAGCCGAATGGTCAGCAACCCCAGCAGCCTCAGCAGCCTCAGCAGCCATCACTTCCCCCATACGACGGAGGTTATTATCCTAACGGCGGAATGAACTATGATTATTGTCTGGACGATGCTTCTTTTTCAAAACTATACAACAAGATAAAGAAGACTAACTTTGATGACAACAAGTTCGACTTGATAGAAGTAGCAAGTCTCGGATGTTATTATTCCTGTGCCCAGGTCGTTCGCATCATGAAGATTTTCTCTTTTGACGACAGCAAGATGAAAGTCCTCAGCATGATGGCTCCCCGCATAGTAGATTTGCAGAATGCAACAGATATCTATCGCATATTCACCTTCGATAGCGACAAGGAAAAAGCAGCGAATATCCTACGAAATAGCAGATAATCCCTGCAAAACTTGCATAATCAGGGGGAAGTTATGTTAGAAGAGAAGAAACTCTAGGCATAAGT
>ERZ1032926.75-NODE-75-length-7246-cov-4.029064_pt1 | contig 7246 bp, 6 predicted proteins | sample MGYA00516955_ERZ1032926 | MGnify/ENA primary metagenome ERZ1032926 (study PRJEB33719, sample SAMN04262522) | wastewater metagenome | biome: rural village; feature: composting latrine chamber; material: composting feces with ash | place: El Salvador | collected... | reverse complement strand
TCCACAAGGGAAGCCCACTGCAAATGGCTAAGGTAAGAAGACATCGTTAACTCCTAAAAAGAAAAAAAACATGAAGAAACATATAATAAGATACGCAAGTTTTGCGTTCGCTATATTAGGAATGGTATCTTGCAGCGAAGAGCAGGAAACGGCTCTTCGCTCGCAGGATGCAAAATCCACACCGATGACTTTCCTGGTAAGCCATCCGGGACAAGCAACCCGTGCCACAGAAACCAGCTTTGAGCAAAACGACAGGATTGGTCTCTACGTGGCAGACGCAAAGGCGCAGCTGGAAATAGGAGGCAACCTGGTGAACAACGAGGCGCTTACCTACGACGGAAGCAAATGGGCGGCAGCCCGAACCCTCTACTGGGACAAGGGCACCTATACTGCCTATGCTTACTATCCCTACATGGAAGATGTAAGCAGCATTACAGACCAGCCCTTCAGCGTAGTCCTGGATCAAAGTACCGCCAAGAGCAAAGAAGCCCTGGGCGGCTATGAGGCAAGCGACCTGCTCTTTGCCAGCAGCAAGAACATTTCGGCATCAGCCTCACCCATCCCTCTCAACTTCAAGCATATCATGAGCAAGCTCAAGATAAGACTGGTAAAAGGAGAGGATTTCGAGGGCGACATGCCTACTACGGCTCAGGTAACCATCCACAACACGGTGCCTACTGCCACCATCGACCTGCAGGCAGGAGTGGCAACCCGTTATGTAAAGGGAACCCGAAAGAGCATCATCGCCCATCAGGACGATGCAACCAGCTATTCCGCCATCATCGTACCTCAGCGCATCGAAAACCGAATGCCGCTCATCGAGGTGGTGATGAAAGGCGTGAGCTATCTCTTCGAGAGCAAGTTCCAGTTTAAGCCGGGAACCGAGCATCTCGTCAACCTCATCATCTCCGACAATCCGGACCAGGTGAAGATTGACATCGGTGGAGAAATAACAGATTGGCAATAAGAATAAAAAATAATGAAGAAGACGGTAAGTATTTTATCCCTTCTGGTTCTCCTTCTTGGAGTTTGGGCGGCAGCATTATGGCTGTCGCCCTTCAATGCTTATAATGGGAGCAGCAAGGAAACCCGATACGGAGTGAACGAAGGATTGGAACTGGTAGAACAGGAAAACGCCCAAGAGGGCAAGCGGTACGTGGTGGAAGATGAAGACGGCAAAGAGCTGTTTGTCATCCCCTTACGTGGTTGTCTGCTCGACACCCGCTATCGTAACGGGCAGCTCCGATTCCGGGAGAAGAACACGAAAAGAGAAGGATACATTGACCGTCAAGGCAGGATTTTCCTGAATGAAAATGCAGGAGAATACAAACCGGCAGAAAACCGGAAAGACTTCGCAAATCTGACGGGGGAAAAGAAGAGCTTGACGGATAAACCATCCGCAGGAGGCGCAGGATCTACTGGAGGCACAGAATCTACTGGAACCGCAGGATTTGCTGCATCCACCCAATCAGGCAGGAAATCAAGCGCCCTCTCGCAGGTAAATCTCAAGACCATGGCGCAGAGCAATCCCTTCTATAAGGAAGCCTCGAAAATCATGCAGGGCAAACTGGCAGAAACCGACGCCCGTCGCCGCCGCACCATCCTGAACTACTGCGAGCATTTCCGCACAGCCTACACCACCAAGGATATTGATTTCCTGCGACAGGTGTTCAGCGACAAGGCGCTCATCATCGTGGGAAATGTGGTGAAACCTATCGCCAACGACGATAAATGCCAGGCAGAAAGCCGGGTTACCTTCGCCATCCATTCCAAGCGCGATTATCTTGCAAGGCTTTCCAAGGTGTTTGCTGCCAATCAGAAAATCGACGTCAGATTCTCGGGGTTCCGCATCCTGCGCCACCCTACGATGGACGGAATCTACGGCGTAACGCTCAGGCAGCAATACAAGAGCGACCGGTATAGTGACGATGGCTACCTCTTCCTGCTCTGGGATTTCAGAGACAAGTCGATGCCGCTCATCCATGTGCGCACCTGGCAGCCAGCTGCAACCGTACACTCAGGCGATGATGTGATTAATATTCAAGACTTTAATTTAGAATAAAAGAAAATATGATGGGAGAAGTTAAAACCCAATGCCTGCTACTAGCCATGATCCTCTGGCTAGCCATTCCTTCTGCCCTTAGGGCACAGGAATTTTCGGTGGCTAGTTTCCGCCAGCTGCCCAACGACGTGAGCGCCTTTATCAACAATGTGCGTGATTTGAACGATGAAGCCTGCGCCCTGATCAAGGTGGTGGCTCCAGCCGACTTTGCCTTCTCCTCCCCTCTCGGCATCGTGAAGCGAAAGGACGAAGTGGGCGAAATCTGGCTCTATCTGCCGAAAGGCACCAAGACCCTCACCCTGAAACATCCCGAATGGGGCGTGCTGCGCGATTACCGGCTGGGCAAACCGCTGGAGAGCCGAATGACCTACGAGATGAAACTCAACCTGCCCAAGCCTCCCATCACGGAACTCCACGATACAATAGTAGAGATAAAGACCATCACCGACACCATCGCCATCGAGAAAGTGCGCCCCAAAATGCCACTCGCCTTCTACAGTCTGACTACCCTTGCCCTGCACAAAGACGGACCCTCTTACGGCATCTTCCTTGCCCTGATGCGCCGCCATGGTTTCTTTCTCCATGCCAGCAGCAATCTGAAAAGCCTGGGAAGCACGGAGGGCAACTGCGACAAGGATGGCTTCATCGGCGGAAGCAACATCAAGCCCTACTATTCGGGCGAAACCCGCCACACCAACTATACCATGACGGCAGGACTCATCCACCACATCACGCATGGCGTCTGCCTTTTCGAAGGCGTAGGATACGGCAAGTCGGCCACAGCCTGGCAACTGAGCGAGAGCGAAGGAAAAGGTTATCTGATCAACGACGGACTTTCTGATAAAGGAGTAACCGCAGAACTGGGAGCCCTGGCTTCCTTCGGAAAACTCAGTATTTCAGCCTCAGCCATTACTATCGCCGGAAAGCAATGGCAGGGCAGCATCGGAATAGGAATCAAACTGGGAAAATCAAAAACCGGGAAATCAAGCCGAGAAAAATAATCCGGGAAAATAAGAATGAACATCAAGATGAAAAGTAAACTGATTATATATTTAGGAATAATGCTGGCTTTTCTCACGGCATGCAGCAGCGAGAAACCCACCCATCTGGAACCGCATCTTGCCACTCTCCCTGCTTCCGGCATTACCCGAAACGAGGCCACTCTGCACGGTTCGGTTTCGCTGGAGGGAGAGACCACCCTACCTACCCTTTCCTTCAGATACGGAGAGACAGAGGAAATGGCGCTCACTTCAAATCCTATCAGCCTTTCAGATGAAGACAGCAACCCTTCGGGGGATGACCAGTCCACCAAGGAAGTGGCACTCTGCATGATGGGTCTGAAGGCAGGTACCACCTATTATTATATGCTGCAGGGAAGCAACGGCAGAACCACGCTCAGCAGTAACCCGATGAGCTTCACCACCCTGCCCAACGAAAAGCCAGCCCTTAACGATCCGCAGGTTCTGAGCTATGGTCCCTGCAGCATCATCGTGGGCTTCGACATCGCGGCAAATGGCGGTGAAGAGATTACGGAAGCAGGATGTTATTATGCAGAGGATGCAGAAAATGCAGAGAATGCAGAAAATGCAGAGGAAAGCGGAGATGGCGATGCACCCCCTACGCAGCAAAAGGCGAAGATAGAAAACTACCAGGGAGCCATCGGAGCGCAGCAGGTGAAACTCAACGACCTGAAATTCAACACCACCTACAGAATCTGGGCTTACGCCCAAAACCGGGTAGGCGAAACCAAGAGCCAAGCCATCACCTTCAGGACTTCAGACGCCGTAAAACTGCAGGAAGCAGGAAAACTGAGTGAACTGATGGGCAATCATCTCAACAAATACACCCAGCTCACGATAGCCGGCGACCTGAATGGAGACGACCTGAGATGCCTGAGAACGATGGCAGGAAGAGACATCAACAATGAAACCACGGAAGGAAAACTTGCCAACATCAACCTGGCTGATGCCCACATCGTAGCAGGAGGAGGCGACTTCGGACCTTATCATCGCCACACCGAAAATCAGGTGGTGGGTCAGGGATTCCTTGCCCAATGCAATCAGCTCAGCCACATCCTCCTTCCATCGGATGTCACCAAGATAGAGAAAGATGCGTTTGCCGGCTGCACATCGCTGAAGGAAATAGAGATTCCAGCCTCTGTAAGCCAGCTGCTTCCATCAGCCGGTTGCACGGCGCTGGAAAGCATCCAGGTTTCGAAAGCCAACACCCACTACAGCAGTCAGGATGGAGTACTGTTTAACGCAGCCGGAACCGAAATTCTCTGGTTCCCGATGGGTAAGCAGGGCGACTACACCCTGCCTTCCACTCTTTCTGGCATCGGAGATTATGCTTTCAAGGAAAGCAGCATCACCCGCTTCATCTTTCCGGATAGTTTTTCAGAAATAGGACAGGGAGTGCTGATGAACAGTCAGGTGGAAGAGGTTTCTCTGCCAGCCCAACTCAAGCTGATTCCTACGGGCACCTTCCAGGGATGCACCCGCCTGAAGGTAGTAAGATTGGGCGAGAAGACAGAGCTCGTCTCTGATTACGTGTTCGACGGCTGTCCGCTCACCGACCTCTACGTCGATGCCCCCTATCCACCCGTATGCAATACGAATGCCTTCACCACCAAAGGCACTCCTTTCCTCCCTACCTGCGTGCTTCACGTACCGGCAGGCAAGAAGAAGCTCTATCAGAACAACAGAAGCTGGAGCAAGTTTGAACACATTGTTGAGCAATAAAAACAAAAAAACACTTAGAATTAGAATATGACTACACCTGAAATAGAAGAATTAAAGACGCTCGTGGAGCAGGAATACGGCAAAATACTAGCCACCACCACCGACTTTGAGGAATTCTCGTTCTTCCTCGAAAAGCATACAGGCGGCAAGGTTTCACCCTCAACCCTGAAACGACTCTACGGTTATGTGAGCGACAACCACAAGCCACGCATGGTGACGCTCGATATTCTTGCGCAATATATTGGGCACAAGAACTACATGGAGTTCAAGCAATGGCTGAAGACCAGTACCCGCTACAACTCCTCGTTCTTCAAGGCAAGCCAGCTGGTAAGCAGCGACCTGAAAAAGGGTACGGAGATAGCCATCGGATGGAGCCCCAACCGCATTCTGCGCCTACGCTATCTGGGCGAGAGCACCTACGAAATACTTTCCTCAGAAAACAGCAAGCTTGAAGCAGGCGATCATTTCGTTACCGGATGCTTCATCAAGGAGCAGCCGCTCTATCTGCCTTACATCGAGCGAAACGGCGAGCGTACCGCATCGTTCGTGGCAGGAAGAAACGGAGGTCTCACCCTTATCAGCATCATCAGCCAATGAAAACAGCATCAGATAAGTCAATAAACACAACGTCAGATAAGCCGATGAAGACAACATCAGGATTCACGGAAGATATCAACAAGGAGATGAACGTTGCCGAACCCCAGCCGGTGGAGTCTAAGTTCAGCAACCTCAGCCAATGCTACGTCTCCATCTCTGGGCACACCCGCATCTTCACAGCCACAAGATACGGCAAGCGCTACATGCTGAAATGCCTGAAGAACGACTTCCTCTATACGCCCATCTACCGACAGGCATTGACCAAGGAATTCGAGATAGGTCTGCAGTTGGAGCACCCCAACATCTGCCATACCATCGGTTTGGAAGAAGTAGAGAACCTGGGCACCACCATCGTGATGGAATACATAGATGGCGACACGCTGCAATATCTGATAGACCAGCAACTGCTCACGGCAGAAATGGCGCACAAGATAGCCCACGAACTGATGGACGCCCTGGAATACATGCACAACAAGCAGATGATTCATCGCGACCTGAAACCCGCCAACATCATGGTAACCCACAATGGCAAGAACGTGAAGCTCATCGATTTCGGACTTTCCGACAGCGATTCCTTCACCATTCTTAAACTGCCGGCAGGAACCTCGGGCTACATCGCCCCGGAACAACTCCTGCAGGGAGCCAAATCAGACCCTCAGGCAGACATTTATTCGCTGGGCATGGTGCTTCTCGACATGGCGAAGGCCACCCACGACAGGCACCTCAGGCAGATGGCAGAAGTATGCATAAGCCGCGACCTGAGCATCCGTCCCAAGAGCATCCGCGAGGTAAGAGAACACAAGCATGAATCGCCCCTGCTGAAGGCAGGCGGCATCGTTCTCGGCATCATCGCCCTGCTGCTCATCAGCCTCATCGCCTTCACCTATTATCATAGGGCGCAGTCAAAAGAGAAGCAGAATATGCCGACAGAAAACGGCAAGAATGCTTCGCCGGATGATAACGCCAACGAGATTCAGGACTATCAACTCTGGCAGAGATGATGGGAAAAATGATAGTCTTTAAACATAATTATCCTATTATCTTCTTATTTTTGCCTGAATTGGTGTAACTTTGCAACCAATTATGGAACAGATTTCACCAATTCAGGCATTGTTGCAGCAACGCACCCTGCTCCAACTGGAGTATTACACCGAGAAGGAAGCCTTCCGCAAGCTCACCGAACAGATGGGCATGAAGCGAAAGGTGAAACGAGGTGATGCCTGGTTCCCGCTACAGGTGGGAAAGAGCTTTTATAATTCGCTGAACCAAACAGCCATCGAGGTTTTCCGCACCTCGGATCAGGATATCGAGCACAATTTTGAGTTCGGTCGCCCCGTCATGTTCTTTAGAGGTGAAGAACAGATCAAATACTTTTCCTTTACGGGAACCGTAAGCTATGTGGATGGCGACAGAATGGTGATTACCGTTCCTGATTCTGCCCCGCTGCTCGATTTGCAGCAGTCTACGGAGCCTATCGGCGTACAGTTGTCCTTCGACGAAACCAGCTACAAACTGATGTTCGAGGCTTTGGATAGAGTGATGAAGGCGAAGAACAACCGTCTAGCTTATCTCCGCGACTTGTTCTATTCGCATCAGAAGGCGGGCAGATTCTCGTTTGCACCGATGAAGTTTCCTTGGCTCAACCCTACCCAGGAAAGGGCTGTGAATGAGGTGCTCTGGGCGAAGGATGTGGCGATTGTTCACGGACCTCCGGGAACCGGAAAGACCACAACCCTGGTGGAAGCCATCAACGAAACCCTGATGCGAGAGAGTCAGGTGCTGGTGTGTGCACAGAGCAATATGGCGGTGGACTGGATTTCTGAAAAACTGGTGGATAGAGGCATAA
>ERZ1032926.74-NODE-74-length-7259-cov-3.404081_pt1 | contig 7259 bp, 5 predicted proteins | sample MGYA00516955_ERZ1032926 | MGnify/ENA primary metagenome ERZ1032926 (study PRJEB33719, sample SAMN04262522) | wastewater metagenome | biome: rural village; feature: composting latrine chamber; material: composting feces with ash | place: El Salvador | collected... | reverse complement strand
AGCCACCAATCCAGCCTGCTTGGGAATACCAAACTTGCTGCTGAACGGAGAACGGAATCTTGCTATTGGTTTTATTTCCATATCTTTATATTATTGATTTTAGTTCCTATTCTCATATACTGGGGTATATTTCCATATATTCCAATGATTACACCTTATTATATATAGTACATTATATATATAGTACGAAAAAAGCACCCGATTATTTTGTTGTCTCCATAAAATAATGTACCTTTGCACCGTAATAATAACAAGCAATCAATGATATAAAAAGAGAAAACAATGAAAATAGAAAGGCCTCAACATGAGATTTGGCTGCAAAAGCCAGGAGAACTCGGCATCTATCAGCAGATAGAACGTGCCGGAAGAGTGTGCTACAAAAGTGAGAACAACACCACCAACGACTCGGCTAAGCCATTCGTAGATAGAATGATACAGAGTGAGCACTATGCAATGTTGGAACACGGCACAGTCTATCTCGTATGCAATCATGGGGAGTTACCACTCTATACAAGCAACAAGTTCTCTCGCTGCCACACCATCGACGGCAAGGATTACATCACTACTAATCTCCGTGTTCTGGCAGAAAACAAGGCGATGGATGATTTGAAATACCTCAGCGACTATGAGGAAGGAAAGCATGAGCTCCGCATCACCGTGCATTTCACCACACAGATTGCCATCACCCGTGAGTACAACCGCCATCGTGCCAACTCTATGGCAGAGCAGAGCACACGCTACTGCAACTACTCCAAGAACAAGTTCGACAATGAAATTACGATCAACCTTCCTACCTGGGTAGAAGAAGAAGGTTATAATGGTTCTCAGGAGAAAGAGGATTACCGATTGGAAGATATGTGCGCCGACATTGCTGAAGGCAGAGCACAGGAATGGAGCAAGCTCGACACCTGGATCTTCGCCAACCAGGCTGCAGAATATGCCTACATGAAATTGATAGAAGCTGGCTGCAAACCACAGGAGGCTCGTGCCATCCTGCCATTGGATTGCAACACTGAGTTGGTACATACCGCATTTATCAGCGACTGGAAGCATTTCTTCGATCTCCGTGCTTTAGGAACCACAGGAGCTCCTCACCCAGATGCCAAGGTTCTCGCCTTGCCATTGATGGAAGAGTTCAAGGCTAAAGGTTATTTAAAATAGAAAGGAGAACGCTTAAAAAAGGTAAAAAAATCACAGCTAAAATACAGATTTTCTGTTTTCTATACACAAGGAACAGATATATTTCGTATTTTTGCACTGTGTTTTTCATAGTATTAGATTTAAGGTTATCAAGGTTGGGGCTACGGCGGTAGCCCTTTTTTTATGCCATTTTCGCCAGTTCTGAGGCATTTTCAGAGCTATTTCCCATATTTTTCGATATTTTTTCTCAAAAAGTTCCTCAAAAATTTGGTGGAATCAAAAAAAGGTTGTACCTTTGCATCCGCTTAAGAAAACCAAGCTATAGTCATCCAGACCGAATTTGGAGAGATGGTAGAGTGGTCGATTACAACGGTCTTGAAAACCGTCGTACCGAGAGGTACCGGGGGTTCGAATCCCTCTCTCTCCGCAAGAGCCTTCTGAAAGAAATTTCAGAAGGCTTTTTCTTTTATATCACCTTCCCAGATCTTTGATATTATCACTCTGTTCTATCATGCTATCTCCTCAAATATATACATTCTCCTAGCATAAGCGTTCCCCGAAATAGATATAATGAATAAAAAGTAAGCCCAACCATCAAATTTATCCATAAAAGAGGATGATAATTCAATAAATAATTGTACTTTTGCAATATAGATATAGGAATGACTATACTTCTGCAAAAGTAATATATAAAAAAGGAGACATGAGATACTACACAGCATTAACAATAGCCGGCTCTGACAGTTGCGGAGGAGCTGGCATTCAGGCAGACATCAAGACGATGTCGGCATTGGGCGTATATGCCGCTTCCGCAATCACAGCCATCACCGTACAGAACACCAAAGGAGTGTATGGCATTCAGAATGTGGAACCAGAAATCGTGAAAGGACAGATAGAGGCCGTGATGGAAGATATCCACCCAGATGCTATAAAGATAGGTATGGTTAATGACTGCGATACCATTCGTGCCATCGCAGAAACCCTCAAGAAATACCAGGAAAGCTTCCAGCATCTCGTTATCGACCCAGTCATGGTATCTACCAGTGGCTGCCGACTGATGCAGGAGGATGCACTCGATGTATTCATCACCGAACTGCTGCCTTTAGCCACCCTGCTCACTCCAAATATCCCAGAGGCAGAAATTCTTGCCAATAGAAAAATAGAGAATGTAGAAGATATCAAAGCTGCCGCAGCTGCCATCAGCAAACTGGGATGCAGATATGTATTGATCAAGGGCGGTCATTTTGATGGAGAGGAGAAGATAGACTACCTCTTCGAGGGCGGAAAGCAGAAGACCAGCTATCGTGGCATCAGCGTAAACACCCGCAATACCCACGGCACCGGCTGTACCCTATCCTCTGCCATCACCTCTTATCTGGCAAGAGAAATGGATATGAATACAGCCATCGCCATGGCTAAAACCTATCTTTCAGGTGCCATTCTGGCAGGTAAGGACATTAAGATTGGAGAAGGTCATGGTCCGGTGAACCACTTCTACGAACCAAAATCATTATTTACCAAAAGCTGAAAAAGAGCGAAAACAATAAGCCGCTCATGAAAAAGCTGATAAAACAGAGAAGAGAAAAGACAAAGAAAGAATGATTGATCGTTGTTACATAGAAATCACAAACACCTGTAATCTCAACTGTCACTTCTGTCCCAAGCACACCCGGGAAAAGCGACAGTTGAGTGCAGAGGAATTCAACCTGCTCACCGACAAGATCCGTGGGAAGGTTTGTTTCCTATACTTCCATCTGATGGGTGAGCCCCTGCTCCATCCCCTGCTGCCACAGTTTATCACAACGGCACGCGAGAAAGGATTCAAGACGGTGCTTACCTCTAATGGAACCCTCCTGCACCGCGCGATGGAACTCCTCGACACCCTACCCCATAAGATACAACTCTCCCTTCATTCCCACGAAAGCAATGCCAAGGGAGAGCTCTCCAGCTATATGGATGAGGTGATGACCTTCTCCACCCAAGCCGCCGCCAAAGGCACCTGTATGGTATTGCGCCTCTGGAACCAAGGCGGAAGGGACAAGGAAAACGAGGAAGTGATGCGACTCATCGAGAAATACGTACCCAAGCCATGGAAGGAACGCCCTGACGGGTTCAGACTTTGCGATCATCTATATCTGGAGTTTGACCGGAAATTCGAATGGCCAAACTTCGAAAACGACATCAAGAAAGGGGATGATAACAAGAACAAAGATGAAAACAGAAACAAAGACGAAATAAGCGAGAGAAAAGACAAAGACGAAATAAGCGAGGGAAAAGACGAGAACGAAGGCAACGGCGAAAATCGGGAAGTCTTCTGCAAAGCATTGCTGAAGCAGATAGGCGTTCTTGCCGACGGAAGTCTCGTACCTTGCTGTCTCGACCATAACGGCGATGTCATTTTGGGCAACCTGCTCCATCAGTCACTCGAAGAAATCCTCTCTTCCCCCCGCGCCCAGGCAATGACAGAAGGCTTCAAGCACCATACTGCCACAGAAGCACTCTGCCAGAACTGCGAATCAGCACTCGTAAGAAACAGCTTCCGAGGAAAAGCAAGAAACTAAGAAAACATATAAAAGCAAGAAGAAATGAAATGGATTATAATCACAACACCAACCTTTATTTCGCATGAAGCAAAGTACATCGACCAGCTTTTTGAAGCAGGTATCGATCTGCTCCATCTGCGCAAACCCGATTCAACACCAGAAGAATGCGAGCAACTGCTCCAGAAGATTGACCCAAAATGGTATCCTCAGATCGTAATTCACGACCACTTCGAACTCTGCGAGAAATACCATCTCCATGGCATTCACCTCAACCGGAGAAACAGCCAGATTCCAGAGAACTTCCAGGGAAGCATCTCCCGCTCCTGCCACAGTTTCGAGGAAGTCACCGAATCGTTAGATAACACTAGTCCCGATTTTCCCAAGGGACCAAAGCCAACATTCGATTACGTATTCCTCAGTCCCATCTTCGACAGCATTTCGAAGATAGGCTACAAGCATACCTTCTCCAACAGAGATTTGGAAGACGCAGGCAACAGCGGCATCATCAACGAAAAGGTGATTGCCCTTGGCGGCATCATTCCTCAATTCATTCCCCAGCTGCGCGCCTGGAACTTTGGCGGAGCAGCTTTCCTGGGTGACGTTTGGAACCGACGACACGAATACAACTGGAAGGAATACCTGACAGATATCAGACAAAGATTAACACCACGAGGAGCCAAGAACACACTTAATGGTTCAAATGTTTGGTAGTTAGCCAAAATAGTTGTACTTTTGCACCCATGATTTATCCAGATAATTTTGAAAACAAGATAGGATTCAATGAAATCCGTAAAATGCTGCGCGAAAGATGTCTCTCTCCACTTGGCAAGGAACAAGTGGACAAGATGTCTTTCAGCAGCGACGCAGAACTCGTTAACGAGTGGCTCATGCAGGTGCGTGAGTTCCGTAGATTGATGGAGGAAGTAGAAGACTTTCCCCTTCAATATTTCTATGACGTAAGAGAAAGCATCCTCCGTATCCGTGTGGAAAACACCCACTTAGAAGAGGATGAACTGTTCGATTTAAGACGTTCGCTTGCCACCATCGCAGGAATGGTAAAGATTCTGAATCACAGCGACGAGGATGATGGTCACGGCGAACCGGAAGATGGCTGGCGCAGAGAAAAGCAGTATCCTTATCCTGCCCTCCATCGCCTTTCACAAGATGTGATGACCTTCCCACAGTTGATTCAGCGCATCGACCAGATTCTCGACAAGTTTGGTAAGATTCGCGACAATGCGACTCCTGAACTTCTCCAGATCCGCAGAGAACTGGCTAAGACAGAAGGAAGCATCTCGCGTACCTTATATAGTATTCTGCGCTCGGCACAGAGCGAAGGCATCGTAGAGAAAGATGTTACCCCAACCCTGCGCGACGGCCGACTGGTTATCCCTGTCATCCCTACCCTCAAGCGCCGAATCAAGGGTATCGTTCACGACGAGAGTGCCACCGGAAAGACCGTCTTCATCGAGCCTACCGAAGTGGTGGAGGCCAACAACCGCGTGCGCGAACTGGAAGGAGAAGAGCGAAAGGAGATCATCCGAATCCTTACCGATTTCACCAACAAGGTGCGCCCATTCTCCAAGGAAATACTGGACAGCTACCGCTTCCTCGCCATCATCGACCTGATTCAGGCTAAACAGAAACTCGCCGATGTATTCAAGGCGATAGAGCCAGAGGTAGAAGACCATCCACACGTGGATTGGATCCGTGCCATTCACCCACTCCTCCAGCAATCCCTGCAGAAGAAAAATGAGAAGGTGGTGCCACTCGACATCACCCTGACACAGGATAAGCGCATCCTCATCATCTCGGGTCCCAACGCCGGAGGAAAGTCGGTATGCCTGAAGACGGTGGGACTGCTGCAATACATGCTGCAATGCGGACTGAGCATCCCCGTGAGCGAGCGTTCGAAGACGGGCGTGTTCCAGAACATCATGATCGACATAGGCGACGAACAGAGTCTGGAGAACGACCTGAGTACCTACTCCTCGCATCTGCTCAACATGAAGAATATGATGAAGGCAGCCAACGGCGACACCATCATCCTCATCGATGAGTTTGGTACAGGCACCGAGCCTGGCATCGGCGGAGCTATCGCCGAGGCTGTGCTCGACCGCTTCTGCCAACAAGGTGCCTATGGAGTCATCACCACACACTATCAGAACCTGAAGCATTTTGCCGACAGTCATGAGGGTGTAGCCAACGGTGCCATGCTCTACGACCGCCACGAGATGAAAGCCCTCTTCCAGTTGGCTATAGGCAGACCGGGCTCTTCCTTCGCCATCGAGATAGCCCGCAAGATAGGTCTTCCAGAAGAGGTGATCAAGGAGGCCAGCGACATCGTAGGCTCCGAATACATACAGAGCGACAAGTATCTGCAGGACATCGTTCGCGACAAGCGATACTGGGAGAACAAGCGACAGAGCATACACCAGCGCGAGAAGGATATGGAGAAGACCATCTCGCGATACGAGAGCGACATAGAGGACATAGAACGAAGCCGCAAACAGATACTCGCCAAAGCCAAACAACAGGCAGAGGAACTGCTGAAGGAAAGCAACAAAAAGATAGAGAACGCCATACGCGAGATACGCGAGAAGCAGGCTGAGAAGGAGGAGACCAAGCGCATACGTCAGGAGCTGGATGCCTTCAAGGAAGAGATGCAGGACATCGACACCAAGGAGAACGACGACAAGATAGCTCGCAAGATAGCACAGATACAGCAACGCAAGGAACGCCACGCCAAGCGAAAGGCTGAGAAGGCCCAAAACCAGGAGAAGTCTGCGGCAGCCCTGCGCGAGGCTGTCAACAAGACACAGCAGGAGAACCGTCCAATCTCAGTGGGCGACACCGTACGCATCAAGGGACTCTCCACCATAGGAACCATCGAGAGCATAGCGGGCGATATGGCTACTGCTGTCTTTGGAGGTATGCGTACCAAGATGCGCCTCAACCGTCTGGAACATGCTGTCGCCACCACCGAGACCGACAAGACAGAACAACGCAAGGAGAACTTAGGCTCGTATGGCATCAGTACCGAGACACGCAACACGATAGACAAGCACAAGACCAATTTCCACCAAGACCTCGACGTAAGGGGTATGCGTGGCGATGAGGCTCTCAATGCTGTGCAGTACTTCATCGACGATGCCATCCTCGTGGGTATGCCCCGTGTGCGCATCCTCCATGGTAAGGGCAACGGCATCTTGAGACAGCTCATCCGTCAGTATCTGAGCAGTGTGCCCAATGTCACCCACTTTGCCGATGAGCATGTGCAGTTTGGCGGAGCAGGAATCACGGTCGTGGACTTTTAAAGGACTTTTTCCTTAACAGAAGTTAATAAAAGGAATATTTCTCGGAAAATATTTTGCAGGTTCAAAGGAAAGCAGTACTTTTGCACCCGCTTAAACGCAGAGACGGACAAGTCTCATACGACCAGCTCCCTCGGAATCCCCCAGGATGGGAACATAGCAAGGGTACTTGGTTGTAGCGGTGCGATATGAATCGCTTGTCCACCCGCCTCTTTAGCTCAGTTGGCCAGAGCACGTGATTTGTAATCTCGGGGTCGTTGGT
>ERZ1032926.62-NODE-62-length-7921-cov-8.032418_pt1 | contig 7921 bp, 7 predicted proteins | sample MGYA00516955_ERZ1032926 | MGnify/ENA primary metagenome ERZ1032926 (study PRJEB33719, sample SAMN04262522) | wastewater metagenome | biome: rural village; feature: composting latrine chamber; material: composting feces with ash | place: El Salvador | collected... | reverse complement strand
ACGCCTTTTTCTCGAATTTTCTTTGTATTTTTGCCTAAAATATATAAAATAAGTATTAAAAGCTATCTATGAGCGACGAAATTAAAGACAAAGACGAACTTCAGAAGGGTGGTGAGCCACAAGATTTGGATGCGGCTGAACAGCATTCCGACTACAAGCCTGTCAACAGGTTTGACGCTTCGGCGGTGCGCCATCTTAGCGGAATGTACCAGAACTGGTTCCTCGACTATGCCTCCTATGTAATTCTCGAGCGTGCCGTGCCTCATATCGAGGACGGACTGAAGCCCGTGCAGCGACGCATACTGCACTCGATGAAGAGAATGGACGACGGAAGATACAACAAGGTGGCGAATATCGTGGGACACACCATGCAGTTTCACCCGCATGGCGACGCCTCTATCGGCGACGCACTCGTACAGATGGGACAGAAAGACCTGCTCATCGACACACAGGGAAACTGGGGAAATATCCTCACCGGCGACCGTGCGGCGGCTTCACGATACATAGAGGCACGTCTGTCCAAGTTCGCGCTCGACGTGGTGTTTAATCCCAAAACGACCGACTGGCAGCTCTCCTATGACGGTCGCAACAAGGAGCCTATCACGCTCCCCGCCAAGTTCCCCTTGCTGCTGGCACAGGGAGCAGAGGGCATTGCCGTAGGTCTGAGCAGCAAGGTGCTGCCACACAACTTCAATGAGCTTTGCGATGCTGCCGTACACTATCTCAAGGGCGAGCCTTTCACCATCTATCCCGACTTCCCTACGGGTGGAGCCATCGATGTGAGCAAGTATAACGACGGACAGCGTGGAGGCGTGCTGAAGGTGCGTGCCAAGATAGATAAGCTCGACAACAAGACGCTTGTCATCACCGAGATTCCTTTCAGCAAGACCACCGGAAGCCTCATCGACTCCATCACCAAGGCGGTGGAGAAGGGAAAGATAAAGGCCAGAAAGATAGAGGACGTTACCTCTGCCAACGTGGAAATCCTCGTCCATCTGGCTCCCGGAACCTCTTCCGACAAGACCATGGACGCACTCTATGCCTTCAGCGACTGCGAGATCAACATCTCGCCCAACTGCTGTGTTATCGAGGACAATAAGCCTTGCTTCCTCACCGTGAGCGATGTGCTGCGCCACAGCGTAGACCGCACCATGGGACTGCTGCGCAAGGAGCTGATGCTGCGCAAGGGCAGTTATCATCTGGGAAGAGAGAGAGGTGGTCGAGATCTACGCTCTCAGAACCCTTCTCCAGATATACACGCATCAAACCCTTGGCATCGGTCTGAGGAGATGTCAGGGTAGCTGTAAGCTTCTGCCACTTATTGTTGGTGATGTTGATGACCTGCTTGGCAATGACATCGTTCTTGGAATTAACCAGCTCCACACGGATCTTGCCCTGCTTGCCATCGATGAGATGAAGACGGCCATAAACGGTGAAATCGTACTTCATATCCTTCTTCAGACCCATACCGAAGAAACCGCGGTTCTCCAAACCGGTCTGCTTCTCACGCGCACCGGCACTCTCGAGAGTTACATAATGAGGGTTGCGGTCGAAGGCAGGCTTCACGTCATTGAGGGTTACATTACCGAATGTATTCCATCCCATCAGGCGCTGTGGGAACTCGAAAGAACGGTTTTCCACCATCTCTGCATAGAGACCGCCATCGGCACCGAAGTTGATATCCTCGAAGAAGATACCATACATGGTAGGCTGGATTTCTACTCCAGGCTTGTTGGCCTGAACCATAAACTGATGCTGTGCGAAAGCTCCAAGTGAAGACATCGCCAGCAAGGCTGCTGCGAAAATTTTTGCTTTTCTCATATTGTTCGTTATTGTTGTTTTGTAGGTTGTTGATATTTCTGTGAGGGAGTTTCTTCCAACTTCCCCACATGCGAAGTTTCTATACCGGTGCAAAGATACAAAAAATCCACCCCAAATGAGGTGGATTTTCTGTTTAAATATATTGGATTTTCGCTCAAATCGCTGTTTTTCTACTATTTACCCTGTGGAATGAGGGTAAATGTGAAGGTCTTGTTGCCATAATGTACACGATACTTCTCCAAAGGCCAAGCACCCCAAGAGTTCTCGCCGCCTACACCCATGTGGGCAGAATCGAGGAAGAGGTTGGTGAACTTAGACTTCTTCAGGTCGAAGCTGTGACGCTGCTCCTTGTCGTCGCCATCGTCGAGCTCCTCGGTATCGAAGTGGATAGCGCTGGCATAGAATGGAGTGCAGCTCTTCACCTGCAAGCCCAAGCCTGTGGCATCGGTCTGCTTCCACCAGCGGATATCGCTCTTGGTACCACTCTCCTGTGGACGGATGTATGGGAAGTACTGGTTGTCGGCATCATCTGTGTAAACACCGATGCGCATGCAGTCCTTGCGGTCTGAGTAGTTCTCGATAGGACCACGACCGTAGTAGTTGCTCTTCTCCATGGTGTATGGCATCTGCATCAACATACCGAAACGGAACATATCGCTTACCTTAGCACCCTCTGTAGCCTTGAAGTCTTCTGTTACCTTCACGGCACCTGTATTGGCGAATACTACGTAGGTGATATCCATCTGACCCTGAACCTCCGGCATATCGAATGATGTGAGGATAGTTACCGAGTTGGTCTTCTTATCCTTCTTCACGTCGATGTTCTTCAGGTTCATCTGAGGGTTCTTCCAAGCCTTGAACTTCTTCTGGAGGCCTGCACCCATATCGTTGTCGGTAGGAGCACGCCAGAAGTTTGGCTTCAGGGTACCACCCTCGCCGAGCAATGACTTGCCATTGTAAGCATACTCTGAGATAAGACCGGTAGAACGGTCGATCTTGAAGGTGAGGTTAGGGGTGGTAACAGCTACCACATTATCCTTCTTAGCAGCCAGCTTCATCTTCTTCTTGCCATGTCCCTGAGCCAGCATCTTGCTGCAGTCGCCAGAGCAAGCCTGCTTGGTAACTACCGGCAGCTGGGCATAAGCCATCACTTGACCGGCTGTGAGCAATGGTTCAGCCTCCTTCAGACGGAAGTCGATGTTAAGGAATACCTCCTTGCCCTTGATCTTGCTCTTGTCGTAAGGGATGGTGAAGTTCCTGGTCTGCTGTGCAGGAACATCGAGGTCGGCGATGGTGCCATTCTGAGTCTCTACGCCATCCTCTTCCAGGCTCCATGCCAGGGCATAGTTGCTCAGGTCGCGGAAGAAGTTCTCATTGTGTACGCTTACCTCGCCAGTCTCGGCATTCACCATCTTGGCCCAGATGTTCTGGTACTGATAAGCCACCTCGTAAGCATGAGGGTTCATCTGACGGTCTGGACCGATGATACCATTACAGTTGAAGTTATTGTCGCTAGGATCATACTTGTTGTAATCACCACCATAGCAATATTCTATCTTGCGAAGCTCCTCATTGTTCATCTTGTAAGGCAGGATTTTGTTTGCATGATTATCCAGTTGAAAGCCATTGATACCACTTCCGGAGTCACAGCAACAGATGGTCTTCACAATAACTTCTTGATAGGTATCGCGAATATAGACACCTTACCTACTGCAACGATGATTCTTACCATCGCCTTATCGCTCCCATATCCAATATCAAGGAGCCAGGTTTTTACTTTGCAAAGTTACGATAAACGTAAACCTGCAAGTACCACCTGAAGGTTATTTCTGATTTTTTTGTCTAAGCAGCCGGTAGCTACCGAAAAAAAATACAGAAATTCCTTGCATCATGTTTACTCGTATTTATCGTATTTTTTTGCACGTAAAAAGCCTATCACCTTGTAATCTCTAGGATTTGGGGAGAAGGGGATTATCATTATTTACTAGTTGCAGCAGGTCTGTCGTGGGGTCACACGGAAAACGATTCTTAAATATGATGTTACTATTTGTTCTTGGTGTTTCAGTGCTTGCAGTTGTTACAGCTTACTCTCCTGAGGAATGGACAGAGATTCTGAAGCAAACAGAAGAATGATTTTCTCATTAAAGCCGGATTTTTGATAGAATCTGGCTTTCATTGTCATTGCTTAAGACTTTCTGGATGAATGATTCTTTTGTCTTCATAGCTGGTTCTACTGACTACAGAACAGAAAGTAACATGGTCAAATATACCATTTTAAAATTATTTATTGCCATATTTTTTTTGATTTCACTAAATATCAGTACTTTTGCAAGCGTTTTCAGAAAGTCTCGATTCACTGCCGCTCTCGTTTGAAGCAGGAGAGGAAGTAGTCGGTCTCATCGGGGTATTGATTACTTATCCGGTAGGTAACAGACATTCTACTGAGAGAAACGGTAATTTCGTTTCTGATGGCAGTAATGCGATTGTGAAGACTGGTGATGAATACTTCAACATCTTCCCTGCCTGGAACTGGACACGCATTCCTGGTACTACGGCTCCATAGGTGCCAGATGTTCCGCTAGGAAAAAATGCCTGGGAACTTCGCGGCACCTCACAGTTAGCTGGTGGCGTAAGTGATTCCCTCTATGGAGCTACTACCTATTATTATAATGATACACATGGTAGTATCCATACACAGGCGCGCAAGATCTGGTTCTTCTTTGATCATGAAGTGGTATGTCTCAGTGCCGGCATCACTTCGAGGTCTCCATACGATGTGATGACCACAGTCAACCAAGACTTCGATTATAAAGGCAGTACATTTACATATCTGGCTGATGGAAATAGGAAGGTTCTGATACTGGAGAATACCAGGAACCTTCAGGCTGTTTGGCATTCTGAACTGGGCATCTGGCAGATGATATTCCATGCCAAGGGACAATACAGGGATTCTAACATACGAATCAAGGTGGATGTTCCATGTGCTCTCATGGTTAGCCGAAAGGCTGATGGCAAGGTTTGGCTGCATATAGCAGACCCTCTGCAAAAGGAGCAGATAATCAACCTGGAGCTGAAGGTTGATCGAGATATGAAGAAGACCAAGAAATTGAGTTGCAACTTCACCCATATGGGGGAAGAAGCTGGAAAGACCAAGGCTTTTCTGCTCAATTAAAAGTATTAGATATAGATATATCAAGTAGTTAAAAGAATACATCAAGCAGTTAAAAGAATAAGGCTGCTTGTCATTTAAGGATAAAAGACAAGATATGATTTCATTTGAAAGTGATTACAACAATGGTATGTTGCCAGAGATACTGGAGGCTTTTGGCAAGACCAACAGTGAGAAGACCTCCGGTTATGGTTTTGACCCATACTCTGAGGCTGCAAAAGAGAAGATTCGCAAGGCCGTGGGCAATGAGAATGCTGATGTGTTCTTTCTGGTAGGCGGTACGCAGACCAACACCACAGTGATTGACTCCCTTCTACTGGGATGTGAAGGTGTGATTTGTGTGGAGACAGGACATATTGAGGTACATGAATCGGGAGCAGTAGAGGCTTTTGGGCACAAGGTCATCCCGCTGTCAGGAGAGAACAGTAAGTTATCATCCAGCACCCTGGCTTCTTACATGGACTCTTTCCTTGCCGACGAGACACATCCTCACATGGTACAGCCTGGCATGGTGTATATCTCAATGCCAACTGAATTTGGAATGGTTTATACCCAGGAAGAGTTGACCGCCCTGTATGCTACCTGTCAGAAATACGGCCTCCGTCTCTTTATCGATGGAGCAAGACTGGGATATGGTTTGGAATCTGAGGCATGCGACTACGACCTGCCATTCCTTGCCAAACATTGTGATGTATTCTATATTGGTGGAACCAAGGTGGGTGCCATGATGGGCGAAGCTGTGGTTTTCTCGGGTATGAAGGCACCGAAGTATTTCTTCACCACTGTAAAGCGCCATGGAGCCTTACTGGCCAAGGGCAGAATGCTCGGCATCCAGTTTGACACCCTGTTTACGGATCAGCTTTACTTCAAGGTAGCTCGCCATGCCATCGCCATGGCCGCTCGCATCCGAGGTATCTTCAAGAAGCATAGCATCGCCATTGCCTACGATTCTCCTACCAACCAGCAGTTTGTCGTGCTCTCCCCTACCCTCTATGAGGCTCTTTCAAAAAGAGTGGCATTTGAGATATGGGAAAGAAAGAGTGATACTGAAATCATCTGCCGATTCGTGACCAGTTGGGCAACGAAGGAAGAAGAACTCGATGAACTGGATCATATCTTAGATGAACTGGATTTTTAAATAACAGATTAAACTATAAGACAATGAGTTACACGTATCAATACCCAAGGCCTGCACTCAAAGACCTGCCGGAATTGGCATTTGACCACGATGAAATCATGCCCGATGCCATCACCCTATACGGTCGTTTAACTTCTAAAAATGAGAAGATGAGAACGGCAAGCATTGCTGATCTTGATGAAATCAGTCAGCTTGAAGCTTCTTGCTTTCCAGAGTCAGAGGCAGCAACAAAGGAAACCTTCAGGTGGAGACTGAATGCCTACCCTTCTCATTTTTGGGTATTGGAACAAGATGGAAAGATCATTTCCTTCATCAATGGCCCAGTTACGGAAGAACAGGACCTGATGGATGAAATGTACGAAGATCCTGCATTTTGCAAAGAAAACGGGAAATGGCAAATGGTATTTGGTGTAGTGACACATCCTTCTTTTCAGCACCAAGGATGCGCCAGCCGGCTGATGAACCAATTCATCCTACATGCTAAGGAGGAAGGGAAAAGCGGTATTGTTCATACCTGCAAGAAAGAAAAGATTTCATTCTACGAACAGTTCGACTTCAAGAACGAAGGTTTGTCCACCTCTATACATGGAGGAGTTCCATGGTATCAGATGAGACTTAGTTTTTAAGGAACGAAATCATGATGAAGGAACTATGCAGCGTATGTTCGGGAAAAAAACCGAAATGCTACACCCACCCGTTTTGTCAGTTGAAAAATTGTAACCGACTGGCAGCCATGCTCACCACAATGATTGAGGATGGACAAAGCGTGATGTGCGATAACAAAAAGCTCTACGAGGAAGCCATGTCTCAATATGTGAAGTACCGTAGCAGCAAGTATGCCCAGGAGAACGATCCTCGTCTCATCGCCGAGCGCAAGGCTCGCGAAGAAGAGGAGCGCAAGAAAGCTGTTGCCGTTAAGCTTGAAACGCTCACCCAGCATGAAGCTCGCATCATCGGTTGCGAGAACCTCTGTAACTCTACCATGCGTATGCTTGATATTCGTAAATACCTGACCTCTAGGGGATGGAAGCGTGACCAGATAAACTTTGCCCTCATGCAGATTATCGCACGTGCGATCTATCCGTATTCAGAATTAAAGACAGTCCGCTATCTTCGTGAGAACACTGCACTTGCAGAGATGTTCGGCATTTCTAAGGAGAAAATAACCAAAGATGCCTTGTACGAAAGCGCCAAGCGTCTGTGGGATGAGCACCGTGGTCTTGAGGACTGGCTCCATGACAGGGTATGCAGTATGTTCGGCATCGAGGAGAAGATTCTTCTGTTTGACATCACAAACTCCTACTTTGAGGGGAAAATGGAGTACAGTGAACTCTGTCAGTATGGTCGTTCCAAGGAGAAAAGGGACGACTGTAAGATTGTGGTTCTTGCTGCTGTAGTAAACACAGAGGGATTACTCGTCCGCACAATGATATACGAGGGAAACCGCCATGATTCTACTACCGTTGAGGATGTTGTTGGCACTTTGGCCAAGACAACCAGTCAAGATGCCAAACGTATCGTTGTGATGGATGCAGGCTTCTACTCCAAGTCAAATGTCAAGTGGTTAAAGGCCAATGGATTCGACTATATTACCGTACTCCCTTCTGGCGACAGTAAGTTTGAGGCTACAAGTTCGGAAATCATCGACCATACCGATAACAAGGGACAGCAGATTCGCCTGCAGATGGGTAAGGTTGACATGGAGGGAGAATCCGTCAAGGCTCTCATGGTGGATAGTGACGCAAAGGGTGCCAAGGAACGCTCCATGTATGAGCAGGCATGCAAACGTTACG
>ERZ1032926.60-NODE-60-length-7970-cov-3.162350_pt1 | contig 7970 bp, 7 predicted proteins | sample MGYA00516955_ERZ1032926 | MGnify/ENA primary metagenome ERZ1032926 (study PRJEB33719, sample SAMN04262522) | wastewater metagenome | biome: rural village; feature: composting latrine chamber; material: composting feces with ash | place: El Salvador | collected... | reverse complement strand
ATCAAAGTAAAAGCTATCGAGCGCAACGTCGCTTTTGAGAAGGGTAAGCAGAAGTGGGCATACGTTATGCAGGCAGACCTCTACGGTCAGCTTACCCAGAGTAAGGTTATCGAGGAAGCTGCCGTGCGCAGCGGACTCGCCAAGCAGGTGATCAACGCCGCCTGGGGTGCCATCGGAGCAGTCATCACCGCATGGGCCACCGAGGGTCACTCCGTGGCTGTACCGGGACTCGGCTCCCTCCGATTCGGTCTGAATTCTACCGCCGTGGAGGATGTCAACAAGGTGAGCAGCTCGCTCATCAACCGCCGCTACATCATCTTCGTGCCTAATGCCGACATCAAGGAGGAGCTCGCCAAGACCAGCGTCAACATCACCTGCTACGACCGCAACGGCAAGATCGTGAAGCAGGTTACCTCTGCCGACAAGAACGACACCGGGGAGGATGACAACAAAGATAACACCAACCAGGGCGGAGGTACTTCGCAGGGAGGTGGAACTTCGCAGGGCGGAGGTACCAGCCAGGGAGGTGATTCCAGCCAGGGTGGCAACACCAGCCAGGGAGGCGGTTCTACCGATGGCGATGGTAACGGCGACAACGTAGATTTCTAAAAACAACGCAGATTTCTAAAAACAACGGAGATCTCTAAAATCATCAAGGTGTGCCAGATTACAAGGAAGTGAATCTGGCGCACCTTCTTTTTTTTTATCTTTTTCTCCTTAAAAGTGGTCTTTTTGGAAAAACCTCATTATTTATTCAAGTTTTTTTCGTACCTTTGCACGCGAAATCAATAGACCGGAATATCAAACTGGCTGGAATATCAAACAGGCTAGAATATTAGATAGACTAGAATATCAGATAGACTAGAATATGAATATGTATTTAAAATAAGGTATAAGATATGAAATCTCACATCAAAATTTATCTACTTGTCTGTATCGCCGCCCTGCTCCTTACGGGCTGCGATACCGTATTCGATGTTCACCCTTACGATGTTCGCGTAAAGGGCGAAACCAATCTGAATGCCAAGAACATACAGAAGATAGAGCAGACGGTGAAGAGCAAGGATACCATCCGGTTTGCCGTGATCAGCGACAGCCATCAGTGGTACGACGACCTGCAGAAGGCGGTTAATGACATCAACAGCCGCCAAGACAGCATCGACTTCGTAATCCACTGCGGCGACATCTCCGACTTCGGCGCTACACGAGAAATGAAGTGGACACGAGAAAGAATGCAGAAACTCAAGATGCCTTCGGTAGTGCTGCTGGGCAACCACGACTGTCTAGGCACGGGCAACCAGACCTATGAGGCCATCTACGGCAATCCCGACTTCAGCTTCATCGCCGGAAAGGTAAAGTTCGTTTGCCTCAACACCAATGCCATCGAATATGACTACTCCCGTCCGGTGCCCAACTTCGACTTCATGGAGTCGGAACGCTCTGCCGATTCGCTCGACTTCGACCGCACCGTAGTGTGCATGCATGCACCTCCCTACTCCGAGCAGTTTAACAACAACGTAGCGAAGGTATTCAATTATTACATCCACGAGTTCCCTCGCCTGCTGTTCTGCCTGGACGGTCATGGTCATCATACCAGGACGGAAGACCTCTACAACAACGGCACCCTGTTCTATATGGCAAGCAGTGTACACTTCCGTCAATATTACATTTTCACCATCACACCAAAGGATTATCATGTTGAAGTCATCGATTTTTAAGTTCAGTATATGGGCGCTCCTCCTGCTATCGGCAAGCTGTGCGGCAAACGCTACGGAAATCGCCGTTGAGGAGGGGTTAGGAAAGGAAAATTTAGGAAAGGAGAGTTCAGAAGAAGATTCACTCACCCGATACGACAGGCGCATCCTCCGCTATCGCAAGCACTGGGATGTGCTGATGCCTACGCAGAGCGTGATACAGACCTGCGGCAACATGGGTATCATCTCGCTGGGTATCGGATGGGACTACGGCAAGCGAAGCCAGTGGGAGACGCATCTGCTCTTCGGCATCGTTCCGAAATATGATTCGGATGAAGTAAAAATGACAATCACACTGAAGGAGAACTTCATTCCCTGGCGAAAGGACTGGGGAAAGGGATGGCAGTTTGAACCCCTGGAGTGCACGCTGTACCTGAACACGGTGCTGGGTCACGATTTCTGGACAAAGCAGCCTACCAAGTACGAGAGCGGATATTATCCCTTCTCTACCCGAATCCGCCCGAATCTGGGATTTGGCGAACGGTTTACGTATCAGATTCCGAACAACAGGCGCAAGCGCGTGAAGAGCCTCACGCTCTTCTATGAGTTGAGTACGAATGATATCTATTTCATGCGGTTCTACCGCAACGGCAATGCCGGTTTCTGGGATGTCTTCGGACTGTCGTTTGGCGCAAAAATGCAGATACTCTAAGTTTATTTTAAAAGAAAAAAGATGGAAACAGAAGAGATTGTCCATAAGCTGGAGGCGAAGGGCATCAAGCCCACCTCCAACCGCATACTGGTGATGAAGACTCTGGTGAATGAGCAGAATCCGCTGAGTCTGAAGGATTTGGAGCAGAAGATGGTGTCGATGGATAAGTCGAGCATCTTCCGTACGCTGACGCTCTTTCTGGAGCATGATGCCGTTCATGCCTTCGAGGATGGAAGGGGGATATTGAACTACGAGGTGTGTGAGGAGGAAGGAGAGTGTGATCATCATGATGGTCATATTCATTTCTACTGCGAATCATGCCACCGTTCGTTCTGCATGGAGGATATCCATATTCCGAGCTTCGAATTGCCGGAAGGATTCTATCCTCACTCCGTCTCCTTCGTCATCAAGGGAGAATGCCCTGAATGCAGGAAGAGGCTTAACAGCAGATGAAAAAAGATGAAACAAAAAAAAAAGCTCCGAAGAAAGATGAACTTCTTCGGAGCTTTTTTGTACACCCTTAGGGATTCGAACCCTAGACCCACTGATTAAGAGTCAGTTGCTCTACCAACTGAGCTAAGGGTGCATCTTCTTGATAGCCTCATTTCTGAATTGCGAGTGCAAAGGTACTACAAATTTTTGAATCCACAAAATTTTTCGCCGAAAATTTTCAATTTTCTTTGAATTTTTTCTTGTAGAAGGTTCCCAGCGCATGGCGGATGCCCCGCTTGTTGACGCTGTAGAGACGATATGCGCCCGGGGATAACGGCTTGATATTGATATAGTTGCCTTCGCTTGTGACTCTGTATACGGTGCTGCCTTGCAGGGTTTCTATCAAGAATACCCGTGTATCGAGATTTTTTGTGATTTCGGGCAGATGCACATGATTCCCGTCTGAATAGAGCATTCGGGCGGCTCCTTCGGCATGCCTGTGCAGGAGCACATCGGCTTCTTTTTCCTGCGTGGCGAGGCTCTCGGTGCCATATCCGTCCATCGAAGTTACGGCAAAATAGAGCGGCTGTTCGCATTCTTCGGGTTTCAGCAGGAGCATGTTGCCCAGACGGCGTGCCGAAATCAGGTTGCGCGCATCGCTCACGTCCACCGGATAGGTGCGGCTGGCATATACATTATTATATATATAGGGCGTAGGGATGGCCGTGCCGTCGGTGTAACTGGCTTCGTTCTGCCACGAAATCTCCATGTATCCGTTGCGCCACTTGATGTCGAGTGCCTTGGGCTGCTTGGGTTTCTGGGTGCTTGCCCAGGTCATCGGCGGCACCAGCGCCGGATATTCGTTGAAGCGCTGGGTGAAGTCGAGGATGCCCTGCTGGTTGTTGAGCAGAAACTGGTTCCTGAAAAAACAGTAGCCCATGCCCAGGTTTCGGGTGAGGTGCATCTCGGGTATCACGTCGTTGATGTTCCATTTTCCCTCTTTCGGGTCGAGGAAGTAGATGCCGAGTCCCGGAACCACTATCTTGCCGTGGCTCTGCTCCTGCCAGTCGATGGCGAAAGGATAGAAGTTCTCGCCACGGAAGTACATCATCGGGAAGAGTTCGTCCATCAGTCCGTCGCGCAGCCATCCCTGTGCATCCTGGCAAACCTTGGTGTTGGCATTCCATCCGTGACTCCAGTAACGGCTCAGGTCATCGTATTTGCCCACTGGCGAGCAGCTCATCTTGACCCAAGGCTTTTCCGACTTCACAGCGTTGTGGATCTTCTCCACGATGCGGGTGATGTAGTTTCTTCCCTGGTCGCGGCTCACCTTGATTTTCCAGGTTTCCGGGTATCGGATATAGTCGAGGTGGATGCCATCCACATTATATCGGTGGGTAATCTCACGGCAGATTCCGGCAAGGTAATCACCGGTGCGGCTGTCTTCCGGATTCATATATCCATCGGCACCTATCTTTCTGATGAGTCCCGGGAATTTCTTCCGGAGGCTCTTGCATCCCAGTGCTTCCCATTTTCCTACAGGGATGGTAACCACCCAGGCGTGGAGCTCCATGCCGCGCTTGTGGCATTCATCGATGGCAAACTGCAGGGCATCGTAGCCCGGCGTCTTTCCCGGGAATCCCGAGAGGCATCCATCCCAAGGTTCGTAATCGGAAGGATAGATCATGGTGCCACGGATGCGGGTCTGGATGAGTACGGTGTTGATCTTTGCCTGCTGCAGGCGGTCGAGGATCTGACAGAGTTCCTGCTGCTGCTTCTTGGCTGAGTAGGGCGACTGGGAGTAGGAGTGAGGCCAGTCGATTCCGCCGATGGTGGTGAGCCATACGGCTCTTACCTCGTGCTTGGGTGCCAGACTGTTGTATATGATGCTGGAACCCGGCAGTATCTGCTTCTTTTCAGGTATATTGCGAGCCTGTGCAGGTAAAATACTGCCTAAAAACATTAAAAATGTATATAATTTCTTCATATTCTTTCAATTTGGCAACAAAGATACGGATAATTTTTCGTATTTCAAATAAAAATGTTACTTTTGCGGTGCAATTCGTATGAAAAAGTGCGATTAGGCTCAAAAAGAAGAGAGAATTCTAAAAAACAATAAAAGAAAATGGTCAGTTTCATCATTAGTTTGGCAGCCCTGGTATTGGGTTACCTCCTTTATGGAAAATTTGTGGCGCATGTTTTCGGTCCTGACGACCGTCCTACGCCAGCAGTGGCAAAAGCCGACGGAGTTGACTTTATGGTGCTGCCTAGTTGGAAAATCTTTATGATCCAGTTCCTGAATATTGCCGGTACTGGACCGATATTTGGAGCCATCATGGGTGCCTGGTATGGACCGGTGGCTTATCTGTGGATTGTGTTTGGCTGCATCTTTGCCGGTGCCATGCACGATTATATGAGTGGTATGCTCAGTGTCCGCCATGATGGTGCCGGACTGCCGGAGCTGGTGGGCAAGTATCTGGGCGGCAACACCAAGAAGGTGATGCTCGTGTTCTCGGTACTGCTGCTGATGATGGTGGGTGCCGTGTTTGTGTATAGTCCTGCCATTATTCTGGATGGCATCTGCAATACGGGCTCGTTTGTGGGAGGTAAGATGTTCTGGATTATCCTCATCTTCATCTACTACATCATCGCTACGCTTCTGCCTATCGACAAGATTATCGGAAAGATATATCCTCTCTTTGCCTTCTCGCTGCTTTTCATGGCAGGTGCGCTGATGATCGGACTGTTCATCAAGTGGCCAACCTTGCCTGAGCTGTGGAGCAATCTGGCTTCCTGCAATCTCAATGAGAATCCGGCGTGGCTGGGTACGGAACCGTTCGTCCAGAAGAGTCCTATCTTCCCATGTCTCTTCATTACCATCGCCTGTGGAGCCATCAGTGGCTTCCATGCTACCCAGAGCCCATTGATGGCTCGCTGTATGAAGAGTGAGAAGCTGGGCAGACCGGTATTCTATGGTGCGATGATTACCGAGGGAGTGGTAGCACTGATATGGGCAACGGTTTCCATGTACTTCTTCTATTATGGAGGATGGCGTGAGTGCGTGAGTCCAGAGGTGGCTCAGCAGTTTATCGCTCAGGTGGATGGCGGAAAATCGCTCATTCAGAACTTTGATGCTCCTACCGTGGTGAAGATTGTCTGCTCCAGCTGGTTGGGTGTGGCTGGTGGAGTGCTTGCCCTGCTGGGAGTTGTGGCTGCGCCTATCACCAGTGGTGATACGGCTCTGCGCAGTGCCCGACTCATCATAGCCGAGGCTATCGGACTGGAACAGCGTGCGATGCGTCGCCGTCTCTATATCTGCGTACCTCTGTTTGCCGTTACGATGGGCATCCTGGTGTGGCAGATGGAAAATCCTGATGGATTCAATGTTATCTGGCAATACTTCGGATGGGCTAACCAGACGCTGGCGGTCTTCACACTCTGGACTTTGACCGTGTATCTGGTACAGCGCAAGAAGCCGTTCATCATCACCCTGGTGCCAGCCTTGCTGATGACAGTGGTATGTTCTACCTTCCTGCTCCTCTCGCCGATGGCTCTGGCATTGAGCGAGCCGGTGGCTTATACGGGTAGTGTCATCATCCTGGTGGTAGCACTGGTCTGGTTCTTTGCCTGGTATAGGAAGAATATGAAAATTAATAATAGCAACACATAAAAATGTTACGTATGAAAAAATTAGTTTTGGCAGCAGCAGCTCTTCTGGTAAGTCTGGGAGCTAATGCTCAGTTTGAAAGTGGAAAGCAGTATTGCGGCGCGTCGCTCACGGGTCTCAATCTCAGTTATAATGGCAGTCAGGACTTGAACTTCGGTGTTCAGGCAAAGGCGGGTTATTTTGTAGAAGATGACTGGATGCTCCTGGGTCAAGCCGAATATACTCATTCGGGTCAGGATGGCGTGAAGGATTACTTTTCTGCCGGAGCTCAGGCCAGATACTACATCGAGCAGAATGGATTGTATCTCGGCTTTGGTGCCAAGGTGGCTCATTCGGGCAGCTACAATGACTTCATGCCGGGCGTGGAGGTAGGCTATGCCTACTTTGTCAGCAAGCAGGTAACCATTGAACCAGCTATCTACTATGATCAGAGCTTCAAGAAGCATACTGATTATTCTACAATAGGTTTCAAGGTGGGAATCGGTATTTATCTCTAGTGTGATGGTGCAGCAATATTCTTCTGCATTATTGGAAAAGGCAGTGGGGGAGTTTTCCAAGCTGCCGGGTATAGGGCGCAAGACAGCTTTGCGCCTTGTGCTTTTTATGCTCCGTAGGGAGGAAGGGGATGTGGATCAGTTTGTGGATGCCATCGCCCGGATGAAGCGCGAGGTGAAGTACTGTCGTGTGTGCCATAATATCAGTGATACCGAGGTGTGCCCCATCTGTTCTGATCCCCGACGCGATGCCTCTGTCATCTGCGTGGTGGAGAATGTGCAGGATGTGCTGGCAGTGGAGAATACCCAGCAGTTTCATGGATTGTATCATGTGCTGGGTGGCATCATCTCGCCGATGGATGGTATCGGACCTGCCGACCTGGAGATAGATTCCCTGGTACAGCGTGTGGCTGCGGGAGGAGTAAAGGAGGTGATTCTTGCCTTAAGCAGTACGATGGAGGGCGATACCACCAATTTCTATATCTCGCGCAAGCTTGCCGACTATCCTGTGAAGCTCTCTGTCATAGCCCGAGGCATTTCCGTGGGAGATGAACTGGAATATACCGATGAAGTGACGCTGGGTAGAAGTATCCTGAACAGAACACCATTTAATCAGTAACATTGAGCTTTGAACATTGAGCTTTGAACATTATGATTAGTTTGATGGCTTATAGTCATCTATTAAAAAAAATATCTATTTTCTGAATGAATATCAAACAAGTACAACGAATATTGATGACCAACTTCCTCTTTATGCTGTTGGTGGCTTTTCTGCTGGTAGTTCTCTATGAAACGGAGATACTGACCGCCAATGATATCGCTGCTAACCAGACGATGATGTTTGGCATCCTGGTAGTGATGGAGCTTACCACCATCCTGGTGATTCCGATGGCGCTGAAGCTGTTCAGTCTGAAGGTAATCCGCCGCAAACTGTTGGCGGAAAAGGGTGATGCTCTGCTTTTCTGGGGCAC
>ERZ1032926.59-NODE-59-length-7988-cov-4.283877_pt1 | contig 7988 bp, 6 predicted proteins | sample MGYA00516955_ERZ1032926 | MGnify/ENA primary metagenome ERZ1032926 (study PRJEB33719, sample SAMN04262522) | wastewater metagenome | biome: rural village; feature: composting latrine chamber; material: composting feces with ash | place: El Salvador | collected... | reverse complement strand
CCTACAGGAGTATCGACCTCTTGTAGAATAACCCCACCTTTCTTTTTCTTATCTAACATACGGCTACCGTTTTTAATAGTTGCGTTTACATCTAATGAAGTACAAAGATAATAATAAATGCCAAAAAACACCGAAAAAATCTACAACTTATAGAAATGTTTAACCTTAAACGTGAAAAACTTAGCTTATCATTTTGTAATTTATCCAATTTCCATTATCTTTGCCGCACTAACCAATACCAAGCTTATGAAACACGGATTACTTTCAAAGGCATTCCATCTCTTTTACGATGGTTTTAGGACGATGACCCTAGGCAAAACCCTCTGGACCATCATCCTTATCAAACTTGCGATTATCTTCCTCGTACTCAAACTTTTCTTCTTCCCAGATTACATCGACAGCAAAGCACCCAACAAGGACAAGGCTGACTTTGTATCACATGAAATGCTAAAGAGATAAATGGCAGAGTCACAAGCCAAAACATGACATAAAAACAAAAACATACAATAACAATCTAAACACCTTTAATCAGTATGATACATTTATTATTAGACATTACATCCGCCACCATTGATTGGTCGAGAGCGCAATTCGCACTCACCGCCATCTATCACTGGTTGTTCGTCCCTCTCACCTTGGGACTGGCAGTCATCATGGGCATTGCCGAAACTTGCTACTATCGCACAAACAAGCCTTTTTGGAAAGATGTGGCAAGATTTTGGCAAAAACTCTTTGGCATCAACTTCGCCATGGGCGTTGCCACAGGAATCATCCTGGAATTTGAATTCGGCACCAACTGGAGCAACTACTCCTGGTTTGTGGGCGACGTATTCGGCGCTCCCCTAGCCATCGAAGGCATCCTGGCATTCTTCATGGAGAGCACCTTCGTAGCCGTAATGTTCTTCGGCTGGGATAAGGTGAGCCGGGGCTTCCACCTTGCCTCCACCTGGCTCACGGGACTTGGAGCCACCATTTCTGCCTGGTGGATTCTCGTAGCCAACGCCTGGATGCAATACCCAGTAGGGCAGGAATTCAATCCCGACACCATGCGCTTCGAGATGACTTCGTTTATGGATGTGGCACTCTCGCCATTCGCCATCAACAAGTTCACCCACACCGTCACCTCATCCTGGATCATCGGAGCCACCTTCGTGGTAGCCGTAAGCTGCTGGTATCTCCTGAAAAAGAGAGAAACCCAACTTGCCAAGGCAAGCATCAAGATGGGTGCCGGAGTAGGACTCATCGCCACCCTGCTGGCTGCGATGACCGGCGACAATTCCGCTTATCGGGTGGCACAGGTGCAGCCAATGAAACTGGCTGCGATGGAAGCATTATATAATGGTGGAAAGGGTGAGAGCCTTACGGCGATAGCAGCCGTTCACCCCTTCCGGCAGCCCGATTACGAAAACGAGCAGGAGCCAGCCATGCGCATCGCCATCCCTAACATGCTCTCGTTCTTAGCCACCCGCACAGCCGATGGCTACGTGCCAGGCGTGAACGATATCCTCAAGGGTTACACCCACGAGGATGGCACCCGGGAACCATCCGTGCAGGAGAAGATAGCCCGGGGCAAGAAGGCGATTGTTGCCCTGAAAACCTATCGCGAAACCAAGGCGAAAGACCAGCTGCCAATCTTGAAGGAGAATATGAAATACTTCGGATATGGTTACATCAAGGACGCCAAGGAACTGGTGCCGAGCATCCCTATCTGCTTCTACGCCTTCCGCCTGATGGTGGGAGTAGGCTGCCTGCTCATCCTCTTCTTCGCCCTCAGCCTATTTTTGGTTTATAAGAAGGAAATCGCCCAATACCGATGGTTCCTCATTTCCGCCATCATCATGATTCCGCTGGCTTACATCGCCTCAGAATCGGGCTGGATAGTTGCAGAAATCGGTCGCCAGCCTTGGACCATCCAAGACCTGCTGCCGGTTAGCGCCGCCATCTCCGACATCGAGGCAGGCAGCGTGGCCACCACCTTCTTCATCTTCCTGGCACTCTTCACCACCATGCTTGCCGTAGAAATCAGCATCCTGGTGAAGCAGATTAAGAAAGGACCGGAATACGATTAATCTCTCTGATAATCAATGTTTTCAGAAAGATTTCGAAAAGAATCATAGGATAGTTTTTCATTAAACAACAAAACCCGAAAGTATTATGACATACGAATTTTTGCAATCATACTGGTGGTTCCTCGTATCATTATTAGGAGCCCTGCTGGTGTTTCTCATGTTTGTACAGGGAGCCAACACCTTGATTTTCTGTTTGGGAAAAACAGAAGAAGAGCGTCGCCTCATCATCAACTCCACGGGGCGAAAGTGGGAGTTCACCTTCACCACGCTCGTCACCTTCGGCGGAGCCTTCTTCGCCTCGTTTCCATTGTTCTACAGCACCAGTTTCGGCGGAGCCTACTGGCTGTGGATGATCATCCTGTTCTCATTTGTGATACAGGCCGTGAGCTATGAATTCCAGAACAAGATAGGTAATTTTCTTGGACCGAAGACCTTTCAGATCTGCCTTATCATCAATGGCATCGTGGGTCCGCTGCTTCTTGGCGGCGCCGTAGCCACCTTCTTCAACGGCAGCAATTTTCTGATAGACAAGGGCAATATTACCAACAGTCTGCAACCCGTCATCAGCCGCTGGGCAAACGCCAGTCATGGTCTTGATGCCCTGCTCGACCCATGGAACGTGGTGCTGGGACTTGCCGTACTGATGCTAGCCCGCATCCTGGGCATGCTCTACATCAAGAACAACATCGAGCACCAGCAGATTCAGGAGCGCTGCACCCGCCAGTTGCCATGGAATACCCTGCTCTTCCTACTGTTCTTCCTGCCGTTCCTCATTAGATTAATGGTTAAGGACGGATTCAGCACTTCTTCTTCCAGCATTACGATAGAGAGCATGAAGTATCTTCACAATCTCCTGGAGATGCCAATCCTATCAGCCCTATTATTAATAGGAATTGTGCTCGTACTCTTCGGCATTTACAAGTCATCAAGAAGCGTGCAGTATAGAAAGGGAATCTGGTTTACGGGCATCGGAACCGTGCTCACCGTGCTGGTTCTGCTGCTGATAGCCGGCTGGAACAACACCGCCTACTATCCGTCGAACATCGACCTTCAAAGTTCTCTCACGCTCGCCAACAGCTGCAGCAGCGAGTTCACGCTCCGCACCATGGCGATAGTTTCCCTCCTTATCCCGTTCGTCCTAGCCTACATCGTCTTCGCCTGGCGTGCCATCGACCGCAAGCGCATCACGCAGGAAGAAATTGAACAGGGAGAAGCGTATTAACTGAAGTTTCGAGAGTTAGCCCCCGAAAGCCCAGTTCCATTGACTACTCTTCTTTTCGGAACTTTCTGTTTTTACAGAATATTATTCTGCCGCAGTAATCGTTTTCCGTATATTTCAGAATGTTTTCCTAAAAACAAAAGAATATTTGGCGGACGAGATTCTTCTTCTTACCTTTGCAGCCGAAAACGAATAACAACATAAAAAACAAGAGATATGAGTAGTATCAAAAACATCAAGACAAATGTGCTGGGCTATCCTCGCATTGGTAAGAAGCGTGAACTCAAGAAGGCTTGCGAAGCCTATTGGGCTGGTAAGATCAACCGTAACGAACTGGAGAATACCGCCAGAAATCTCCGCAGAGAAAACTGGAACTTGCTGCAGAAGGCAGGCATCGACCTCATCCCTTCCAACGATTTCTCCTACTACGACACAACCCTCGACCTCACCCTCACTCTCGGAGCCATCCCTTCGCGCTACAATAGTCTGAAGGAAGATAAGCTCCGCCTCTATTTCGCCATGGCCCACGGCGAGCAGAACGAGCAGGAAGATGTGATTGCGATGGAGATGACCAAATGGTTTGATACGAATTATCATTACATCGTTCCGGAATTTGTGAAGGATCAGGAATTCTCACTCTTCGATACGAAAGTGGTGGATGAATTCTGCGAAGCCCTGGAATTGGGCATCAAGACCAAGCCCGTGATTCTGAGTCCGGTATCGTTCCTTCTTTTAGGAAAAGAGAAGGAGGATATCACGGGAATGCAGGATGGTTTCCATCGCCTTGATCTGCTCGATAAGGTTCTCCCGGTTTACGTCGAACTTCTCAAAGCCCTGGAAGAGAAGGGAGCAGAATGGATTCAGATAGACGAGCCTTATCTCGCCCTCGACCTGGACGATGAGCAGCGCAACGCCATCCAGAAGGCGTTCGGTTACATCAGAGAGAACACCCGCCTCAAGATTATCGTAGCCACCTATTTCGATGGCTTGAAAGATAACGCAGATTTGGCGGTAAACCTGCCTGTGGAAGCCCTCCACATCGACCTGGCAAGATGCCCGGAGCAGTTGGATTCCATCCTCAACATCCTGCCTGCAGACAAGATTCTCTCGCTCGGCGTAGTGGACGGCCGCAACATCTGGAAGAACGATTTGGAGAAGTCGATCGAGCTAGTAAACAAGGCGACAGGCAAGCTCGGAGCCGATAGAGTCTTCGTGGCAGGTTCCTGCTCGTTCCTCCACGTGCCATACGATCTGGCGCTCGAAACCAAGGAGCAGACTCTCCCTGCCGGCATCAAGCGATGGATGGCATTTGCGGCACAGAAGATAGAGGAACTGGCTGCCATCAAGGCGCTTGCCGGGAGTGAGACTAAAGAGGGATTCTCTCATCAGGAAAAGACTGCAGAACAAGACTACGCAGCAGGCATCCAGGCTTACTTCACTGAAAATCAGAAGGATATTGCCGACCGAAAGGTTTCTTTCCTGATTCACAACCCAGAGGTGAAAGCCCGGGTTGCCGCCTTAACCGATAAGGATTCGCAGCGCCATTCAGCATTCGAGGTGCGCCAGAAGATTCAGCATTCAGAGCTCCATCTTCCGCTCTATCCTACCACCACCATCGGCTCGTTTCCTCAGACCAAAGAGGTGCGCTCATGGCGTTCCAAGTTCAGGAAGGGCGAAATTTCGGCTGCCGAATACAATCAACTACTGAAGGAAGAAACCCGAAAATGCATAGAATGGCAGGAGGAGATTGGACTGGATGTGCTGGTGCACGGCGAGTTTGAGCGCAACGACATGGTGGAGTATTTCGGCGAGCAGTTGGCAGGCTTTGCCTTCACCCAGAACGGATGGGTTCAGAGCTACGGTTCCCGCTGCGTGAAACCACCAGTAATCTATGGCGACGTGGAGCGCAAGCAGGCGATGACCGTGGATTGGAGCACCTTCGCACAGTCGTGCACCCAGTTGCCGATGAAGGGAATGCTCACCGGTCCGGTAACCATCCTCGAATGGTCGTTTGTAAGAAATGACCAGCCCCGGTCTCTCACCTGCAAGCAGATAGCCCTCGCCATCCGTGATGAGGTTTGCGACCTGGAGCGCCACAACATCAGGATTATCCAGATAGACGAGCCAGCCATCCGCGAAGGTTTGCCTTTGCGCAAGTCAGGATGGGATGAGTATCTGAAATGGGCGGTAGAAAGCTTCCGGATTTCAGCCAGCGGCGTGGAAGACAAGACTCAGATTCACACCCACATGTGCTATTCTGAGTTTAATGATATTATCGAACATATTGCTGCGATGGATGCTGACGTGATCACCATCGAGTGTTCCCGTTCGCAGATGGAATTGCTGAATGTCTTTGCCGATTTCCACTATCCTAACGAGATTGGTCCGGGCGTCTACGACATCCATTCTGCCCGAGTACCAGAGACTCAGGAGATGGTAGATTTGCTGAAAAAAGCGGAAAGATTCATCGACAAGAGCAAGCTCTGGGTGAATCCGGATTGCGGTTTGAAGACCCGTGGCTGGGCAGAAACCAAGGCCTCGCTCATTAGAATGGTAGAGGCTGCTAAGGAATTGAGAAACGAATAACAAAGTTTGCAAAAGTATTGAGAATACGAATAACAATTTGCATAGTTTTTATCAACGGAATCCCGGGGCATTTCTCTATGTCTCGGGATTTTTTGTGTTCCAGCAACTCAAAGCCTTGAAATATTTTATCACCAATCTTTTGCCCATCCAAAGAAAAGCAGTATCTTTGCAGACATGAAACAGGAAATCATAGATAAAATCAACCGATTGGCAAGCCAGGACGAGCCTTTTCTCTTTGTCATCAACTATCAGGGCGACAAGGCGTTCATCCGCCAGCTATCAGATATAAATCCCGAAGAATGCCTCTTCGATTTCGAAGGAAGAGGGAATTCTTCTGATGAGATGAAAAATAATTCGGAAAAGATTGCGGAGATTTCTTGGCAGATAGCCCCACCCCTTTATGAGGATTACGAGCGAAGTTTCGACATCGTGAAGAACAACATCATGGCGGGCAACAGCTATCTTACGAATCTCACCTGCCGGGTTCCCGTGAGCTGCAATCTTTCATTAGAAGAAATTTTCCATCGTGCAAAAGGGAAGTATAAACTGCTGCTCAGAAGAAAGAGAACTCAAGCAGAAGATAAAGCTCAGCAGAAAGAAGAAGAATCGCAGAATAAAGCTGATAAGATGGAAGAAGAATTTCAGAACAAAACTTATCCGAAAGAAGAGAACATCGAAGAGATTTCAAATCCTTTCGTCTGCTTTTCGCCCGAAACCTTCGTCAGAATCAAGAACGGAAGAATCTACTCCTATCCGATGAAGGGACCCCTGGATGCATCCCTCCCCGATGCTGAAAAACAACTGATGGAAGACCGGAAAGAGGCGGCAGAACACGCCACCATCGTAGATTTAATCAGGAACGACCTGAGCCGGGTGGCAGAGAACGTAGGAGTAGATAAATATCGTTACATCGACGTGTTGCACACCAACAAGGGCGACATCCTGCAAACCAGTTCAGAAATCAGCGGTCGCCTGCCCGAAGATTACCCGCATCATCTGGGCGAAATCCTCGATGCCCAGCTCCCAGCCGGTTCCATCACGGGTGCCCCGAAAGATAAAACCATGCAGATTATCCAAGAGGCAGAAGGCTACGACCGCGGCTTCTACACGGGCATCATGGGAATCTACGACCAGGGCGAGCTCAACTCCGCCGTCATGATAAGATTCATCGAAGAAGAAACATCGCCGGTTGATTTTGAAGCAGATGGAGAAAAGAATTTCAAGGCAAAGGAAGGAAAGGCAAGCGAAGGAAAGGAGCCGAAGGCAAACCGAAAATTGTATTTCAAGGCAGGCGGCGGCATCACCTCGAAGAGCGATTGCCGGAAGGAATACGAGGAAGTGATTCAGAAAATCTATCTTCCGTTTTAAACTCGCCTTTCATTCCCCCCAAAAAAATTACACGATTTTTAAAAAATATGAAACAGCAATTTGTAGAAACAATAAAAATCAAGGACGGCAAGGCCCTGGCCCTGCCCTATCATCAGGCAAGAATGGAGAGAACCATCCGCAGGTTCTTTCCATCCTTTCCATCCCTCGCATCTGAAGAAATAAAACTCTCATCCCTCATTTCCCCAAATGAGAAAATGCACCTTTACAAGGCACGAGTGGTTTATGGTGCCCAGGGCGTGGAAGCCATCGAATACGCCCCCTACAAGATGAAGGAGATTCATTCCCTCAAGGTGGTAGAGGATGATTCCATCGACTACACCTACAAGAGCACAGACCGAAGTGCACTCAACGCCCTGGTAGCCCAGAAGGGCGATTGCGATGAAATTATCATCGTAAAAAACGGCCTCATAACAGACACCTCCTTCACCAACCTCGCCCTTTTCGACGGCAAGAAATGGCTCACCCCCAAGCATCCCCTGCTCCAGGGAACCAAGCGTGCCCAGCTTCTGGAAGCCGGCATCATCGAGGAAGCCGACCTCACACCAGAAGACCTCAAGAAGGCAGAAAAAGTGAGCCTCTTCAACGCCATGATAGATTTCGGAGAGCGGGAAGTGGAAATCCAGAGAATCCTATAGCTCAATCACTTCCAAATCATCCGGAACGAAGATTCTACCCTTGAAGTTCTCAGCAGCTTCACGGGTATAATTTTCCTTACGATTAGCCAG
>ERZ1032926.53-NODE-53-length-8248-cov-4.976687_pt1 | contig 8248 bp, 9 predicted proteins | sample MGYA00516955_ERZ1032926 | MGnify/ENA primary metagenome ERZ1032926 (study PRJEB33719, sample SAMN04262522) | wastewater metagenome | biome: rural village; feature: composting latrine chamber; material: composting feces with ash | place: El Salvador | collected... | reverse complement strand
TGCTGCTTTTCACGGGCTGCCCGCTGGCAGTCGCACTCTGCCGGGTGGCGGTCACGCCCGAAACAGGTCTTTCTCTCTGCAAAGTAGGCTTCTTTGGGTGTATGGCACTTACCGCAGTATAAAAGCCCGTCCTCGCCTGTGTAGTCCTCCGCTTCGGCGGTAGTGGCTGTAATGTCCGTAATCATAGCTTCAATTCCGTTTTTCATAAGCTCTCGCCCTCCTTGCATGAATAATCGGGTATGCCCTGTTTCGGGGCAGCCTTGCCTTTGGCAGCGTCCTCCTGCGCCCACTTGTAAATGGTGGCTGCATGGCTGTGGTACTGCTTCCCGGTGGAAGCGATATGGCAGGAAAGCCGGTCAATATAATACTCCCACTTGTCGGGCAACTCTGTTTTTAGCCCGGAAAGCTCTGTATCGGTCAGTATCACATTGTTGTATCTGCCATAAGCGGCGGGGGCGGGGTGTCCCGTTTCTCCCTCTCTCTCTTTTTCTATCTCTATCTCTTTCTCTAACTCTATCTCTATCTCTGGTGGACGAATGTCGGACAAATGTCCGCCTTTTGTCCGGGGCGGTAAAAGTGCCTTGTTTTCCAGTCTTGCAGCCCGTTTCCGCTCGGCTTCGGTAGAGGACTGTCCTATCATCAGCTCAATGTCGGTCATATAGAAAGCCCCGCTGTCAAGCTGCTCCACAAGCCCCAACTGCCGGAAAATCTCTAAAGCCCTCTCAACCGTCCCTATCTGGTGGCGGGTCAGTGTCGCTATCATCTGCGCTGTGTAGGGGATATACTCGTCAAGCTGCAACTTCCCGCCGTTTTTCAGCGATTTTAAGTACAGCTTCAAGAGGATATTGGAATATAAAATTCCGTCTTTCATATCTTCCAGCAGCACAATGGAGTCGCTGTCAAAAAAGTTCTCTTTCAGCTTGAGGTAGTAATACTTGCGGTTATCTGCCATTGTCCCTGTCCTCCTTTTTCCGGCGTTTGGAGTAGTAGTGGGGGCAGAGTATGATAACCGCCCGGAAGCTCTGCTTGCAGCTATGGGTACAGCCCCGGCAGAGGTCATTGTATGTGATACGATCGCAGGTGGAATTCCCGACTTTCACTTGCCGCAGGAAAAAAGACCATTCCAGCCGCCGTTTCTTGCTCATTCTTGGCATGGGTGCGCTCCTTTCTGCCGTTTCCGCTGGTGTGGCGGTATCGGCGGTAATTCTGTATCATCTCGGTATCATTTTCGGGGATTTTCTGCCCTGTACGCCCTGTTTTGAGGTCGGGGAGTATTGCGGATAGGGGTAAGGGCATATCCCTGTTTTTGTTTGGTTTCGGTATCATTTCGGGGCGGTTTTTAACGCTCCTGTTCCTGCCTTTTCACAGGCTTGCGTTCCCGGCGTAAAATCTGGTCGATATTGCCCTTGACAGTCTGTAAGCGGCGGTATTCCTCCCGTTTTGCCCGGTAATCGTTGTAGCCGCTGTTTTTCTCTTTGATAAGGCTTTCAATCTCTGCTTGCAGGGCTTTATAGCTCGGCAGCTTGGAAATGCCGTTCTCCCTGAAATAACGGGCGGCTGCGTCTGCTATGATAAAGTCGCTTTCGTGCTTCTGACGGTAGGCTGCTTTTGCTTTGGCGTTTTTCTGCTGTTTCAGCCCGTCCCGGACAGGGCGGGTCTTGGAATAGGCAAGCACCTGCCGTTGCAGCTCCTTTTTCCCGTTCAGCGTCTTTTCCATCTGCTTCAGCTCTGTAAGGCTTTCCCGCATGGCGGTATAGGCGGCAGAACAGGCTTCGTCCAGTTCCTCCGGGGAAGAAAAGCCGTACTGCTGATAGGCGGTAACGGTAGCTGCCATTTGCTTTAGGTTGTGCTTTGCCGCCCAGCGGTCATAGCCCACGCCCTTGCCCTCGGCTCGCTTGGCTTCCCGGTCAACCATGCGCTGCAAGGTGTTGTCTGCCGGGGTGGTTTTTGTGGTTTTTTCCCCTTGTGACGGCTTTTTAACTGCGGCAGGGTATTCAGGTATGGCTGTGGTCTGTTCGGCGGCTCTGTGGGCGTTCTGCGTGAGCAGGGCAAGGACAGCAGCCTTGTCAAAATCGTCCCCCAGCTTCCGGGCTGTGATAGGCTTTGTCCTGTCCGGCGTGAGGTAGGAAAGCCGCCCCCGGCTCTCCTTGACGGTCACGCCCTCCCGCAGCAAAAGGGAAGAAAACTCGTCAAAGCTGGCGGCGGTGGCAAGGGCTTTCCGTAGGGTCTGCCGCAGCTTCTCCTTGTTCGTTTCAAACTTGGTCTGCCGGGGCGTGATACCGCCTGCAATCATGGGGGCGTTCTGCTTGTCCAGCGCGGCCTGTCCCTTTTTCTGCGCCCAATACTCCCGGTCGGTGACGCGGTTCTTGCTGCCGTTCAAGAGGTCGATTTGATAAAGCCCCTCCCGGTGGCACATCTCCATGACTTCGGACTTGAAGTAGCGCAAGGCCGCGTCGGTACAGCGGTGCTTGCACCCGGCTTTCGTGTCGGCTGGCCTGTCCATGTAGGGCAGGAACGGCACTTCCTCAATCCGCAGGCTGTTAATGACGATATGCACATGAATGTTGCCGCTGTGGTTATGCCCGTCCGGGTGGGTGCATACAAGGGCTTGGTGGCCGGGGAAATGCTCGGCGCAAAACTTCTCGCCCAATGCCTGCGCCCGGTCTACGGTCAAGCCGTTGTCCGGGCCGTCCCGTGGGTCAAAGCTGATGATATAGTGGTGGCTTTTCACATCTTCCCGCCGCTGATTCTTCCCATAGCGGAGATTTGCCCGCATACAGGCAACGGCAAAATCCTCGCCGCCGCAGTTCAGCGTGGACAGCCGGTAGTCCTCGCGGGGGATAAGCCTGCCGGTTTCATCAAGGACGGGCTTCATGGTAAACTCGTCATGCTCAAAAAGCAGGTATTGTTCGGCGGCTCCGTAGTCGGCGTTTTTAGAGTTGATATGCTTGAGTGTTGCCAACCGCGTCACCTACTTTCTGTAAGACTTCATACTTGAGGGCGGCAAGGTCGGCTATGGCGGCGCGTACCTCGCCGGACAGCGCGTTGTAGGGTGCGCCGTACTCGTTCAGATACCGGGCAATCTGGTTGAGGTTGCCGCCGATCCTGCCGTACTCGGCTGTCAGCTTCCCGACAGCGGAAAGCAACTCGTCATTGACCGACGACACATGGACAACCGGGCGTATGGTCGCCCGCCGTATCGCCTGCCGGAGAAATTCGGACTGGCTGATACCATAGGGCGCAAGCCGCGCTGTGAAGTCGGCGTATTCATCTTCGGACAGCCGGGTTTTCACAACGCGGCTGCGGTGGGGCGTGTTGTATTTCTTTCGCATGGTGTGACCTCCTTTCTCGCCCGTAAGGGCGCATGAGCAGGGTTTGGGGAAGGCACTCCCCAACAAGTTTCCCGCGAGGGGCAAAACCGCAGAATTGCGGATTTTGGCACCGTGGTAGAAACTTGCTCTCCGTGACTGCAAACTTTCTCTCACTTCCGTCCGCCACTTTTTTGGAAAACTGCAACCACAAAAGTTTGTTTCTCTTTTTCTGCTACTACTAATCCTGTAAAGGGCATTCCTGCCCGCTTTCGCTAAAATGACACCGGACGCAGTGGTTTCTACCCGGTGTTGGAGAAATCCTTTCTCTTTGCCCTCTACTACGGGTAAATGCTCCAAATGCCAAACACCAGGGCAGAAAAATTCCCTCCTCGCTTACTACTACAACCGGCAGGGGGCAAAATGGCCGGGAGCGGAGCCGGACAACAAAAAAAGCAGTAAATCTTTTTCAAGACTTACTGCTTTCGCTGGCCGCGTCGGTGGCGGCTGGTATTCAGTTTTTATGACTTGTCCGGTGGTTCGTCAAGCCGGAACTTGAATTGACAGTCAATTAACCGCTGCTTTACATAGTCCTCCACCTCGGCGTTGACCTGCCCGTTCACTTTTGAGAAATAGCGGATATATCCGGCGTAGTGGAGCAGGACAGCGTTCACGGCTTCTGGGTCGCCCTCACGGGCTTTGAGGATTGTTTCATAGGGGAGAAGTCTACTCATACCGGCTCACCCCCATTTCTTCGCGTAGCCGCTGCAAGGCAAGCTGGATATGCCGCCCCGCTGTGCTGCGTGACCGGCCAATACACGCGCCGATCACGCGCTGCGGCTGGCGCAGAAAGTAATAGCGCAGGATTTCTTCCCGCGTCTGCTCCGGCAAAACAGAGATCGCGTCGGCAAGGGCGGCGTTGCAGAGCAGGACGGTCTGACCGCAGACGGTAAATGGGTATTCCTCGTCCGGCTCCGACGCGGCAAACTGGACAAACTTCTCGTTCATCAGATAGTCAAGGGAAACTTGCCGTTCCCATTGCCGTTTAAGCTTCAAAATCTTGTCCAAGGCGGCACAGCGGATAACAGTCTTGCAAAAGGCGTTGTACCTGCGCTGGATATATTCTTGATAGGCTATCTGGTCGGTCATGGAAATTCCCCTTTCTGAATAATAGTGCGGGGCGGTGGCACTTCTTGCTGTCGCCCCTTGATTGCCTACCAGCAAAGGCGGGCGGGGCTGTCAACGGCTGCGCATATGCGCCGTTCATCTTGACCGTTGACTGGCTCGGCTGGGTTTGCTATTTACCCGACAAACTTGAATTTATTTTAAGCTATCACGTTTTACCTTCTTAAGCCTTACTATCATTACCATAGGAATTTCTTTGTTGGTTTTAAAACATTCTTCATAAAATCCATCAATGACAAATCCAGCTCTAAAACAAAGGTTAAAAATATCTTGTATGGAACGATGATAATAAATCTGCTCTTTCGGTTGCCCTTCAATCGCTATATCATAGTAACTGTGCGGTGTCATATATTTTTCAGTCAACGTGACAAAACAAGGGTGTTGCGTTGCAAAGACAAAAATTCCGCTTTCCTGCAACAGTTCATAAACAGCCATAAGAAGTGGTTCAATATCCGTAATATCCATAATTGCCATATTAGAAACTGCTTTCGTAAAGGCTCGATTTCTTTTTAATTCTAATATACTTTTTCTATCGGTCGCATCCGCCACACAAAATTCAATTTGTTTTGCATATTGTGATTGCCGTCTTTTAGCCAATTCTATCATTTTTTTGCTGTAATCAAAAGCGACAACCGAAGCGCCTCTTTGTGCAAGATACGAAGAATAATTTCCATTGCCACACGCAATATCCAAAATGTAATCCGCAGGATTAGGAGATAGAAGTTCCGTTACTTTGGGACGCACTACCTCTCTGTGAAATTCATTAGATTCGTCACCCATTGCATTATCCCAAAATTGTGCGTTCTCCTCCCAGATTTTTTTACTTTCCTCTGTTCCCATGTTCTCTCCCACTCCCCAAATTTGCTTTTTTGCTTCCATTAAATCTTCCTTACTATATTCCATTGTTACCCTCCATAACTTCTGATTGTTGCCGTCTTGACGATTATGTATCTTTACATTACCTTCTGAAACATATGGCGCACCTTGTCCAGGCGGCTGTTTGGACGGCGGGGCTGGATGACCGGCTGACCGACAGCGGCCTGATATCCTTTCAGCTCTGTAAGGCATACGCTCCGCCCGTTGGTGTAAAAGGCCAGATCAGTACGGTATGCCTGTATACAGCGGGCGGGAATCTCGCCAGTAAAGACAACTTCATCCTTTTTTACCTGGGCCGTTTCGATGGTGGCACAGTATTTCGGTGCATCATGATAAGCCCTGGAAAGGTATTCCTGGGGCGCATAGAGGATGAAGGAGAGATAAGGTTCCAGCAGCTGCGTCCCCGATTCCTTCAATGCCTGTTCCAATACAATCGGGGCCAATGAGCGGAAGTCCGCCGGCGTGCTGACCGGACTGTAATAAAGCCCGTATTCAAAGCAAATCTTACAGTCCGTTACGTTCCAGCCGAACAAGCCCTGCTCCAGCCCGTAACGGATACCATCCCTGACAGCGTTTTGAAAACTCTGGTTCAAGTATCCCAGCGAAACCCGGCTCTCGTATTGTACACCGGAGCCAAGCGAGAGTGGTGTAACAGACAGTCCTATGGATGCCCAAAACGGGTTGGGCGGCACCTCGATATGGATGGTGTGGCTGGCTGCTTTGAGCGGCCGCTCCATATAAATGACGGAGGGTTCCTTTACCACTGTTTCAAGCTTGTATTTTTCCGACAGCAAAGCGGAAACAACCTCCAACTGCACCCGGCCCAAAAAAGAAAGAATGATCTCATGGGTGATGGAATCCACTTCGCAACGCAAAAGCGGGTCAGTATCCGCAAGTTGCGTAAGAGCGTCCAGCAGCCGTTCTCTTTGCGCTGCCGTTTTCGGCGCAATCGTCGTCCGCAGCATGGGGAGGGGGTCCTCGCGCCACCTTTTACGAGGGAGCCGGGTTTGGTCCCCTAATACATCGTTTAACCTCACGCTGTCGCTGGGAAGGATAACAATTTCACCCTGATAAGCGGTGTCTGTCCGAACAATTTCCCCTTTGGATGGAATACGCATCTCTGTGATTTTCAGCTTTTCTCTCCCGGCCAGGGCCACCGTATCCCGCAGGCGCAGCGTTCCGCTGTATAACCGTAGATAGACACGCCGCTGGCCGCAATCGGTGTACTCAACCTTGAAAACGCTGCCGCATAGGGCGGCGCCCCCCTGTTCCCCAATCGGTTGGAACAGCCCTGTCACCGCATCCATCAACGGTTGAATGCCAAGGCCATTTTTGGCGCTGCCATGATAGACTGGGAACAGGGAGGCGTCTTGAACCCGCTGCTGTTCCTCCCGCGCAAGTTTTTCCCGGCTGATTGGTTCTCCTGCGATATACTTTTCCAATAATTCATCGTTATTTTCGATGACCGCATCCCATGCTTCTATGTCGGTATTTTCCTCCAGGACTATTTCCGGGGACAGCGACACCGTCTGCTTGATGATAATATCGGCGGAGAGCTTATCCCGAACAGACTGAACCACGCTCTGCAAATCAACGCCAGCCTGGTCGATCTTGTTGATAAAGATAACGGTGGGAATGTTCATTTTCCGCAGGGCATGGAACAGAATACGGGTCTGGGCCTGCACGCCATCTTTAGCGGAGATCACCAAGATGGCCCCATCTAAAACAGCCAAAGAGCGGTACACCTCCGCCAAAAAATCCATGTGGCCGGGCGTATCCACAATGTTAACTTTACATCTGTGCCACTGGAAGGAAGTGACTGCCGCTTGAATGGTAATCCCACGCTGCCGCTCCAAAAACATGGTGTCCGTCCTCGTTGTCCCTTTTTCGACGCTCCCCGGTTCTGAAATGGCTCCGCTGGCATATAGCAGGCTCTCCGTCAAGGTCGTCTTTCCAGCGTCTACATGGGCAAGAATTCCAATATTGATTATTTTCATGTGATTGTCCTCCCTTTACAGCCCCAAAGGGCATAAAAATCCCCAGCAGTAAAATACTTTTACCACTGGGGATTATAAGTTGCGGACATACACATATACAGCATACACCTGTTTGTGATTGCTGTTTTTGGGGATATGTCAAAATTGATAAGGCAAAAGTATTCTTAAATTGGGTACAAAAAACTAAGCCCCTACAAAAGGAGCTATCATAATCCTTTGTTCCCACTATTTGATTATAGTTTTATTTAAGAATACCTTGCCGCATATTTTTTACTCCTTTTCTGGATTAAATCATTGTATCACATCAGTTTTAGGAAAGCAAGTACCTAAAAGAAATTTTTCTTCCCCTTATATGTAACAATCATACCGGCTTCCTAGCGTTCAGAATGTTTTCTGCTGTCTGCTGTGGTGTTTGGTTGGAATTGTCCAACCAAAAGCCGATCCGTGGTGTTGTCTGCATTTTACTAAATACAAATTCAATGTATACAGAAAGATATAAGGAGTGGGAGGGATTCCGCCGTAGTTGGCATTGTAGGAAAATCCAAAAGTTTAGATTTTCCCACAATGCTTATCTTTTGGTCTTTGGTTCGGAATAGTGTAGTGCTGGCGGTCTATCTCTTGTTTTCGGTTGCTTGCTTCCTTACCGTACATGAGCATTGGAGCCGGGGTTGTCGTTACCGTAACCTTCCAGCAGGTTGATGGCACCCCACACGCCGAGACCGGCACCCAGAGCGACAACCAGAGTCTGAAGAACTTCGATAGCAGAGTTAAAGAATTCCATAGTCGTTTCTCCTTTATAAATGAAAGTTGTAGACCATCCGTACACACCTGAAGCTGCATAATGAAGCCGAAAACTGCGGCGGGAGTAGGCTTCATTTTAGT
>ERZ1032926.50-NODE-50-length-8400-cov-4.101378_pt1 | contig 8400 bp, 7 predicted proteins | sample MGYA00516955_ERZ1032926 | MGnify/ENA primary metagenome ERZ1032926 (study PRJEB33719, sample SAMN04262522) | wastewater metagenome | biome: rural village; feature: composting latrine chamber; material: composting feces with ash | place: El Salvador | collected... | reverse complement strand
CAATCCCGTGTCCAACTGCGACTGCAGTAACGATGAGCTGCAGTGGATAAACAAGAGAAATTGAGGTCATTGCATTTTCAGAAATCTGTGCAACGAAATAACTATCTACGATGTTATATAGTGCATTGACAAGCATTCCCAATACCATTGGCAATGACATTGTGAATACAAGTGGCAATATCTTTTTTTCTTTCATGTATGTTTGATTCATTGTTGTCACCTCCATAAAAAAATCGTCACAATCATATGTGACGAAAAGTGGGGTATTCCCCAGAAAAATTCACATGAAGTTTTAGCGGTAGTGATAATACTATAGTTGTTTTCAAATGTCAAAAAATATATTTTTCTTTTATAATGAAACGATGAAGAAAACACCAGCATATATTCGTGTATATCAGAATATTTCAAATCAAATCATTCATGGGATTTATCCATATCAATCCAGAATTCCATCAAAGCGAGAAATGGCACAAAAAGAAAACTTGCGGTGAGCCGATGAAGCTCATGAAGGAGAACACCAGCGATGGTGCCAGAGAGAAGCATGTGCCAGTGATAGAACCTATAGAAGGCGGCTATCGTGTAACCATAGGAAGCGTGGAGCATCCGATGCTTCCAGAGCATTACATCCAGTGGATAGAGTTGCTCACCCCTACCGATGTGCTTCGTCACGAGTTGAAGCCAGGCGAAAAGCCTGAAGCTATCTTCCTGACCAACGCAGAAGCCAAGGATGTTACGGCTCGAGAATACTGCAACCTTCACGGGTTGTGGAAAGGAGTAATCGAAGGATAAATACCATCATGCAATATCATGACGGAAAAGTATCGTCATATATAATAAAAGGTCTCGTTTTATTTTCCCAATACAGGGAATATGATTCGAGACCTTTTATGTTAGAGAAAGAATTCTGTTTCCTTAAGGAAACAAAAAAGGGGTATTAGGGGAATAATAAGAAGAAAACGGAAATCATCAATGATGAGGAGAATATGGAATTATATAACACTGGCATTCTTGCTGCTTGCCTTATCCGCAACCATCGGCTTCACTTCCTGCTCACAAGATAAAGCAGAGAAAAGCCTCCGGTCCGTCTACTATTGGAGCACAACATGGCAATTGGACAGTAACAAGATGAACTTCATCCGAAAACACCACATTGAGCGACTCTACGTGAGATACTTCGACGTGGTAAAGGATGCAGAAGGGGAAATCATGCCCAATGCCACCCTGCATTTCAATAATCTTGAAGAAGATGGAAACAAAAACAAGAATGGATCTCTGCTGCCGGAAGACATAGAAATCATCCCCGTAGTCTATATCGTCAACAGTTGCCTGAAAACTCTCCCTAAAGAAGGATTGGAAAACCTAGCCGATAAAATTCTTCTTCGCATCCTTCAGATGAACAAAGCCAATGACATCGAGAATGTGAAAGAGATTCAGATTGACTGCGACTGGACGACATCAACCCAAAAGGCTTACTTCAATTTTCTCGAAAAACTAAGAGTGAAAGCCAAAGCCAAGCAGATAAAGCTGTCTGCTACCATCCGGTTACACCAGCTCTCGATGACTCCACCCCCTGTGGATAGAGGCATCCTGATGATGTATAATACGGGCGACGTAAAACAGCTTAGTTGCCAAAAGCCGATACTCGATATGAAGGATGTGGCTCCCTATATCCAGCATCTGGCCAGTTATCCGTTGCCGCTTTCTGCCGCTTATCCACTCTTCAGTTGGCGTATCCTCTTCAGAGAAGGAAAATTTGTAGGCATCATGCATGCTGATGATGATTTCCCCGTATTGCCAAGCGACAGCATCGTGATAAAAAAGCCCGAAATGAGCGACATCATGGAAGCTGTCAGAAGCATCAATCACCAGAATGAAGACATCAACAGCGAGGTAATCCTCTTCGACCTCAATACCGATAATATCAAACGATTTAAATCAGAAGATTATGAAAAGATTTTTAATCATAGGAGTGATGGCAGCAGCATTTAGCACCCACGCCAACGCCTGCGTTTCCGAATATTCGGATCACAACTACTATATGTTCAGCGTATTCAATCGCGACCAGACTTCGCCAGCATATCTCTACGATATCGCCAGCTACTGGCAGAAATATGCCGGCAATACATCCTCCATCAACTTATCTTTCTACAGATGGAACAAGGAGGATATTCAGAAAGTAGCCCAAAGCAAGAAGGATGCAGGAATGCTTTCTTACTTAAGAAATCTGAATGCCTACCTGGATGCCTGCGAGAAGCTGAATCCCAATGCCTGGAACTACGCCTCGAAGCAAGAACGACTGCAGATACAGCAATCGCTGACACGGCTCAACAATGCCGCTAAGATTTATAAAGGCACCCAACTCAAGAGCCAGTACGCCCTACTCCGCATGCGTACCAACATGATGAAGGGATTCCACCAGCAGAACATCACCTATTGGAATGCCATTGCCTCCCGACTTCCGAAATCACCATGGCGAGAGGCGATGCGCAACATTTATGCCCGGGCTTTGTGGAAAACAGGGAAACATCAGCAGGCACTCGATATCTATGCCGAGCAGGGAGATATGGCCAGCATCAGGGTGCTCGCCCGAAACTATCGCAATCTTGCTGGCATTCAGAGCACTTATCTCAAGAATCCGAACTCGGCTATGCTCACCTATCTGGTACAGGATTTCGTAAACAACTGTCAGCAGACGATAGACAGTCGCTCCAAAAACCAGGTAGACAAGGAGTGGATTGAGGAGATTGGCGCCAAGGTAATCTACCAGAAAGAAGCCCTCAACTTCATCACCTTTGCCAATAAGGTCATCGCTGAAGGCAAGACGCAGAATCCTTGCCTGTGGCGTTCTGCCACTGCCATGCTCCATTACCTTTATGGCTACCAGCAAGAAGCATGGAAGGAAAGCACCGAAGCCATTACGTTAGATGGCACACAGAGAATGAAAGACAATGCAAGAGCCATCCGACTTCTGGTTTCTACCCGAAATGTACAGGTGGATAGCGATTACCCACAATATCTGGTCGGCGAATTCAAATGGCTCAACGAGATGGCAAAAGGAGAAAGCACAAGAGCGAAGGGAGAAAGCACAAGAACAAAGGGAGAAAACCCGAAAAATGATGATTTTACCAATCCCGACATTCACTATGTAGAGGTGAAGGAGCGCGTGGCTTACCGCGCCCTGTACAATCGGTTCAAGACGATGGCAGATAAGGCGAAAAAGGAAAACCGGCAGGAAGCCGGCAGAGATTACGAAAGCATGGCCACGGCGATGTATGGCATGATGGATGCCTACATGCGAACCTTCTACAAGGAGCAACAGAATGAAGAATACATCAGCCGCTATCTTTATTCATCGGAATACGCCATTCGTCTCGACTCACTCTCTGCGCAGCAGCTGGCTGATTACTATCGCTTCATCACATCTCCTCATCAGGATACCTTCGAGCAATACGTCTGCCAGTCACTCTATCGCAATGCCGATTTCTTCAAGGATATGATAGGCACCAAGTATCTTGCCGAGGGTAACTTTGGCGAAGCTGCCCGCTGGCAGAAAGATGTATCCCTGAAGTTCATCAACAACCAGACCATCAGTTTCTACGCCGAAAAGCGAAGCTACTCCGTACCTTACTGGTTCAACCACCAGAAGGTGAATGATTCCGACATGTGGAGCATCCAGGGCAGTTATGCCCACCTAAAGGAGAACCCGAAGTGGAAATTCAGCCAGGAGATGAACCAGCTCATCAGCCAATACAATGTAGCTCGCGAGGGCGAAGTCAGAGAGAAACTTGCCTATGAGCTTGCCACCCGCTATTATCAGGCATCCTGCTATGGCGACTGCTGGTATCTTACCCATTATGGCAAGAGTGTAGCCGATAGTGCCCGCACAGGCGAAGCCGATTTCGCAGCTATCGCTCAGAAATATCTCAAGGCACTCTCGAAGCAGGCATCTTGATGAGTTTCTGTGCCAGATACATCGCCACCTGACGTGCCTCCACATACTCACGCTTGCGGCTCTTGCTGTTCACGGCAGCCACCGTCACCTTATAATGAGAGCATACAGCCTCTACCACTTCATCAAGGGTGAGAGTCTTGGTACTCTCCTCTACCTTCACGGCACGCTTTACCACACGTTCTGCCAACTTGATATCGATGCTGCTGTTGTAAACGATGCTATAAGCCAACAGGCCATTGATGGCACCCTGCAAGTCACGAACACTGCCGTTACAGGTCTGGGCGATGTAAGAAACCACATCCTTAGGAATCTTCAAGCCGTCTTTGCGAACCTGACTGCTCACGATATCGACACAAAGTTCCACATTTGGCTTCTCCAACTCAGCTACCAATCCACAAGAGAAACGGGTAATCAGACGATCAGGCATGTCCTTCAACTCCACAGGAGGTCGGTCGCTTGCCAGAATGATTCGCTTACCATTGCGGAAGAGGTGGTTGAAAATATGGAAGAAGGTGTTCAAGGTCTTAGCCTTTCCTGCCCAATCCTGCACATCATCCACAATCAGAATATCGATAGACTGATAGAAGTTGATGAAATCGTTGCTTGCATTATGCAGCACAGCATCCGTATATTGCGTCTGGAAGAGACGGGCACTTACGTAAAGCACTCGTTTCTGAGGATACAACTGCTTGGCTCTCAATCCGATGGCATTCACCAAATGAGTCTTTCCGCTACCAGAAGGACCATAGACAAACATCGGGTTAAACTGCGTAGTGTTCGGATGCTCAGCAATAGACAATCCCACCGATCGAGGCAGCTTGTTGCTGTCTCCCTCTACGTATGTATTAAAGGTGAGCTTTGGGTCAAGCTGGGTATCAATGTCTTCCTGCTGCTGAACATCGGCTGGCATTCCTACCTGATGATTCATCGCATTTCGCGAGGTATCAACATCGTCGCTCGCTTCGGCATCTACTCCCTGCGCCACAGGCTGCTGTTTATCAGCAGCTACCACACGATAGGTGAGACGGATTCCGTCGCCAAAATTTCGATGAAGCACCTTACTTAACAAGCCAACATAATTCTGTTCCAAGTACTCGTATACAAACGGACTTGGAACTTGAACCAATAAAGTCTTAGTCGAAGGTTTATACGACTCGAAGACTATTGGTCTAAACCATGTATTATATTGCTGCTCTGACACATTATCCTTTATAAGCAAAAGACTATTGTCCCAAAGCGCTTTTGGACTTGCTAACATTGACACTATTTACTACTTATTTTAATTGATTTTTTACCTTAACACTACATCAGATTGCACCACCTGATGCAAATCGACTGCAAAATTACAAAAAAAAGCCCAAAGTAGCAAATCGGGCTATTTATAATATTTTAAGACTCCCCAGATAACTATCTCATAATCAAGCAACTAAGAAAGTTATCCACAATTGCGTTTTAGGGGCGGTGAAACAATTTTGAAACACCCCGAAATGGCTAAAAAACAACAAGTTCTGTAGCTATTCCGGGGCGTGAAACATTGCCTTTGTTATTTAGACAAAATTTATTTTGGCATTTTCCTCAAAGAAGCCTTTAAAACGGCATATCCGAGGCTCTACTTGTCTTTCTTTCCAAAAATTGAGAAGTGAACATAGCGCTTTGGATGTGCCTTGAGATCGATGACCAGAGAGTCGGCATGCGACATGGTTGAGTTCAGATTCTCATAGAGGCGGGTATCGTTCATGAGGAGACCGAGGCTACCCTTTCCGCTGTTCAACTGCTCGGTGAACTTCTGTGCACCATCGAGGGTGGCATTCACACGGTCGAGTGTGCCCTGCACATCGAGGCTCGCCAGATTAGAGGTGAGTCGGTTGGTATTGTCGAGAACACCATTCGCCTTCTTCATCATACCCGGAACCTGCTTGTTCAATCCAGCCATCAGGGTATTCAGCTCACGGGTGGAAACGGTGAGGTTGCTGGTGATGGTCTCCACATTGTGGAGGGAAGCAGCCAGGGCAGGATCAGCCAGGAGTGCATTCACACTGGTGAGGATAGAATCCAGCTTAGGCAGCATCTTCTCGACTACCGGAATCATTTCGGCAGCCTTGCCCATCATACCGTTATTCACGGTGCCAGGGATGATGCCGCCCGGTTCGATACGCTCGCGAGGATTGTTGGCAAGCAGGAGACTAACCTGGAGATTGCCCATGATATCCTTAGAAATCTCTGCGGTACTACCCGCAGGGATTCTCAGATCCTTATTGATATCCACCTTGACCTTGATGGGACCCTTTCCTGAATAGTCGAAATCCAGCTGATCCACGGTACCCACCTTGTAGCCATCGGCATAGATAGGGGTAGAAGCACCCATCCCCTGGATGTCATCAAACGTCATATAGTAGGTGTTATTGGTAGAGAACAAGTTGATGCCTTTCAGAAAGTTGATTCCGAAATACATCACCAAGATACCTACAATAGCGACCAACGCTATCCTAATTTCCTTTGTCAGTTTCATATTTATCTATTTTTGTTCTTTTTATTATACCTATTTATATAGAGCGAATCACAGGCTGCGGAGCTACCGGCTACCCGAGAAGGGAGCTGCAGGCTGCCCGAAAGGGAGCTACCGGTTGCGGTTCTGCTTGAACTCCCGGATAGCCTGGTTCACGTCGTATTTCTGTCCGTTCTTGAAGGCGATGATGAAAGCCTCCGGAAACTTATCCAGCTTTTCCTTGCGCAGGCGATAGATTTCGTTGTAATTGGTGGATGCACCCAGGGTGTATTTCACCAGATTGCCTTCCTGGAAACTATCGTAATCGGTTTCGCCCTTGAAATGAGCATCGCCCTTGCGAAGGTTTCTACTACCTACGAAAATCTGAAGCTTGAAGACCGGCGCATCGGCTACCTCAGCCTTCTTCACCTCCTTCTTCGTTTCCGTCTTCTTCACCTCCCGCTTTGGCTCAGGCTTTTTCACTTCCTTCACCTCCCGCTTTGGCTGTTCAGGCGTTGCCTCTTCACGCTTCGGCTGCTTTCCCCTCGTTACGACACGAGTCTTAGGCGCAGGTTCCTGATCAGGAACAATCTTCGGTAGATTCACGTCTTCGGAATCCTTGGCACGATAAGGAACGGAAACCGATCTGTCGTACTTATTCTTGTATTTTGCGAAAGCCTCGTAGATGCCACGGGCGATATCATCCACTCTGCTGTCATTGTTGAGCAGGCGCTCTTCATCAGGAGTGGTGATGAATCCCAACTCAATGAGGCAACCCGGCATGGAAGTCTCTCTCAAGACCAGGAATCCCGCCTGATGCACGCCCTTGTCGGGACGGTTGGCACCATCGCAGACACCTCGCTGGATCATTCGTGCCAGATCTACGCTGCGCTCCATGTTCTTGCCCTGGATGAACTCGAAGATGATATAGCTCTCAGAAGAGCGTGGATCGAAGCCCTGATACCTCTGCTGATAGTCCTTCTCCATCGAGATGACGGAGTTCTCTCGCATCGCCACATCGAGATTATCCTTGGCACGGTGCATACCGAGGGTATAGGTCTCGAAGCCACGAGCCACCTTTCCTGCCGGCAAGGCATTGGTATGCACGGAGATAAAGAGATCGGCATTGGCACGGTTGGTGATATTCGCACGCTCATTGAGCGGGATGAAGACATCCGTCTTGCGGGTATAGATGACTCTTACCTCCGGGAGATTCTGCTCCACATACTTACCGAAGCGCAAGGCAACGGCAAGATTGATATTCTTTTCCTTGGATATGGCTCCGAGTGCTCCGGCATCATGACCACCATGACCGGGGTCGATGACCAGCGTGAATCGCTTATTGGCAGCTAACGATGTCATTACAAACATACACATCAAAGCCCATATCAGTGTTACTTTCTTACACATACTTTCTGATGATTTTGCAAAATTACTACTTTATTATCAGAAAACCTAATTCTAACTATAAGTTTTATCATTTGTTAATACAACCTCTACCCCTGCGCCGTCGCTATCGGCCCCCATCGGTGGATTCACCTTGGTGATAGAGAGTTGGAGTTTCTGGATTTCCGGGAAATCGGAAAAGAGCCTATGGGCGATTCTGCCTGCCACATGCTCCAGGAGCTTGCTGGGCACCGCCATTTCTTCTCTTACCTTCTGATAGACCTCGGCATAGTTGAGGGTTCCCTGAAGATCATCGGTCTTCAGGGCAGAAGAGAAGTCATAATCCAGCACCAGGTTGACAAGATAATCGTTGCCAACGATTCCCTCCTGCGGCAATACGCCATGGAAAGCGTGGAAACGCACATTCCTGAGGTATATCTTACTGCTCATCAATTTCATCTTCAGTCTCCTTATAATCTATTCCGTTTTCCAAGTTATCTATTCCATTTTCTTCATAGAGGTACTTCTTCAAGGCTCTTTCCACGCCCACCCGCCAGGTGTTGAGGGTTTCGGAGGT
>ERZ1032926.47-NODE-47-length-8476-cov-4.299608_pt1 | contig 8476 bp, 6 predicted proteins | sample MGYA00516955_ERZ1032926 | MGnify/ENA primary metagenome ERZ1032926 (study PRJEB33719, sample SAMN04262522) | wastewater metagenome | biome: rural village; feature: composting latrine chamber; material: composting feces with ash | place: El Salvador | collected... | reverse complement strand
CAATCCATCGAAATGCCATACGGCATCATTGTCAATCCTCAGAAGAAAGATTTCTATCTGATGGATGCTAAGAATTACGTGTCAAGTGGTGAGTTGTTTCACTTTAAGGCGGATGGCACCTTCGATTGGCGAGTGTGGACGGGCGATATTCCGGCAGAGGCAGCGTTTGTTTATCGCAAACCTCAGTTGCCATCGTCGGATCCGAGCCAACCAGCCGAGAAGTACAGTAAGTATATCTTGGCGGTGGATGAGTATGTGCCGGCTCCAGGACAATTCGTCAATACGATGCCTCAATATGAGGAGGGTGACGATGCTAAGGAGATGGCAAGAAAATGTACAGAAACCATCGGTGGAGACAAGGGCGGTTTGGTGAGTCTGGGTGCCTATGGTGGTTACATCACCTTTCATTTCGATCATTCTATAGCGAATGTGAAAGGTGAGAAAGACCTTTACATCAAGGGCAATGCTTTCAAGGACAATAGCGAGCCTGGCATCGTGATGGTATCGCAGGATGTGAATGGCAATGGGGTGCCCGACGATCCTTGGTATGAACTTTCCGGCAGTGCTGATGTTGATAGTGTGGGCAAGGTGGTATATGGCTATGAGATAACCTATACCAAGGATGCCATGCAAGATATTCCATGGACAGACAATCAGGGAAGGAGTGGAGTTGTTAATCGCAACACTTTTCATGCCCAGGAATATTTCCCTTTGTGGTTGTCAAGTCCATTACGCTTCGAGGGTACCCTTTTGCCGCGTAATGGCCATGATACCAGCGGCAATGGAACTCATTGGGTTTGTGATGCCTTCCGGTATGGATATGTTGACAATGTGAGCAATAGCGACATCGATGGATGTAGTTTCGATATCTCTTGGGCGGTAGATAAGAATCGAAAGCCAGTGGCGCTCGACCACATCGACTTCGTGAGAGTGTATAGCGCACAGAATCAAATGTGTGGTTGGCTAGGTGAGACTTCCACAGAGGTGAGTGGGGCTGAGGACCTGCATCTCCAAAAATCAATCAGTGCCAAGAGTAGAAAGAGATAATAAATAATAAGATAATTTTAGTAATAAACAAAACAACAATGATGAAAAAGTATTTTTATTTGTTGGCACTTGTGTGTGCCACTAGTTTCTTCACAGCATGTAGTGACGACGACGATGACAACACTCCTAAGTATGAGACCATCACTTTCGAGGGTAGTAACTGGAATGCATTGATAGATAATCCTCAGTATGGTGGAAAGATGCTCTATGGAGAGAGTGGTAACGGCTTTACAGAGGATAATGGTGTGTATGAGTGGACTGATGCTACAACTTCTTTGCATTCAAAGATAAATAATGGCTATGGCTCATGGGCTTATTGGAATGGTGGTGCTGCTGTTTCTAACTATCACAGTACCATTGCGGAAGGTACATCTAATACACAGCTTTCTATTCCTGCAGATCTTGCAGCTCACTCTGGCAGCAACTTCTTGATGATTTATGGTTCTCCTGTTCTTGACTTTAAGGATGGTAAGGCTCACACCATGAAAGGCCTTTGGATTACCAATGGTACTTACTTCCTCAATGTGATGGCTAATGGCAATGGCTTCTGTGCAAAGGCTACAAGTTCTACCCAAATCTCTGTCGTGTTCGAAGGCTTCAAGGCTGATGGTACTACATCTACAGGTACAGTTAAGTACACAGTTCAGGATGGTACAAACTCTTTGAAGAACTGGCAGTATGTAGATCTCTCTTCTCTTGGCGAGATCAGCAGCTTGAAGGTGAACTATGAGGCTTCTGACGATATGAAGGGAGATTATGGTTATAATGCACCTGCATATATCGCAGTAGATGACGTAGAAATCTATAAGTAAATTTGATAGTCAACCTGTCGCGAGATAGATGATTATACGATTCATCCAATCCATGGGGAAGTGTCGTTTCGGCACTTCCCCTTTTTAATTTTTCTGTCTGATGAGAAAAAATAACTAAAAAACGATGCTTTTCAGAATAAAAGTTGTATATTTGCATTTACAACATCAAAGTGAAGCATTTGTGGTGCTTTTTCATCTTTTTATTTCATAATTTAAAAAGAAAGGATATTTTATGGATGCAACTTATATTGACCTGACCATCCGCCTTTCTCTCGCCCTGCTTTTGGGTGGAGCGATAGGCATTGAGCGAGAATATCGTGCCAAGGAGGCTGGTTTCCGCACCCACTTTCTCGTGGCATTGGGAAGTGCGCTTTTCTGTGTGGTTTCGCAGTATGGATTTGGAGTGGATCTGAAGGATTCCTCGCGTGTGGCGGCGCAGGTGGTTTCGGGCATCGGATTCCTGGGCGCCGGTACCATCATCTTCCAGAAGAATGTGGTGCGTGGTCTTACTACGGCGGCTGGCTTGTGGGTGACGGCGGCCATCGGATTGGCGTGCGGAACCGGTATGTATGTTGCGGCGGCTCTTACCACGGTGATGGTGCTGCTCGGACTGGAGGTGCTGAACTATTGGATTCCGCCATTGGGAACCACTACCGTTGAGCTGAATTTCTCTGCCCCGTCTCGTGAGAGCGTGAAGGAATTCATCAGTAAAATCAAGCAGAAAGGCATGGAAGTTCATTCTTACGAACTGAAAGAACGGAGATTTTCTAAGGAAGAATTTGTGGAGGCGAGCATTGAAATAAAAGCCAAACGGGGTTTCCATACGCTGGAGATTCTGGATTATATGAATGATTTCTCGGACGTCACGATTTCGACGATTAAATAGAAAGAAAAGATAAAAAGGAGTTAAGACCATCATCTTAACTCCTTTTATCTTTATATGCTTAGAAAATCCTAGCCAGATAGTCGTAGTGTTCGCCTTCTGCCACGAGTTCACCATGCAACCCGCAGGTTTCGGCGATGGATTTCAGTAATGGGAAATCCACGTAGAGCCAGTCGAAGCGGTCGCCCTTTACATCCTTGTAGATCATCTGATAATCTACTTCTCCGTAATAGGCTCCATTCAGATTGATATCGAAACTGCCATCCTCATTCTCGTAGATGTATTTCAGATCGGAGGAATCGATGAGAATCTGACCGCCCGGATTCAATAACGCTTTTAGGCGCTGGAAGAGGGCAGGGAGATTTTCTATTTTTCCGGCAATTCCCGTTCCGTTCATCAGAAGGAGAATCGTATCGAAACCGCCTTCAAACTGCTCCTGGTTCTTTTCAGAATGAGTCTCCTGATGCCCTTCAGAATGAGTCTCCTGATGCTCTTCTGAATGCGTCTCCTGATGCTCTCCGGAATGATTTCCACTGCTCAGATGCGGATCGAAGAGATTGATGCATTCTGCATCCTTCACTCCTCTCAACTTCATTGCTTCGCAACTCAAGGGCGAAATATCAATCGCCTTCACCTCCAATCCCTTCTCTTGCAGGGCGAGCGTATGGCAACCGCTTCCGGCACCGATATCCAGCACCCGTCCCTTGGCTAGCTGCAAGGCTTTCTGCTCCAGCACCGGCATTTCCCGGGTGCTTCTGAACAGATGTTTCACTGGCATTTCGTCTTCCTCGAACATTGAGGAGAGCACTCTCAGTCGGGCCGCCTTCCCATGCTTCTGGAAGTCGAGAATGGCTGCGCCCATCGGGTCTTTATCTGCTGATAATATTTCTGTATTCATTTTTCTTTCTATCTGTTTTATCTTAAGTTTCTTTCTATTTTATCCAGATGAACTCAATTGAGTTTGAGTTTCTTGAATTCTTCTGCAAAAATACAATAAAGTTTTGATAAAACAGATATTTTTCTGAAAAAACTGATCAGATTTTTACTCGTATCTGATTGCCTCGATTGGGTCGAGTCTTGCAGCCTTCTTTGCCGGATACCATCCGAAGAACACCCCCGTAAAGGTACAGACAGCGAAACTCATGATGATGCTCCAAGGCTCTATCTGAGTGGCTATGTGCAGGAAGGCATTCAGACTCAGCGACAGACTCACTCCCAATATCACTCCGATGATTCCACCGGTTACTGAGAGCAGAATCGCCTCGATGAGAAACTGGTTCAGAATGTCAATTCCCCTAGCTCCCACACTCATTCGGAGACCGATTTCGCGGGTTCGCTCGGTAACGGAAACGTACATGATGTTCATGATTCCAATACCGCCCACCAGCAGGGAGATTCCTGCCACACTACCCAGAAGGATGGTGATGGTGGACATGGTGGAATTCATCATGCTGGAGATTTCCTCCTGCGAACGGATGTTGAAATCATCCTCATCTGCCTCGGTGGTCTCGGTGGCATCCTTCAGCTTGTGGTTGTGGCGAAGAATTTCCGAAATCTGATCCTGAGCCGGCTGCGATGCTTCCTCGGTAATGGCAGAACATACGATTCCGCCCAGATAGGTCTGTGCCAGGATTCGCTTCATCACGGTGGTGTATGGGGCGAGCACGAGGTCATCCTGGTCCATTCCCATGGAGTTGTAACCCTTCTTCTGGAGCACACCTATTACACGGAACGGGATGCTGTTGAAACGTACTACCTTGCCGATCGGGTCACTGCCGTCGGGAAAAAGATAATCCACTACGGTCTGACCCAGGATGCAGACCTTGGCAGCTGCCTTGATGTCGGTATCGGTAAACATTTCTCCATCTGCCACCTTCAGCTGGCGGATGCTCAGGTAGTCCTGGTTCACGCCATAGATGGAACTCTGCGTATTGTTGTTGCCGTAGATCCACTGTCCCGAACTGTTTACGGTAGGCGAAATGGCACTGATGTAATTACAATCCTCCTTGATGCTCTGGTAGTCTGCCTGCTTCAGGGTCTCCATCGAGGAAGCATCCTGTCGCACACCGCCTCTCATGTCGGCACCCGGCGAAATCATAATCATATTACTACCCATCTCGGCGATGTTCGCCTTGATGCTCGCCTTACTACCCTGTCCGATGGCAAGCATCGTAATCACGGCTGCAATACCGATGATGATGCCCAGGGCTGTGAGGAAGGAGCGCATCTTGTTGGCTGCTATCGCCCGGATGGCTATCTTAAAAAGATTCTGATAATTCATTTACTTTGAACTTTGAATTTTGAACATTGAACTTTATGATTAGTAAAGCTGTTGAATTCTTCACTCTTCACCTATTCGTCCGTATTGGCTGGCAGGGCGGCAAGGCCTTCTGCTGCCGAAAGGATGTGGTCATTATAGGTATCGCTGATGATGTGTCCGTCGCGCAATTCGATGTTGCGGCTGGAATACTTGGCGATATCCGGGTTGTGGGTTACGAAGATGATGGTTCTGCCCTCAGCGTAGAGCTTCTGGAAAAGGACAAGAATCTCGAAACTGGTTCTCGTGTCCAGGTTACCCGTTGCCTCGTCGGCGAGAATCACGGCAGGATTGTTCACCAGCGCACGGGCGATGGCTACACGCTGCATCTGTCCACCCGACATCTGATTGCTCTTATGATAGAGTCTCTCGCCCAGTCCTACAGCCTTCAGAGCTTCGATGGCACGCTGCTTGCGCTCTTCTGCGCTGATGGCAGGATTGTACATCAGCGGCAGCTCTACATTCTCTACGCTCGTGGTCTTCGGCAGGAGATTGTAGTTCTGGAAGATGAAGCCAATCTTGCGGTTGCGCAGGATGGCTCTGTCGTTGCGGCTCATCTTGCGCACGCTCACGCCGTCCAGGTAATATTCGCCCTTGGAAGGGGTGTCGAGACAGCCCAGCTGGTTGAGCAGGGTGGATTTGCCGGAACCCGACTTACCCATGATGGTAACGAACTCGCCCTCGTAGATCTTGAAGCTTACGCCTTTCAGGGCGTGGACGGTTTCATCACCCACAAGAAAGTCGCGGCGCACATTGTCGAGCTCTATCACCACCTTCTTGTTCTCGTTGTTATTTGATGTTTCAGCCATAATGATTCTTTTTTACTTCTCCCCTTACTTCTTCTTTCCTCTAGGACCCGGACCGCTGATCAGTCCCTGGCTCTGCTGTGGAGCATCCTCCTCTTCCGGAAGATTCACCACGATTTCCGTAACAATCTTATCGCCCTGCTTCAATCCCTTGGTGATTTCTGTATTGATTCCATCACTCTGACCGATGGTTACAGGATGAGCGGTGAGGGTGTTGCCATTCAATGTCCAAACCTTGTTTTTACCCTTGCAGTCCACGATTTTCATATCCTTGCCCACGGTTTCCTTGGTAGGGGTAAAGCGGAGAGCCTTGTTGGCTACGGCGAGCACGCCGCTGCGCTCCTGGGTGTAGATGGTAACGTTGGCTGTAAGACCCGGTTTCAATTTCAAATCAGCATTTGGAGCAGATATCACTACCTCGTAAGTTACTACATTATTGGTAGTTGTAGCTTCCAGGCGCACCTGCTTCACGGTTCCCTCGAAGGTGTCATCCGGATAGGCATCTACGGTGAAGGTTACTCGGTCGCCCTCCTTTACATTGCCGATATCAGCCTCGTCCACATTGGCTACTACCTGCATATTGGTCAGGTCCTTGGCAATGGTGAAGAGCTCTGGGGTGTTGAAGCTTGCAGCCACGGTCTGACCTTCCTCTACACTCTTCGAAATCACGGTTCCGTCGATAGGAGAGGTGATGGTGGCGTATCCGAGGTTAGTCTGTGCTCTCTGTACGTTTTCCCTGGAAGAGGCAACCTGCTCCTTAGCCTGGCGATAGGTGAGAAGGGCATTCTCGTATTCATCGGCGCTGCAGAGACCTTTCTTGTAAAGGGTTTTGTAGCGTTCCATATTGGCTGCCTGATAGTTCAGACTGCTCTGTGCGCTGGCGAGGTTTGCCTTCGCAGTATTCAGTTCGCTCAAGAGATTGGTCTTGTCGAGTTCTGCGATGACCTGTCCCTTCTTTACCTGGGAGTTGTAGTCCACATATAGTTTGTTGACGATACCACTCACCTGTGTACCCACGGTTACAGAGGTCACCGCCTCGATGGTACCCGTAGCGGTTACGCTGTTCTGCAAGGTTTTCAGCGCCACTTTTTCCTCCTTGAAGTTAATATCTTCTTCCTTTTTTCCGCCCGACATCGCCCATGCCGCCACGGCAACGATTACTATCACCACGACAGCAATCCAGATTTTGCTAATTCTCAACTTTTTCATTTTTTATAATCAGATTAATTTGATTCGAAATAATAAACTGGGGAGTTAAATATGTCCTTCCTTATAGAACTTCAACATATTGATGTTGAGGATGGCGAGGTATTTGGCCTGGAGCTCGTTCTGCTTCGCCTTGAGCAGGTTATCCTTTCCTGTTCTTAGCTCAACGATATTCTTCAATCCCAGCTTAAACTGCTCGCTCAGCAGATTGTAACTGGTTTGGGCACTCTCGCTGCTAACCTTTGCCGCCTTAAACTGGCTCTGGTTGGTGGTAGCCTGCAACCAGTAGTTCTCAATGGTAGAGTAGAGCTGAGTCTGCTGGTTCTTCAGGTCGAGCTGGATGCTTTCGCGCTGAATCAAAGCCTTGTTCACCTGAGTCTTGGTGGTTCGGTTTTCAAAGAGAGGGATGCTCACTCCTACGCCGCCTCCAACGCTGAAGTTGGTCTTCAACTGCTTGGCAAGACCATTGCTGTTCATGGAAGTATTGCTGGTAGAAAAACCTCCGTTGGCGCTGATGGTAGGCAGCTTGCCCGCCTTCGCAATCTTGATGTTCAAGTCGTTCTGAGCCAACTGATTCTTGATGGTCTTGAACTCCGGACGGTTTTCGAGAGCCGCAGCATATACACCGTTCATTGCCGGAACAGCCACGAGCGCCATCTCATCGGTGGTATTCGGAATCTCGATGTCAAAAGCTTCATCGCTTGTAATCTGAAGCAGTTCCTTCAACTGTCGCTTATAGTTCTTCACATTGCTTTCAGCCTGCACGATGTTGAATTCATCCTGAGCCCGCTGAGCGGTGAGCTGTGCCAGGTCAGCCTGACTCATCTTGCCTATCTTCACCATCTCCTTGCCCCGTTCCTCGTTCTGCTGGCTCGAGAGATAGCTCTCCTTGTTCACCTGGATAGCCTCTGTAGAGTAGAGAATCTGCACGTAGAGCTGTGCAATCTGTTCCTGCAGCTTGATGGCCTGGGTAGCCGAATCGAGCTGTGCAGCCTCGGCAGAGAGCTGGTTCAGTTTTACCTGATTATGGTTCTTGTTTCCATTCCAGATGGTATAGTTACCCATCACGGAGTAGTTTCCGTTGTAATACACCTTGTCGATGCTGGCTCTTGAGAAACCGTCACCGCTGATACCGCTAGCCACCCAAGGAGTATAGTTCACGCTCTGGTTGGTGCTGGCGCTGAGCGACGGAAGCAGAGCAGCTTTCGACTGCAGATAATCTTCTTGGGCGCTGGCCTTGGTGAGTTGCGTCTTCTGAAGAGCGATGTTGTTGGCAAGCGCATAGTCGATACAGTCTTTCAGCGACCATTGTTTTGCCTGCGTAGCCAATGGTGCCGCCATAAGAAGCAGGAAGTCCCCACTTTCACCTCTTCCCAGGTCTGTGCCGCCATTTGGAGGCACAGAA
>ERZ1032926.44-NODE-44-length-8532-cov-4.069128_pt1 | contig 8532 bp, 9 predicted proteins | sample MGYA00516955_ERZ1032926 | MGnify/ENA primary metagenome ERZ1032926 (study PRJEB33719, sample SAMN04262522) | wastewater metagenome | biome: rural village; feature: composting latrine chamber; material: composting feces with ash | place: El Salvador | collected... | reverse complement strand
AGGTAAAGGCAAACGGATGACTGCCACTTGAACCGCCCTGGCAGGTACAGCTGTTGATCCAGTCGGAATTATGGATCATGCCGACACCTATGAAGGGAATCACATCCCAAAATGGAATTCCGCTCTCGTTCTGACGGATGCCAGAGGTGATGTTGTACAGGAAGTCTGCATGGACAAACTGATACTTCATCGTATGGAACTCTGCATTCTTAAAGCTGAGTCCCTGAAATCCTATTCGTCCACCGATTGCGGGCGTGAACCATTTGCCGACTCCTATCTGCAAGAGAGGAGTGACACGGTCGAACACGTCACCGCAACCAATGGGCGTCCCAAGAAAAGCTGAAGCCCCGCCCTTTGCTTCTATAAACCAATTTCTACCCCAGTTGGCTGCTTCGCTTACATGCTTGAGATATGTAGGATTAACAGGCATGAGCATCTGCTCCTGACTGTATGATTTCTGGATATAAAGACTGTCAGAACTCTGTCTGGCAGTTTGTGCCGAAGCTGTCATTGCAGCCAGGCACATCATTGTTATTGAAAATATTTTCTTTCTCATGTTGTTGTCTTTGATGATTGAATACTTGCGTAAACAAATGAGCATGGTGTTACATCTTCTTTCTTCTTCTGGCGGACGGAGCACACATTTTGCGTGCCATTGCCAGGCATCTTCTTGCCCACTCCCTATCGTCTTCGTCCGGTCGCTTGCCCCATCCTGAGCCAGGGCTGCCGCCTCCACCTCCATGTGTCTGTGCGATGGTCGTGGCATCATCCACGAAACCGCACACGAGGTTCAAGGCTACCTTGACAACATGGTTGCCGTCTTCAGCCAACTGACAGAGAAGCGTGCCGTCGAAGTCGAGTTTCACGCTGTCGGGAAGATTCGGGAAGCGAATGGCAAACTCATGTGCCATGGTGTCGAGCATCACGCCGTTGAGATGATAGCTCATGCTGTGAGCCCAGGAAAGTTCAGACTGGTTGGCTTTGTCTTCCAGTTCACTGGCCTGCTTCTCAATCTCTTCCTTGTCCTTGCAAAGGGTGTCAAGCAACTGGTTGGTCTCAGAAAGTTTCTTCTCCTTGTCTGCCAGTTTGTCTTCCACCAAAGCCTTCTGCTGTTCAAGGCTCTGAATCTTACGGGCGATGTCGGCACTGATGTTGTCGCTGTTGGCCTGCAAGGTTCTCAGCGGTTTGAGTTCTGCTTCAAGGCGGTTGATTTCTGCCTTCAGATTCTCTATCATAGAGGTGAATGATTTCTGCTTCTTCTGGGCGATGGAGAGTTCCACGTTCAGATCTTCGAGGGCTTTCCGGGTGTTCAGCATCTGGGCTTCGAGCGTCACGCACTCGTTGGCGAGCCATCGTCGGTACTCTTCAGTAGAACGGTGACGTGCTCCTGTCTCTGCTATCGACACCCCTCTCGTGAGTCCCCATTTCTCATTGACCTTGGCAAGTTCGTCGTGCAGGGCAAGAAGATAGTTCTTGTAATCTATGCGGTTCTGACCATGGAAGATTTTCTTGAAGGCGAACTTCTTGTCTTTGTCAATAGGCAGAAGCGCACAGTGGACGTGCGGATTTTTCTCATCGCAGTGGACGATGAAGGAGACGATGTTTTCCTCTCCATATTTATCTGCCACAAAGCGGTAGATATCCTGTGCCCACTTTTCTATTTCGGGCATTCGCCGGATATGCTCGTTACCACCCTTACTATCAAAATCTACCTCTTGATTGCCAAAGGCAAGCTCTCGCATGCGTTCCGTTGAACCTCCGAAGATGAAATTCACCACGGTTCGGAAACGTGGCTCTGCCAGTCCTTCGTTGGGATCTTTGATGCCACGTGAGGCGAGATTTTCTGCCATACGCCTGGTAAGCGGACGGCTCTTGTCTATCGGGGCGACTATGCCACCTGGACGGATCTCGAAGTTGAGATGCTCACGGCTACGGTCGTAGTTGCCTTCACGCATGGCCTGGTTCCATCCCTTCTCCGTCCAGTCTCTCAACTCCTCGTTACCTACCGAAGCAAGACCTTTGGTGACCTTAATGTCCATGACCTGTTTTGATGATGTTCCCATATCGTTTTTCTTTGCTATAGTCCTTACTCCAGGAGCCTTTTTCAGTCTTGGCAACACCAGGAAATCTGACCCAGCTTGCTGTTTATCTGGTCAGCCCTCCCGACTACTTCAGTTGGTCGGGGTATTAGGCTTCCCAAGACTGAAAAAAAAAGTGGCACGTGCAAGCACGCTGCCTCACGTTGCTTGAAATCATTCAGCGATGTGCTAACGGGCGTCCTGATCGCCATCAGCGTGCTTCGCATGGAATAAGGGGAATATGACTATTGTTTTTAATCGTCGGAAGATTCCGCAGGTGCTACCTCTTCGGATGGCTCCCTGACCTCAGTAAGAGGACGAGGGGGATTCACATAGTAGTGGGATGCGGAGCCGGAGATATAGTGCTCGAAGATGCAATCCAGAAGTACTATCTCCGCTTTCGAGTATCGGGTTGCCACTTCGTCCATATAACTCGGCTTGGTATTGCCACTGATGGCTTTAGCCAGAATGCCAAGAGCATCTATCACTTTGTGCCAGTCCCAGACATGGTCTTTTCCGAAGAGCAGACTCACGGAATCGGAAAGTTCCTCAGGCAGTTCTTTCTCCTGATTGAGATAACGGAGGACAGAAACTGCCAGTGAATCGAATACCTGGGCTTGCTGGTTGACTACACGTCTTTCAGGAATGCCGCCATATCCTTCCTGCTTGGCCATGTTCATCTTCAAGTCGTAATAACGGCTGTAGGAATCGGCCACTTCCCTGGCGGTGGATCTGCCCTTGATGAAGCGGATGAACTGCATGGCGCAGAAATCGAGGATATCGTCCGGACTCTCGATAAGAAGAGAGAGACGTTGCTCCAGGTTGACAGAGAAGATGAAGCTCTTGGAGTATGGCTCTACGGAAAGCTGACCAAGTTTGGTGAGTCCGGAGATAAACTGGCGAACCGTGGCACGCTGCCATTGCCACTGACGGGCAAGTTCGGAAATGGTGGCAACAAACTGACCGGGCAACAGCTGGAGGGCTCCATCGGTTCCCGGCGACTGATAGGCTCCTGAGGATGCTTTCGAAAGCAGGTCGCAGTAGGCTTCCAGCTTGCTGTAACGTTCCTCTGCTTTCGGCTTCAGAAACTCCAGCAACGAACGGTCAACACCTCTGCATCTGTCTGCTTCGGGTGTCTGTTGATTGTGATGATGAGTCATTTGAGTCATTTTGATTTTGGAATGTTGAGCAAGTGGATATGATTCCGTGCCAGTTGCAGGTGGTACTTAATAGTAATTTCTGATAATCAGCGCAAGCAGATCCTTCGGGTTGTTGATGGCCTCAGGATGACTCTTCATGCGGAGCACTTTTCCAGATGGATAGAAGACTGCTGCCACGCTGACGGTAAAGAGGAACAGGGACATGCTGTTCATATAAGGTAAGGCGTAGCAAACCATCGAGAGCAGCAAGGTGGCGAACCAAAGTCTTTTCCTCTCATGCAAAAGATGGAAGGTGCTTTCTGCAATTTTCCTGTTAAGAAGCACCAGGGTCAAGAGTATTGACACTACGACAGAGAGATTGGGAGCCGTGACATGGCAACACCAGTTGATGAAGATAAGCATCAGCACGACCAGGTAAGCATAGAGATTTCTTGCACTCTGAAACATGGCCATCTTCCACATAAACCGCTTCATGAATCCATATTCCTTCCTGTAAAGACAGAAGAACGCTGTCAGCAAGAGGAATGGGAAAGCGAACCGAATGAGGGTTAGAATCTGTATCATATATTTCTTTATTTTACTTGTTTTTATCTTTGTCGAGTGATTCAAGTCGCTCGGCAATTCTGTTGTTTAACTGGATGTTGTAACTGGGCGACATCTGATCAACGGTAGGGTCTTTCGCCAGTTCTTCATCAGCTTCGATGAGAAGACGGAGATAGAGATCCACATTTGAATTGTGGTCTGACTTCTCTGTAGGCATAGCTTCTGACGATTTGCCATGAGGTTTTATCGGGAGCATCGTATCAGGGTCGATGTCATCAGGCAGTTGGTAAGCCGTCTGAATGCTTCGCATCACGAAGATGCAGAAGACTATCATCAGTCCGACAATCGCCTTGGCCATGATGTTTAAATCAAAGAGCATCAGAACAAGCACCATCACCAGGATGGCTATTATATAGGTATATACTTTTCTTTTAGTACTCATAATCGCTTAATTCAAGTTTGATGATTCCGAAGGATGCTTTCTCTATAATGTATTCGACATCATGCCGGGTGAGAGTGCCCTTCTCTACTCTACCCTTGGCGCTCGGATCTTTTCTACAAAGAGCTGCCAGACCCTGGTTCAAGTCGTATTCATTGATTTTCCAGGTTCGCTTCTTTCTGAAAGAGTAATGATCCCTGTAACTCTGGAGCGAGAGTCCCTTGTAAAACAGGGTCTTCAACGCTCCATCCTGAAGGATTCTCATCTCTACCAGCTGTTCCGTATCTTTAACTATTATCCATGTTCTGTATCTTTGTATGATGTCTGCAATCAGGTAATACGTCTTCTTGTTCATCTAAAGACCGCAGTTGAAATCATTCATGATCTGTACGTGTTCTCGCTTAGCCCGGAACGTGCCGCGACGCTCGTGCAGCCGGAGGTCTTCGAAAAGATCTGCCGACATGAGTTCGATGGAGTTGTAAATCGTCACATTCAACTCGTGGATGAGTCCATCGGCGGAAGTCTTGCAGTTGATCTTGAACATCCTTTCGGTGACCGGATAGCAGTAGGCGCAGCATTCATGTCCGAACACCGTATGGACTGATGGTTCCAGATGGTAGAGAATGGCAAGGTCGGCATTCATTTCGAACATATCAATCACCTTGTCTATAGGTTGTGGGATATGCACTTCGTAGGGAAGAATGGCATAATCTTCGTATGCCTTTATCTCGCCAATCCAATAATTGTCAATCAGCTCTGGCAACAGCATGGGGCCGGATGCCTTGAATTTGTAGATAGCTTCCTGTAACATGATAATGAAAGATTAGAGGGTTGATATGTAAAGACGCATCAGCTGGGCTGGAATCTTATTGGACACTTCCTTGTTGACAAGGTGCTTGCCTTCAAGTCTCGTGATGATGGCAGGATAATCCTTGGCGATGTCCGTCATCAGCTGAGCCTGCTCCGGGGTGAGCATGGCGATGGCCAGCGCATCCATCGAGAGATAGGGCTGCAATATCATCCAGAGATAGGCATTGGCTTGGATAGCATCTCTGATTTTTCCTCGCTTCAAAGCGTCACGACAAACCTGGGCGTTGAGAATCAGACGGCGGTCTGTTCGCATCGACATGAGAACGAGAGTCTCAGATGCTGGCAACTTGTTTCTGGAAGCGGACTTGTAGATGGCAGAGCAGATGTCTGCCGTATGGTTCGTGATTTCCGTCATTCCGATGGATGAGCATTCATCGATATGAGCGAGGAACGTGCGGAAATGGCGATCTTCCTCATGCAGGAACGCCACGAGTTCCTTTCTTGACTTGATGCAATGCGACTTGGTGCTCAAAAGGAACTTAGAGTAGTTGGCCAAGGCTCTGTGAACTTCCAGGTCATAGGCAGGCGATTTGTCCAAGGTGGCGAAGAACTTTAAGGTATTTTCCTTCAGAGAGCCGAGTTCCTTGTTGTCCTTATATAAAGAGGTGTGGAGCTTCACGTAAGCCACATCGCTCAAAGTACAGTTGCCTGTCATCCCCAGCAGTTCTGTGCGGATGGAGTCTGAAATCAGATCATACTTCATGGAAAGCCCACTGTGCGCATTGAACGAAGGATCCTTCCTGATGTAGTTCAAGACGGTGTCTCCATACTCGTGCCATTGGTTGATGAAACCAGCAAGCTGCTCTGAATCAGAGTCAGAATGCCCTTTTATCGTCTGAAAGAAAGCCTGGTACTGTTTCAAGGCATCTTCAGAAGACTTGAAATCATATTGACGACTTCCACTGCAGGAGGTGATCATGAGTAAGGCAGATAAAAAAAGCAAGTGAAAGAATAAACTCTGCTGAGTTGTTTTTCTTTCACTTGCTTTACTTTCTTTCATTTGGTTTTTGAGACCTGTTGCTGAGGAGTTACCGAGGCAACCGACAAAACTGTTCAACTGTACTGTATTCCTATTATCCATTGGCATGTAATTGAAAATTTTGCGTGCAAAGATACAGATAAAATTCCACATTAACGACACTACAATCAGACTTTATGTTATTTTATGTTTCATACTCTTTGCAGTATGATTATTGAAGATGCGCTCCTAATTTATAAATTAGGTTAAATCAAGTCTGCTGACCCAACAAAACCAGACAGTATGAATCCATTTTTGAATATAATTTGTATCTTTGCAGAAGAATCGTGCCTGAGCAGGTGTTATCCTGCCGTAAAAAGGCGCATAACTATCAAGTTATCAGTCAATAAAACATTTTGATATGGCAAAAGTAGGCTACATCATGGCTACATCCCAGTATGACAAACTGGAAGAAGACCGCAAATGGATGAACGAGTTCGGTTGTGTAAGAATCATCGAGGAAAGTGATGATAACGAACGCCACAGACCGCTGTGGAAACAACTGATGGCAGCATTGCAAAGAGGCGATGAACTCGTGATTCCGAAATTTTCCAACGCCTTGCGTGGCAGTCGTGAACTGGCAATATTCCTGGAATTCTGCCGGGTCAAGGTCATTCGCATCATCAGCATCCACGACCGGATTGACTCCAGTAACATCCTGTTTCCGGAAACCAAGCCATCTGACGTGTTGGTAATGATGGGTTCCCTGCCCGACGAAGTCCTTGCTCTCAGAAAATCAGCAGAGCATGTAATCAAGCTGCAGGAGAAGATGATTGTGTCCCTGCCTCCTGTTTCTGCCAGCAAGATGAAGAAGCTCGACAGAGAGAAGACTGTAGTGAACCTCTATGTTGCAGGACATCCGATTGATGAAATCTGGAGAGCCAGCGGATTCAGAAGCAGAAGCTCCGTATTCCGCATTCTCAACAAGCACGGAATCAAGCTCAATAGAGGCAATCACTCTGGACCTATCAAGAAAAGAGACACAAAGTAAACAAGACATTGAAGATTAGAGAATGAAGAAGATACTTTTCCTACACGGATTCTTCGCCACGGGCAGTTGTCCGATGGCGAGAGCCTTGAAAGAGGCGTTTGAGGGGACGGCGGTGGTGCTGACTCCCGACCTCCCTTTGCACCCCAAGGAGGCACTGAAGGAGATTCGCTCCATCATCGACCGGGAACAGCCCGACTTGCTTCTGGGCAACAGCTGCGGCTCTTTCCTCGCCCAGATGCTGGCTCCGGTGGTGGGCATTCCTGCCCTGCTCGGCAATCCGTATTTCATGATGACGGAGTTTCTGAAGGAGCGAATCGGCGAGCATGAATACAAGGCTCCGAGAAGGGACGGCAATCAGCGGCTTGTGATTGACGAGACGCTGATTGAGGAGTTTGCGGAGCTGGAAGCCGTGCAGTTTGACCATTGCAACCCCTATTATAAGGATCGTGTGTGGGGACTTTTTGGTGAGCAGGACACCCTGGCTCACTTCTCCCCTCTCTTCCTGGAGCATTACAACCAAGCTTTCCATTTCCCTGGCGGTCATACGCCTACTGAGCAGGAGGTGAAGACCTGGTACGCTCCCCTTGCCCAGAAAATGCTGATGGAGTTTTCTACAAAGGAAGAAAGATATTTCCAGCACTTTAAGGGCGGCAAATACAAGTTCATCCATTCTGCCTTCGACTCCGAGACTCAGGAGCGCATGGTGGTTTATCAGGCTCTCTATGGAGACCAAGCCTATTGGGTAAGACCGGAAAAGATGTTCTTCGGGAAAGTTACGAGGGACGGAAGAACTTTTAATCGTTTCACGGAGATAGACATAAAATAAATGATAAAGATACGTTGCGTAGTAGAACACATTACCTACCAAAATCAAGAGAATGGATATTCCGTGATGAGGGTTAAGGTCAAGGATTATTCAGACCTTGTTACCTTGGTGGGCAACCTGCTGGATATACCAGTGGGTGCTGTACTATTGTGTAATGGTGACTGGAAAGTCGATAAGCGATACGGACGTCAATTCGTATGCGAGACGTGGGAAGAAGTGATGCCTGCAACTGTATATGGCATAGAGAAATATTTGGGAAGCGGACTGGTGAAAGGTATTGGTCCGAAATATGCTCATCTGATAGTTGAGAGGTTCGGTACTGATACCATCGAGGTAATTGAAGATGACATCGAACGACTATATGAAGTGGCTGGCATCGGTAAGAAACGTGTAGAGAAAATCCGAGACAGTTGGGAGAAACAGAAGGACATCAAGAATGTAATGATCTTCCTGCAACAATACGGAGTAAGTACCGCTTATGCCGCCAAAATATATCGCCAGTACGGCAAGGAAAGCATCGACAACGTGAAAGAGAATCCTTATCGCCTTGCAGATGATATTTGGGGCATCGGATTCAAAACCGCTGATGGTATTGCCTCTAAGATGT
>ERZ1032926.42-NODE-42-length-8637-cov-5.411676_pt1 | contig 8637 bp, 5 predicted proteins | sample MGYA00516955_ERZ1032926 | MGnify/ENA primary metagenome ERZ1032926 (study PRJEB33719, sample SAMN04262522) | wastewater metagenome | biome: rural village; feature: composting latrine chamber; material: composting feces with ash | place: El Salvador | collected... | reverse complement strand
TGCGTGCCTTGCGCCAGAGCAACGGCACCTGCGAGCACAACTGGTTCAAGGCGTGGGGCTTTGAATACAAGTACCTGGAAGAGGGTAACGACATCGAAAAACTCATCCAGGTTTTCGAGAGCGTGAAGGATACGGATAAGCCTACCGTGGTTCACATTCACACAGAAAAAGGTCATGGATTTGCGCCAGCTGTAGCCAACAAGGAGGCTTGGCATTGGGGAATGCCTTTCAACCTGGAAGATGGCAGCCGACCAAGAAAGAATGCCGATGGAACCCTTCCGGAGGTTGCTCCAACAGAGGATTACGGCACATTATTCTCCGACTGGATGCTGGGCGAGATGAAGCAGGATAAGACCCTCATCGCCGTAACCGCCGGTACTCCTACCGCCGGTGGCTTTACTGCCGATAAGCGCCAACTGGCTGGCAACCAGCACATCGATATGGGAATAGCCGAGGAGCAGGCGGTAGCCATGATTTCGGGAATGGCGAAGGGCGGACTGCATCCGGTTTGGACTGTTTACAGCACCTTCATCCAGCGCACCTACGACCAGATAGCGCAAGACCTCTGCATCAATTCCAACCCAGCCGTAATCAACGTGGTAGGAGGCGGAGTGAACTCGATGAACGACATCACCCACATCTGCCTTTTCGATATTCCGATGCTCTGCAGCATTCCGGGGCTCATCTATCTGGCTCCAACCACCTGCGAGGAGTATTTCGCCATGCTCCGCTGGAGCATTCTGCAGGACAAGAAACCTATCGCCATCCGCGTGCCAAGCAATGGCGTGGTTCATACGTCAGAAGCCGTTGATGCTGAGTATGGCTACGAGGCAAAGTATAAGGTGATGCACCAGGGCGAGAAGGTGGCAGTCATCGCCGCCGGTTCGTTCTATCAGAAGGGCGAGAATGTAGTCCGCCTGTTGGCTGATAAGGGCATCGATGCTACGCTCATCAATCCCCGTTATCTGAATGAGGTGGATGCCGAGACGCTGGATAGTCTGAAGGCAAACCATCAGTTGGTGGTAACCCTGGAGGATGGATCGAAGGATGGCGGCTTCGGAGAGCGCATCGCCTCTTACTATGGCACTTCAGAAATGAAGGTGATGGTGGGCGGCATCAGAAAGGGTCTCTACGATAGATATGATGTGCAGCAGTTGCTTTCGGATAATCGCCTGCTCGATGAGCAGATTGTGGAAGACATCTTGTTAGTGATTAATGATTAATTATTAATGATTAGTTAGTCGGCATAGTTAGTTTTTATTTAACGAGAAATCCAAGCCGGAGAATCATCTCTAGCTTGGATTTCTTCTGTTTTATCATCGAATGTTTGTCTTAATCTTAGTCATCATTCCAGTCATTATATCAATCGTCATCATCATCGTCATCATCATCATCCCAATCTCTATCGTGCTTCCACTTCTTCTTGTCGTGCTTCCACTTCTTATCGTGTTTGTGATGATTGTGATGTTTGTGATGCTTGTCTGGCTTTCCTGGTCCATAAGTTACATGGGTACCGCCTGGCCATCCTGGTCTTCCGTAGTTGCACTCAGGGCGAGGGCGGCGCTTGTCGTGTCCCCAGTTATGCTTTGGATACTTGGTGTAAATATGGTGAACATACACATGATTCTGCCAGCCGATAGGGCGATAGAAATAGTAAGAGTCCTTGAATCTCTTCCATTGTCTGGCGGTCATCATGCGCTTGAGCTGCTTGTTGCGGTAATGCCAGCCGTAGGCATCAATGTCGCGATAGCTGCGGATGCCATTGAGATAATTGAGATTGATGTTCAGGATGCTGTTGCGCTGAACGCTGCTCAATCCCAGTTCCACCACCATCTTATCTGTGATAAAACGGGCTTCTGCCTGAATATTTGTCAGTCTCTGAGCATTCATAGATGCAATCATCATCCATGCTGCAACCAATGTCATAATCATTCTTTTCATAACTATCTTCTCTTTAAAGGGTTATTACTGCATTTATTTATTTCTGGTGCAAAGAAAGTGCAAACGAGCACAATGAAAGCTTGCTTTCAAATTGTCGAGTGCAGCCTTTCTTCTAACGTAGTGCAAAGATAGGGAGAATAGCTGAAAACAACAAGGGGAAAACCATAAACCAGCGTATGATTTTCCCTAAAAGCATCGGGGAAAACTCCCGTAATAAGATTGTAGTATCTTTTATCTGCTAATTAAAATCCTTGTAACCTCTTTGACACATAATACCCCTACCTTTGCACCCGAAATTTAACAGATACCACCCCGGAAGGGGAAAGGTATCATCAATATTTAATAATGTATTATAGTCAGATAAAGAAAAATGGAAAAGAAAGTATCGGGTAAGCATAGCAGCATGAATGGCTTTGCTATGATGAAAGGTAGAGTAGCAACTGTAGTTTTGGCTTCGGCTTTATTGTTGGGCGGAGGCTTGACTGCACAGGCGCAAAACGCAGCTTTAACAACCTGTTGTCAGAGTGCAGCAACCGCCATTCCGCAGAATCCTAACTGGAAGGCGAATGCTGCCGAATGGCAGAAACTGAAGGGCGAAATCACCCTCTACATGACCAATGACATGGGCCGCAACGGCTACTACGACCAGAAGCCTATCGCCGAACTGATGGGCGAGATGGCGGGCACGGTAGATCCGGAATGCGTACTTGCCGTGGGCGACATCCACCATTTCAATGGCGTGGCTTCTACCCAGGACCCTCTGTGGCTTACCAATTACGAATGGGTTTATTCTCATCCCGACCTGATGCTCAACTGGTTCCCGGTTTGCGGCAACCATGAGTATCGTGGTAATACCCAGGCTTTTATGGACTACGGCAAGGTAAGCCGACGCTGGATGATGCCAGCCAAATATTATACCAAGGTGTTCGACCACAAGGGAACCACCGTGCGCATCATCTTCCTCGATACCACACCTCTCATCGATTCTTACCGCAAGAATCCGGAAATCTATCCTGATGCCTGCAAGCAGGATGCAGATGCCCAGCTCTCCTGGCTCGACGAAACCCTGAAGAATGCCAAGGAAGACTGGGTCATCGTGGTAGGCCATCATCCTATCTACGCCTACACCACGAAGAAGGAGAATGAGCGCCTCGACATGCAGAAGCGCCTTCTTCCTATCCTCCATAAATATAATAATGTGGCGATTTATGCCTGCGGTCACATCCACAATTTCCAGCACATCCAGAAGAAGGGCGACAACATCGACTACGTAGTCAATTCCTCTTCATCTCTGGCCCGTCCTGTGAAGCCTATCGATGGCACCGTGTTCTGCAGTCCAGCCGATGGCTTCTCTGTATTTACCGTAGATAAGAAGCAGCTCAGAATGTCAATGATAGATAAGGATGGAAAAATCATCCACACGATTTCAAAAAGTAAGTGAAGAGTGAAGAACGAAGAGTGAAGAATTCAATAGCGATATAGATGAAAAGATTTTTATTGAGTGCGGCGCTTCTTGTCGCAGCGACTACCGCCATCCAGGCACACACGCTGGATGGTATAGTCAAGGATAACAAAACGGGCGAGCCCCTCATCGGAACCGTAATCCGGGTAAAGGAGCTGCCCAACGTGAGTACCACCACCGGACTTGATGGTACTTTCACCCTGCATGAACTGCCAGATAAAGGCAAGTTTACCATCATCGTTTCCTACATGTCTTACAAAACCAAGGAGATGGTTATAGATGTGGCTAAGAAAAATAAGGTGGATATTCCGATGGATGAAGACCTGAAGCAGTTGGGTGAAGTGGTGGTTACCGGTCACCATGAATACCGTAGCGACCGAAGTGCCATAGAAACCGTGAAGAATGCCGGCAACGTGCTCAACGTGATGAGCCAGCAGAGCATCCAGCTTTCGCCTGACGTCAACGTGGCGAGCGTTCTGCAGCGAGTATCGGGTGTCACCATGGAGCGTGATGCATCGGGCGAAGCTTCCTACGCCATCCTCCGAGGTATGGACAAGCGCTACAACTACACCTTGGTAAACGGCGTGAAGATTCCTAGTCCGGATGATAAAAACCGTTACATCCCATTGAATATCTTCCCTTCAGATCTGATGGACCGCCTCGTGGTTTCCAAGTCTCTTACTGCTGATATGGAAGGCGATGCAGCCGGCGGCGTGGTTGATATGGTGATGAAGGATGCTCCATCCCGCTTCCAGATTCAGGCGAATGCAGCCATCGGAGCAAGTGATTATTTCTGGAAGGATGGCAGGGATTATCTTACCAGCAACCGCTCTGATTATACCCAAAAATCTCCTTACGAGGCTTTCGGAAAAGACTACAAGGCGCAGATGAGCGATTTCAAGAACGGTCCTGTTCAGTTGAAGAGCCATTCCATGTCATCTCCTAATTTTATAGGAGGTCTGAGCATCGGCAACCGCTTCTGGAACGACCGCCTGGGCGTGATGCTTGCCGGAAGCGTGCAGAATGTTTTCCGTGGCACCGAGCGCACCTACAATTCCGTAAAGATGGCTTCGGGCGAGCAGGCTATGTACATTTCCAATCTGCAGCATCGCTATTATAGCATCCACGACCTTACTGCGGGTGCTCATGCCAAGATAGATTTAACCCTGCCTGGCCACAAGCTGGAATGGTACAACATGTATGTGCACACCAATTCCAAGGGCATCAGATACAATAACAGCGTCAATACCGAATACATCGGAGCCGACAGCTACACCCAGGACGATGAAGTTCGCTCTCTTTCAACCACCCAGAGTATTTTCGCCACCAACCTGAAGGGTACGCATCATCTTACCAAGGATTTTACCGTAGATTGGTCGGGCGTATTCTCGCAGGCTAAGGAGGAAGATCCGGACAGAACTTACGTTACCCTGACGAATACCATAAGCAGAACTGCCGAGAATGGCGGCGATGCCGTTTCGGGTTCCATCTGGGAAGGCGACAAGAACATCACCAAGACCCTTCCTAAGAGTGCCGAACGCCGATTCCAGCACAACAAGGATACCGACTGGGCGGGTTACATCAACCTCTCTTACGATACCCATTTCGCCAACTCTGTGGAGGCACTTTGGAAGGCGGGCGCGCAGTATCGCAGAAAAGAACGCAGTAACAGATATTATTCTTACATCTTCAATCCTGCCGACATTTCGCAGAAACTGGATGGCAACGGAATAGACCAGTTTGATAAAATCGATTGGGTTTGCAAGACTCCTTATTCTCAGGCTTCGCAGCTCAACTACGATTCCAAGGAGCACATCGGCGGTGCCTACGCCATGGTAACCCTGAAGAGCGAGGTGGGCGAACTGAATGCCGGTTTCCGTGCCGAGCACACCAACCAGATTTACACCATGCTCCAGCACTTCCGCAACATGGGACAGGTGGGCGAGCAGAGCTACTGGGATTATCTGCCATCGGCATCCATCAAATGGACACCAACCAAGAAGATGAACGTGCGTCTCTCTTACTATCGCTCCATCAACCGTCCGGGCTTCTACGAGATAGTGCCTTATCAGATTCAGGGCGAGGAGTATCAGGAAAAGGGTAATCCAAACCTGAAGCGTGCCCGCATCGACAACATCGACCTGCGCTGGGAGTGGTTCCCAAGCAAGACCGAGCAGATTCTTGCCGGCGTATTCTATAAGTATCTGAAAGATCCTATCGAGCAGGTGTTTGTAACATCGGATGGCAAGATTGGTGCCGGAACCGATGCCTACTACATGCCGGATAACCTGGGTAATGCCAAGAACATGGGCTTCGAAATCGACGTGATCAAGTACATCCGCCACTTCGGAGTAAAGGCAAACTATACTTACACCCATTCTGAAATCACCACCTCGAAGCGTGAGTACAAGGAGGGTAGTGCCGAGTATAAATCGGGTGTAACCCAGACCCGTCCGCTGGTAAACCAGGCTCCTCATACCGCCAACGTCTCCTTATTATATAAGGATACGGAGAATGGCTGGAATGCGCAGTTGGCCTCTTCCTTCACGGGCACCAAGCTCGCTCTGGTTTCTCCTTTCAAGGATGCCGACCAGTGGGACAAGGCGATGTTCGGTCTCGACCTGAGTGCCGAAAAGCAATTCAAGAACGGCATCTCCATCTTCTTCAAGGCAAACAATCTGCTCGATGCCAAGCGCGAGAGATACTTGAAGACCGTGAACAAGAGCAATCTGGAGTATGAGGGTCAGAAGAGCGATAAGACCATCGTGGGAACTTATCAGTATGGCAGAACCTTCCTGCTGGGAGTAAGATACAAGTTATAAAAGGTAAAAAGAAAAAAGGTAAAAAATGAAAAAGATAAATACTTTTGCTGCTTTGCTCATGATGGCAGCAGCTGCAATGTTCTCCACATCTTGCGAGAACGATAATATCAATCCATACGATTACGTGAATAATGGCGGTAATGGAAGTGATGGCAATGAGAACCAGGGTTCTAAAGATGTCATCACAACGAAGGTGGCAGAATATCCAGCAGGTTCTGTGGTTTGGAGCAAGGATACTACCCTGAGCGAGAGCGTTGAGATTCCTGTAGGAGCATCGCTCTACATTGAGCCGGGTGTAACCGTTACCTGCAAATCTGCGGTTCAGGTGCCGGTAGAGATCGTGGTATTGGGCAATCTCTATTGCCTGGGAACTGCTGAGAAGCCAGTTACCATCACTTCTGATACCAAGAAACCGGCAGATTGGGGCGGCATCATCTGCGGCTACAATTCAGAAGAAGTGGTGCTCAACCACGTAGATGTGGCCTATGCCGGCGCTACTCCTACCGAGAGTTCAGCTTCTTTCCAGAACAAGCTTTTCAAGACCACCATAGATGGTGGCGTGCCAGCCTTCCACTTCTGTAATGTGAATGGCAAGTTTGTGATGGCAAACAGTTTCTTCCATGACAACTACAACGATCAGACTTACTTTACAGGTGGTAACGGCGTGATTATCAACAATATCTTTGCCGATAGCGGAAATGCAGCCGATGGCGGTGAGGCCATCAACGTGAAGGCGGGTTGCAAGCTCGATGTAGCCAACAACATCATCTACAATGCCTGCACCAACGGCTTCAAGCTTTCTAATGCCGGCAATAGCGAGGTGATTCCTCTCACCGAGATGACCGCCTACAACAACACCATCATCAACTGCGGCTGGCGCCGTTCAAAGAACAAGAAGGGTGGTTCTGTTTGGGTAGAGAAGGCAGCGAAGCCAATCTTCGTGAACAACCTCATCTACGATTCTCGTTTCGGACTGAAGCAGCCTAAGAAGGATGGTGCTGATATGGAGCACAGTCGTCTTACACCAAATTACTACTTTGCATCTACAGAGACAGGCGTAGCGCAGATGGCGAAGAGTGCAGAGCTCGGCATCTGGTTTGATACCGACATCAAGAGCAGCGTGGCAGGTCAGCTCAATCCACTCTTCAAGAGTTTCAAGCAGAGCGAGAAGATGAACATCAATTGCGAGATAGATGATGTAGCCCAGGGTGCTCCATTGGCATTCGACAAGAGTTGGAATTTCGATTATCAGGCAGGCAGTCCTGCCCTCTCAGGAGGTGTAACCGATTTTGCCCGCCTCTTCCCACAAGGTCTGCCATTCTTCGGCATGAAGCAGGTGAATTTCCTGGATAAGAATAACGACCAGAACTATTACTTCGCCGCCCCATTGCCAAGCGCAAGATTCGGAGCATGGCTGTAGGATAAATGAAGAATAAGATAAAAGGAAAAAAGATAAATGAAAAAGCGTGCTGGCAGCAGGAATGTTGCTTGCACGCTTTTTCTTTTTATCATCTAAACTTGTTATGATTTCCAATCGAACACGATGGTGTTGTCTTCTTTGATATTGAAGCTCATGCCTACCTTGATAATTTCCTTGCCGCTCATGTGCCAACTTCGTCCTGGCAGATGAGATCAACCGTGCTCCAGCCAAGGTGCAGAGTGCCTTGCTTGAGGCGATGCAGGAACATCAGGTAACCATCGGCGAGCAGACTTTCCATTTGCCTAATCCCTTCCTGGTGATGGCTACCCAGAACCCGGTAGAGCAGGAGGGTACCTATCAGTTGCCTGAGGCTCAGGTGGACCGTTTCCTCCTCAAGGTTATCATCGATTATCCTACCATCGAAGAAGAGAAGCTCATTATCCGTGAGAACATTCAGGGCGGTCTGCCTACCGTGACTCCGGTTACTACAGCCGAGGAAATCCTGAAGGCTCGCAGCATCGTCAACGAGGTGTATATCGATGAGAAAATTGAGCAGTATATTGCCGACATCGTCTTTGCTACCCGTTATCCAGACCGTTACGGCCTGGGTGAATTGAAGGATATGATCACCTTTGGCGGCAGTCCTCGTGCCAGCATCTCACTTGCCAAGGCAGCCAGAGCCTACGCCTTCATCAAGCACCGTGGTTATGTGATTCCTGAGGATGTACGTGCCGTGGCTCACGATGTGCTCCGCCACCGCATCGGCCTCTCTTACGAGGCAGAGGCAAGCGAAATCACCAGCGAGGAAATCGTCAGCCGCATCATCAACAAGGTTGAAGTGCCTTGATTTAGTTCAAAATTCAAAGTAAATTAAGTTGGATACACAAGATATCTTAAAGAAAGTTCGGAAGATCGAGATCAAGACTCGCGGATTGAGCCTATAGAAGGCAGGAACCTTGCCGGTCAACTTCTTGAAGAAGCCAGATGCCATG
>ERZ1032926.41-NODE-41-length-8719-cov-4.550785_pt1 | contig 8719 bp, 9 predicted proteins | sample MGYA00516955_ERZ1032926 | MGnify/ENA primary metagenome ERZ1032926 (study PRJEB33719, sample SAMN04262522) | wastewater metagenome | biome: rural village; feature: composting latrine chamber; material: composting feces with ash | place: El Salvador | collected... | reverse complement strand
GCTTGCGCTGACCTTCTATCTCGATGGTAAACTTGATGCTGGTCTTGCAGATACCACGGAGATTCTGAATATCATGGAGTGTTGCCACGAGGCGAACACGTGAACCGGTGATGACCGGCTGACCGAAACGCATCTCATCCATACCATAGTTTACGAGCATCTTGATGTTGTTTACCTCGATGATCTGCTGCCAGAGATAAGGCAGTACAGAGAGGGTGAGGTAGCCGTGAGCGATGGTGCTGTGGTAAGGGCTTTCTACCTTGGCGCGCTCTACATCTACGTGAATCCACTGTGGATCGAGGGTTGCGTCTGCAAACTTGTTGATACGGTCCTGGTCGATCTGCAACCAGTCTGATTCACCTAACTTCTCGCCGAGGTGAGAAGCAAAATCCTCATAGGAATTGATAACTAATTTTGCCATTTTTATCTTTGTCTTTTTATTGTTATTTGCGATATTCTTAAAGCTTTTGCCCTTTTTAGGGCGTTAGTCTCTTCGGAAGATATCCCGGGTATAGACCTTTTCCTTCACATCATCGAGGCATTTATCGTATCTGTTGGCGATGATAGCCTGACTCTGCTTCTTGAAATCCTCCAGGTCGTTTACCACGCGGCTGCCGAAGAAGGTGGTTCCGCTCTTCAGCGTTGGCTCGTAGATGATAACCTGGGCGCCCTTTGCCTTAATGCGCTTCATCACGCCCTGGATGCTGCTCTGGCGGAAATTGTCGCTGTTGCTCTTCATTGTGAGGCGATACACGCCGATGGTGCAAGGCTTCTCTTCCTCCTCGCGGTAGTTGTTCTGGTTGGCATAATCGTAGTAGCCTGCCATGTGAAGCACTCGGTCGGCGATGAAATCCTTGCGGGTGCGGTTGCTCTCTACGATGGCCTGGATCAGATTCTCGGGCACGTCGGCATAGTTTGCCAGCAGCTGCTTGGTATCCTTCGGCAGACAGTAGCCGCCATATCCGAACGATGGATTGTTGTAGAAGGTGCCGATGCGAGGGTCCAGTCCCACACCCGATATGATGGCCTGGGTGTCGAGTCCCTTCATTTCGGCATAGGTGTCCAGCTCGTTGAAGTAGCTTACCCGGAGCGCCAGGTAGGTGTTGGCGAAAAGTTTCACCGCCTCTGCCTCTGTGAGGCCCATGAAGAGGGTGTCTATGTTCTCCTTGATGGCTCCCTCCTGCAGGAGTTCTGCGAAGAGATGCGCCGCCTGGTCGAGCCGCTCATCTCCTGCCGGTCTGCCCACGATGATGCGGCTAGGGTAGAGATTGTCGTAGAGCGCCTTGCTCTCGCGCAGGAATTCCGGGGCGAAGATGATGTTCTCGCTGCCCATCTTCCGGCGTATGTTCTCGGTGTAGCCCACTGGGATGGTGCTCTTGATGACCATGATGGCATCGGGGTTCACCTCCTTGACCAGCTGGATGACCTCTTCTACATGCGATGTGTCGAAGTAGTTCTTCACGGGGTCGTAGTTGGTTGGCGTGGCGATTACCACGAAGTCGGCGTCCCTGTAGGCTGTGGCTGCATCTGTGGTAGCCTTGAGGTTGAGCTCTTTCTCCGCCAGGTATTTCTCGATGTATTCGTCCTGGATAGGCGAGCGGCGGTGGTTGATGAGTTCCACCTTTTCGGGAACCACGTCCACAGCCACCACCTCGTGATGCTGGCTCAGCAGCGTGGCAATGCTCAATCCTACATAGCCTGTTCCGGCTACGGCTATCTTTATATTTTCTTTTGCCATTACCTTTTTTATATTTAGAGGAGGGCGGCATCGTCACAGAGAAAGTGGTGGATGAGGGTGCCCATGTGGGCAAGGGCGACATCATCGTGAAACTCTCCAACTCCAATCTCGACCTGGAGATACTGAATGCCGAGAGCGAACTTGCCGAGAAGCAGGATATGCTCCGCAATACGCAAATCTCGATGGAGCAAGATAGGCTCAACAATTCCAACGAGGCTCTTTCGCTCTCACAAGATGTCATCACCAAGCGCCGTGCTTATCAGCATCAGGAGGCTCTCCACAAGGAGCAACTCAACTCCAGAGAGGAGTACCTCAAGGCAAAGGAGGATTATGACTTGGCGATGAAGAAGCACGCTCTCATCAACCAACGACTGAAGAAGGATGCACAGCTCCGCCATTCGCAGGTGAATCAGATGAATGATAACCTCGAAGCCATGCAGCGCAATGTGCAACTCGTCAGACAGCGCAAGGAGAAATTGAATATCCGCAGCACTATCTCTGGTGAAATCGGTTTGCTGGATGTGGAGTTGGGACAGAGCATCTCTCCGGGTCAGAAGATTGGAGTCATCAATGACCTCAGTGATTACAAGGTGCAGGCACAGGTGGATGAACACTACATCGACCGAGTGAAACCCGGCTTGACTGCCACCTTCGACCAGAATGGCAAGCATTATCTCTTGCAGGTTCGCAAGGTTTATCCAGAGGTGAGAGACGGTAGGTTCCGCATCGACTTCGTTTTCAAGGGCAGCCGCCCTAGCAATATCCGAACCGGTCAAACCTACTATCTGGATTTGCAACTCGGACAGTCGAAGCAGGCAATAATCATCCCGAAAGGCACGTTTTATAGTGTGACGGGCGGTCAGTGGATATTCGTCCTCGACAAGAGTGGCAAGAAGGCTTATCGCCGCAAGATCACCATCGGCCGTCAGAATCCTCAGTATTATGAGGTGATTGCAGGCTTGGAGCCGGGTGAGCAGGTTATCGTTAGTGGTTACGAAGCATATAAGGATAATGATGTTTTAGTATTTAATTAGTATTCATATGAAGCATATAATTAACGCATTCAAGAATCTCCCTCGAAAGGGGCAGCACAACTTCGTGAAGATTTTGTGTTTGGCGCTCGGATTAGCAATCAGTTCGGTGATTATCGCCGAGATCTATTTCGAGCAGACTTACGATACGTACTTCCCTGGATGGGATAGGACGTATCAGATATTTGAGGTGGGCAGTAACCAAGGAGAAGCCATGAAGTTTAACCAAACTTCAGGAGCCACCGCTCAAGGTGTAAAGCAATATGCGCCTATGGTGGAAGCTGCCACCCGTACAATCTTTTTTCATGACGATGCCCAATGCAAGATGGAAGACCAGAACGTCGTGTCTGCCAATATCATGATGGCAGACAGTTGTTTCTTCGATATCTTTCCGCAGAAGATATTGACGGGCAATGCCAAGCAGATATTGTCCCAGCCGTTGTCTTGCCTTATCGATTCGGAGACGGCAGCAAAGATTGGCGGCAATGTCGTAGGCAAGCATTTCACGATTCCCAATTATCCGGGAACCACTTTTACCATCTATGGTGTTTTCGAAGAGTTTCCATGGGGTTCATCTTTGCATAACGTCCAGATTGTTCTGTCTATGCCCAGTGTGCCATACGTATATTCTTACGATGGTAGAAATAATTGGGTGGGAAATGATATGTATTCGTCATACATCCGGTTAGCAAAGGGGCATGATGCAAAAGAACTCAAGCCTTACGTGAATAAGATGCGAGAGGATCATTTCTCTTTGAAGGAGATGAAGTATAGTGGATTTGAACTCAACTACGATTTCACGGTGTTGAGCGATGTTTACACCCAAGACCCTTATATCAAGAAAATGGGATGGATAATGTCTATTGTCGCTTTTGTCCTCCTTTTCACTTCGGTTATGAATTATCTGCTTATCATCGTAGGCAATCTGGTAAGCCGCTCGCGTGAGATGGCAGTTCGCAAGTGCTATGGAGCCAAACCTAAGAACATTCATGCCATCATCTTCTCCGAGGCTCTGGTGCATGTGGGGTTGGCGGTTGTTCTTGCCATTGTTCTTGTGTTCCTTTGCAAGGGTACGATAGAGAATTTCCTCTCGGCTCCGATAAGTACGTTGGTGCTTAATCGTGGCAGTTGGATATTGGTGACGATTTGTCTTCTGGTGCTGCTGGTAGGCGGTCTGGTTCCGGGTTGGCTTTACAACAAGATTCCAGTTGCCATAGCTTTCCGTGGTTATAACGAGAACCGCAACCGATGGAAACTTGCTTTGCTGGGCATCCAGTTCATTATCTCGGGCTTGCTCTTTAGCTTGCTTTACATCGTGAGTGGTCAATACCGTATGATGCTGAGCACCAATCCTGGCTATGATTATGATAATGTGGCGATAGTTTATTTGGATGCCAGCGATGCTAATCAGCGCCAGCAATGTATGGCTGAAATCAGACGAATGCCGAATGTCAAGGACTGTTCTTCTACCGATAATGTTCCGCTCAAAGGGTACGGAAGAAACGGAAATATGATTGGAATACCAGGCGATGATAATAACACCATTAATATCATAGAAATGTCGGGAGTGGACGACAATTACTTTAAGATGATGAACATTCCTATCGTTCAGGGTTCGTTCTTTACAGATAGAAGTGACAGCTGCCGTCAGGTAATCATTGATGAGCGATGTGCTGAAAAACTCATCAAAACATGGCATTGGAAGGATGGCGTTGTAGGCAAGCAGATTACTAATACTGGGCATGACGAAAACGTTTTCACCGTCTGCGGCGTATGCAAAAACGTTCGTTGGGGTGATATGGCTACAGATGGCGACGACACAAAGAATTTTCCGGTGTTGTATTTCTATCATCCCAAGACAGCTTTTTTCATGTATGTGAAGTTTAATGAATTGAAGGATGAGTCGTTGTCGGAGTTGCAGCAGAAGGTGCAGTCGATGTATCCTAACAATAAGGTAATAGTGAAGAGTTTTGCCTCTGAATTGGCTAACCAGTATTCTTCACAGCTCAATTTCCGCAACGGAATCCTGGTAGCCGGCATCGTAACGATGATTATTGCCCTGTTCGGATTGGTGGGTTATACGACAGATGAGGTTAATCGCCGCCGCAAGGAGATAGCGATAAGAAAGGTGAACGGAGCGAAGGTGAAGGATATTCTTCGCATCTTCCTGAAGGACATTATGAAGATTGCCTTGCCTTGCATCATCGTGGGCGACTTGGGGGCTTGGCTGATAGCCAGACAATGGCTGATGTCGTTTAGCGAGAAGATTACGATGACGCCTTTGTTGTTTATCGGCGTTACCATCATCTTGCTCGTCATCATCGGGCTTTCCGTCGTCATCAACTGCTACAAGGTGGCGAATAGTAATCCTGTGAAGTATCTCAAGGATGAATAAAATTAAAAGTAAAAAAGTAAAAAGATAAGAAAATGCTTAAAATAGAGAATCTTTGCAAGTCTTTCCGCACAGAAGATGTGGAGACGATTGCTTTAAATAATGTATCTTTCACAGTAGAAGACGGCGAGTTTGTTGCCATTATGGGACCATCCGGTTGCGGCAAATCCACCTTGCTCAACATCCTCGGTTTGCTCGACAACCCAACTTCGGGAAAATATTTCCTGGGTAATCACGATGTGGCAAACCTGAAGGAAAAGGAGCGCACGGATGTGAGAAAGGGAGAAATCGGTTTTGTGTTCCAGAGCTTCAATCTGATAGATGAATTGAATGTAGAGGAGAACATCGAGCTTCCTCTTACCTACCTTAATATTCCGAAGGCAGAGCGCAAGGCAAAGGTGCAGGCGATTATGAAGCGAATGGCCATCAGCCATCGTGCCAAGCACTTCCCTCACCAGCTTTCGGGTGGTCAGCAGCAGCGAGTAGCCATTGCCCGTGCCGTAGTCTTCGGTCCGAAGCTTATCCTTGCCGATGAGCCTACGGGTAACCTCGATTCCAAGAATGGAGCCGAGGTGATGCATCTGCTTACCGAGCTGAACCACGAGGGCACCACCATCGTCATGGTAACGCATAATGAGCATGATGCCAAGATAGCCCATCGCACCATCCGCCTGTTTGATGGACAGATTGTGGAGGCGGAGGGCAATCAGCTTTAGTGCTTCTGTCACTTCTGAGCGTATGACGCTATGCTTCATTAGAAGAGGAATGTCATAAATCGCTTGGTGTTAGCCTCTTTCTGCTTCAGCTCTTCTTCCATTCTCTGTATTGCCATCTTGAAGAAGAAGCGGATGAGGTGCTCGTCGGTTGCTTCCGTACGAATCATACGGAGGGCAGAAATGTATTCCTGTCGGGCTTCGGATGGGATGATGAGGAGAGGATGATTCAATCTTAAGAGAATGTAGTTGCTGATGAGTCGTCCTGTTCTTCCATTCCCATCACGGAAGGGATGGAGATATTCGTAGAAACCATGGAAGCGAGCGGCAAGAATCATGGGATGAACGGCTGCCGAAACGATGGCTTTTTCGGTAGATTCCAACAGCTTGGGAACTCTGGCGATGAGTTCTTCGTGGTCGCCAAATACCGTATCGCCTGCTGCCATGTCTGTGGTGGTGTATTCGCCCGGAATGGCTTCTGGAGAACGGTAGGCAAGCGTGTGGCAGGTAACCCGCCTGTTGATTTCTTTCAGAAGATTCTCGTCGAGCGGATGCTGCGTGTTTTGCATCATGTACTCGAAGGCTTCGAAGTGATCAAGCATTTCGAAAGCCTCGAAGAGAGTCTTTCCGGCAGGAATCATCCCCAGGCCTTTCTCCTTCAGTTCCCGGGTATCATCTACGGAGAATGAGTTGCCTTCAATGGCGCACGAATGGGTAGAGAAGAGTACTTCATTATATTTGATGTACTCTTCTCTATCCATTTTATTGATGATAAGGGTTTGATATTTGCGTCTCAAATCCTCGTATTCCTTGATTTCCTTTTCGAATGCCATAATCTTCTGTAAGTAATTATTTGACTAACTTTAATATGTTTTTTATAAAATCGTGTGATAAGCCAATAATTTCCAGGATGTCATTTTCGGAAATTTCGTAGGCGCAGTTGTAATCGGCTTTTTGCCTTAACTGGAACATACGGGCGAGGAAACTGCCATAAGAGATATCTACGATACCAGTCTTTACGAAGTGTAAACTGAATTGGGTGTTAATGCCGACATGAGTGTGGGCATTAACACCTTTTGCTATGAATAGAGCTTGTACGGCATGGAAGCAGGCATAATAATAGCGATTGGCTGCTAAATCCCAATGCTTTAGTTCAACCATTTCATCTGCTTGAGTTAAAAAGCGCTTGGCTTTTTCTACTTGCAGACTGATTAATGTGTCTTTGTTTACTTGATTCATAACTTTTATATTAAACTAATGCCGTCTCGATTTACATTCTCGTAAAAAGGGGTGAAGTTATACGATTCCCATTCTTTCTTTGTGTAAAGAATGGGATTGATTTCTGTGCCGAGGTCGCAACCTAACAAGACAAACGGGTAACTTACTTTGTCATAGTCTGTTTGTTCCAGTTTGTCTTTGTCTAAAAGGATAAGAATGTCCCAGTCTGAATCGTTGCGAGCATCACCTCTCGCTCTTGATCCATACAATATAGCCTTGCTTCCTGAAGGAATAGCAGATTTAGCTATATCTTTTATCTTTAATATGGTCTTATCATCTGTTGACATAAGCTTAATCTTTTATAATGGCAAAGATATGGTAAAAAAGCGAAAGTGCCAAACTTTCCTCCCCAAAATTATACTTTTTTATGGGATGATGATGCGGAAGGTGGTGATTCCCTGTGCCTTGTCCTGATGGAGCGAGAGGCTGCCGCCGCTTACTCGCATGATTTGGCGGGAGAGGGAGAGACCGATTCCGCTTCCTTCCGGCTTCGTGGTGAAGAACGGGATGAAAATGTGGGAGGCTACATCTTCGGGGATGAGACCGGCGTTGTTGCTCACGTCGATGATGATGGATTCCTGGGTGTTGGCATAGGCTTTGAGACGGATAAATGCCTTCTTGCTTGCCGCGGTTTGCAAATCCGCGGAGCGACATTCCTGCTTGTCTTCTCTTTCCTTTTCCTTGAAAGCTTCTACGGCATTCTTCAGAAGATTCGTTACAACGTGAGAGAGGAGACTCTCATCGGCGTAAGCCAGCAAATCCTTGGGAGAAACCGAAATCTCTACTTCGTGGTTGCAGAGCATCGCCATTCTTTCCAGGAAGGGTTCCACATAGAAAAGAGCAGGCCATTGTGGTAGATGAGTTTGGCGGTACTTCCGGTATCGTAACTCTGGAGGATATCCTGGAGGAAATCGTTGGCGAGATCAATGATGAATATGATGAGGAGGAGAAGTTCTACTCGAAATTGAGCTATAATACTTATATCTTTGAGGGCAAGACGCTCTTGACGGACTTCTGCAAGATACTCAATGTAGATGATGAGGAGTTTGAGGAAGTGGAGGGGGATGCCGATACATTGGCAGGTTTGCTATTGGAAATCAAGGGGGATTTCCCAAGCATCCACGAGAAGATAGAGTATAAGAATTATACCTTTGAGGTGATGGGGGTGGAAGAACGCCGCATCAGCAAGATTAAGGTGACCGTAAAATAGAGCTTTTAAGATTGATTATAACAAAAGAGGGTCGGGATTTTCAAAATCTTGGCTCTCTTTCTATTTTGTCGAGTTAATTTAGTAATTTTGTAGCCAACAAACAAATGGCTATTAATTATCAATAGGAATACGAACTATGGCATTGGTAAATATAAGGGAAGTTTATCCTGGCGTGAGCTTGGGGTTGTGGCAGATGGATGAGTCTGTCGCCGAATTGTTGGAGTGTTATCCGTGGGCAAATTGCTATCAAGGTGACTTGTCCCGTTTTAAGAGTGATAGCCGAAAGTTGGAATTTCTGTCGGTCAGAATCTTGCTTCGAGAAATGTTGCAGATGTTGGGGTGTCCTGAGGCACAAAT
>ERZ1032926.39-NODE-39-length-8910-cov-4.308187_pt1 | contig 8910 bp, 7 predicted proteins | sample MGYA00516955_ERZ1032926 | MGnify/ENA primary metagenome ERZ1032926 (study PRJEB33719, sample SAMN04262522) | wastewater metagenome | biome: rural village; feature: composting latrine chamber; material: composting feces with ash | place: El Salvador | collected... | reverse complement strand
TCGCTAGCCAAAGCGTAAGGATGATAGTCGTGTATCCTAATTTATTATGCCATTTTGCATTGAAAACCATCTGCTTGCCAAGCTTCACCATTCTTTCTCTTGCCTGCAAACGCTTCTGTCGGCGAATGCGGTAAGGCTGGATAAAGAGGATGATGCCCGTTATCGAAAGGATGATAAGTACGATGGCGATGGCATCCACTATCAATCTGCCAGTTAATCCGAAGAAAGCACCGCTATGCAGATGCCAAACGGTTTTGAAGAGGGTAACCATCGGGGTAAAGCCTTCTGGTTGACCGATGATCTTTCGGGTTGCCATCAGATTTTCGCTTGCTGCATCTATCTTATCATTAGCAGTTTTCATCTTCTTGCCTGATATTTCATACACGGCAGAGCGGGTCATGGCGATGAGACTCATGCTATCTTTGGTCAATGTAATATCAGCGATTCTCTCATGATTATCGGGTAATGGAAATCTTCTCCATTCCTTTCCGTCGAAGCGATAAACATCCATCATGGCAGCGCACCAGATTTTTCCATTCTTCGTCTGCACCATGTTGCGGATATTTCTGCCATCCACGTTCTCCGGCAATCCTTTGTTGAAATCTTTCCAGCTTTTCATTTTTGAATCCGTAAGCCAGATGCCGCCGTAGCCATAAGCCAAAACGGAATCATCAGATGCCTTGATGGAACCTTTGATAATGCCGTTATTGAAGTTCTGGATATGATAAGCCGGAGGCAAAATGCTCCTGCTTACATCGCAATCGGCAAAGAGCTGGCGATGGTTCAGGATGATGCCCGATACGCAGAATACCAGCATGAAGACGGATAGTACAAGTCCGAACCATCGGTGGTATTTCTTCCATGTGAAATGTTTGTTCTTTTTATCTCTCATTATCTTTTCTTTTAATGTTTTTATAATTGGGTTGCAAAGTTAATGGTATTTTCCGACCTCTGCAATACCTAAAAATAATGATTTGAAAAGCCTTTGCCATTGGCAAAAACGAAGGATTCTCAACTTTTTCACTAAAAAAGTTTGGTGATTTCATGTTTTACTAGTAACTTTGCACCCCGAAATTAAAAATCATCATTCTTAAGAACAATAAGATAAATAGATAATTAAGAAAATAGGAAAAATGGAATATATGTCTCAAGAAGGCTACGATGAGCTCGTGGCCGAACTTCAACACATGGTTAACGTAGAGTTGCCAGCCGTTCGCGATGCAATTGCTGAGGCTCGCGACAAGGGTGACCTCAGTGAGAATTTTGAGTATCATGCTGCCAAGCGTGAGCAGGGCAAACTGTTGAGCCGCATCAGTTTCAAGCAGAAGGTCTTGGAGAATGCCCGTGTCATCGACAAGTCTCGATTGAAGAGCGATACCGTTGGCTTGTTGAGCAAGATTAAGATTACCAATCTTGCCAACAAGTGCAGCATGAGCTATGTTATCGTGAATCCTCACGAGGCTGATTTGCATAGTGGCAAGATTTCAATCAAGTCGCCTATCGCCAAGGCCCTTCTGGGTAAGAAAGCAGGTGATGAGGTAATGGTAAAGGTACCAGCCGGCTTGCTGAAATTCCGCCTGGATAGCGTGGAGTTATAACTTGCTAGCGTTGAATTATAACTTGATAACGTTGAGTTATAATGTATTCTTTTAAAGTGAAACTCCCGATAATTTGAAACTAATCAAATTATCGGGAGTTTCCCTTTTTATTCTAATATTTCTCCAGAATCTTATTCAGTAAGAAGGTGGCATTCTGGTTTCTTGCCACGCCCTTCTGTATCTTATAAGTATAGGTAACATCCGTGCCCAAATCTATCTCGAAACAATAGTTGTGGAATTTTCCTGATGCATCATTCTCCATCTTGGAAAGTTCCAAATCGTGGGTAGCAATGATGCCGCTCACTGGCTGCTTGGCGATGGCTTCGAGGAACTTTCTCGAACCATTCTGCTTATCCAATGAATTCGTTCCTTTCAGAATCTCATCCAGAATAATCAGCGTTCGGAGTGATTCCTTATTGCCCGCTATACTTTCCTTGCAGAACATTCCCTCTGCACTTTCCTTACAGAACTTCAGAAGTTCCTCCAATCTGATCAATTCTGCATTGAAATAAGAAATGCCATGCGTAAGATCATCGGTGGTTCTCATACTCGAGAACAATCTGAAACGAGAAATCTTCAGCTGATCCGCAAACACCGGCATACCCGCCATCGCCAGGATATAGTTCACGCCCAGCGAACGGAGGAAGGTACTCTTTCCCGCCATGTTAGCTCCGGTGATGATATAATAGTTGTCATCCTTGATGTTGAAATCATTCTTCACCGCCTTGGCACCCAGGAAAGGATGATAGAGATTCTTTCCATCGAAAACGATTTCCGGACTTCCAGAAATAAATTCAGCCTCTTCCGCCTCCGGATGATTATATCTGAAATCCGCCATCGAAACCATCGCATCCATCTCGCTGATGATATGCATCCATTCCTCCATCTTCATCATATAGGTATTCTTCCATTTCAGGAAACCGCGAACCAGGAAGAAATCGCTCAGCATGAAGGCATCGGTGAAGAAAAGACCGAGGAAGTTGCCTCTTCTGTCATACCCCTTCAATATCTTTTCCAGTTGGGCAAAGGAAGGCAGGGCATCTGCCAGGGAATCCTGCATCTCCTTGCCTAATTCGCTATGGAAATTGCGCCTGTTGATAAGCTGAAGTATCTGGGCATAGGCGATGAGCTGATGGCGAAGCTTGCCGCCATTGCTGTCTATCTTGTCAAGTGTCTGCTTGCAGACGAAGAATACCACCATGTATTGAACCAACACCCACCACAGGGCGAAATTCACCGAAACCATATCGCATATCGATAAAATCACGGAACCGATGACTCCGATAATCAGCAGCCATCCGATAACGAACGAGACCAGTGAACCAAACCATGCCGGCACCTCCATCTTCGAAACCTTCTGCATCGCATCCAGCACCGCAGCAGAATCAATCTTCTTCATCTTGCCATTCACCATTTTGCCATCCGCAGTTTGGCTTCTGTTCTTTTCGCCAAGTGCCAGAAATTCCATTCGCCAGTTTTCGCCTTCTCCAGCCAATTCCTTCTGCAAATCTCTTCTTCTTTTGATATCTTCCATATTCAGAGGCGTTTCCCGGGTAAGATTTCTGGCAAGCGCCTCCGAACCGCCCGATGTGATGGTTCGGCAGATGCGGTTGAACAGCGAACTCTTGCCGAAGACATCGAGGTCGAAGGAATAAGGATGCTGCGGATTCTGATAGGAATCGCCCGTTTCGAAAGGCGAGAAATCGCCCTCCCAAGCCTTGATTTCGTCCTGATAAACCTTGAGCAAAGCCGAAAGATGCTCTATCTTCTCCTTGTTCTTGTCGTCAAGTCGTCTGATGCCCAGATAGGCAATCAGGCACAACGCCGCCCCCAACAGATAGTTCTGTGTATCTCCATCCAATGCGAAATAGCAGATCAGGAAGGCGAGGATGCCGCCAAAAGCCAGCAGCTCTTCTGTTATAAATCCCGTATTCTTACGCTTCAGGGCAGCCACCTCAGAAGCGTATCGGCTTACATATTGTTGATAATTCTCCTTGATATTCATACTTTTTCTTTCTTGTATTATGAATTTTTCTCCATCCATTTATTATAGGAAATATTCTCCTCTTTCCACTTATCCTTTGCTGCCACCTGATTCTTCGGATATCCGATGATGAGGGTGTTGAGCGGAATCATCGTCTTGGGCAGATGCAGCAGTTGCTGCATTCCCTCGTATCGTTCTTTCAGGGGATAGAGGGCTGTCCATACACAGCCAAGCCCCAAGCCGTGAGCCATGAGCAGGATGTTCTCCGTGGCAGCCGAACAGTCTTGAATCCAGAACTCCTGCTCGATGCCTTCCAGTGTCTTGTCCAGACATCCGCAAACCACAATGGCGAGCGGTGGCATGCCTGTATAACTTCTCACCGATGTACGGCTCATAATATTTTCAAAAATCTGATTCTTTTCCATCATTGCTTTTCTGTGTGAGTCTTATTCTTGTTTTTTAGTCGAATCATAGCATTCTTTTAGTCGAATCATAGCATTCCATAAGCCAGTCGAGCACATATTCTAGCTTGATTCCATCATGAAACTGGACGGGGTCGTTGTCCAGAGTGAGCAGATATTTTGGAAAATTGTCGGAGATGGACTTCAGAGGTGCCAATTCTCTCTGCATCGTGGTCTCATCCCTTACGCTGAGCGATACCTGGTAGTATTCCTTGTGTTCACCAATGATTACCACGAAGTCTATCTCTGCATCACCGGCTTTGCCTACATAGATTTCTCCGCCTCGTCGTGCTAGTTCCAGATACACGATGTTCTCCAGTACGTGCCCCAAGTCGCCACCTTTGGTGCCATTGATGACTTGGCGTAGACCTACGTCGGCAAGATAAAGTTTCTGTCCAGTCTTCAATAGCTGCTTACCCTTGGCATCATATCTCTGCACTGGGTAGAAGATATAGCTGTCGGTGAGGGCAGAGACGTAGTTTTCTATCGTATGAGATGTAGTCTTTCTGCCCAGCGAGGTCATGGTGTCGCTGATGCGCTTGATTATGGATATGTTGCCTATATTGTCAGCAAGGAATCTTACCACACTTTGCAACATCATCACATCGGTTATCTTCTTGCGGCTCACCACGTCTTTCAGTACGATGGTGTTGTAGAGACCTGACAGGTATTCACGCACCATCTCTCGGTCTTGGCAGATTTGGGGAATGTATGGGAAGGAACCCAGTTCGATGTATTGGCGATAGGCGAGCTCTCGGGAAGTATGGGCAGGCTGCGTCTGCATGAATTCTCGGAAGGAGAAAGGGAAGAGTTTGATTTCGATGTATCTTCCGGTGAGCAGGGTGGCTATTTCGCCAGAGAGCAGGTAGGCATTGCTGCCAGTAACGTAAATGTCTACGTTGTCTAGCAGGAACAGGCTGTCTATCACTTTTTGGAAATTTTCCACCATCTGTATCTCGTCAAAGAAGAGATAGTTCATCTTGTCTGGGCACAGGTTCTGCTTTACGTGCGCGTACAAAATTTTATAGTCGAGGAACGGTTCGTTGTCGAGATCCTCGAAGTTGAGGTCCTGTACTTGTTCTTCGGATACTCCGTCCGAGAGAAGTTTCTCCCTAAACATCCTCAGCAGCGATGACTTGCCACAGCGTCGTATGCCTGTTACTACCTTGATGGCCTTCTTGTCTCTCCATTTCTCCAGGAGATTCATGTATTCTTTGCGCTCTATCATATTCTCTTTATGTTCTATTTATTCACTTTGCTATTCATTTTGCATTCTATCTTGATTGTTAAAAATGAAATGCGCTGCAAATATACGAAACTTTTTCGAGAAATTTGCAGTGCATTGCAAATTTCTCGTGTTTCTGAGTAAAATTTGCAGTGTATTGCAAATTTCTTTCTGTAGGACTGATAACACTTTCTGTAAAACTGATAACCTTTCTGTAATCTGTATATCCGAGAATTTGTATTTATTTAGTTTTATTGCCCGATACATCCTATAGTTTTTATTGCCCGAAACATCCTATAGTATGCGTATATATAAGCCGATGTCGTTGTTATCATACTGATGAGATTCATGCAGGTGAAGGCTGTCTGCTGGGTGTTACCTGCCAGATAAAATACAGCTACAGGGAGTAGATTCGAGCATATTAGCCATACCATGAAAACCAGGATAAGGGCTATGCCCAGTTTGCGCATGTTACCTCTGTGCTTGCTGTACAGATGGCAGCCGGCTACCAGGGAAGCGATGACGGAAATCAATACCATAGTGCTTTGTATCCAGGTGAGAATCGTTGCCGTGGGGGTTATCTGTCCGTCCTGCATCATCGTTACAAAGTTGAACTTGAAGCATTGGCCCAGGATGAATGAGAGCACATAGTAAAGTACCATCAACTCGCTGCAGCGTCGTAGCAATTTTACGCCTGCCGGTAGCGTGTAGCGGAATATTCCCCATAAAGCTATAGGGGCGAGCTGCAAGACCAGTTGCTTGATGGTAACCAGGATGGGACTTATTGGAATCAGGATGGGACTTGTTCTGAAGGATAAGCCCGCTTGTCTGCAAACAGAAAATGCCAGCGAAAACAATGCGAAAATGCAATATGCATACATGGCATATTGTGCAATGCGATTTATATCTATAGAATAACTTTTTCTTTCCATAATTCTACGTTTGATGATTTTATAAACAGCTTATCTTGCATAAAGCCATTGCAAAGATACGAAGTTTTTGGGAAATTCTAGCAAAATAGGTGGAAAATGTTTGGCTATGATATATACTTGTTAAAAGAATGGCAGAGAGACCGATAAAAACTCTTAAAAATCATAACGTATCTTCTTGGATATCAATATTTGTTGCTATCTTTGCACGGTATATACTAATAACGCTACGTGGATAAATACTAATAGCGCTACATGGGTATATACTAATAGGAATATAAGTTTAATCATGAATCATATGAAGAAGTTTTTTTTAGGATTGGCAGCAGCACTGATGTTGACTGCCTGCAACGAGAACAGACAGCCGGAGGCAACGGCCAGCGTTGACTCTGCAAGTGTGGTAACCGATTTGATGATGAGTCGCAGAAGCATCCGTGCTTACAAGGATTCCGTCATCAGCCGCGATACCCTGAACGAGATTCTGAAATGCGGCATCCATGCGCCAAACGGGCAGAATCTGCAGTCGTACGAAATCAGAGTGATAGATTCTCCTGCCCTCATCGATTCGATAACCCAGGCCGTGGTAAAGGATAATCCTAAGATAGCCGAGCGCAAGGGCTTCAAGAACATCTTCGTGAATGCTCCATGCGTGGTTTGCATCGCCTACGATACTACTTATGATATGGCGCAGATTGATTGCGGTTTGCTTGGCGAGAACATCATTCTTGCAGCATGGGCAAAGGGCATCGGTTCCTGCTGCCTGGGCAGTTCAGCCCGTTGGATACTGGATTCTCCGTCAGCCAAGCCTTACCTCGACCGCATGGCATTTTCTAAGAATTACAAGCTGCTCTACTGCATCGCCCTGGGTTATCCTGCCGAATCGCCGGAGGCAAAGCCAAGACGCCAGGACATGATTAAGTTCATGGATTAGGACAGATGAAGGTTGATGTCCTGTTTCAGGACATCAAACTCATCAACATGCTGACTCACAGCATGATCCGGTCTCTTATATCCGAGCACATCGCAGAGGTCCTTGCCACAAAACCATGGCTCTCCCTGCTTATCCGTCAAGGTACGAACCTTTCCGAATTCCGGATTCTCAAACACGACAACATCTGCTGCCATCATTTTCTCACACTTCGCCTTTGCATTTCTGCCAAAAGAATTCTTCATCATAAAAATAAAATTATTTAAATTTCGCAAGTTCAGGAGTTAAAGAAGTTAAAGGAGTTATCGCTCCCTACGGTCGCTGAGGAGTTAAGACAATAGTCTTTTTGGCGTAGTTTTTAAGCAACAAGACATACGTCTTAACTCCTTAACTTCTTAACTCCTTTAACTCCCCCAATTTCTCCTCTACTCCCTAAAACAAGTTATATATTTGAAAATAAATATTTTTATGAGAGAGAACAAAACACTGCACTACTACATGAAGTGGGCACTCATGCTTACTTTCATGTGGGTATGTCAATTTGCAAACGCCCAGGACTTCGTCAAGGGTAAGGTGATCGACCAGGCTGGTGAGCCTGTCACTGGTGCCTATGTAAGGTGGAAAGACACCAAGATAGGTGCCAGCACCGATGTGGATGGCAACTTCTCCATCCCTGCCCATCAGGGTAAGTTGGTCATTTCTTTCCTTGGCTACAAGACCAAGGAGGTAAGCGCTCAGTCTGGCAAACAGATAGAAGTGAAACTGGAAGAAGACGCCCAGCATCTCGACGAGTTTGTCGTAATAGGTTATGGTCTTCAGAAGAAATCGTCTATCACAGGTTCTATTGAGACCATCAAGGCTGACGACTTGCTCATGATGCCTACAGCCAACCTCGACAATGCCCTTACCGGACAGGTGGCTGGTCTGCAGGTTATGACTTCTACGGGTGACCCAAGTACAGCCAAGGAGGCTGCCCTTCATATCCGTGGTATCAACTCGGCACCTTTGCTCGTTATTGATGGCGTACCAAGATTCGGTACGACTACTTCTGATGGTGAGACTCGTCTTTCCGACCTCAACCCCGATGACATCGAGAGTATCACCGTATTGAAAGACGCTGCAGCTGCTGCCGTTTATGGTGCACGTGCCGCTAATGGTGTTATCCTCGTACAGACCAAGCGTGCTGAGGGCAACCAGAAGTTGCGCATCAACTATCGTGGTCAGTACAACCTTCAGGAAGCTACCAAACTGCCTGAATTCCTCGATGCCTACGAGTTTGCCAAGCTTCGCAACCAGGCCATTGCCAACACTCCTTCCAGCACCCTGGCTCCTTATACAGAGGAGCAGTTGGAAGAGATCCGCACTCACTCCAACCCCAACGTCTATGGCGACAGCAACCTCTTAGACTATCTCGACAAGACGGGCTACTCTACCACTCATGCTGTATCTGCAAGTGGTGGCAACTCTTACGTAAAATACTATCTCTCGTTAGGCTATGCCAACTCTAAAGGTCTCTATAGTGGTGTTGGTCGCGACCGCATCAACTACTCTATGAAGTTGGATGCCACCCTCACCAAGGGTCTCGTTTTGTCTGTCGACTATACGGGCGCCAACTCTAACGCCAAGAACAGCAGCTACACAACCCTCGATGCAGCCTATAGCTATTCTCCCCTTCAGGTATATGAGTTTACCAATGGCGAGTTGGCAAGTATCGATGGTAGCAACCCACTCATCAATCTTCGTGGCTTGGGCGGATACATCAAAGATCTGTCAAGAATGGGTACT
>ERZ1032926.37-NODE-37-length-8980-cov-4.784538_pt1 | contig 8980 bp, 4 predicted proteins | sample MGYA00516955_ERZ1032926 | MGnify/ENA primary metagenome ERZ1032926 (study PRJEB33719, sample SAMN04262522) | wastewater metagenome | biome: rural village; feature: composting latrine chamber; material: composting feces with ash | place: El Salvador | collected... | reverse complement strand
GCTGAGAAATCTCCTGGGATGAACGGAAAATAAAAAGGAAGAGGCTTGCCGCTACTGCTACAGATGCCGTAATCCAAGTCAGGATTCGGGCTTTATCTATCTTTTTCTCAGACAATTCATCTTCTGCCTTCTGTAGATGTTCCTCCTCAGAAGAAATATGCTTCTTCTCGAAAGCTTCCCAAGCCGCCAGCGTTTCTTCCTTCGAAGGCTCATCGCCCAAGGCTTCCCCGAATATCTGGGAAAGCCGGTCATCAGAAACATTTTCTGATACAGAATCCATTCTATAATCCAGTTCTTGATCTTGATTCTTATTCATGATTTTTCCTCCTAATTCTCTAAGTTTGTATGCTTCATTCGCTCGCGCAAAGTGGCGAGTGCCTTGGAAATATGCTTCTTCACGGTGTTGGGACTGATGCCCAGCCTGTCGGCTGCCTGCTGATAGGTGAGATGCTCGAAATAGCAGAGGCGGAGTATCGTGCAGGTGGGTTCCTTCAGCTCCCTCGCTATCTGCTCCGCCTGTTGCAGCAGGCGCTCGTGCTCCTCATACCGGGTACTCATATCATACCGCGTGGCCTCTATCAGCGCCTCCACGTTGGTCTGTTCCACCTGCTGGTGCTTGAGCCAGTTGAGGCAGGCATTTCTCACCGAAGCATAGAGCCAGCTCCTCCTTGTTTCCATCTGCAAGGAGGAGAATTGGTTCCACGCCTTCTCGAAAACATCTCCCACAATGTCACGGGCCTCGTTGCCGTCTCCCAAAAGGGACACGGCATAACGCACCAATCGAGGATACATTTCCAGGAATAGCTGCTTAAAGTCGTTGTCTTTCGCTCTGTCCTGCGCCACTACCTTTATATTTATTTTTCGTTGCATTGAATGTGTATCTCACATTCATGAGAATTTTCTGATTATCTGCATATCGGGTAAACGTGCGATGCGACTGCGTGCCGTTTGCCTCGGAATAATAATATCCTGTATGCAAGAGGTCTTGCACTACAAACATCACCTTGAGGGCATCATTCTTCATAAAGTTCTTGGAAACCCGGAACTGCATATTGCCCGTACATTTCCTCCTTCCGATTCCCATCTCTGCCTTCGTGCTGACATTGCCCGAAAGATTCATGAACCACCGGTGGGGAAGCCTCAGATTGTTGTTCATGCTGAATGTAAACTGAGGCTGGTTTTTGCCAAACTCGGGGATATTGAGATGATCAATATTATCATGACAGAAGAAGACACTCGCCGTGAGGTTGGGATACCAGATTCCAAACGAAGGAGCCACACGGATATTGGCTCCACAATAGTAGGAATGAGGCACCGAAGCCATCGTCTGCAAAAGCACACTCGGATGGTTCACCTCGTCGTAAGGCTTGTACCAGGTCATGTACATATCAAGTACATAGTTGTAGTAAGCCATGAACGACAGCCACTTGTAATTGCCCGAGAGATTGAAGCTGTGCTGCTTCTGAGGCTTGAGATGAGGATCGCCCGACCTGTACTCGTACTTGCTTTCGTAGTCGATGCTGCTCTGAAGCATGACGTAGATAGGACTGTACTTGTTCAGACGATAGGAGAAGGCAAGATTCAGATTATCCTTGCTGTAGCCGATGGACGCGAAGGGAATCCAATCCCTGTAGCTGGGACTCTGTTCTGCCTGCAGCACATCCTTCTCGTAATAATCGGTCTTCTGGTATTCGTATCGCAAACCGGCTCCATAGTTCATGTGTCCGATGTTCAGATAATACTCCAGGAATCCGGCATAGATAGACTGGCGGATGTGGTTGAAGGCATCGGCAGAAAAGCCGCTCTGGGTGAAGTCGTTGCGGCGGTTGGTAAACATCTCTTCCGTTCCGAAGGAAAGCCTACCCTTCCACAATGGTCCCGACACCACCAGCTTGGCAGCATAGAGATTACTCCTCACCTTGCTCTCTGATTCCGCATCCAGCTGTCCGTCGTTTATCGCCGTCTGGGACCTCTGGCTCACCTTATTATAGAAGTCGCCATTGAAATTGATGTTCCATTTGCCGAAATCGCCATTATAATAGGCGTTCACGCTATGCGACCAATGGGGCTTGCTTTTCGAAAACAGATCTACGCCCATGCTTTCCGTCAGTTTGCCATCCTCCCACACATCGGTAGCTCCCCAGCTGTGGGTGTAGTTGTTACCTATTATATTGGTTGTTTCATAGCGCATACCCAGCGATTGCTTCTCGGAAATCTCATAGTTGAATCCCGTGTTCAGGAGAATATCTCCACTATTGGCATTCGTGGTTCTGCGGCTGTTGAATTCCCAGTCGCTGGTAGTATGGAGCTGGGTTTCGGAATGGGCGGTGGTGTGCGAGCGATTCAATCCCACTCCCACTTCGCCGAAAATATCGAGTCCGCCCGTACGATAGTTCAACTGCACATCATCATAAGTATGAGGCGAATAACGGCCCTGCATATATTCAGAATAAAGGCTTCCGCTCAAGCCCTGTCCGCGCTTGCGAACGGCACGCAGACGGATTACGGCATTGGTTTTGGAACTATACTGCGCTCCGGGAACGGTAACGATTTCTGCCTTCAGAATATCCTTGGCGCTCAATCGCTTGAGTTCGTTCAGATTCTCCAGTTTCCTGCCGTTGAGATAAATCTCGGGCGCTCCACGACCGATAATCTCCCAACTGCCCGCTTCGCCCGAAACGAAGGGCAACTGGCTGATCATATCTTCGGCAGAGCCCAATTCGCCCAGGATGGTACCGGATACCAGGGTAGAGAAGGCTCCGTCCTTATACACCACATTGGGGCGGGTACTCTTAATGGTTACCGCCTTCAGCTGCTGGGTGTCGGGATGCAGACCGATGTGCATGGTAGGCTTGCAGACCAAGGTCTGCGATTTATAGCCCACAAACGAAACCTTCAGCATCACATCCTTATCGGCATAAGGAAGCACGAAGCTTCCATCCTCCGCCGTTACGCAACCGGCCACATAAGCCTTGCTGACGGAGGAAATCAACACCACGTTGGCGAAAGGCAGAGGCTGCTGGTGCTCATCCACCACGCGGCCCTTGATCTGTTCCACCCGGGTTGTCTTGCCCGTGTATTGAACGGCGAAATAGGTGTTGTGCTCTACGAAGGAGAAAGGTTTCCCTTGCAGCACCATCTCCAGGGCTTCCTTCTGTCGCTTAGCCTGGATATTGGCGGTTACGTGATATTGGTCGGTAGCCTGATAGGCAAAGAGGATATTCTTCTCGCCCGCCTTTTCAATCTTCTTCAACACGGAAGTAAGCGTTTCGTTATGCACCTGAAAGGTCACACCTCTGCTTTGAGCAAATAGGGAAATGCTCAAGACAAGACACAGTATAAGGGAAGTCGTTCTTTTCATCATTTTTCTTGTTTTTATGATTCTACTTTGTTCATAATACAACATCCCCCTGGAATCGGGTACGCTTATTTTAAAAATTTTGTTGCAAAAATACAAAAATAATTGGAGAGAAAGGAAAAACTTTCCCTTTAAAAAGGAAATAATTGCCGTTTTCTTTCCCTTTTAAAAGGAAATTTTGTATCTTTGCGACCGAAAGTCCCTTGAAAAAGTGGCAGAACAAAGCAAAAAGTCCCTTGAAAAACGTGCACAGCATCGAGAACAACACATCATAAATCATTAGAAAACAGATGTTTAAACGAAAAATCGAGAAATATCTCAAAGAATGGAAGAGTGATGAGCACAAAATGCCTCTCATCATCAAAGGATGTCGCCAATGCGGAAAGACATTCTCTGTACTCGATTTTGCCCATAAGAATTATGAGCATGTTGTGTATATAGACTTTTTCCAGCACCCAGAATACAAGTCGGTATTTGATGGTGGCCTGGACATCGATCTTCTCTGCATGACACTTTCTACCTTAATACCTGATGCCAATTTCGTATCGGGCAAAACCTGTATCATCTTTGACGAGATACAGGAATGCCCACGTGCTCGCACAGCCTTGAAATTCTTCAAGACGGATGGCAGATACGATGTCATCGGTACGGGTTCCCTGCTGGGAGTCAGCGGTTACCATACCAATGCTTCGTCAGAGGCTCCAATTCCTGTTGGTTACGAGACTATCATAGACATGTATCCAATGGATTTTGAGGAATGGCTCTGGGCAAATGGCATTAAGAAAATGACCATCGACTACCTGCATCGCTGCCTGGAAGAAAAGACTCCAGTACAAGAAGCCATCCACGAAAGAATGCGCCAACTGCTGCTACAATATTGCATTGTTGGTGGAATGCCAAGAGCCGTGAGCGTATTTATGGAAACTCATAATATGCAAAACGTGCTACGGATGCAGCAAGCCATCATCGAAGAATACAAAGTAGATATGCTGAAATATGCTCCACAAGCCGACAAATCGAGAATCAGAGAATGCTTCGAGTCAATTCCACGTCAACTGAGTAAGGAAAACAAGAAATTCGCATACGCCACAGTACGATCCAACGGAAGAGGACGTGACTATCAGGGCAGTTTGCAATGGATAGAAGATGCTGGCATTATCCGCCGTTGCTACAACCTGTCAGCGCCCGAACTCCCACTTGATGGCAACTCCATTCCCGACCAGTTTAAAGTTTACATGGCAGATACAGGGCTTTTCATCAGTATGCTCGAACCAGGAACGGCAGCTGACATTCTGCAAGGCAATCTCTATGGATACAAGGGAGCCATCTTTGAAAATCTGGTAGCCGACATTTTGGGCAAGATGAATCGCAAGCTCTATTATTTCCGCAAGGACTCGGGTTTGGAAATCGACTTTGTTACAAGATACGAAGGCAAATGCACGCTGGTAGAAGTAAAGGCGAGCAACGGAAACATCAAAAGTGCCAAGACCATCCTTTTGAACCCAGAAAAGTATCACGTAGTTCAAGCCATCAAACTGGGAGATGTAAATGTGGGTACAGCCCCACAAACTCTCATTCTTCCCCTCTACATGGCTTTTCTGCTGAAAACACACCTTTACGTCGTCACCTACGAGACCATCGCTGATAAGAGGTAATGCAGTATTGACAAACTTGTCTGTGCCAGATGTGAGGCTAGCCTTTCCGAATGAATCCTGGCTACCCTGGTAATCGGCAGCAGTCTTGCCTTCTGGCAAACCATACCATGTTACACTGCTCATATCAATCTGAGTCTTTGCCTCATCCTTATAGTTGAAGTAGAGCTTAGTCTGATACTTGCCTGCCTCAAGGTCTGCGATATACTGCTGCTTGAACTCCTTGATCTTCTCAACCAGGAGATTCCAGCGGATCAGGTCGTACTTACGGATTGTTTCACCTGCAAACTCCCATGCATTCTCCTGAACGAGGGCGTCAAAGAAGTTATCTGCAGTCAGAGCATCTACGTATGCGGCAGCCTCTGTTTTGTGGTTTGCATCGAAAGCACGGGTATGTACTTCCTTTAATGCCTCACGGGCTGTAAGACCAGCATCACCGGTATAGTGAGCATCAGGACCACCAGCCAGCTCATTCAAGCACTCTGCGTAGTAGAGCAATACCTGAGAGTAGCGCATCTTGACAGGGTTGATACCTGTTGTGTGCTTAGCAGTAGCCTTCAGGTTGTTTGCAAGCCATGAAGCACCCATCTTGCGGGCATCCCATTTACCGACATAGATTTCGAATGGGTTGTTACCCTTCATATTCTCCTTGGTTACACTGTTGTCGTCATCCTTGATTTCGATGTTAGAGCAAGTAATGTCACGACGTGTGTCATTCTTGTCGAATGAATAGAGGAATGGAGCTGTGAGCTTCAGTTTACCTGATGAGTTGCCGTAACCGAACTTGGTTGTAACGCCGCTAAGACGTACGCCAACTGTGTAGCCTAACTCGCCACTTACATTTTCACCCAGAGGAATCTCGAAGAGGTTCTCGTGGTAAGATTGGTCGAGCTTCAACTGGTTTACAAGTTCCCACTCATTCTCGAAAGATGGATTCAGAGAGTGAGTACCATCAGTAATGAGTGCTGTCCAGTGGCTGAGGGCACGCTCAAAGAGAGCCTTGCGCTCTGCTGCACCTGGGCGCTGGGTAGGGTAGGTAGCATCACTGTAGGATGCAGTCTCATATCCATCCTTTGCCTTTTCGCGGATTACATATCCTGCACGGGTCATTGCAATCTGAGCCAAGAGACCATGTGCATAACCCTTGGTTGTATGCTCTGTTGTATAGCCTGTAACCTTGTCAGCCCATGGCAAGTACTCGATAGCCTCGTCGAGGTTGTTCATCAAGGTGTCCAATACTTCATCACGATCTGTCTTTGCCATATATGCATTAGACAAGTCTGACTTACTTGACTCCAACTTCAAAGGAACATCACCGAATGTACGAACCAGGTCGAAGTAAACCATGGCACGCAAGGTAAGAGCCTCACCCAGATAACGCTTCATGGTGTTTACCTCTGATTTGCTGCCTGAGTTGAGCAATGGGCTCTGGCGGATACCCTCAATGCAGAGGTTAGCGTCCTCGATAACCTTATACATGTTGGTCCACACCTTGTCAAGGTTGGTGAAACCAGGATCTACGTTGTAGTTCATCACACCACGATAGTTACCTGTAGCGTGAACGGTGGTATTGTCAAGAGCATCGATGAGCTCGCAGTCGGTATTCAGTCCCATTACGATACTGAAGTCCTGTGCGTATGTACGGTCATCAGACAAGCCACCATATATCTTATTGATTCGCAAACCTGTGTAGTAAGTAGAATTGTACACAGACTCAGTGTTCAGCTCTGATGGTGAAGTCTTATCCAGGAAATCTGAGCAAGACACCATGCTGAGCATACCCATAGTGAGTGCGAATGATGAAATGATCTTCTTCATATCTGTATTTATATTCTGAAAAGATTAATTAAAATGTAACGTTGATGCCACCTACGAATGTGCGGCTCTTTGGATAAGCTGCATAATCGATACCTGGGCACATTGGGTTATTCTTGCTGCTTGTATCAACCTCAGGGTCGTAGCCCTTGTAGCCGGTGATGCAAAGCAAGTTGTAACCGGTAAAGTAGATTCGTACATTGCTGATGTGCAATGGAGCAATCCATTTCTTAGGGAATGTATAACCTACTGTTACATTCTGCAAGCGAAGGAATGATGCATCCTCTACAGCATAATCAAGAATGACCATCTGTGATACGGCTGCTGGGTTCCAGATAGACTTGCCCTGGTTGATCTCGTTCAACTTGTTCATCACGCCTTCTGTACCACCATACTGGGCGATGATGGTAGGACTTACGCTTTTACCGAGGTTCAAACCTGTTGCAGGATCAATCCATGTATAACGATTCTCAAGACGGAAATCATCTACGAGGTTGTACTTCTTGTTTGAACCTGAATAGAATGAGTTTGCCAACTTGGTACCATTCACAATCTTGTTTCCAAGAGAGTAATTGAAGAAGACATTGAAGTCGAAGTTACCTACGTGTCCATCGAATCCGAAACCACCAGTAGTTGTAGGAACGGTATTGCCAAGACGCTGCTTCAATGGTTTGCCATCCTCATCGCACTCTACCTTTGGACTACCAGGATAGAGACCGCCGAAGAGGGAAGAGCTGTTGTCTTTTACGCCATCAGCCAAAGCCCACTTACCTGTACCGAGGAGAACGAGATCGCCTGTTCCTGTTGCTGCATCATAAACTGTGTAGAAACCATTGGTCTTGTAACCCCAGAGTTCGCCAAGACGACCGCCCTTCTCGATACGGAAGTCTTCGTACTTAGAGATGGTTGAACCACTCCAGTTACTGCTCTGCCATGAACCTTCGCCAGCCAGGTCCTTGATGCTGTTCTTGTTGTAAGATACATTGAAGTTGAAATTCAAACCGAAGTCCTTCTTGTCAACGATCACAGCATTGAGAGCCAATTCCACACCCTTGTTTTCGGTCTTGCCGAAGTTCTGGAACTGATAGCTATAACCAGTGTTTGAAGGGATGGTTGTACGCATCAGCAGGTCCTTGGTTGTATTCCAGTAGAAATCCAGAGTACCATTGATGCGGCCATTGAAGAAACCGTAGTCGATACCGAAGTTACGGGTTACTGTTGTCTCCCACTTCAAGTCTGGATTGTAGAGATATGAGCCATGCTCGAGCATATCGGCACGGTTCTCCGCCCAGAATGGTGGCTTTGCGGTGTTGCTAGCCATAGAGTATGTGGTAGAAAGCAGACCTGAGTTGATACGGTTGTTACCCGCAGTTCCGAAGCTCAAACGAGCCTTCAAGTTAGAGAGCCAGCTGGAAGTGCTCTTCATAAATGCCTCATCAGAAACACGCCATGCCAAAGCCAGAGATGGGAAGAGACCCCAACGGTGATTCTTTCCGAATTTGCTGGAACCATCGGCACGCATGGTGAATGTTGCCAGATACTTGTCTGCAATAGTATAGTTCACACGACCGAAGAAAGAGAGAATGTTCTCTTCTGCCTTGATGTCACTCTCATTGTTGAGAGGAGTACCTGCTGCTGTATTTGCCAAAACCTCCTGGATAGTCATAGAGGTTGGATATGCTACAGATGTGCTGGTACGTGAAACATCCTGGCTGCTGCTCCACTCCTGACCCAAAAGTACATTGAGGTGGTGGTTATTGAACAACTTGGTATTGTCGTATGTTACTGTATTTGCATTACGCCAGTTCTTGTTCTGCAAACGAATGAACTGTGACTGTGGCTGACCATTGAAACCATACTTTGAGTTGGTTGTTGCATTAGAACCCCAAACCTGATCGGTATTGTTGTACTTCCAACCATAGCCGAACTCACTACGGAAAGTCAAACCCTTGAATGGCTTCCAGTTCAAACCTACGTTGTAGTTCTGTTGGAAACGCTCCTGATATTTATAGGTATCAGTGATACGCTCTACAGGGTTGCGCTCAACAGATGTTGAGTTTTCTTCATCCTCATCAGCGTCTGTGAGTGGATAAACTGGCCAGAACTTTACGGTGTTGGCTACAGTAGAGTTAGCAGCATTGCTTTCATTAGTGTC
>ERZ1032926.32-NODE-32-length-9330-cov-3.690997_pt1 | contig 9330 bp, 13 predicted proteins | sample MGYA00516955_ERZ1032926 | MGnify/ENA primary metagenome ERZ1032926 (study PRJEB33719, sample SAMN04262522) | wastewater metagenome | biome: rural village; feature: composting latrine chamber; material: composting feces with ash | place: El Salvador | collected... | reverse complement strand
ACATTTTTAATGAAATGTTGGGGATTCTGAGGTGACTTTAAAATAAAGAAAAATCGCCCTCTGTAAGGGCATAGTATTAACATAAAAACAATTCATTTATGAGAAAGTATTTACTTATGATGGCAATGCCTTTCATTGCTCTTTCTGCTTTCGCCTCTAGTGAAGAGAAACCTGCGCTTAATGCCGTATGCGTGACTCTTAAATCAGGTGGTAGCAAGTATGTGGCTTTCACCGATCGACCAAAGATTCAGACTGAGGATGGAAAGCTATGTATACTCTCTGTGGCTGACAACAAGCAACTTGTTTTGGCTGACTGTGCTGATGTTGAGAAAATCACAGCTGAAAGCCATGATTTCACTCCTACTGGAATCAAAGATAACGTAGTTGTTGAAGGCAAGAATATCGAGGAAATCTACAATATAGATGGTACAAAAGCCTCACATATTGTACCGGGCAAAATCTATATTATCAAGAGTAATGGTAAAACAAGAAAAGTAATCAAGTAATAGAATTTAGAAAAGTATGAAAAAGATATTTGTTTCATTGTTGATGGTTATGCCATTGGCTGCCTCAGCACAATCTGTATTCACAGTTGAGTCGAATGGTCAGAAATATTCTTTCCCTTTGGAGAGCACTACCATCACAGTTACCGATGATGAACCAACTCAGCCTGCTCAGGCTCCTGTATATAAGTCTAACTTAAAGGGCGTTAGCCTTTTTGGTAAGGCAACTACTTTCCAGTTCAAGGGCATGAGCCTTATCGCTGACTATATGTGGGCTGGTAAACTGATGCCGAAGGCTGATGATACTTTCAAGTTCCAGGCAACCACCAATACAGGTTCCGACCTCTATTTCGGTCCTGAGGGGGATGCGGATGCTCCTATCGCAGTGTCTGGTACTGCAACTAAGGGAAGCACTAAGGTCTATACTATCGAGAGTGGTTATCAGCAGGATTCAGTGCTCGTTGTCTTCAATGAGCGTACTGCCCAGTATAGCGTGATGGGGCTTGTCAAGGAGGCACCTTATTATACGATTGACTTCGAGGGCAGCAAGTGGAGTGCTTTGATTGATTCACCTGAATATGGTTCTTCAAGAAGTTCAAGGGAAACTTCGAGCGCATCTTCATGATGGGTGTCAGTCCTGTAACCCTGGATGATGTGACAAGTGGGTATAATGTGGGATGGAATATCTCCGTAAAGCCAGAGTTCGACGAGATGCTGGGCTTCTCTACCAAGGATGTAGTCGAGATGTTCACTTATTATAAGGAGATGGGAAGCATTCCTGCAGATAGCGATGTGGAAGCCATCGTCAACGATATGAAGCCTTGGTACGACAACTATTGCTTTGCAGAAGAAGCATTGAATAAGAGTGTCAGAATGTTTAATTGCGACATGGTGCTCTACTATCTCCGCAACTACATGGATTACGGACGCTCTCCTCGGCAGATGATAGACCCGAATACCAAGACTGATTATGGCAAGATGAAGAAACTCTTGCAATTCGATAAGTTGGATGGCGAGCGCAAGGGTATCATCCGCAAGATTGCGGAAGAGGGACAGATTGTTGCCCAACTGGAGGAACAGTTCTCTGCCTATCAGATACCGAAGGCTGAAATCTTCCCAAGTTTGCTTTTTTATTATGGTATGTTGACCATCAAGGGTACACGTGGCTCTAAGTTGATTTTGGGCATTCCTAATAATAATGTTCGCAAGCAGTATTACGGATATTTGGAAGAAGAGTATCAGGCAAAGTCGTATGTAGATACCAACAGATTGACGGATTACTATTATGATATGGCTTATGATGGTATATGGGAGGAAGGACTGCGTTTCATGGCTGAAGCCTACGCTAAGGTTTTTTCTGTGCGTGACGGAATAGAATCGGAGCGAAATCTGCAAAGTTTCTTTATGGCATACTTGAACCTCAACGATTATTACATCACGGCTCCCGAATTGGAGTTGAATCATGGCTATTGTGATTTCTTCCTGTTGCCTGATCATACCCATTATGCCAGTCAGCACAGTTATATCCTCGAACTCAAGGTTCTCTCCAGAAAAGAGTTTGATGAAGAGTTGAAGGATGTCTTGAAGGAAGATGGTAGCCCTATGAAGAAGTCGGGGAAGCAATGGTTGGATGCTGTGGAACAGATTAGGCGATATGCCGATGCTCCAAGGGTTGAGGCTCTTCGCCAGGGCACAACGCTTCACAAGATTATCATGCAGTTTAAGGGCTGGGAGTTGGCAAGAATAGAGGAAATAGAGTAAAAGATAGGGTTTATAACTCTATCTTTTATCATAAAACATGCCTTTATAACTCTATCTTTTATCACGAAACTCTCCTTTATAACTCTATCTTTTAGCAAAGTTAACACAAAATAATTGCATATCTCGCTAATAATCAGTATTTTTGCGCATAATCTTTTAAAGAATCAAAAAACTAAGAATATGGCAAGAGCAACAGGTTCAATCAATTATTTGGAGCATCGCACGCCCTTCAAGGACGAAAGCGGTAAGTATCAGATACATCCGATGTTTGTGAAGCGGGATATCGTTGACCAGGAGAAGATGGAGAAACGTGTTCGCGATCATTGTGCGATGAATGTTTCCTCCTTTATCTCTGCATTGGAAACGCTGGAGGATGAAACGCTTTATGCCTTGGCTGACGGCAACGAGGTGAGGGTAGGTGATATGTTTATCGTCAAGCCTAAACTGGGCGTGGTGAAGCATAAGGATAAGGAGGGAAATGAATGGAAGAAGACCTATCATGAGGGCGACCTGATTCCTGCCAACGAGGTGGATATCTGTGGTTTGGAAATTCAGCCTACGAAGGAATTCCTGGAAAGATTGAAACGTCGTTCTAACGGTTGTAGTCGCCAGTATTGGAATGTGAAATTTGCTCCGAAGGAGGCAGAAAAGGAGTTTGCCGACATTGTGGAGATTTGTCAGCAGCAGGGTTATATCACGGTGAAGGATATGATTCGCAAATTCGGTGTCACCCGCTATCATGCCAATAAGGTATTGAATGATCTCTGTGAGGAACCGGCAGCCAGAATGTATGCTACCAAGGAAGGTCCTGTTACGATCTATCGTTTGAGGAAAAAGGAATAATGATAAAAGATTGAGGTAAACGACTTTTGGGGTTGAAGTAAGTATCTTTTGGGGTGCAAGTAAGCATCCTTTTGGGTTGAAGTAAGTATCCTTTTGGGTTGAAGTAAGTATCTTCTCGGGTGCAAGCAAGTATCTTCCCAACTGTTGCTGCTAGGCTCAGCACCTCTGCCGAGCCTAGTCAGCAGGTCTGCTGACTGCAGTCAGCACCTCTGTCGAGCCTAGTGGCAACACCTTGTTATCGTACAACTATAACCCCTTTAGTTGTACGGTTATAACCTGTTTAGTCGTACGACTATACACCCTATAGTTGTACAATCGTAGCTTTATAGTCGTACAACTATACACCTTTTAGTTGTACGACCATAATATGATGATACTTCTATGATACATTGATGATACTTCTTGCCGCATTTTTCAAGAAGTGTCATTGATGTTAAGTTGTTAATCATCAGAAAGATAACTGGTATTTTGAGGAAGAAAATGAGACTATGAGACTTTTTTCGCAAAAAAAGTTGTCATAGGAGATAGTATTAAAACGTTGGAAATTTGCCTAGGCAATAAAGAAAGCCATGGTTGAACTTCCAATTTAGGCTTGATGAAATCGGAAATGTGGTGGGGGTTCATCAGATGAAGGTCACCAAACTTAATTTTGATGACATCTTCTACACTCTTGGAAGTGATTCTTATGATTTTTAACATAGATAATCACAATTATAGTTGTTTAGCAAAAGTTTCCTTCACAAAATTTGTGAATATCGAATTTATATATTATCTTTGCAACATCAAAACATAAAATGATACAGTTATCAGCAACGATAAAATATTTATGATAAATATAGGAGTGTTGGAAAGAATGATGAAACAAAGTTTATTGGTTATATCCATGCTTGCTGCCATGGCGTTGCCTGCCTCTTCGCAGGAGGATAGCTGCAAGACTATACACCGCATTGCACTGGATGCGGTGCCATCTACCATATTTCATACTAACGAGTTTCTGCGTGGAGGAAATGATGAGGCCCGGACGATGAATCACGACATGACTTTTACGCTGAAGTATGCCTTCATGAATAAGGAGGAGGTGAGGCCTGGCTCCATCTATCAGGGGGCGTATCAGGGTGTGGGCCTGGCTAGACATGAGTTTAACCAGTGGCTGGCAAACCCGATATCCGTGTATCTGTTTCAGGGGACACCGATTGTGAACCTATCCCGCAGGGTGTCGCTCAACTATGAGTGGAACCTGGGTATGGCGTTCGGATGGAATGCCTATGACGAGCTGAACAATCCTGAAAACAAGGTGATAGGCTCCAAAGCTACGGCATATATTGATGTTGATGTGTATATGAAGTGGATGATCTCGAAATATCTCGATTTGAATGCCGGTATTTCGCTGACTCATTTCTCTAATGGCAACACCACTTATCCTAACATGGGACTCAATACGGGTGGCATAAGATTGGGACTGGCTTATTACATCAACCGACAACCATTGGCTGTGCCGAAGGTGGAGCGGGAGAAGCTGCCGGATAGGCGTGGACTTTACACGGATGTGGTATTGTATGGCGCATGGAAGCAGGGTATAGCACATGATGGTGTGTCGAGCTATCTGCTGGATGGCAAGTATGCCGTGATGGGCTTCAATGTCAACCCGATGTACCGGTTGAACCCGTGGCTGAGTTTGGGTGCTTCGCTTGATGGTGTGTACGACCGTTCGGCTAGCAGGGAGAATGATCCTTGGGGCGAGGATGTGAATCATAAGTTTAGTACCCAGGCTGGTCTGGGCCTTTCGGCTCGTGGCGAGTTTGCCATGCCTTATTTCAGCATCAACTTCGGTGCCGGAACCTATCTGCTTGGCAATCGCAACGATTTCAGGGGTGTATATGAGGTGCTTGCCCTGAAGATTCATGTGAGCCGACGTGCCATGCTGCACATCGGCTACAGTCTGGTGGATTTCAAGACCCCTAACAATCTGATGCTAGGCTTGGGCTGGCGCTTGGGCGGCAAATAATTCTGCCACTTTCTCCAGCCATTCCTTGTCAATGTCATCAAAGGTATTGAGGTGTTCACTGTCAATATCCAGTACGGCGATCACCTCACCGTTTCGGATAACGGGTACAACAATCTCTGAACGGGAGGCGCTGCTGCAGGCGATGTGACCTGGAAATTTCTCAACATCTTCTACCACGATGGTTTCCGCTTTGTCCCAAGCCGTTCCGCAAACTCCCTTACCCCGTTTGATGCGGGTGCAGGCCAGCGGTCCCTGGAAAGGACCCAGCACAAGAGTTCCATCGATGACCCGGTAGAAGCCCACCCACCAGAAGTGGAAGGTGTCCATGATGCATGCTGAAATATTCGCCATATTGGCGATGATGTCGCTTTCGCCCTCTACGAGCGACTTGAGCTGTGGGAGGAGCGTAGCGTAAAGTTCCTCTTTCGTTTCTCCTTTTATAATAAGATGTTCTGCCATGATGTCTTTACTTTTCAATTCTGTCTATCATCTGTTTAGATATTCTATCTCTGCAAAAGTAACAAAAATAATTGAAAAACTGTCTTTTTTATAGAATTATTTTTATCCTTTCAATCTTTTTTTGTACTTTTGCACCATCAATTTAAATGAAGAAGTAGTCTGATTTTAAAAAATAGAAAAAGATATGGCTGATAAAGATATGAAATGGAAGACGCTCTCGCAGAAGTATCTGATAGAGAAGCCTTGGCTCACGGCACGAGTGGATAAGGTGGAATTGCCTACGGGTGCCATCATTGATGAATATTACGTGCTGGAATATCCTGATTGGGTGAACACCATCGCCATTACGAAGGACGGAATGTTCGTATTCGTACGTCAGTATCGCTATGCGATAGGGAAGACGGTGAATGAACTCTGCGCTGGAGTGATAGAGAAGGGCGAGGACCCGATGGATGCTGCCAAGCGAGAGCTGATGGAAGAGACTGGATTCGGTGGCGGTAACTGGCAGAAGTGGATGACGATTTCGGCTAATCCGAGCACGCATACCAATCTTACCCATTGCTATCTGGCTACGGATGTGGAGCGCATGGATGTTCAGCATCTTGACCAGGCTGAGGATATCGAGGTTCGCCTCTTCTCCAGGGATGAAGTGATGGAAATGCTGGAGAAGGGTGAAATCTGGCAGAGCCTGATGGCTGCTCCGCTATGGAAGTATTTTGCGAAAGCAAAGTAAGCTGCAGGGTTTTATTTGTAAAAGCCAAGTAAATATTAGACATTAAACAATAAACATTATAAAGATGGTAATAGATTTCGAAAAGATTGCTGAGGCTCACTTGGAGGGCTTCAAGGGTGGACAGGGTAAACTCGATACTCGTAACTATGTGGATGACAAGGTGAAGATTATGTATTCTACCTTGCGTCCGGGTGCATCAACTGGTCTTCATACTCATGAGGGCAACTGCGAGATTATCTATGTGGTAAGCGGCACTGCTACTTTCCATTATGATGATACCGTGGAGGAGGTTCGACAGGGACAGGTGCATTACTGTCCGATGAAACATGCTCATTATATGGAGAACCTCACCGACCATGATCTGGTGTATCTCGCCATTGTGCCTGAGCATCATTAATGTTCCTGGAGTATCAGGGAAAAACACATCATGTTCCTCCTGAGGAAAATGAAAAAATAGAAAGTCCAACTCGGATGCCTCTCTTATATAAAGGCTCCAAGCTGGACTTTCGTCATTTTTATCTCTCTCTCTTTTTATGTTGCTATGCTAATCTGTGTTTATCTAAAAGTCAGCTGGCGGGTTAGAGTTTCTCGCAGAACTCGATTTTCTCCTTGTTTGGACCCTCGATGGTGAAGAACTTTACACCGTTCTCCCAGAATGGAAGACCATTTACCTGCTGATCCAGCATCTTGAAGATTCCGGCTTCCTTTACAACTAGGAAGAGATTGTCTATGTTCTTTACATCGATGGCGATGTGATCGATGGCTCCATATTCCATCTTAGCCTGATGGTTCTGATAGGTCTCGATGATGAGATTGTGGAGCTGGAGGAAGGCTACTTCCTCGGTGCCGTTTACTGTGCGGAGGGCTGTCTCGAAGCCCAGGGCATGATAAAACTCAATGGTCTTGTTGATGTCGTTGGTAGGAATGCCGATGTGCTGCACGCCTGTTGTAAAATCTTTAATCTTCATAATGAATTTGTGTTTAGATGATTGTTATGATAAAACTTTCAGTGTTTTTTTGAAGATTTAGAAGCGGATGATTTCTGCTCCAATCTGGAAATAGCTCTCGTTGCTCTGCGGATTCCATATGCCCTTGGCATAAACCGGAACGGTGTAGTTGCCGAGCTTGAGGTCGTGGGAGGCTTGCAGCGATACGTGAACGATGCCTGCCGTGGTTCCGAAGAAGTGAGCATCCTCGTCAGCTCTGTTCAGGGCGAAGGCTCCACCAACTCCTGCATCTACCTTCCAGCCATCCTTCTGGTAGATAGGGTATTCCGCATAGGCGAAGGTGGAATATTTCTGCTTCGTATTGTCGCTGTTGCGGTCACGTCCGAAGACTACCGTTGACCAGCTCAGGAGCAGTGGAAACTTCTCGTCCTGAAACCGGTAGCTTAATGTAGCATCGAGGAATCGGCCGGTGGTATGGGCTGAGTAGTTCCAGTATTCCTTATTATTATAGGTGGCACCAGGGGAGAAGTTGTAGGTGTCCCACAGGGCGAATCCCCATCCGCCAGCCTTCAGATTCAGATAATGATTAAACTCCTTGTAGGAGCCTTCCGAGTTGCAGCCACCCCAAAGTCCCACGGTAATGTGGTCGTTGGCCATCGTATAGCTCAGGTCGGTGAGGAGGACGATGCCGTCGGAAACTTCCATGCCACGCCACAGATGATTGTTCTGCACGTTGGCTTTCAGATGGAGCTGTGCCTGGGCATTTCCCAGACACGCTGCCATCATCAATACAATAACTACAATTCTTTTCATGGTTGAACTATAAAACAATTTTTGAACCTAACTAAAACTAACTAAAACTAACTAATAACTTTTTGAACCTTATAAACCTTCACTAAAAATCAAAAATAATGAAACATGCTGTTTTATATTTATACTGCTTTTTCGCTAATATCTTTGGGCAAATGTGGCTTTACTTGGTAAATTCATCAGGCAAAACAGGCATGGCTCCATTCTGTGTACAGACGAATGCTGAAACCTTTACTGCCAATTCATGTGCCTCTCTGACGCTCTTGCCCTTCAGGATGCTTGCCACGAATGCACCTGTGAATGAATCGCCTGCCCCCACCGTATCAGCCACTTCTACCTTCGGAGTCTCAATAAACGAAACTTCACCAGGGGTGAAAACGTAGCTGCCGTTTACACCGCAGGTAAGGATGAGCATCTTCAGATTGTACTTGCCCAAGAGGAGCCAGCATTTATTCTCCAAGTCGATGCCCGGATAACCGAAGATGCGGCTTACGGTGATCAGTTCTTCATCGTTGATCTTGAAGATGTTGCATCGCTTGATGCTCTCGGTGATAATATCCTTATCATAGAATCCCTGACGGAGATTGATGTCGAAGATTTTGAGGATTCCTTCTCCCTTAGGCATGTGGTCGAGGAAGCGGTAGATGGTGTTACGGGAAACCTCGTTGCGCTGAGCCAGCGAACCGAAGCAGGCTGCGGTGCAATTCTTTGCCAACTTCTCCAGGGTTGGCGTGTAGGGGATGTTGTCCCAGGCTGCTCCCTCCTTGATGTCGTAGCAAGGAATGCCGTTGGCATCGAGTGAAACCTGGACGGTGCCTGTAGGGTAGGCTACCTTGTCTATCTGATAGTTGAGATGGTGATCGTTGAGTTCCTTCTCCAGTTCCTTGCCCAGCTCATCATCGCCCATTGCGCTGACCGCACAGCTCTCGAGTCCGAACTGTGAAACGTGGTAAGCAAAGTTGGCAGGAGCACCACCTAGCTTCTTTCCTTCTGGAAGCACATCGAAGAGTGCCTCACCGATACCTATCACTGATTGTTTCTTTTCCATTGTCATTTTTACTTTAAGAATGTTAGAGATGTTACTTGATTTCTGTTGCAAAGGTAGCATTTTTCAGCTACCTTCGCAAAGAAAAATCATCTAAACTTTCTGCAAACGTTCCCGCAATCGTTTCCAATTTCTGCAATCGTTTGCAGGGAATTCTGTTTTTATAAGAAGCATGATATTGAAAGAAAAAATCCTCGTAAGCACAGTTTGGGCTTACGAGGAAT
>ERZ1032926.26-NODE-26-length-9915-cov-4.349290_pt1 | contig 9915 bp, 10 predicted proteins | sample MGYA00516955_ERZ1032926 | MGnify/ENA primary metagenome ERZ1032926 (study PRJEB33719, sample SAMN04262522) | wastewater metagenome | biome: rural village; feature: composting latrine chamber; material: composting feces with ash | place: El Salvador | collected... | reverse complement strand
AAGGCGATGAGGAAGAAGAAGCACATCGTGGCTTGAAACCAAAAGGCGGTAGGGAGCGAAAAAGCGATGCCTGCCAAGGAGGCTCCGATGAGCGCTTGCATCGTGAGCACCCACCAACGCTTGGTCTTCAAGAGGTCGATGAAAGGACTCCACAAGGGTTTGATGACCCAAGGTATCCATGGAGTATTTCAAGCAGAAGATCAAAGCTGGTGAGGTTGGCTCTAGCGCCATGCCTCATAAGGTGAACCCTATTGATTATGAGAACAGTGAGGGCAATCTCGGTATAGCCAATGCTATCCTTCAGTTCTTGGCTCAGAAGTTGCCAGTCAGCAGATTGCAGCGCGACTTGACCGATAGTACTGTACTTCGTAACATTGGTGTACCTTTGGGGCATAGTGTCATTGCCATCCAGAGCACCCTCAAGGGATTGCGCAAGTTGATTCTCCATGAGGAGAAACTTCAGGAAGACTTGGACAATACTTGGGCTGTGGTAGCTGAGGCTATCCAAACCATCTTACGTCGTGAGGCTTATCCACATCCATATGAGGCATTGAAGGCTTTGACTCGTACCAATAAGCACATGACAGAGGAGACCATCCACGAGTTTATCAAGGGCTTGAATGTTAGCGATAGCGTGAAGGCTGAGTTGATGGCTATCACACCAAGCAATTACACAGGAATTTAATTATCAATTTAATAAACATAGAATTAACAAGATTTACTAACCCAGCCGTGAGGCTATTTTAAGATTAAAAGAAATGGATTCAGAAATCGAAAACAAGACTCAGGATCAAGCAACTGAGAAGGAAAGTACCCGTGAGGGCGGTTATAACCCAGCAGGTGGTTATCAGAGAAATTATCACAGTAATGGTCGTCCACAACGACCTCGTATTAATTCGCAGCGTGCTTATAGCAGCGACAGAGGCAGCAGTGATGGTGGCTTCCGTCCTGAGGGCTTCGGAGCAGGCTTGCAAGGTGCAAATGGTGAACATTCGCAGCGTGGTGGCTATCAGTCACGTGGTGGTTATGGCCGTCCACAGGGTGGTTATAACAACAATCGTGGTGGTTACCAGTCTCGCCCACAGGGTGGCTATCGTCCACGCTTCAACATATCATTCCTGATGCCTTCCGCCGACTCGGTGTGAAGGTGAAGGTAGAGGGCGATGACCTCTTCATTCCGGAACAGAAGCACTATGTGATCGACTCGTTCATTGATGGCACCATCATGACCCTGGCAGATGCACCATGGCCAGGACTTACGCCAGACCTCCTGTCGGTGCTCCTCGTGGTGGCAACCCAGGCTCGCGGAAGTGTGCTTTTCCATCAGAAGATGTTCGAGAGCCGTCTCTTCTTCGTGGATAAACTGATAGATATGGGTGCGCAGATCATCCTCTGCGATCCTCACCGTGCAGTGGTGGTAGGTCATGATCACAAGCTGAAGCTGCGTCCGGGCAGAATGACGAGTCCGGATATCCGTGCCGGTATCGCCCTGCTGATTGCTGCGATGAGCGCCAACGGCACCAGCCGTATTGCCAATATCGCCCAGATAGACCGTGGCTACGAGGATATCGAGCAGCGCCTGAACCAGTTGGGTGCCAAGATTACCCGTGTCAGCGACTAGGTGTAACAAAATTCAAAGTTCCAAGTAAATTATGATAAGACGTGACGAAGTATATAAGATAGGTAAGCTGGGCAAGCCTCATGGAGTGAAGGGCGAGATAACCTTTGCCATCACCGATGATGTCTTCGACCGTGTGGATGCAGAATATCTTGTTCTTGATATCGATGGCATCCTGGTGCCTTTCTATCTGGAGGAGTATCGCTTCAAGAACGATGAGAATGTACTCGTGAAGTTCGAGGATATCGATACGCAGGAGCAGGCGCGCAACTATACCGGATGTGAGGTCTTTTTCCCTCGCCACCTCTCGGATAGCGATGGAGAGAACATGACCTGGGCAGAAATCATCGGCTTCCAGCTGGTGGATGCCGTAACCGGAAAGGTGGTGGGAACCCTGGATCGTGTAGATGATTCCACGCTCAATCTCCTTTTCGAGGTAACAACCCCCGAAGGTGATGACCTGCTGATTCCTGCCAGCAACGACCTGATAGAAGAGGTGAGTGCTGAAAGAAAGGAAATCAGAATGGCAATCCCAGAGGGGCTGCTCGATTTGTAAGTTAAGTGAAGAGTGAAGAAGTTCAAATTTCAAAGTTCTAAATAAAATGAAACAACAGATATGTATTCTCGGTTCTACGGGAAGTATTGGCACACAGGCGCTGGATGTCATCGAGCAGCACAGCGACCTTTACGAGGTATATTGCCTTACCGCCAATAACAGGGTGAAGGAGCTTGCCGAGCAGGCGCATAAGTTCCATCCTGCTGCTGTAGTGGTTGCCAATGAGGCGCATTACGACGAGTTGAAGAATCTGCTCAGCGATGAACCTGATATCAAGGTCTATGCCGGTGCCCAGGCGCTCTGCGATATCGTGCAGGCAGAGCCTATCGATATGGTGCTTGCATCCATGGTAGGTTTTTCCGGTCTGGAGCCAACCATCCATGCCATCAAGGCTCGTAAGAAGATCTGTCTTGCCAACAAGGAGACCCTGGTGGTGGCAGGTGAGCTGATCTGCAATCTTGCCCAGGAATACCATGTGCCTATCCTTCCTGTGGATAGCGAGCACAGTGCCATCTTCCAGAGTCTGGTGGGCGAGGGCGATAACGAGGTAGAGAAGCTCCTCCTTACCTGCTCTGGCGGTCCTTTCCGCAACTTTACCCACGAGCAGCTGGAGAAGGTTACCGCTGCCGATGCGCTGAAGCATCCTACCTGGGATATGGGCGCCAAGATTACCATCGATTCTGCGTCATTGATGAACAAGGGTTTCGAAGTGACAGAGGCTAAGTGGCTCTTCGGCGTTCCTGCCGAGAAGATTCAGGTGCTGATTCATCCACAGAGCATCGTACACAGTGCCGTACAGTTTGCTGATGGTGCCGTGAAGGCTCAGTTGGGTGTGCCGGATATGCGTCTGCCTATCCAGTATGCCTTCTCCTTCCCACAGCGCCTGCATCTCAATGGCGATCGTCTCGACCTCTTCAAGGCTCAAGACTTGCAGTTCTTTGAGCCTGATTACAAGAAGTTCAAGTGTCTGCAGCTTGCCTTTGATGCCATCAAGAAGGGTGGCAATATGTCGTGCATCGTGAATGCTGCCAATGAGATAGTAAATGCCGGCTTCCGCAAGGGAGAGTGTGGCTTCCTGCAGATGGCGGATATCATCGAGGAGACGATGGCAAAGGCCACTTTCGACAGCAATCCTGATCTTGATGTCTATCTGCAGACTGATGCCGAGGCGCGCCGTATTGCCGCAGAGTTGATGAAAGTTAATGGTTAATAGTTAAAAATGAACGCAGAATATAGGACTAATCATCAAGTTCAAAGTTCAAGGTTCACAGTTCAAAGTAAATAAATGGAAGTATTTTTGATCAAAGCGTTGCAGTTGATGCTATCGCTTTCCATCCTGGTGCTGCTCCATGAGGGCGGACACTTTTTCTTCTCCAAGCTCTTTGGCGTAAGAGTGGAGAAGTTTTATCTGTTCTTCGATCCATGGTTCCACCTCTTCGAGTTCAAGCCAAAGAACTCTGATACCACTTATGGTTTGGGATGGCTGCCATTGGGTGGATATTGCAAGATTTCGGGTATGATAGATGAGAGTTTCGATACCGAGCAGCTCAAGCAGCCTATGCAGCCATACGAGTTCCGAAGCAAACCTGCCTGGCAGCGAATGCTGATCATGATAGGTGGTGTGCTGGTCAACTTTTTGCTGGCGCTCTTCATCTATTCCATGATTCTTTTCCATTGGGGTGACGACTATGTGGCTACCAAGCACATGACCCAGGGAATGAAGTTCAATACAGAGGCCAAGGCTTTGGGCTTCCAGGATCACGATATCCTGGTTGGTACCGACAAGGGCGAGTTCAAGACCTATGATGGCGATATGTATCGCGATCTCTCTACAGCCACCCGTGTGAATATCATCCGTGGCGGCAAGCCGATGAGCTTGAATCTGCCTGGCGATCTTGATATGCTGAGCATGATCAAGGAGAGCCCTCGATTCGTTGAGGTGTATATCCCATTGCAGATAGACAGTGTGATGAAGGATTCGCCTGCCAGCAAACTGGGATTGGTGAAGGGTGACAAGGTCCTGACCGTAAACGGCAAGAAAGTGGAGTCTTTCAACGATTTCCAGTTGGAGATGGGCCGTGTGAACGATATGCTTACCGCTGCTACCTCTCATCAGGACAGCGTGAAGGCACTCACAGCCAGTGTAGAGTATGTGAAGGCTTCTGGCGATACCTTGAAGAACAGCGTATTGCTTCAGTCAGGCGATGAGGGTGTGAAGTTCGGCTTCTACAATCATCCTGTGATGCTCGATTACAAGGTAACCCATATCAGTTATGGCTTCTTCCAGAGTTTCCCAGCTGGTGTGAAGTATGGCTGGAATGTGCTTTCGGGTTATGTAGGCGATATGAAATATGTATTCACCAAGGAGGGCGCCAAGAGTCTGGGCGGTTTCGGAGCCCTGGGCAGTCTCTTCCCTTCTATGTGGGATTGGCACGCCTTCTGGATGATGACAGCATTCCTGAGCATTATCTTGGCATTCATGAATATCCTTCCTATCCCGGCATTGGATGGCGGTCATGTATTCTTCCTCCTCTACGAGGTAATTACAGGTCGTAAGCCTGGCGATAAGTTCATGGAGCGTGCAGAGTACGTAGGATTCGGAATCCTCCTGCTGCTGCTTGTTGTAGCGAATCTGAATGATGTATTGCGATTCTTCGGCTTGATGTAATGGCCGTTGGAGAATATAATAGATACAGACAAAAAAAAGAGATAAGCATCACGAAGTGCTTATCTCTTTTTTGTTTGTATATTAACTTACTGGTAATTTAAGAGTAGCGGATAATCTGTCCTGGAGACAGCTTCTTATCCTTGCGATAGCCATTGAGGCGGCAAATCTGCTCTACGCTAACGCCACGTTTTTCTGCAATGCTCGTCAAAGTCTCGCCAGCCTTTACCTTGTGGTAAAGCTTCTCGCCAGATGCGCTTGTGGTATATCTGCCCACTTCGCCACCGTTTACCTGCTCTCGGGTATAGCCGCCGTTGCCAATCTTGCCACGGGCTGCATTTGCCTCAGCATACTCGCTCTCGTAAGTATCACGGTTGAAATTGTAGAAGTCACCGGTAACGTCCTGGTTGCGGAAGTCGAAGAACAGGGCTGGGTTCAGGGCTACACCGCAGAGACGAGTCTCGAAGTGGAGGTGAGAACCTGTACTTCTACCGGTATTACCACCCAAGCCGATTACTTCTCCGGCTCTTACCTCCTGGTTCTCGGAAACGAGCTGCTCAGAGAGGTGACCATAGATGGTCTCCAAGCCATTGTTGTGACGGATTACGATGAACTTACCATAACCACCGCGGTCGTATCTTACTATGCGAACTTTGCCTGAGAAGGCTGCGTGGATTGAGTCGCCAATATAAACCTTGATGTCCATACCTTTATGTTGGCGGCCAAAGCTAGCACGGTAACCGAAGTTACTTGTGACAACACGACTAGAAGTTGGCATACAGAAGTGACGGAGGTCGATACGGTAGCGCTCAGGCAATGTGGTTGCCTTGTGGGCATACTTGTTGGAGAAATCCTCATACAGTTCTGCAGAAGGGTTTTCTCGATCTTCCATCAGTCGATAATGCGATACTGCGAGAGTATCCAATGATTTCATTCGATGGTCAACTGGAGCTTGTCTGGCTAATAAGTCCTGACCGCAAACGGGTACAGTTGTTAACGCCAACAATGCCACGACCGAAATTTTCTTTATTTGCTTTCTAAAACTCATACTACTTTTAAATTCTATTTTCTTTTTTAGGTCCATTGTGTCAATAAGTGCAGAACGTAATATAGCAAAAAATCCTGCCAAAACCACTAAAGCAAGTGCCTTAAGATGTGATTTTGTTATATAGACGTTGCAAATATAACAAGAATATTCCAAAAAACCAAGGTTGTTAACGCTATCTGCTTGATATTTAACGCTGACTTTTTGTTTTTAACTTTTGTTAGCAACTTCTTTTTCGTATTCTTGACAAATAGGGCTTTACAGGGTATTTTTTCATTTCTTTTCTTCTTCGTGGAAAGATTCAGTATCAAATGGTTGCCGGTTTTGCAGTCTTCTGAGCAGCGCCACGGCGGGTGAATGCCCCATGAAGATGTACTTTTTTACTTCGGGACTTGTAAAGCGCAGGCACTCGTTGTAGGCACGGAAGAGATCATCGAGATTGATGGTGAATTCCTTGCCCGATGCTTCGCGGATACCTATAATCATCTTGGCTGTAACGTGGAGCTTGATGTAACGGATGCCCGTTACGCTTTCTATTTCCCTTAGGGATGTGAGATAGGATCTCATCTCCTCCATGGTGAGGTGGGGACGAGGCTCCCGGATGGCTGGTTTGCGTCTTTTATCCATTTCTTTGCTTTTTTATTTTTGATAATGCTTAGCTTCCTGCTAGCTGATGGCTGCCCAATTGATATGGGTTTTCTTGAGCTCCCGGAGGCGGTTCCAGAGGAGAGAGTTCTGAGGATGCTCGCATTGCGGATCGGCATCGATGATGGCCTGGGCCTCGGTACGGGCTAGCTGCACCAGCTGGCCGTCTCGGGCTATATTCGCTATTTTCAGGTCGAAGGCCATTCCGCTCTGCTGGGTGCCCTCCAGGTCGCCCGGACCACGGAGCTTCAGGTCGGCTTCGGCTATGCGGAATCCATCGTTGGTATCACACATGATGTCTATTCGCTTGCGGGTTTCTTCTGAAAGCTTGTAGCCAGTTACCAGGATGCAGTAACTCTGGTCGCAGCCACGTCCCACTCGTCCTCTGAGCTGATGCAGCTGCGAGAGTCCGAAGCGTTGGGCATCCAGGATTACCATCACCGAGGCGTTCGGCACATTCACGCCTACCTCTATCACGGTGGTGGCAACGAGGATCTGGGTCTTTCCCTTCACAAACTGCTCCATCTCTGCCTCTTTTTCGGCAGATTTCATCCTGCCGTGAATCTTGCTCAGGCGGAACTCCGGAAAAGCCTGCTTCAGCGTCTCATAACCTTCTTCCAGATTCTTCAGGTCTATCTTTTCGTTCTCCTTGATCAGCGGGAAGACGATATAGACCTGTCTGCCCAGATTAATCTGCCGGCGGATGCTCTGATAGAGACTGGTGAGCTGATTATCAAACTTATGCAGTGTCTGAATCGGTTTTCTGCCAGGCGGCAACTCGTCTATTACGCTCACGTCCAGATCGCCATAGATGGTCATCGCCAGCGTGCGGGGGATAGGGGTGGCGGTCATCACCAGCACATGGGGCGGATTCTCGCTCTTCGCCCAGAGCTTGGCTCTCTGCGCCACTCCAAACCGGTGCTGCTCGTCGATTACTGCTACGCCAAGGCGATGGAAAGCCACAGGGTCTTCTATCACGGCATGCGTGCCTATCAGTATCTGGATATCGCCGGTGGCAAGTCCGTCGAGTATCTCCTTCCGTTTCTTGCCCTTGACGATGCCGGTGAGGAGTTCCACCCGGATGTCCATGCCCTGCAGGAAATCGCGGATGGTCTGCAGATGCTGCTCTGCGAGGATTTCGGTAGGTGCCATCAGACAGGCTTGATAGCCGTTGTCCAGAGCGATGAGCATAGTCATCAGGGCTACGAGCGTCTTGCCCGAGCCTACGTCGCCCTGAAGGAGCCGGTTCATCTGCCTGCCGCTGCACATATCGGCCCTGATCTCGTGCATCACCCGTTTCTGGGCACCCGTGAGTTCGAACGGAAGATGATGGGCGTAGAAACCGTTGAAGATGTCTCCGATGCGGTTGAAGATGTAGCCGCGGTATTTGCGTCGCTGGTCGCTCGCGTACCTTAATATATTAAGCTGCACGTAGAACAGCTCCTCGAACTTCAGTCTTACCTGCGCCTTCTGCATTTCCTGGTGGGAATGGGGATAGTGGATCATCCGGAGGGCGGCATCGCGGGATACGAGATGCAGGCGGTTGACGATGAAGTCGGGGAGCGTTTCGGGCAGAGGAGGGAGAATGCTGACCAGGTTGCGGGTTATCCTTTCGATGCTTCGTGAGGTATAACCGCGCTTCTTCATGTTTTCTGTCAACCCGTAGAAGGGCTGCATTCCCATCTCGGAAATCTGCAGCTTGCTTGCATCATCTATGTCGGGATGGGCAAACCGGAATCTGCCGTTATAGGCGGACGGCTTGCCGAAGACGATGTATTCGGTGCCTACCTTGTAGCTCTTGATGATGTACTGGGCGCTGCGGAACCATACCAGATCTACCACGCCGTAGCCATCGGAGAAATGCGCCACGAGCATCTTGTTGCGCTTGCCGATATCGACTTCCTCGTAGCTCAGGATCTTTCCCTTAAGCTGGACGAAGGGCATATCTGAGGTTAACTCGCTGATATGAAAGATCTTTGAGCGATCTACGTATTTGTAGGGGTAGTATTCCAGCAGGTCACCATACGAGCGGATGCCGAGCTCCTTGCTCAGAATCTCTTTCGTCTTGGGGCCTACGCTAGGTAGGAATTGGATGTCTTGATCTAGAATACTGCTCATGTTTGTGATGGTTTTGATATGGGGGACAGGCGATGGAATCGCCTGGAACGGGGGCTGGCTTGCTGATAGCGGGCTTGCGCTGGCGGGCTATTGATTCAGGAGGGCTTCGGCAATCTTGATGTCGAAGGGGGTGGTAATCTTGATGTTCTCACGATTGCCATCTACCATTGCCACCTGGCAGCCGAGGCTCTCTACTACCGATGCATCATCGGTGAACTGCTCCTTGTACTCCTGGTTGAATGCCTGCTTGGCTAGACCGATGTCGAAGGCCTGGGGAGTCTGAACCACACGGTAGTCGCTGCGGAGTACATTCTTTCCGCCTCCGTGCTGGTCGATGTAGCGCAGGGTATCGGTAACGGCATATACCGGGATGGCTGCGTACTCCTCGCGTGCCGTCTCGTAGCATTCATCGATTACCTCTGTAGATACGAAAGGGCGCACGCCATCGTGGAAACCTACCACGCCGTCTTCGGTATCAGGAACCAGCGCCAGTCCGTTCTTGGATGACTGGAAGCGGGTATCGCCGCCATTGGCAATCTGATGCTTGATGCTGAAATGATGCTCCTGGCAGAGCTGGTGCCAGTATTCCTGCTGGCTTTCCGGGAGCACCAGGATGATGTTCAACTCTGGGCTGTACTCGTGGAAGCGCTCGATGGTGCGCATCAGAATAGGCTTGCCTGCTACTGGCAGAAACTGCTTGGGAATCTCGCTTCCCATGCGGAGGCCCTTGCCTCCGGCTACTATGATTACATAATCCATATTTCTTGTTTTTTGTCCTTTTACTTGCTTTCCATCAGGTGGGTGTACATCATGCCCTTCTGCAATTCGCCCGTGATGCCATCGCCTGCGAAGTAGCTCAATATCTTGTAGGCGTATGGGAGGGTAGCTGCAGGACCTTCGCCAGTTATCACGTTGCCATCCTCCTGGAAGAGGGTAGCGGTATATTCGGTACTGTCGCTGAAATACTGCTCGAATCCAGGATAGCAGGTTGCCTTCTTGCCATCCAGGATACCTGTGCTTGCTAGAACCATAGGGGCAGCGCAGATGGCACCGATTCGCTTGCCAGCCTTGTGCTGTGCGATGAGAGCCTGGCGTACACCCTCGTGCTCGTTGAGATGACTGCTGCCAGGCATTCCGCCAGGCAGGAGGAGCATATCGGCATCCTCGAAACTCAGGATGTCCTCAAACTTGAGGTCAGCCTTGATGGTGATGCCGTGGGAAGTCTCTACCCATTCTGTTCCGGTGACACTAACAGTCTTGATATCCAC
>ERZ1032926.25-NODE-25-length-9922-cov-5.824567_pt1 | contig 9922 bp, 8 predicted proteins | sample MGYA00516955_ERZ1032926 | MGnify/ENA primary metagenome ERZ1032926 (study PRJEB33719, sample SAMN04262522) | wastewater metagenome | biome: rural village; feature: composting latrine chamber; material: composting feces with ash | place: El Salvador | collected... | reverse complement strand
ATTTATACGTATGCGCGCGTTAAATCCTTGCTAATATAAATTTGGTCTTTACGAAACTGAAATTTCATTGAGAAGGAAACTGGATTTTATTCCTGTGTAGGATTTGCTTAATGAATAAAGCGTAGAATCCTGCTGGCAGTGATGCCAGCAGGATTCTACGCTTTCCCTATTATTCTTAATATGTCGTCTGCAAATAGAGCTCAATAGAACTCTCTTGTGACTTCTTATTCAGCATTTGCCTGTTGCTCAGTCTCTGTAGCCTGCTGCTGAGTTGTCTCCTCCTGGGTATTCTCCTGTTGGATAGAATCCTCAGTGGTAGCCTGTGGCTTGATAGGGGTGCCAACTTCTGTTGTATCTGAAGGAGCATCTGGAGCCACGGTATCAACTGGTGCTACCTCTACGTTACCTACCATTCTGCTTGATGCAAAAACGTTGCTTACTGAAACCATTACCATAGCTGCGATAGCTGCAAACTAATAATTCATTCCGAATGTCCAGAGAGGAATGATATTGCCGAAACCGGTTTCAATATCATCTTTTACGATATATCCCTCTTCTGCCTCGGTTATCTGCTTCTGACCTTTCTTCTTGCCACCTATCTCAAAGGTCCTGCCGTCTATCAGAAAATCAGAGATGGGAGAATTGTAAACGGTATGGTTCACTCTCATCTGATTAAAGAAAAAGGTCTCACGTTGATTTCCTATATCGGGAGTTTCAGATGTGAGGGCGAAAGAGAGGTTTGTATTGTCGAGATATACTTTTTCAACCTTTCCCAGACCTCTTACTCCCTTTGTTGAATCGTGGAGTTGGGCGATGAGACCTGCCTTTTCCATAAGTTCAAAGTAGTCGGGAAGCAAGCCGCGGTCTGCCTTGATGGTTGTTGCGATGGTGCTCATGTTAGGCTTGAATGGCACACTGTCTGCTATCACCTGCATCAGTTCCTTCAATTTCCTCGATATGGTTACTGTGTAGTTGGCATATTGGGGAATGTCGGTTTCCAACGTCATGCTTACTACCTGGTTTAAGCGCATCTTATAGCCCTCGTCTTCATAAAAAGGATAGTACCCCTGGCGCAGATATTCGTTGAAGAGGGATAGGGGATGGTCTATCTCTATCGGCAACTCTACCTCATGATTAACGATTTGCTCCAATGTGTAGGCTGGTAGGTCGATTCCGAGTTTCATGCCAATATATTCTCTAAACGACAGACCTTGCATTTTATAGACGAGGACACGACGGCTTAAGTCGGCGGTTCCCTGATAGATGTCAAGCACTGATGATCCTGTAAACACTACTTGCAGGTCGGGCAGATTATCGTATATCATCTTCAGCTCCGTTGCCCATCCTTTATATTTATGTATTTCGTCGATAAATAAATGCTTGCCGCCAAGTTGATTGAACTTCATGGCAGTTTCAAAGAGTGTATGATTGGCGAAATAGATGGATTCGGCACTCACATATAGGGTGTCCTTCAACTTGAGATTCTGCTTGATGTACTGCAAGAGGAGTGTGGTCTTACCCACGCCACGAGGTCCCACAAGGGCTGTCATCCGATTCTTCCATGGAATCTGATGATACATATATCTTACGTATCGGGTGTCTGTACGTTTGATGAGATTGTCGGATAATTGCTTCAATAATTCCATATTTCTTCTGTTATTAATTCATTTATTTGAATGCTTTTTAGCATTTTTGGTGCAAATATACGAAATTTGTGGTAAATTCTCTACAAAAATACGAGAAATTTGTGGTAAAAACACCGCAAATTCCTCTATTTGGCTTATAGAAGCTCTCTTGCTATCCAGGCACAGGCTTCGGCATCAGCCAGGGCATTGTGGTGCATGGTAAGGTCGTAACCGCAATAGGCGGCTACGGTCTGGAGCTGATGGTTGGGTAGGAGAGAACCCAGCTTTCTTCGGGAAGCACGGCAGGTGCAGTGGAATTCGTAGCCGGGATATTCCATCCGGTACATCTGGAATACTGCCTTGAGGCAGCCTTCGTCGAAGGGGGCGTTGTGGGCTACCAGGGGCAGACCTTCTATCTTGGGCGCAATCTCTGCCCAGACTTTCGGGAAGACATCTGCATTCATCGTGTCTTCAAGAGTTAACCCGTGAACCCGGGTGTTCCAATAAGAGTAATACTCCGGTTCGGGCTTGATGAGGCTGTAGTAGCTGTCTGCTATTTCACCATCCCTCACTATCACAATGCCCACCGAGCAGACGCTTGTACGCTGCTGGTTGGCCGTTTCGAAATCTATTGCTGCAAAATCTTTCATTCCCTTATCCTCTTTTCCAATACCTTTTGCAGATTATCAGAAGGATTCATCCCCAGCTTCTTTCGGATATTGCCACGCTGGGTGGTGATATTGGATTCTGTCTTATTGAGCAGGATACCGATTTCACTCAACTTCTTATTCTGCAGGATGAGATAACAGATTTCCCTCTCAGATGAACTCAATTCCGGAAAAACACGCTCCAGATTCTGCTTGCTCAATTCCCGGGTCTGAATATACTGCAATACATTATCTATCACATTCTTCTGCGATGCCTCACCCAGCAAATCCAGCAAATGCTCGGTCTGCTTCACATCATGCCGCTCCTTGGCCAATGCCACGTATGCCTTAATCTGCTTCTTGTTGATTCTCAACACCTGGAGCAGTTCCTTCTCTTCTCGCTGCAATATTTTATTGGCATTTACCAGATACTCGCCATTTCGGGCAATGCCCAGACTCAGCACACTGATAAACAGCAGTATCAACAGCATCATAAAGAAATAATTACGCAGCGATTCATTGCCCGTAACTATCACACAGACTAGATAAACTCCCAAGGCTATGCCTACCAGCCAGCGGGTAAGACGAGCCTGATAAGCTGCCAGCGAGAAAAACATGTTGCCGGCAAGAATGAGCATGTTGATGAGAATTACCATCGTATTATCTTTCAATGTAGGCACGAAGGCACTATACAGAATATCCATGCCTATGAAAACCTGGGTTGCTACTGCAAGGAAGGTTATCCCTTTCACCACCCCTATCTTACCCAAGAGATAGGCAGCGAACGAGGACACCACAACTACCAGAAAGACGATGTTAGATGCTGTAAAAAATGGATCGAAGGCTCCCGACAACCCCAGGATATTAGACAGGATGCCTAGATAAAGCATCACGGCAAAACATACCAGAAGCCACTGGCGCTGGCGATCGAGGTAATTGGATTCCCTCTTCAGCAAGGAGAATTCCAACCTGCGTAACTTGGTTCTTATTGAGTTCTTTGCTTTCATACTCCGTAGGGATATATTCATTATTGATAGATGAATTGCTTTGCATTACCTTGCATTGCTTAGCTTTGCTTAGCATTACCGTGCAAAGATAATAAAAATCTGTGATTTTGACGGCTTTTGAGGTTATTTTTTCCCGTTTTCCTAAAAAATCAGTATTTTTCAGGGTAGTTTTTCCCATATCGAACCTTATTTTCCATTACTTTTGCATTGAAAAATAAAATGAATCATTCATCTCTTAAATATCACTAATTATGAAAAGAAACAATACTTTCAACAGCAAGCGCATTCAGTGGCTAATGTTTGCATGCTTAACTTTCTGCTTTACCTTCTTCATGGTTATGGTGTCTTCGTGCAGCGATGATGACCCTGAAGAAGTATACAACCAGGCTCACTATCAGGACGTACCGGCCAGTCTGCTGACCGATGCCAAGAAACTGGAGATGGTAAGGTCTATCCAGGACTTGAAAGACGGAAGATTCTTCTATCTTGACTATACGGAGGATTACAAACTCCCTACCATATCAGGATTCAATCTCACCGACAACACCCATCTGATTGGTGCCGTATTGAAAACCCTCTGCGACAAGACGCCATCCTGGCTCAAGGCAAGGGTTAAGCTGGATGCAGGCTGCAGTGCCTTTGCCGTGACGACACCCGATACGGGCGATTATCTGATGGGGCGCAACTTTGATTACTCCCATGATAACGAACCGATAGCAGCTGCCCTGGTTCGTACGGCACCCGAAGGCGGACTGAAATCCATCAGTATGGTGGATGCCTACTGGATAGGTTACCGACAGGATCTCTGGCATTACATCCTATATAACAAGGCTGAGTTTGAGAAGAATAAGACGCAAGACCTATCCTATATCATGGCATTCCCATATCTCCTGATGGACAGTATGAACGAGGCTGGCTTTGCCGTTTCCGTGCTCCATCTCGACGGCAAACCGACCCAGCAGGCTAGTACGGGAAAGAAATTGACTACAACCGTTGCCTTGCGCATGATGTTGGATCATGCCAGAACTGTGGATGAAGCTCTCAAGATTCTGGACGGATATGACCTCTGGATACCGGATAACGACGGCAACTATCATTTCTATATGGCAGATGCCACGGGCCGTTATGCCATCGTAGAATTCGTGTATGACAAGGATCATCAGAGCAAGATTTACATAGACGATGAATATACGGGTGAGGATGGCAAAACTTATTTTAAATATCCTGACATCTTACCAAACACCCGCGAGGTGATAGAAAAGCGCTATGCCAGCAACTTCTATGTATCTGAAACCATGGCATGTTCTGATAAAGGTCCGAAGCTCTCGAACCACGGCAAGACCCGCTATGACATGATGGAATTCGTCATCAAGCAGAACAACAATCAGTTGTCTGAGGAAGGAGCCATGAATCTGCTCAATGGCGTGAGTCAGGCAGAAACTCCGGGCAATCCTACGAGCCATACCCAGTGGTCGGTGGTGTATAATCTTTCTCAGCGCAAGGCTACGGTCTGTGTGAATCGAGACTATAAGAATAAATTTACGTTCAACTTAAAATAGGCAGAAAATCTTGATAAGGCTGCCAGTGAATTCTTTAACCATTTAATTCTTTAAAATATGAACTATAATATAAGAATGAAAATGAAGTTTTTTGTAAAGTCCGTGTTGTGTTTGGTAATGTTGACTTCGTTATGTTGCTCATGTTCTGATGATAGCGAATCTTGGGAAGAACTTGACGCACCAACAGGAGAAGTCCTGCCAAAGACCGATCAACTTTCCGTTAAGCTCAATTTGCCAACGGCAGTGTTGGGTAACAATTTTAAGGAAGCAGGTTCTGCTCTTGTAAACCGCCTGACAAAGAACGTGTCAATAAATGACAATAGCGTGAGGGTGGTGGTTCTCGACAACGAAACCGCCTTGACCATTGATGGCGATATGTTGGAGAAAGTGAAACAGGTTTATGACAAAGGAGGCGTAATAGCCATAACTGAACCGTCGAAGGCCACAATGGAAAGACTAAAAAAATATAAACTGGGAGATGCGCTTATGCACGACTATGACGACGATGATGGCAATGGGCACTTCAATGATATTTATGCTTTCAATAAGAAGGGAGGAGAAATGCATCTCGAAGATCTGAACGACTCAGATGAGGCTCAAATATCGTCAGTGGTAATCAAAGAGGACGGTGATACCACAAGGACAGAGCTTGCAGAAGCCAATCTTTCCCAAGAGCACACGCCTTACACATATGGTTTATTTGCAGATGCCGTAGCCACATGGATAGAAAAACAAGCTGTTGTAAGCGAGCCCAATACCAACGGTGGCTCAAACGATATTCATTCCATGACAAAGGCGCAGACAATTACGTACATATATTACCCGACGTATCCAGGGCATGACAAGGCTAAAGGTCGCTCCGCATTGTACCAAGTAACATATACCATATATGCAGTGTACTCTTTTGATCAAAACATGGATTACTATATGGTACATCAAGAAATCCTTGGAAACAATTCGACGATGATGCTTTCTGATAAATGGAAGGAAAACAAGGGTACATGCTATGGTTTTTACTTGGGAGAGATTGACAATGACCACGAAATCTTTAAACCAAACGGTGGAAGCTTCTCACCAACTGAAGTCTTTGTGCATGATCCTAGACCTGCGACTTCTGAAGGTTCGTATAGTACAACTTCGGGATATAGTGTTGATTTTGGAGGTAATATCGGGCTTGATACTTCTGGACCAAGTGCTGGATTTAGTGCAGGAGGCTCAATATCCGAAAGCTATACAATGAATGTTTCTGATGTGACTATAACAAACAAATCCTTGGATGGTGGAAGTGGAAGAGCACGGTGGAATTATGATGTGGCGGATGCTCCGGTGACATCAAACGGGTTCAAGGCTAAGATGCATGAGGCTCCATTGGTGTCTCGTAACACAATCAACCTACACAACTGTTGGTATTGGACAGTGAAGAATCCTGCTGCATATTCTGGACAATTCAGGGTTAAAGCAGTCAACAGGGTATTTTTCGAATATTCTTGGTTGCGAAATAAGGTTTTCAGTTATTCTTGGTGTCACTATCTGAGAGGTATGCGATATACTCAGAATATCTGGCTGAAAGCACCCAACAGAACGAAGAAGTGACCTCTATGAGGTCACTTCCAAACTTTCTTTTGGTTCAACTCTGTTTCTCCCATCAGCCATCTTATGGCATTGATTCTCTTGATACCGTTGTAATCGGCAGTAGGGCCTTCATCAAGTGTAAGGATATACTTAGGATATTGGTCATTGATATTTGCTGCGAAGATACTATTTTTTTTTTAGGCTCAACCATCCTAAAACTTTTCTCCTATCCCCATATTTAGGTATTTACGGGAAACCATCATTTTTAGGTATTGCAGATAAAGGGAAAAGGCTGTATCTTTGCACCCGAAAATAAATGTAACTAAAAGAGATTAAGGACAAATGAAAACAACTATCGTAATTTATGGCTCTTCCACTGGCTCATGCCAGTCGATTGCCGAAACCATCGCCTCTAAGTTGGGCGTGGAAGCTGTAGATGTAGCTAACATCGATGATGCTACTATCGCAAGTCATGAGAATCTCATTCTCGGTACTTCTACATGGGGTGCCGGTGAGATGCAGGATGACTGGTATGATGGCGTGAAGACGCTGAAGAGTGCCGGCTTGGCTGGCAAGACTGTTGCCCTGTTTGGTTGTGGCGACAGCGAGTCTTACCCTGATACATTCTGCGGCGGCATGAAGGAACTCTATGATGCAGCCGTTGAGGCTGGTGCTACCGTATTGCCTGGTGTTTCTACAGATGGATACACCTACGATGACAGTGAGGCGATTGAGGACGGCAAGTTCCTGGGACTGGCACTCGATGAGGTGAACGAGGACGACAAGACTGAGGAGCGTATCGATGCCTGGATTGAGGCCATCAAACCAGCGTTATAATTAAAAAAAATATTTTTCAAGAATTGGAGAATGACGGAATTCTCTGATTCTTGATTTAAAAACAATAAATTCGGATAGTATGCAGCAGGAAATCGCAACACCAGTAGATTTGAAGGTTCTGATGAATCATATATATGAATATAAGAAGGGCGTGCGCCGTCTGGTGCTCTACACCTTCAACAAGAAATATGAGTCTTTTGCCATAACAAGATTAGAGCGTCAGAACATTGATTATATCATCCAGCCGGTTGGCAACGACCGTCTGAATCTCTTCTTTGGTAAGAAGGAATGCCTGGATGCTATCCGCATGATTGTTACCAAACCCTTATGCCAGCTTACGCCGGAAGAGGATTTCATCCTGGGTGCCATGCTGGGATATGATATCTGTGCTCAATGTGAACGCTATTGTGAGCGTAAGAAGAAAGTTTGCTAGATTTCTTTCATCTTCGAATATTTTAATGTTAACAAAGAAAGAGCGTGATAGCCTCATTTGGCGATCACGCTCTTTTGATGTATAAGATGATTTTTCGGAATAATTCCTCTTCCTTACTTCTTCATCATTTCCTCTACGGCTCTGATGAGCTGGGTATCATGACCATTGATGTAATCCTCTGGAGAGTTATACACCTCGATGTCTGGATAGAGGGTAGTGTTCTCGCCGAAGGTACCACGCATGTCACGGCAACCTACCTGAGGAATACCGAATACCAGGCTGCGGTCCATCAAGGTCTCCCACCATACGGCAGTCATTGTTCCAGCCACCGGTGCACCAATCAGCTTACCGATGCCCAACTCCTTATATACCCATGGGAAACCATGACCGTTGCTGTAGTCGTCCTCGCAGATCAGAACGCAGGATGGTTTGGTCCACTTGTTGAATGGATCCTTGCCCACAACCTTTCCATGAGGCACAAACTCCTGATACTGCTTGCCGCTGAGCAGGGTGCAGAGGTCATCGTGCAACCAGCCGCCACCATTGTGGCGCTCATCCACGATTACGGCATCCTTGTTGCGGTTCTTGTCGCTCAAGAGTTCACTATATACGGTGCGGAAGCTCTCGCTGTTCATTGCCTTGACATGAACGTATGCGATTCTGCCCTTTGAAACGCTATCCACGATGGCACGGTTTCTATCCACCCAGCGCTTGTAGAGCAGCTCCTGCTGATCACCCTGCGAAATCGCCTTGATGGTGAGGTCGAAAGTCTTGCCCTTGGTGTTCTTGATGGTGAGACGTACATTCTTGCCAGCCTTTCCATCGAGCAATGCGTTGTAATCCTTACCCGCCTTGATAGCCTCGCCATCAATCTTCTCAATGATGCAGCCGGCAGTAACCTCGTTCTTCTTCACGGCGAAAGGACCACGCTTGATGACTTCCTGAATCTTCAAGCCGTCGCCCTCGTAGTTCGGATCAAAGAAGGCACCGAGAGCTGCGGTAGAAAGAGAAGCGCCACTGGCATAATAACGGCAACCGGTATGGCTGGCATTCAGCTCACCCAGCATCTCGCTCAACATCTCAGCGAAGTCGAAGTTATTATTGATATAAGGTAAGAACTTCTCATACACCTTGCGGTAGTACTCCCAATCCACACCCTGCATCTTTGGATCATAGAACTTGTCAGCTACCTGGCGCCATACATGATCGAAGAGATACTGGCGCTCCTCGGCAGGTTTGTAGTTGAATGGAGCCTCGAAGTCGATGTTGGTAGTAGCCTTGCTGCCCAGGTCAATCTTCTTGATGCTGCTGCCATTGCAGAGGAAGAGGTTCTTGATATCCTTGTCGGCAACGAAGCCACCGCCACCGATACCCTTCATTATCAGGGTAGTGCTGCCTTCCTTCAGGTCGTGGCACCAGAGGTCGTAGCCACCTTCAAAGGCAGCCTGGTAATATACCTTCTCTCCCTTGCTGTCGATGATGGCATCACCCATATTGGATGAGTTGACGGTAAGACGTACCACACGGTCACGGCAGTTCTCGAAGTCGAGTTCGAGAGGTTTCACCTTATCCACCTCAATCTTTCCGGTCTTCTCCTCTTTCTTCTTCTTGTTTTCCTTCTTCTTCTCCTCCTTCTCGTCAGCCTTCTTCTCCTTCTCGTCCTTGTTGGCTTCGGCTAATTCGAGTTCCTCCTTAGACATGCGGAAGCGGTCGTAGGCTTCGAGGTCGAGGAACATGAGATAGGCATCATATTCAGCACCCCATGAACCGTGGCTGCGATAACCGGCACGGTCGCTCTCGAAGAGAATAGCCTTTCCGCCGAGTACCCACTTTCCGTTGCTGTCGCTGTAACCGCTGTCGGTAATATTGTGCACTTCCTTTCCATCAGCCTTTACTACGGCGATATCTGTATTGTTCCATCCGCCATTACCGATGTAGCTGCACATGAGCCACTTGCTGTCTGGGCTCCATTCAAACCAGATGTCACCATCAGAGTAAGAATAGTTGTACTTGCCATCGAGCACGGTGCGCACTTCCTTCGACTTCAGGTTGATGATGCGGAGGGTAGCACGATCCTCATAGAAAGCCACCTCCTTGCCGTCAGGACTGTAGGCAGGATACTGAGAAGTAACATTGGTCTTGGTGAGCTGCTCCTCTTCTACCTCGGTGCAGTAAGTAAAGTTCTTCTCCTTCTCGTTCTTGATCTTAGCCTGGAAAATCTGCCATACGCCATTGCGCTCAG
>ERZ1032926.24-NODE-24-length-9968-cov-3.917886_pt1 | contig 9968 bp, 6 predicted proteins | sample MGYA00516955_ERZ1032926 | MGnify/ENA primary metagenome ERZ1032926 (study PRJEB33719, sample SAMN04262522) | wastewater metagenome | biome: rural village; feature: composting latrine chamber; material: composting feces with ash | place: El Salvador | collected... | reverse complement strand
ACGGTGGCGTTGCAAGCTCCTACGCCGCATCTTCCGGCGTTGTGACCACTACGCCTTCCGGCTCTGGTTCCGGCAGCCGCCTCCCGTATGCTGCTAGAAACAACAGCATTATGGCTGGAGGCTCTGGGGTGTTCCCGTCCAGCCCGTCCAACATCAGCGGCCACGCAACTGGCGGCATGGTGAATGGCCGCGAGCTGTCTTGGGTCGGTGAGGAAGGCCCGGAGATGATTATTCCTCTCGTTCCCGCAAGACGTGAGCGGGCCGTTGAGCTGTACCAGCAGGCAGGAGAAATCCTCGGCGTGACTGCCCATGCAAATGGTGGTCTGGTTGGCTTCTTGGCAAGCATCCTGTGCGGATTCATCGGAACCTACATCGTTACCCGCCGATTGGTATTCATCAGCGGCGGCATCACCCATGCCTCTTTCGGAGGCATCGGCATCGGCGTGTTTACAGGAATCAATCCGATACTCTCCGCCATGGTTTTCGCCATCCTCAGCGCCTTCGGAGTGCAATGGATATCACGCAAGAAAGATGTGCGAAAGGATTCCGCCATCGCCATGTTCTGGACCCTGGGAATGAGCGTGGGCATCATCTGCTGCTTCCTGACTCCAGGATTCATGCCCGACCTGCCCTCCTTCCTCTTCGGAAGCATCCTTGCCATCGACAGCGCAGACCTGTGGCTGCTGGGCGGACTCGCCCTCATCGTAGCCCTCCTCTTCACCTTTCTCCTGCGCCCTATCCAGAACATCGCATTCGACAGTACCTTCGCCCGTTCGCAGCACCTGCCGGTTACAGCCATCGAATACCTGATGATGACGCTCATCGCCATGACCATCGTGGCTACACTGAAAATGGTGGGCATCGTGCTCGCCATCAGTCTGCTCACCATTCCACAGATGACCGCCAACCTCTTCACCTATAATTACAGGCAGATGATATGGGCAAGCATCATCCTGGGATGGATAGACTGCATCGCCGGTCTCTACATCAGTTATCTGCTCAACGTGCCATCGGGTGCCACCATCATCTTCATCAGCATCGTGGTATTCGCACTCGCCAAAATCGTCCTGGGCATCAGGAAAAAGATGCCAGATAAACAATAGAAAGCATGAAAGGCAAAAGCCCCATCCAGCTCCTTTTTCTGATAGGACTCGCTGTGATTGCAGCGATCCTTACGGGATGCTCTACGCAGAAGAATACGGCGCAGAGCAGGTGGTGGCATGCCTTTAATGCCCGATACAATACCTATTATAATGGTACCGTGGCTTATATCGACGGGGCGCTGGAGAAGGAAGAAGGCAACCGGGACAACTTTACGGAGCAGATTCCGCTCTATACCGTAGGCAACAGGAACAGCCGCGATCTGGGCAAAGCCAACTTCGACCGTGCCATCGAGAAATGCGAGAAAGCCATTCATCAGCACAGCATCAAGCGCCGCCCCGTATGGGAACCCGGCAAGAGAAAGACGGCGAAAGATATCGAATGGCTCAGTCGCAGGGAATACAATCCGTTTTTATGGAAAGCGTGGATGCTGATGGGCCGATCTCAATTCCAGAAGGGGGATTTCGAGGGGGCCGCTGCCACCTTCGCCTATATGAGCCGCCTTTACTCCACCCAGCCTGCCATCTACGGCAAGGCGCGCGCCTGGCTTGCCAAATGCTATATCGAGCAGGGATGGACCTACGATGCAGAAGATGTGATCCGAAACATCCAGCGCGATTCCATCCACTGGCGTGCCCAGAAGGAATGGGATTATGCCTTCGCCGATTACTATATCCACACGGGGGATGCCCGGAAGGCGATTCCCTATCTCAGGAAGGTGATAAGCCATGAGATGCGACACAAGCAGAAAGCCCGCCAGTGGTATCTGATGGGACAGTTGCAGGCTTCCATCGGCAACCGGCAGGAGGCTTATCAGGCTTTCCGCCACGTCATCCGGCTCAATCCGCCCTACGAACTGGAGTTTAATGCCCGCATCGCCATCACCGAAGTCTTGGCTTCGGGCAACAGCAGGAAGATGATCAGCCGACTCAAGCGCATGGCGGCATCGGATAAGAACAAGGAATATCAGGACCAGGTATATTATGCCATCGGCAACATCCACCTGGCCCAGAAAGATACCCTGCATGCCATCTATGCCTACGAAAAAGGCAACCGGAAGGCTACCCGAAACGGTATAGAGAAGGGTGTACTCCTGCTGCGTCTGGGCAATCTGTATTGGGAAACCGGGCGATATGCCGATGCCAAGCGCTGCTATGGCGAAGCAATCGGCTTGCTCGATCAGGACAGAAAGGATTATCCGCAACTGGCTCATCGCTCCAAGGTGCTGGACGAACTGGTGCCTTATACCGATGCCATCGCCCTCCAGGATTCCCTGCAGTCTCTTGCCAAAATGGACGAGAGAGACAGGAATGCAGCCATCGACCGTGTGATAGCTGCCCTGAAAAGAAAGGAGAAAGAGGAAGAAAGAAAGAGATGGGAAGACGGTGCAGAGAAGAATTCGGAATATGAAGGAGGAGTTGATGGGAATGATTCCAGAAACGGATTCGGGAACACCAATACCTGGTATTTCTATTCCCCTGCAGCCGTAAGCCAGGGTAAGGCGCTCTTCGAGAAACTCTGGGGCAAGCGAAAGAACCTCGACAACTGGCAGCGAATCAACAAAACAGTTGTAGCTTCGGCACAAGAAACGGATATCGCACAAGAAACAGATTCCGAGCAAGGAACGACTTCTGATCAAGATTCCAAGCTTCACCCTGATGCATTACAAGATGCTCTATCCCATTCTTTATCTCAGAAAGAATCCGGCAAACCATCTGCCGATAGCGCTAGCCTCGACCCTCATCAGCGGGCTTATTATCTGGCTCAGATTCCGTTCACCCCAGAGCAGATGACAGCGAGCAACCAGCTCCTGGCGGATGGCTTATACCATGCCGGAATCATCTTCAAAGACCGGCTCGACAACCTGGCTCTGAGCGAGAAGATGCTGCTCCGACTGGTGGACAACTACCCGGATTTCAAGCATCTCGACGAAGCCTATTACCATCTGTATCTGCTTTATTCCCGAAAGAAGCAAACTCAGATGGCGAACAGTTATGTCGATAAATTAAAGAAGGATTACCCTGAAAGCCAGTTCACAGCCCTCCTCTCCGACCCTTACTATCTGGAGAATGCGAGGATGGGGGTACACATCGAAGATTCCATCTACACCCTCACCTATCAGGCATTCAAGGAAGGCAAGTACGAGGTGGTGATGCACAACTCGGAAATATCAGACAAGCGGTTCCCTACTGGTGCCAACCGCGACAAGTTCCTCTTCATCAGCGGTATGACCCAGCTCAACGAGGACAAGGTTTCCGAATGTCTGGAAAAGATGAACCAGGTGATAGCGCAATATCCCAACAGCCGGTTGAGCGAGATGGCGGGAATGATCGTAAACGGCGTGAATGCCGGAAGACGACTTTACGGCGGAAAGTTCGACCTGAGTAATGTCTGGGCGAAACGCAGCGATGTGCTCAGTTCCCAGGACTCCACCCAGCAAAAAGGATTCTCAGCCGACCGCAACGACCGGTTTGTCTTCCTGCTCGCCTACAGTCCAGATTCCGTCAACGAAAACCAGCTGCTCTTCGAGGTAGCCAAGTATAACTTCACCACCTATATGGCGCGCAATTTCGACATCAGCATCGAAGACCTCCAGGGGTTGCATCGCCTGCAGGTAAGCGGTTTCCAGAACTACGACGAGGCGCGCCAGTATGCCAACGAGCTGCATCAGCAAGCCGGCATCCTCCGTCTGATTTCCAAGGCGAGAAGCTACGTGATCAGCGAGCCGAACCTCGAACTTCTGGGCAGAAATCTCTCGTATGATGATTACGACAAGTTCTATACCCGCCACTTTGCACCGCTGAAGATCAGCAAGATGCGCCTGCTGATGGAACCAACGGAAATCGTAGTGGATAAGGATTCCCTGAAGGAAGAAGATGCTCTGGAGAAGGAAAATGATTCTCAGAAGAAGAATCCTGAAGATAATGGAATCGATATCGAGCCCCAGCCAGCAGAAGATACCGATACCGGCATCTACTTCGATGACTCGAATGCCCCAGAATCTGAAGCCGATGATGAATACATCGAGCTGGATGGATTCTAATCACGCAAGAAAGCTCTAGCGGCAAGGAAGCCGTTAGAGCGAACAGAAGAAGGTAACCAGGAATGGTACGGAGAAATCTACGCAGAAGCCGTGGAAGATGGAAACGATGATGAAGCTCTCGCCCGAATAGCGGGTGATGATAGGCAACGTGGTATCCATCGTGGTGGCTCCACCCACGCTGATAGGCGCCAGCTTGCCGAAATACTTCGCCAGCAGGGGCGCACCAAGCAGGGTGAGAATCTCACGGAAGATGTTGGCAAGCAGGGCGATGGTTCCCAGCTCGGCACCCCGATACTGCGTGATGAAGATGCTCGACAATGAGTAGTATCCGAAGCCCGAACCGATGGCGAGACAGTCGGAGAGCTGACGGTGTCCCAGTATCAGGGAGGCAGCCGCGCATCCGGCAAGGGTTCCCAGGATGGTCATCACCGGCAGCATCATCAGTCGGGGATTCACCTTTCTGAAACTCTTCAGGATAGAGGTATCGCAACCGATGCTGATACCCACGCAGAACATCAGGCAGCAGAGGGCATAATAGCTCACGTCGCTCGCCAGGAAACTGGCAGGAATCACATCCCACACTCCCACGATGATGCCCAGCACGAAGAAGCCTACGATAATCAGACTACCTTTCATTTCCAGCCTCCTTTCTGCAGACGTATCTCCACAATGCCCACGCAAAGATTGCACTACCCAGACTTCCGGCTATCGTAAGCACGATGGCTTCGAGTCCCAGGGTCTGAAGACCATTGATAATACGAGGTTTCGCTCCCACCTCGATGCCGAGCAGGAAGAGGAGTACCCAGATAAGCGCCGTGATGACACGGCCGATAAAACTCATTTTCTTGTTGCGGAGCAGGTACCCCGTACCAATTCCGCATAGCATGATCATTACAATCTTGAGCATTGTTTCTTCTTTTCTTTCTTTTTTTATTATGGATTGATTACTTTTATCTTCGATAATAATAACGGATTCCCGGTCTTAATATTATAAAAAAGGCCGAGAATCCTGATGATATTTGTAAGTAAGCTATAGCAGTTGCCCCCAATCGGAAGAGCCATCAGCCCGACTTCGGCTGCCATAATCTAAACTTATGACACACCTTTTTTTTTCAATTAAGTTTCTTTAACCACAACTCTCTTCCGTCATTCAATTATTCTTTGTACTTTAGCACCTCGAAAATAAAAACATATCCTAAAAGGATACAGCAAAAAGATACTCTAAAAGGATAATGCAATATGAGCAACGGATTATTACTATGGATCGATGATGAAATTGAGCTCCTCAAGGCGCATATCATCTTCCTGGAGAAAAAAGGTTACGAGGTTGCCACGGTGAGCAATGGATCGGATGCCATCGAACTATGCCGACAACAATCCTTCGACCTCATCCTCCTCGATGAAATGATGCCTGGACTGAGCGGCCTGGAGACTCTGCAGCAAATCAAGGACATCCAGCCCGCTACACCCGTTGTGATGTGTACCAAGAGCGAAGAGGAGAACATCATGGACCAGGCCATCGGGTCGAAAATCGCCGACTATCTCATCAAGCCCGTCAATCCGAGCCAGATTCTGCTCTCGCTGAAAAAGAACATCCACCGAAAGGATATCGTGACCGAGGTAACGCAGAGCGGATACCAGCAGGACTACCAGCAGATTGCTCTGAAGATGATGGACTGCCGTACCTGCCACGACTGGATGGAGATATACAGAAGACTCGTGAAATGGGAGCTGGAACTGAGCGATACCGACAGCCAGATGACCGAGATGCTCGCCATGCAGAAGGAGGAGGCAAACATCGGATTCGCCAAATTCATCACCAGGAACTATCTGGAATGGATAGACCTGATGAAGAATGGGAATGCATCTTCTTCCGACGACCGCCCGATGATGAGCCCGGATGTCTTCAGAAACAGGATCTTCCCGATTCTGGACAAGGGGGAGAAGGTGTTCCTCATCGTGATAGACAACTTCAGATACGACCAGTGGAAGATGCTGGCGGCTGACATCGGCGAGCTGTTCGACATTGACGAGGATATGTATATGAGCATCCTGCCTACCGCCACGCAATACGCCCGGAACGCCATCTTCAGCGGTCTGATGCCCAACAGGATTGCCGAGATGTTTCCGGAGCTCTGGGTGGATGAAGACGAGGAGGAGGGCAAGAACCTGAACGAGGAGCCGCTGATACAGACGATGCTCGACAGATACCGCAAGCGATACAGCTTCAGCTATCACAAGGTAAACGATTCGCAGGGTGCCGACCGGTTTATGGAGCACTACAACGAATGCAGGGAGAAGGACCTGAACGTGCTGGTAATCAACTTCATCGACATGCTCTCGCATGCCCGGACGGAATCGAAGATGGTACGCGAGCTCGCCAATACGGAGAGTGCCTACCGCAGCATCACGCAGAGCTGGCTGCGCCACTCGGTGCTCTCGGAACTGTTCAGAAGACTTTCGCAGGATGACTGCAAGGTGGTGATCACCACCGACCACGGAAGCATCCGTGCCTCGAAGCCCATCAAGATCATCGGCGACCGCAACACGAATACCAACCTGCGCTACAAGCTGGGCAAGAACCTGGCCTGCAATGCCAAGGAGGTTTTCACCATCAGGGACCCGAAAAGGGCACAGTTGCCTGCTCCCAACCTGAGTACATCGTATGTCTTTGCCTACGGAGACGCTTTCTTCGCCTATCCGAACAACTACAATTACTACGTTTCGTACTACAAGGATACCTTCCAGCACGGTGGCATCTCGATGGAGGAAATGCTCATTCCGATCATCACACTGACACCGAGAAAGAGAAATTAAAATTAAAAATTAAATATATGAAGATTAAGATTGATTCATTAGACAACATCCATGTAGCAGCCAAGGAATTCCTTGAGAACATGGGCGACGGCAAGGTCTTTGCCTTCTATGGCAAGATGGGTGCCGGAAAGACAACTTTCGTTAAAGCTATCTGCGAGGAACTGGGCGTGGAGGATGTTATCACCTCGCCTACCTTCGCTCTCGTCAACGAATACACTGCCGGAAACGGTGATCCTATCTACCATTTCGACTTCTACCGCATCAAGAAGATTGATGAGGTGTATGATATGGGATACGAGGATTACTTCTACAGCGGAAACCTCTGCTTCCTGGAGTGGCCGGAACTCATCGAGGACCTGCTGCCGGAGGATTGCACCAAGGTGACCATCACCGTGGAGGAAGATGGTAGCAGAAGCGTAGAATTCTAGAGGCTATTTCGCAAATTCGGATTCTAACAAAAAAGCATACGTCCCGATGCAGCTGATGCCGCACCGGGACGTATTATTTTTTTTAGTCTTCTGCCCTCTCTTACAGCAGAGCCTCAAACTTCTCCTTGAGGGTTGACTTGTTGGCTGCACCAACAAACTTGTCAACGAGCTGGCCACCCTTGAAGAAAAGGATGGTAGGGATATTGCGAACGCCAAACTCCATAGCGATGTCGTCGTTCTCCTCTACATCACACTTACCAACTACCAACTTACCGTCAAACTCCTCTGCCAATTCTGACACGATAGGAGCAATCTGGCGGCAAGGACCACACCATGTAGCCCACAAATCTACTACCAATGGCAACTCGCCATTCTTGTAACTCTCGAAATTCTCGGTTGTAATTGTTACTTCCATTTTTTCTACCTTTTTTATATAGTTAATAATATTCTCATGAATCATTTTTAATTGATCTGATACGACATCTTCGGATGGTCGTTGACAAACTGTATCAGCTCCCTGCTCACTCCCACCGTGCGGTCCTGCGCACGCAGCAGCACATTGGTCTTGGTCTCGGCATCGTGAATCTGAAGGAAGAGCTGTGCCTTGCCCTCATCATTCTCCACCAGCGTCTTGATATCATTCACCAGCGTTTCGTCTATCACCGTACTGTCCACGATGATGGTAAACTTCTCCAGGCGGTTCTCCTTCACGGTCTGGAGATACTCCACGGTGCTGATCTTGAAGTCAAGATAGTTGCTGTTGCCGTAACGGGACACACACTTCGCCGTAACGAAGATGGTGCTGCCCTCTACCATGATGCCTCGCCAGTTGCCCCAGTCCTCGCCGAAGAGCGCCAGTTCGCCCGATCCTTCGAAATCCTCGATGGTGACGAAGCCGCACGGTTTTCCGGTCTTGGTGAACTTGGATTTCACCCCGGTGATGATGCCGCCGAACACCACATCCTCCTTCTTGGCAAGCTCCACCTTGTCGCCCAGTTCAGAGCAGTGGGTATTGCAGAGGTTGCGGAGGATGATTTCGTAATCGTCGAGCGGATGAGCCGAGAGATAGATGCCCACGAGCTCACGCTCCCTGTTGAGCCTCTCGATGGTGCTCCAGGATTCAGCTTCCGGAACAGGAGGGGTGGCTATCTCCACCGCCTCTACGCCTCCAAAGAGCGAGGTGGCAGCCTCACGCTGCTCCTGCTGGTAGAGCTGACCGTATCTTACGAGCGTATCCAGGAAGGTATCGCCCTTGCTGTTCTTTCCGAAGTACTGCTCGCGGCGGATGCCAAAGCTGTCGAAACCGCCACTCAGAGCCAGACTTTCGAATGCCTTGCGGTTGACATTGGAGAAATCCACGCGCTCGGCAAAATCGAAGATGTTCTTATAAGGGCCGTTCTTCAGGCGCTCTGCCACGATGGCATCGGCGGCAGGAGTTCCCATTCCCTTGATGGCGGAGAGTCCGAAGCGTATCTCGCCATGCTCGTTCACACCGAAGGCACGGTAACTCTCGTTTACATCCGGTCCCAGGGTCTTGATGTCCATCGACTGGCACTCCTCCATCAGCTTGGTAATCTCGGTGATCTGCGCAAAGCGGCGGGTCATCAGCGCTGCCATGTATTCGGCTGGATAGTGTGCCTTGAGATAGGCAGTCTGATAGGCTACCCAGGAATAGCAGGTGGCGTGCGACTTGTTGAAGGCATAGGATGCAAACTTCTCCCAGTCGCCCCAGATTTTCTCGAGCACAGCCGGATCGTGGCCGTTCTCCTGTCCCTGCTTGATGAACTTCGGCTTCATCGCATCTACGATAGCCTTCTTCTTCTTACCCATCGCCTTACGGAGGGCATCCGACTCGCCTCGGGTGAAGCTTGCCAGCTGGCGGGAAAGGAGCATCACCTGCTCCTGATACACCGTGATGCCGTAGGTATCCTTGAGGTATTTCTCCATACAGGGGATATCGTAGGTGATGGCCTGCTGTCCGTTCTTGCGGGCGATGAAGTCGGGGATGTAATCCATAGGTCCCGGACGGTAGAGGGCGTTCATGGCGATGAGGTCCTCGAAAACCGTAGGCTTCAGCTCGCGGAGATACTTCTGCATACCCGGCGACTCGAACTGGAAGGTTCCGATGGTCTGGCCGCGCTGGTAGAGCTGATAGGTCAGCTCGTCATCGATAGGGATGGTATCGAGGTCAACGACATCGCCCGTGGTCTGCTTGATAACCTTGCACGCCTCCTTCATCTCGGAGAGGGTCTTCAGACCCAGGAAGTCCATCTTGATGAGTCCGGTGGTCTCGATCACGTGACCGTCGTACTGGGTTACAGCCGTCTTCAGTCCCGGGAAATCAGGGTCATCGGCGGTAGATACAGGCACCCAGTTGCTGATAGGGTCGCGGCAGATGATGAATCCGCAGGCATGGATACCCGTGCCGCGGATGGTACCCTCGAGCATGCGGGCATACTTGATGGTATTGCTCTCACGGGGGTCGCTGGAGTATTCTGCCTCCTTCAGCTCCGGGGTATATTTGATGGCGTTGGCAAGGTTCATCTTCGCTCCGTCGGGCAGACGGTCGGGAATCGCCT
>ERZ1032926.23-NODE-23-length-10104-cov-5.435466_pt1 | contig 10104 bp, 5 predicted proteins | sample MGYA00516955_ERZ1032926 | MGnify/ENA primary metagenome ERZ1032926 (study PRJEB33719, sample SAMN04262522) | wastewater metagenome | biome: rural village; feature: composting latrine chamber; material: composting feces with ash | place: El Salvador | collected... | reverse complement strand
AGAAGAATCACCACCACATACGATGGCTATCGTTCTCTTGCTATTTTCCATAATCTCTAAATATTTTTGAATGTATCTTTTGTGGTGCCTGCGATGAAGCCGCGCCACTTTTCTATTAATTGTCTAAAATCATCAGGCCACTCGCTGTCAAAGTCCATCTGCGCCTTTGTTGTAGGATGAACAAAACCGAGGGTCTTGGCATGGAGAGCCTGACGTGGACAGAGCTTGAAGCAATTCTGTATGAAAGCCTTGTAACCACTACTGCGCTGACCTCTCAGGATCTCGGCACCACCATAGGTCTCATCCATGAAGAGTGGATGACCTATCTGCTTCATGTGGGCACGGATCTGATGGGTACGGCCCGTTTCCAGGATGCACTGTACCAAGGTGGTATAGCCGAAACGCTCCAAGACCTTATAATGAGTAACCGCACTCTTGCCGATACCGCTATCCGGATCGAAGACCTTCATGCGGAGACGGTTCTTGGGATCACGACCGATATTGCCCTCGATGCGTCCCTCATCCTCCACGATATTACCCCATACCAACGCATTGTAACTGCGATGGGTAGTCTTGTTGAAGAACTGCTTGCCCAATGCCGTCTTGGCAGTAGGAGTCTTGGCTACTACGAGCAATCCGCTGGTATTGATCATGCCATAGCTGCCGACCAGCCAATGACTCTTCCTCGTGAAACCTGTCAGGCATGTGCCGAGAAGGCTGCTAAAGACTTCCGTGACGCTGCAGAGCTTCTGCCTATCGACTGGGATAAGTCTTCTGTTGGTCGCAATACATTAGGCAAGAATGGCTTCCGCATCAACAAGATTACCGCACTTGCCTATGAAGGCAAATCACTCTTGTGGGCAGCTTCTCCACTGGTGAAGAACTGCGATGACAAGATGAACGTAAACGGCAATGCCAGCACCTACGATTACGATACCAACTATGCACAGAAGGCTGCCGAGGCACTTGGCGAACTCCTTACTCTTGTTGAGTCAGGACAGACCCAGTATAAGCTCGTGGATTTTGCTGATTACTCAGATCTGTTCTATACCTGGAACAAGAACATGCTTCCTCCAGGTTCTACCGAGAATATTCTCCGTGATATTCCAGCCGATGCATGGCAGAACTCTCACTTCGGAATGTTCACCGAGTTTGGCGGTTCGATTCTTACAGGTGGTAAGGCTGCCTCACAGCCTACAGCCAACTACGTAAACTATTATGGTATGAAGAATGGTCTTCCTCTCGATGACCCAGATTCTGGTTTCGACCCAACCCATCCTTGGAAGAACCGTGACCCACGTTTCTATCACGACATCGTATATGATGGAGTAAAGGTGGTAGAGGGAGACATCAAACCGGATGCCAACCGATATGCCAACCTCTATACAGGTGGTACTTACCGTGACGATATCAACGAGAGCCGCACTGGTTACCTGCTCTATAAGTTCATTCCTATGATCGCCAACAACTATGATATGGGTAGTACTTATAACAAGTTGTACATTGATGTGCCTTACCTGCGTCTTGCCGACTGTTACCTGATGTATGCCGAGGCTTGTGCAGCCTTTGGTGGAGCCACCGCTTCAGCCAAGTGCTCACTCACAGCTCTCGATGCAGTGAACAAGATTCGCGAGCGTGCCGGAGTAGAAGGCGTAGCAGCCAAGTTTACAGGCAACAAGGACAAGTTCATGGATGAGGTTCGCCGCGAGCGTGCCGTAGAGCTTGCTTTCGAAGGTCACCGTTTCAACGACCTGCGCCGCTGGTTGCTTCTCGACAAGGCACCTTACAACATCAAGACATCGCAGGAGTTTGTACGTGCAGGCAAGTTTGATCCAAAGAATCCACAGAACACCGAGGTTTCCGGTTTCAAGGAGAAGACCATTCTTACCCGCCACTTCACAAGCAAGCACTGGTGGATGCCTTTGAAGAAGAAAGACACCAGTATCTATCCTGAGATGTTCCAGAATCCAGGTTGGTAATAGAGTGTGAATCAAGAAAACAATTAAAAGAATAAAGAAGAAAAAATTATGAGCAACATAATTTCAAGATATAAAGCCATTCTTCCGGTTTCCCTCTTCGCTCTCTCTGCACAAGGAGTGATGGCACAGGATGCCTCAGAAGCAGACACCATCAACGTGGCATTCCGCAAGGCGGATGCCCGTGATGTAATCACTCCTGTCAGCACGGTCAAGGTGAAGAATCTGCTGGAGAAGAACTACAATACCTATAGCCTCGACAATATGCAGGCTTTGGCTGCAGGTTATAACGGGTCGCTGTGGAACCAGGGTGATGCACTCGTGCTGATTGACGGTGTGCCACGTGATGCAAACAATGTTTTGCCAACGGAGATTGAAGACATTACCTTCCTCAAGGGTGCTTCTGCCGTTGTTCTCTACGGTAGCCGTGCTGCAAAGGGTGTTATCCTCATCACAACAAAGCGTGGAAAGGTAGAACCTTTGAAGATAAGCGCCCGTGCCAACTATCAGATGAGTGTAGCGAAGTATTATCCTACCTACCTCGATGGTGCGCAGTATATGACGCTTTACAATCAGGCTCTTGCCAACGATGGTCTTTCTGCTAAATATTCAGCTGAAGACATCTATAACACGGCTGCAGGTACCAATCCTTACCGTTATCCAAACCAGCAGTTCTATAATTCTGATTATCTCAAGAAGACCAAGTCTCGCTACGATGTGACGGCTGAGTTCGAAGGTGGTGGTAAGTTTGCACAGTTCTATACCAACGTGAGCTACTACCGCGAGGGTGATTTCCTGAATTTCGGTGAAGGAAAGAACAACTATACCGACCGCCTGAACGTACGTGGTAACATCGACCTCCAGCTTGCTGACTGGGCTTCTGGTTGGGTGAATGCCAACGCTACCTATTATAACCAGCATGGTTCAAACAGCGAATTCTGGAAGGCAGCTTCTACATTGCGCCCTAACCGTGTGGCTCCATTCATCCCGCTGTCTTATCTTGACCCGATGGATGCCAATTCTCTGGCTCTCATCAATAACTCAAGAAATATCATCACCAATCCTGCGGGATTGCCAGCCGGACAGTATTTCCTGGGTGCTACACAGGAAGACCAGACCAATGCCTTCGCAGATATGTATGCTGCAGGTTACAACACCTGGACTTCCCGCCAGATGCAGTTTGATACGGGTGTCAAGTTTGATCTGTCCTCTGTACTCAAGGGATTGAGCTTCAAGACCATGTTTGCGGTTGACTATTCTACGTCATACACCACATCCTTGAACGACAGTTATGCAACCTTCGGTGCCAGCTGGACTCAGTTTGACGGCAAGCAGATTATCGGTTCCGTCACACAGTATGGTGAGGATAAGCATACAGGTACGCTGAACTCCAGCAACTCAAAAGAGCGCCAGACGCTTGCCTGGACCGGTCAGTTTGACTACGTTAACTCCTTCGGCAATCACAATGTGAATGCCACCTTGCTCGCCAATGGTTATCAGCAGACCATCAGCGGTGAGTATCACAAGGTAAGCAATGCCAACCTGGGACTTCTCGTGTCATACAACTATGCACATAAGTACTATGCCGACTTGGCTGCCAATGCAGTACACTCGGCAAAGCTTCCTGAGGGCAACCGCAATGCCATTTCTCCATCGGCAACTCTCGGCTGGAGACTCTCTGAAGAGAATTTCCTGAAGGATGTAAACTGGCTCAATGACCTCCGTCTTACCGCAGGTTATACCGTCTTGAACCAGGATCTTGATATCAAAGAGTACTTCATGTATGAGAATATCTTCACGGCTACCGGTACATGGTGGGGATGGTCTGACGCCAACACCACCATCCAGACTTCCGACTCTCAGCGTGGTGGTAACGGCAAGCTGGGCTTCATCAAGCGCAAGGAGTTCAATGTAGGTTTGAATGGTGCCTTGTTCGACAACCGACTCAGCTTTGCAGTGAACTACTACAACACGGTGACTGATGGCTTGCTCGCTCAGCCAGATTACATCTATCCAAGCTATATGCATACCTACTGGCCTGTATCTACATTCGTGCCATACATCAACTATGGTAAGAATCGCCGCACAGGTGTTGACTTCTCTCTCGGTTACAAAGACAAGGTGGGAGACTTCGAATATGGTATTCAGGCATTCGGACAGACCAACAGTTCAAAGAACCTGAAGGTTGCAGAGAATGTAGAGTTTGACTACATGCGTACTGAAGGCAAGCTCACTGATGCCCTTTGGGGATATGAGTGCTTAGGCTACTACAACAGTCAGGAAGAAATTGACAATGATAAGGTCAAGAGTTCTTTCGGTACTTTGAAGCCAGGTGATCTGAGATACAAGGACCAGAATGGTGATAATGTCATCGACAGCAAGGACCGCGTGGTTATCGGTCGCTGGAGTGCCAAGTTCACCGGTGGTATGAATCTTACCTTGAAGTACAAGAACTTCACTCTCTTCGCCATGTTGACAGGTCAGTTTGGTGGCAATGCTATCAAGGACGATACCTACAACTGGGTTTACGGTGAGCGTAAGTACAGTGATGTGGTACTCGGCGCCTGGACAGAGAGTAAATACAAGAACGGAGAGTCTATCACCTATCCTCGTCTGACAACACAGAGTGGTGACAACAACTTCAATGCTTCCGACTACTGGATGTATTCAACCGACCGCATCGACTTGAGCCGCGTGCAGCTTACCTACGATTTCAACAAGACACTCTTCGGAGACAACAGTTTGGTGAAGGGCTTGCAGGTATATGTTAATGGCAGCAGCCTCCTGACGATAGCCGGTGAGCGCAAGCAGATGGAACGCAATGTAGGTTCTGCTCCTCAAACCCGCAGTTTCACCATCGGTGCAAAGGTTGAGTTCTAATATAGAAAATTAAGATAACGAAAATGACAAAAGTGATGAACAACTTACTATCAAAATATAAAATTGGTGGAGTGGTGCTCGGACTGGCTCTTTCGATAGGACTGACAAGCTGCGACGATATGTTCGAGCCTGCCATCGAAAACCATCTGGGTTTCGAGTATATGTACGACCATCCAGACTATGCTGATGGTGTGCTTGGCAACGCCTATACCCGTCTGCCAAACGGCTCTTACTCATTCAATGATGTCGCTACAGACGATGCCGTGAGTAACGACGCTACCGACAGCTACCGCAAGATGACTGGTGTAGATAGCTGGACATCAAGCAACAACCCTGTGGAAACCTGGCGCAACTGCCGTGCAGCTATCCAGTATATCAACCTCTTCCTTGCCAATGTGGATAAGGTAAACTGGAACAGCGATGAGGCTGTGCGTGCCATGTATGAGCAGCGTTATATCGGCGAGGCCAAGGGTTTGAGAGCACTCTTCATGTACTATCTGCTCCGTGCCCATGGTGGTTTGGTCAATGGAACACTTCTCGGTGTTCCTAACGATGTTGAGCCAACAAATGTAAATTCAGATTTCAATTCCCTGGAGGTGCGTGCTTCTTATGCCGACTGCATGAAGCAGCTTATTGCGGATGCAGAAGAGGCTGTACGTGTACTTCCTGTTGACTACAAGGATACCGATAGTGAGACCATGACCGTTAGTTGCCTTGGCAAATCCTATACAGTAACAAAGGCTACTTACAATCGTGTACTTGGTTCCAACTTCGCCGGACGCTTAAGTGGTCGTATCGCTCGTGCCGTTCTTGCACAGGCTACATTGATGGCTGCATCTCCAGCCTTTGCCGATGGCAGCGGCGTAACCTACGAGCAGGCTGCCAAATATGCCAAGGCAGTGCTCGACCTCAATGGTGGCATCTCAGGCATCGATACAAATGGTTTGGAGTGGTATGCAGACCCAAACATGAAGGATTTTAAAGCGGCAGAATGTCCTAAGGAAGTACTCTGGCGTACAGAGAAGAGCGAGAACAATGATTTGGAGACCAAGTACTATCCACCATCAATCTATGGTCAGGGTCGTATCAATCCGACCCAGAATCTTGTAGATGCATTCCCTGCTGCCAACGGTTATCCTATTACAGATGCCAAAAGCGAATATGACCCAGCTAATCCATACGCAAACCGTGACCCACGTCTGGCTAAGTACATTATCTATAATGGACAGACAGCCGGTTCAGGAAATGCCGTCATCAATACACAGGCAGACAACGCAGACAATCTCGATGGTCTCAACAAGGACGTTTCCAAGTCAACCCGCACAGGTTACTATATGAAGAAGCTCCTCCGTCAGGACATCAATCTGGATCCTACGGTTAACGGCAAGGCTTATCATTATACAGCCCGCATCCGTTACACAGAGCTTTATCTGGATTATGCCGAGGCAGCCAATGAGGCTTATGGTCCTAAGGGTGGCACTGGTTACTCAGCCTACGATGTAATCAAGGCAATCCGTGAGCGTGCCGGTCTGGGTGAGTTTGGTGAAGATCCATACCTGGAAGAGTGTGCACTGAGCAAGGAAAAGATGCGTGAGCTGATTAGAAACGAGCGCCGCATCGAGCTTTGCTTCGAGGGCTTCCGCTTCTGGGATCTCCGTCGCTGGAAGGCAAACCTTACAGAGGAGGCAAAGGGTATGAGCATCACCAACGAAGAGGCTGGCAAGAAATATACTCCAATCTCAGTGGAAACACGTAACTTCAAGGAGAATGCCTTCTATGGTCCAGTGCCATACGACCAGATTCTTAATTTCCCATCACTCGTTCAGAACGCTGGATGGTAAAAAGAACAACATTTGGTAATAAAAAGAAAAAAAGAAGATTATGAATAAAACATTCAGAAAAATAGGAACTGCAATCATGGGACTTGCCTTGGTAGCTGGTCTTTCTACCTCTTGTTCAAACGGAGACTGGGAAGATAGTCTTCAGGGAGGAACAGGCAATGGTGGCAACAACGGTAAGATAACTGTATCTTTCGCTAAGCAGACACCTATCCGCGTTATCACCCTCGGTAATGACGATGATGCGGTAAATACCAACGACAATGCTCATCAGTTCTTGCTGCAGGCAACTTGGGGTGGTGGTTACAAGAATACCAAGGATTGCAAGATCAGCTATAAGATAGATCCATCTCTTCTGCCAGAAGGCAGTGGTATGGAGGTGCTCCCTGAATCCTACTATACCCTGGAGGATCCTACCACCCTGACTATCCCTAAGGGAAGGATTATTGGTGGTACAACAGTGCATCTTACTGATGCCTTCTTCAACGATCCGAAGGCTGCTACTACTCACTATGTGCTGCCTGTAAGACTCGTTTCTTCCCTCACTGGTGATTCTATCCTTGAAAAGAAGAACTACCAGATGATCTGTGTGAAGTACAAGAATCAGTACTCAGGTATGTATTGCATGACAGGAACTACCAATATCCAGGATTTGAAGACCATTACTCACAAGAACGAGGATGCGCTGGATGTGGTTTCAACAGTAGATTTCAACACATCTTCCATCACTTTCTCTTATCCTGTAAAGGAGTGGAAGTATGATGACAAAGAGCATATCTGGAGTCAGATTGATGCATCGAAGGAGTTGACCATTACTCTGGCATTCAATGGTGAAAACTGTAAGGTTTATCAGGATGGCAAGGAGATCGGTACTGGTACTTTTGCTCCTCGTGGCATTCAGGATTTCAGCGACAAGAACCGTATGGCTGATTGTCTGAAGATCAAGTTTAATGCTACTCTAGTGACCAATGCTGGTGATGTAGAGCACGAGAAAACATGGAACATCTCTGCCGACTATGTGATGTCTATGATGAGTCGTGGCAACAAGCTTGAGTCATGGAAGTAATTTCGTAACAAACTAATGAAAATGAATTTAGTAGTATGAAAGTAAATAAATATATTATATCTGCACTGGTCTGCCCATTTGTTTTGGGCAGCTGTGCAGACTGGGATGACTGGAACTATGATGTAGAGAAGCCTCAGACCATCGCTCAGTATGAGTATCTCAATGACTATGCACCATTGAAGGAGAATTTGGATCGTGGTGCTCATCCTGGCTTCAAGGTAAGTGCTGCACTTGGCGTGGATGAGTTCAACCAGCAAGGTCCTCTCTTCCGTCTTGCTGCCCACAACTTCGATGAGGTGGTAGCCGGCAATGCCATGAAGATGGCTTCTTGCGTCAACGATCAGGGTGCGATGGACTTTAGTAAGGTATCTTCTTTTGTTACCGCAGCAGAGGATGCAGGATTATCAGTTTATGGTCATACCCTTGCCTGGCATTCTCAGCAGCCAAAGAAATGGCTTGAGAAACTTCTTGCTGATAAGGAACTGGATATTGATCCGAATGAGAAAGTTGAGCAGGAAGTAAAGACGCAGAGTTTTGAAGGACTCAGCAAGTTCCCGTTCTTTGTAATGGGATACGAACCAGAAATCATCAATGGCGTGCTGACCAGTAAGTGTGATGAATGGCATCAGTATTTTGTAGTAGATGGTCTTAGTGGTCTGGAGGAAGGTAAAACATATAAAGTTACAGCCATGATCCGTGCCACTAAGGAGCATACCATCAATGTGCAGTTTGGTAATTGGGGTAATCTTGCTGAGGCTAAGATGAAGATCGGTACAGAGTGGAAAGAGTGCTCTGTAGAGATGCAGTGCCCTCCTGTGACTTCAGGCTTCTCTGTTTTCCAGCCTGGCTCATTTGATGGTACTATTGAAATAAAGTGGGTAAGAGTGTCTAAGCTTGAAACTCCTGCCATGGAGGTGGAGCAAGAGGTAAAATATCAGACTTATCAGGATGGTCCGTTCCCTTATTTCCAGATGGGCTGTGCTCCTGAAGTCATTAATGGTTCCATGCATTTCGTACCAACAGGTGACTGGTCTCAGTTCTTCTGTCTTACAGGTTTGGCTCTCAAGTCAGGCGATTATGCTGTAGATGTAGAGATTAAGTCAACCAAGGCAGGAAACATCAAGATGACTGTTCAGAACGGTTGGGGCGGTGATGCCGAGAGTTTTACCGGTAATGTAGCTCTGAAGGAAGGCTGGACAACAGCCCGATTCAAGATGACACTTGAGCAGGGTGGTAACTACGACTTCATCCTGAAGCCAGAGACATTCAATGCAACACTCGACTTGAAGTCTGTCTCTGTCAAGAAGATCGTCAAGATGAACTCTATCCCTCTCACTCCTAAGGAGAAATCAGATACTCTTACTTGGGCGATGAACAAATGGATTAGCGGCATGATGCAGGCTACAGAAGGCAAGGTGAAGGCTTGGGATCTTATCAACGAGGCTGTTGCTGGTGAAGGCAACGTAAACGGATTCTATCCTCTTCAGACTGCCAATGAGAATAATCCGGATGATTTCTTCTGGCAGGATTACTTCACACCAGAGATGTATGGTCCTATCGTAGAGAAGGCGGCACGTGATGCTTATGCTGCGGTAGAGGGTACAAACCCTGCCGACCTCAAACTCTTCATCAACGATTACAACCTGGAGTCTGACTGGGATAACAACCAGAAGGTGAAGTCGCTTGTCTATTGGATTGGTGTTTGGGAAAAGAAGGGTAAGGAACTCGGCTACAACACCAAGATTGATGGTATCGGATCGCAGATGCACATCAGTTACTACGAGAATCCAAAGACTCTGGAAAGCAAGAAGAAGGGCATCCAGAACATGCTCACGATCATGGCAAAGACCGGCAAGCTCGTTCGTATCTCAGAGCTTGATATGGGTTATGTAGATGCTAATGGCAATGATGTTACTACTGCTCAGCTGGAGAAACTCCCTATTGAAGAGCGTGTGGCTAAGGAAAAGGCTATGGCTGAATACTACAAGTGGATTATCGAGCAGTATTTCGCTATTGTTCCAGTTAGCCAGCAGTATGGCATCTGCCAGTGGTGTCTCACCGATGCACCTGCAGACAGCGGTTGGCGTAAGGGCCAGCCTGTTGGTCTTTGGAACTTGAACTATCAGCGCAAGCCTGCTTATGGTGGTTTTGCTGATGGTCTTGCAGGTAAATAAAAGACATTAGTTTAGGTTTTATCATATAAAGGATTAACCGAAATGATGTTAGTCGTGATAGGTCGGTTGTGTCGTGAAGACACGACCGACCTTTTTACTTAAAATGGCACGAAAACGCACTTTTAAAGTATTTCATTTGGTTGCATAATTTGTGGACAGAGGATGTACTT
>ERZ1032926.21-NODE-21-length-10151-cov-4.600733_pt1 | contig 10151 bp, 6 predicted proteins | sample MGYA00516955_ERZ1032926 | MGnify/ENA primary metagenome ERZ1032926 (study PRJEB33719, sample SAMN04262522) | wastewater metagenome | biome: rural village; feature: composting latrine chamber; material: composting feces with ash | place: El Salvador | collected... | reverse complement strand
ACAAAGAAAGCGCGCATACCCTTCAGCTTGTTATTATCACCCTCGGTAGAAGCAGGAACCTTCAATTTACCATCCTTGCCCAGGAAGAGGTTCTTCTCGTCCAGAACCTTCACATTGAAGGTTCCCTTAAAGGTAACACCATCCACTGTTACAGCCTTTGGCTCTTCTACAAGAATATCAACCTTTCCGACATTACCCATTTCGTGAGCCTGAGCCACGGTAAGAAGGTAAGGAACACCCGCCTCAATAGAAGTAGCTTCCTTAAAGCGCAACTTATTACCCTTTACACCTATAAACTGATAAGCCTTAGCATCAGCATCACCGAATACTGAACCGAAATCAGAAGCTTCCACATTGAATGGAAGACAGATTGTGTTCAATCCGGCAACAAGATTACGAGTTACATTTGGCTGACGGGTAGCCTTGCTGATTGGATTCCAATAGCTTGTCTCGCTAAAGGCTGGACTATCACCGTAAACCAAAGCGATGGCCTTTACGGTAACGTTACGACCATTATAAGGTAATTTAATGGCATTTATATGAACATTCTTACAAAGATGATGGTTGGCAACTTCACGGCTCCACTGATCATTGCCTTCAGCGAGAGCATCACACGGGCAATCTCACCACCCGAAGCAACCTGACTGACAGGCTGCAGCTGGGTACTCTTGTTGGCACTGAAGAGGAAGCTGACCTTATCGGCACCATTTCCTGACAGTGGCTTTTCTGCGAAGGCAATCTCGAATCTCACATTCGGAATGCCCAGCGGGATGAGTCTGCCCTTCATCTCTTTTTCGATGGCCTTTGCTGATTTCTGACGGATGGAAGTGAGTAGGGCAGCTTGCTTTTCAGCCTTGACAAGGAGAGCAGCAACTTCTTTTTCCTTCTCTTCGATGTCTTCATCGCCATTATCGATATGCGAAAGCTGTTCTGCGATGCGGTCACGGGTAGCGATAAGTTCTGTCACCGTTTCCACATGGAACTTCTGCTGCAGGGTGTAGATCTAGTACATCCCCGTATAAATAAAAAAAAATCGGTTAGGATCGAATTCCACGTGATCAACACTACTGCTGATTTCCTGCGCGATGTCCTTCAGTTCGATATAGCTGCTCTGCATTCTGCCAGCCACATCAGCCATGCTTGGATAGACATCACAGATGTTTTCCAGGTGATGAGTGGCGTTCTTCAGTTTGTCAAGTATGCTGTCGTCGTCTCCCGAAAGCGCATTGTCTGCTTCGAAGAGAGCGGTCTTGATATCCTCCGAATGGCTCAGGGTCTCTGCTTCCTGCTCCAGCTGTTCCAATTCGCCTTCCTGTAGATTTGCATCATCCAGCTCTTTATGCTGGAAGCGCATAAACTCCTCGTTCTCACGGCTCTTGGCAATCTCAGCTTTCAGCTCTTCCAGAAGTTCCTTGGCTTTGCGATAGGCATAATACTCCTTTTGGTAAACCTTGAGCTGGTCGGCATCCTGAGCGATAATATCCACCACATTCAACTGGAAGTCTTCTTTCTGCAGAAGAAGATTCTGATGCTGCGAATGGATATCCACGAGTTGCTCTCCCAATTCTCTCATACGGGTGAGAGGCACAGGGGTGTCATTGATGAAGGCACGGCTCTTGCCGGCTGCAGTCAACTCTCTTCGGATAATCGTATCATCGGCATCATAGTCGATGTCGTTATCATCGAAGAATTTCTGCATACCATATCTAGAGAGATCGAAGTGAGCCTCTATCACGCATCGGTCTCTTCCAGCCTTGATCGCCTTGCTGTCGGCACGGTTACCCAGAAGCAGTCCGATGGCACCGAGGATGATACTCTTTCCTGCTCCTGTCTCACCCGTGATGACGGAGAAGCCAGGATAGACCAGATTCTGCGCAAGCTCTCCGCCGGCAATTTGGTGCGGGTGAGCCGCGGCGCTCTCGGCGGCTGCGAGCTGTCCTGCGATCTGGACGCGACCTCCCTCTACGATCTCATGGGGGTCGTGGGGGAGCGGGGCATCCTGTGCGCCTGCATGGAGCCGGGATATGAATGCCGCTGGCAGGACAAGCATGGGCGGTGCGCCATCCACTGTCAGCTGGCGGCCTTGCAGCAAAAGCAGGACGAGGCGTTCCGTGCCGTGAGCCTGCGCAGGCTGCTGACCGGCGGGTCCGATCCCCAAGATACAAGCAAGCTGTAAAATTTTAAAAGGAGGTACCCGTATGCTGTTTCAAACCACGTCGGCGCACGAAGAGCTGCGCGCGAAGATCCGGAACTTTGCGGAGGAGGAGATCAAGCCCCTCGCATTTTTAATGGATCAGAACAACGAGTTTCCCGATGAGGCTGTCAAGAAGCTGGGTAAGCTGGGCTGGATGGGCATTCCCTACCCCAAGGAGTACGGCGGTGCCGGTCTTGATGCTCTGAGCTACGCCATCGCGGTGGAGGAGCTGGCCCGTGTGGACGGCGGCACGGGCGTAATCCTCTCCGCCCACGTCTCCCTCGGCTCATGGCCCATTTTCGCCTATGGCACCGAGGAGCAGAAGAAGAAATATCTGGTTCCGCTGGCCAAGGGCGAGAAGATCGGCGCCTTCGGCCTTACGGAGACCAACGCCGGATCCGACGCTGGCGGCACGGAGACCACGGCGCTGGATAAGGGGGACTACTACCTCCTCAACGGCGGCAAGATCTTCATTACCAACGCCCCTAAGGCGGACACCTATGTGGTTTTCGCCGTCACCACGCCGGACATCGGCACCCGGGGCATCTCCGCTTTCATCGTGGAGAAGGGCTGGAAGGGCTTTGAGTTCGGCGACCACTATGACAAGATGGGTATTCGCTCCTCCTCCACGGCGGAGCTGATCTTCAACAACGTGAAGGTTCCCAAGGAAAACCTATTGGGCAAGGAGGGCGAGGGCTTCAAGATTGCCATGTCCACGCTGGACGGCGGACGCATCGGCATCGCCGCGCAGGCGCTGGGCATCGCCCAGGGCGCGTTTGAGCACGCGTTGAGCTATTCCAAGGAGCGCGTACAGTTCGGCAAGCCCATCGCGGCCCAGCAGAGCATCGCCTTCAAGCTGGCGGATATGGCAACCAAGCTGCGCTGCGCCCGGTTCCTCATCTACTCCGCGGCGGAGCTGAAGGAGCAGCACGCGCCTTACGGCATGGAGTCCGCCATGGCGAAGATGTACGCCTCGGACATCGCGCTGGAGGTCACCAACGATGCCTTGCAGATCCACGGCGGCAGCGGCTACCTCAAGGGCATGGAGGTGGAACGGGCCTACCGCGACGCCAAGATCACCACCCTCTACGAGGGCACTAACGAGATCCAACGGGTGGTCATCGCCTCTCATCTGTTGGGCAGGCTGGGCAAGAGCTCCGGCGGCGAGAGCCGTTCGGCGGCCAAGAAACCCGCGCCCATCACCGGCATTCGCAAAAAGACCATCTTCCGGGAGGGGGATGCTGCCCAGCAGGTGGCCGACCTTGTGGCGGCGCTGAAGAAGGATGGTCACGACTTCTCCGTGGGCATCCCTATGGATACGCCCATCCCGCAGGCGGAGCGGGTGGTCTCCGCGGGCAAGGGCATCGGGGAGAAAAAGAACATGAAACTGGTAGAGTCGCTGGCCAAGGCCGCCGGCGCGGCCATCGGTTCTTCCCGCCCTGTGGCGGAGACTCTCAAATATCTGCCGCTGAACCGCTATGTGGGTATGTCCGGTCAGAAGTTCACCGGCAATCTGTACATCGCCTGCGGCATCTCCGGCGCATCCCAGCACCTTAAGGGCATCAAGGACGCCTCCACCATCGTGGCCATCAATAAGAACGGTAACGCGCCTATCTTCAAGAACTGCGACTACGGCATCGTGGGCGATGTGGAGGAGATCCTGCCCCTGCTCACTGCCGCGCTGGATAGCGGCGAAAAGCTGCCCGCGCCGCCCATGGTAAAGATGAAGCGGCCCACGCCGCCGAAGCCCGCCCCCATCGGCGACCGCTACGTCTGCAGCGGCTGCGGCTACGAGTATGTGCCGGAGTTGGGCGACGAGGACGGCGAGATCGCGCCCGGTACGCTCTTTGAGCAGCTTCCCGCCGAGTGGGTGTGTCCCGAGTGCGCGGAGACGAAGGATCAATTTGTAAAGGCTTGAGGCCGTGAAGGAGGCAAGATAAGATGTATTGCGTGCGTAAAGTAACGAACGACCTCTACTGGGTGGGCGCCAACGACCATCGCCTGGCCCTGTTTGAAAACTGCTTTCCCATTCCCCGGGGCGTAAGCTACAACGCCTACTGCCTGCTGGATGAAAAGACGGTGCTCTTTGACACGGTGGACTGGTCTGCCTGCCGCCAGCTTTTGGAAAATCTGGCGTATGTGCTGGATGGCCGCGAGCTGGACTACCTGCTGGTCAACCATCTGGAGCCGGATCACGCCGCCTGCATCGAGGAGATCCTGCTGCGCCATCCCAAGGTGAAACTGATCTCCAACGAGAAGGCATTCATGCTCATGCGGCAGTTCGGCTTCCATGTGGACGGACATGAGTGCATCGAGGTGAAGGAGGGCGACACCTTCTCCTTCGGCAAGCACACCGTCACCTTTGTGGGCGCGCCTATGGTTCACTGGCCGGAGGCCATGGTGACCCTCGACGTCACCGACGGCGTCCTCTTTTCCGCCGACGCCTTCGGCACCTTCGGCGCGCTGGACGGCAAGCTGTTCGCCGACGAGGTGGACTTCGAGCGGGACTGGCTGGACGACGCCCGCCGCTACCTCACCAACATCGTGGGCAAGTACGGCCCCCACATCCAGCTCCTGCTGAAAAAGGCCGGCGGCGTTTTGGATCAGATCAAGTACATCTGCCCGCTCCACGGCCCCGTGTGGCGCAAGGATCTGGGCTGGTTCATCGAAAAGTACGACACATGGAGCCGCTATGCCCCTGAGACCCAGGGCGTGCTCATCGTCTACGCCTCTATGTACGGCAACACGGAGAACGCGGCGCAGGCGCTGGCGACGTCGCTCTGCGATAAGGGCATGAGCAAGGTGGCGATGTACGATGTGTCCTCCACTCATGTCTCCCAGCTGATCTCCGAGGCGTTTAAGTACAGTCACATTGTCCTGGCCTCTGTGACCTACAACCTCGGCATCTACCCCGCCATGCATGACTTCCTCATGGATATGAAGGCACTGAATCTGCAAAACCGCACCTTTGCCATCATTGAAAACGGCTCATGGGCGGTGAAGTCCGGTGACCTCATGCAGAAATTCGTCAACGATGAGCTTAAGAACATGACGGTGCTCAACGAGCGGCTCAGCCTCGCCTCGTCCATGGGCACGGACAAGCGCACTGAGCTGGAAGCACTGGCGGACGCCATTCTGGAATCTATGAAGTAACTGGCAGGGAAGCCAAAACCAAGACAACAGACAACAAACAGCCCCGCCGCGTCGGCAGCAGAAAAACCGGCTTTCAAAAACAGAGCGGGCAAGCGTGATACTGCGCTTGCCCGCTCTTTGCCCAAAAGGACATGAGAAGTGACCGGAGAAGATGAGAGGATCGAAATGGAGATCAGAAAACGAAACGGGGAGTCTGTTCCCTTTCAACAGGAGAAAATCTTCAACGCCATGAAAAAGGCGTTTGACGGACAGGGCAGGGAGATCGGGAGCAGCGAGCTGGATGAGATCCTCGCCGCCGTTCTCGACAATCTCTCCGTCACAGTGCCGCTCACCGTGGAACGTGTGCAGGACGAGGTGGAGCGAACGCTCATGGAGCGCGGACACTATGAGGTGGCCAAGGCGTACATCCTCTACCGCGAAAAGCGGTCTGCGCTGCGCCGTGTCCGGCATACCATCGCGCGGACGGTGGGGGATGACTCGCTTGACGAGGTGCTGCGCCGCATCCAGATGGATTTTACCGAGGAAGTCTACTCCCTCGCGGCGCTTCAAATGAAGTTTGAGAGTTTCTGTCGCCTGGGCATGACGGAGGATGAGCGGGCTGAGGCACTGACCAAGGCGGCGGTAGAGCTGACTACGGCAGAGGCACCCAAGTGGGAGTTCATCGCGGCGCGGCTTCTGAACCACTCCTTTCGCTGTCGCAACGCACAGGAATGGGAGGGGCGCGGCGTCGGCGACCTCTATGGCAGGCTTCGCTATCTGACGGATAAGGGACTCTACGGTGACTATATCCTTGCCCACTATACCCACGAGGAGATTGCCATGGCGGAGGACTTTCTCTGCCCGGAACGGGACGAGCTGTTCACCTACTCCGGCCTTGACCTGCTGCTCAAACGCTATGTGATCCAGTCACGCAGCCGCGTGCCGCTGGAAACACCGCAGGAGATGTTTTTGGGTATCGCGCTGCATCTTGCTATGAACGAAGGCTCTGACCGCATGGGGTGGGTAAAGCGCTTTTACGATATGCTCAGCCGTATGGAGGTCACGATGGCGACACCTACCATGTCTAACGCGCGAAAGCCCTACCATCAGCTTTCAAGCTGCTTTGTGGACACTGTGCCGGACAGTCTGGACGGCATCTACCGCTCGCTGGACAACTTCGCAAAGGTCTCTAAATTCGGCGGTGGAATGGGGATGTACTTCGGTAAGGTGCGCGCTGCAGGCAGCACCATCCGCGGCTTTCAAGGGGCGGCGGGTGGTGTTATCCGCTGGATTCGGCTGGTCAACGACACCGCCGTGGCGGTGGATCAGTTGGGGATGCGGCAGGGCGCTGTGGCGGTTTACTTAGACGCATGGCACCGGGATCTGCCGGAATTCCTTCAACTGCGCACCAACAACGGCGACGACCGCATGAAGGCACATGATGTGTTTCCCGCCGTGTGCTATCCGGATCTCTTCTGGCGACTGGCGGAGGAGAACATAGACGCGCCGTGGCATCTCATGTGTCCGCATGAGATCCTCACGGTCAAGGGCTACGCACTGGAGGATTACTGGGGTACGGAATGGGAGAAGCGGTATCTGGACTGCGTCAATGACCCGCGCATCGAAAAGCGCAGCGTCACCGTCAAGGACATCGTGCGGCTGGTGCTTCGCTCGGCAGTGGAGACCGGCACGCCCTTCGCTTTCAATCGCGACAGTGTAAATCATATGAACCCAAACGGCCACACGGGAATGATCTATTGCTCCAATCTCTGTACGGAGATCGCGCAGAACATGGCACCCATCGAGCACATCAGCACTGAGGTGCACACGGAGAACGGCGACACAATTGTGGTGACGGCCACACGCCCAGGCGAGTTTGTGGTCTGCAACCTGGCGAGTCTGTCTCTCGGTAATCTGCCGGTGGAGGACGAGGCCTATATGGAACGCACGGTGGAAACGGCCATCCGCGCACTGGATAATGTGATCGACCTCAACTTCTACCCGTTGGAATACGCGCGGCTTACCAATCAGAAGTACCGCAGCATCGGCCTGGGCGTCAGCGGCTACCACCACATGCTGGCAAAGCGCGGCATCCACTGGGAGAGCGATGAGCACCTTGCCTTCACCGACGCAGTGTTCGAGCTCATCAACTACGCCGCTGTCAAGGCGGACACAGCTCTGGCACGGGAAAAGGGTCGTTACGCGCTCTTTGAGGGCAGCGACTGGCAGACGGGCGCGTATTTTGAAAAGCGGGGTTATACCTCCGAAAAGTGGCGGGCGCTTGCGAAAACGGTGGCGGTGCAGGGAATGCGCAACGCCTATCTGCTGGCGGTCGCACCGACCTCCAGCACATCTATCCTCTCCGGCACGTCGGCGGGCATAGATCCAATTATGAAGAAATTCTTTTTAGAGGAAAAAAAGGGCAGCATGCTGCCCCGCGTTGCTCCGGAGCTTTCTATGGACACATGGTGGTACTATAAGGCAGCGCATCTGATCGACCAAAGCTGGTCGGTACGCGCCGCGGGCCTTCGCCAGAGACATATTGACCAGGCGCAGAGCATGAATCTCTATATCACCAACGACTATTCCATGCGTCAGGTGCTCAGACTGTATTTGGAGGCGTGGAGGGCCGGCGTCAAGACCATTTACTATGTCCGCAGCAAGGCCCTTGAGGTCGAGGCCTGCGAAAGCTGCTCGTCATAAGGAGGATAGCATGACGGAACTGAAGAAAAAGCCCCTCTTTAACCCGGAGGGCGACCCTGATGTGCGCCTGCGGCGCATGATCGGCGGCAATACCACCAACCTCAACGACTTCAACAATATGAAGTACGCTTGGGTCAGCGACTGGTACCGGCAGGCCATGAACAACTTTTGGATCCCTGAGGAGATCAATCTCTCGCAGGATGTGAAGGACTATCCCCGCCTGCTGTCAGCCGAGCGCAGCGCCTACGATAAAATTCTGAGTTTTCTTGTCTTTTTGGATTCCATTCAGACAGCGAACCTGCCTAATATCGGCGCCTACATTACCGCCAACGAGGTCAATCTCTGCCTGTCCATTCAGGCGTTTCAGGAGTGTGTCCACTCACAGAGCTACAGCTATATGCTCGACACCATCTGCTCTCCTGTGGAGCGCAATGACATCCTCTACCAATGGAAAACGGACGAGCATCTGCTGCGCCGCAACACCTTCATTGGGGACTGCTACAACGAGTTTCAGGAGCGGAAGGACGCTCCCACGCTGCTGCGCGTGATGATGGCAAACTATATTTTGGAGGGCATCTATTTTTACAGCGGCTTTATGTTCTTCTACAATCTCTCCCGAAACGGGAAGATGTCCGGCTCGGCGCAGGAGATCCGCTATATCAACCGCGACGAGAACACGCACTTGTGGCTGTTCCGCAATATCATCACGGAGCTGCAAAAGGAGCAGCCGGAGTTGTTCACCGCCGAGAGCGTACAAGCGCTGCGCGAGATGATGCGTGAGGGCGTGGAGCAGGAGATCGCATGGGGGCATTATGTAATCGGCGACGACATCCCGGGGCTGAACCGGCAGATGATCAGCGATTACATCCGCTATCTCGGCAACCTCCGCTGGACGAGCCTTGGCTATCCCGCATTGTATCCAGGCTTTGAGAGCGAACCGGAGAGCATGGAATGGGTCAGCCAGTACGCCGACGCCAACATGGTCAAGACCGATTTCTTTGAGGCACGCAGTACCGCCTACGCCAAGAGCACCGCACTGATAGACGATTTATAAGAAAACCAAAGACATCAGAATAGGAGATACTACTATGAATTACAGCGCTATGATTCAAAATCGCAGATCCGTTCACGCATTCCGCGAAAAGGAAGTTCCGAGCGAGGCTATCGGCCAGCTCCGATCCTACTATGAAAAGACCTGCCCCCGTCTTGTCCCGGAGATTGCAACGGAGTTGATCGTCTTGGACAAGGATGCACAGCCGGCGCTGGAGAGCTCAGCGGGCTATAAGCAATTTCTCATCGGAGCACCGCACTACCTGCTCCTTATGTCTGCCCCGCATTCCTATGCGGCCATCAACGCCGGCTACATGATGGAAGATCTCGTCCTCAAGCTGACTGAGTTGGACATTGACACCTGCTGGATGACCTTCACCGACAGCGACAAAATCAAAAAGGCACTGTCTCTCGCCACCCCGTTAGAGGTGGCGGCAATCGTTGCCTTTGGCTACGGGGAAAAGACCGCAAAAAAGCTGCGGCTGAATATCCTAAGTATGTCTCAGATCGATGTGCGGGCCGAGCAGCAGTACTACGCGCCCAAAAAGGGCGTGAACGATTTGGTTCACATGGGGAGCTGGAGCAACAAGTCTGGGCTTGACGAGATGATGGACTTCTACGACGATATGCTCTGGCAGTCCTTCTACGCCGCTTCGCTCTCCCCCAGCTATCTCAACCGTCAGCCCTATGGCTTCCTTGTGCAGGATCACAGCATCTATTTGGTGCAGCAGGAGGATGCCTACACCGATAATTTGGATGCCGCATTGGATCTCGGTATTGTCATGCTCCACTTCTCCGCCGTCGCCTCCCAGTGGGCGGGGCAGGTACGCTGGGAACTTTCACCTGTTGCGCCCGACGGCCTGCCGGAAGGACTTCGCTCCGCTGCGGTGTACCACATGTAACGACTCTGGGGGAAGCAAGGCAACGGTAAAATGCGCGACCGTCGATCCGCGGTTGAGCGTATGTTTCATTAGAAAAGAAGAACCTATCAGTCAGAGTCTGAGTAAGGAAAATAGGAGGTATTTTTTATATGGCTATCCAAACGGTAACAGATGCCATCCGCTATGTAGGG
>ERZ1032926.17-NODE-17-length-11199-cov-6.315865_pt1 | contig 11199 bp, 22 predicted proteins | sample MGYA00516955_ERZ1032926 | MGnify/ENA primary metagenome ERZ1032926 (study PRJEB33719, sample SAMN04262522) | wastewater metagenome | biome: rural village; feature: composting latrine chamber; material: composting feces with ash | place: El Salvador | collected... | reverse complement strand
TTTTTTCGTAACATACACTGAATTTTATATGAAGATGATTATTATTTCATTTCTGCTTACAGTGATCGTGTTTCTGTTCGCAGCTTTTGTGGCAGTTCTTTTTAGAGCCAGCTCTTTTAAAAACGAAGATGAGAATTTTAAACATTAAAGATATATTTTATGGAGAAGTTAAAATGTAATTCAGGCAATTTCTATGTTGTCGCTGTAGCTGTCGTTGAAGACAAGGATGGCGAAGTGAAAAAGGTGCGTAAGACTATTGTTGTCGAAGCGGTCTCTTTTGGTGACGCAGAGCTCAAGGCGTCCGATTCTATGTGCGATTACAGTGTTGGCGATGTTGAGGTACTCAATATCACTCCTGCCGCATTCAGTGAAGTCTACTCTTCCTGTGATAGCGATGACGACAAGTTCTATAAGGGAACCGTCGACTACATCACTTTGAACGAGAATACGGGCAAACCAAAGAAAACAAAGCTGTCGATGCTCATCCAGGCGAACTGCCTCAACAGGGCCACCCGTTATCTTGACGAGATTATGCGTGGGTCGATGGTAGACTACTCTTCTGTTTCTGTTTCCGAAACTCAGATTTTTGACAGTTTCTTTATTCATAAAGTGAAAGCCAATGATCAACAGGGATAGTTTGCAGTCAGTATTCGCTCGCCTCACACCACAGGTAGCAGAGGCCGTAATGCGAAAGAGGAAAGAACATAAGTGTCTTATGAATCTTACGAGAAACAACTCTCTTATGGTTCAACAACAAGCCATCTTTCTTAACTACATAGCCGGAGAGGGCAGACGAAAGTTTGTCATCCCCACTGTTGAGACCGATGCAGACGGAAGACAGAAAGTTGTCGATAAGATTTCGTTCAAATACATTGACCAGAAATGAAACACGCCTGTATGAGCTGCTTCTGGCGAGGTCAGTGCGACGACAAGAAGTCTGGACGCACATGGGAACACACGTGCGAAAGATGGGAGTTTAGATATGAAAGTGATTAATTTTTAAATTTTAGATAAAATGGAAAACGAAAACAACGGATATGAGGTCATGCAGGTTAGCCATGACCAGGGTGTCATTCAGGTTGATGCTGTAGAGCGTGCAAATGTTGACTCTCAGGTTGCAACAGCAAAGCAATATCCGAGAGATCTTACAAGAAGTGTAAACAACTCAATCGTTATGGCAACGATGGACTATGCTACCGCACAGAGCTGTGGTTATGCTCTTCCACGTGGTGGCAAGCCTATTACTGGTCCGAGCGTCCATCTTGCCAAGCTTCTTGTTTCAAATTGGGGAAATATGAGAGCAGAAGCAAAGGTTGTCCAGATCACGGACAAGCAAGTTATCAGTCGTGGTACCTGTTGGGATTTGGAGAACAATGTAGCTACAGCATTTGAGGTGCGTCGCTCTATTGTCGGTAAGGGTGGAAAGCGCTTCACTGATGATATGATTACAGTTACCGGTAATGCTGCAAATGCTATCGCTTATCGTAATGCGGTGTTCTCTGTCATCCCAAAGGCAATTACCGATAAGGTATATCAAGCTGCTCAACACTTCATTACGGGTGATTTGTCTGATGAAGAGAAGCTTGTTGCAAGACGCAAGAAGTGTATCGACTTCTTTAAGGATGAGTATGGTATCACCGAACAGGAGGTTGTTATGCTATGTGGCAAGCAGACGGTCAATCAGATTAAAGCTGATCAAATTGCCCTTTTGCTTGGTATTACCCAGTCACTCAAGGATGGTGACACAACGGTCGACGAACTGATGAAGCCGTACCGTAAGGAAGAAAACAAGAAGACTGTTGCTGCTATGGCCGCTGACGCTGCGAAGGCTGATGCCGCAAAGAAGGAGGATAAGAAATGATTACCGACAATGTAGAACAGCGCAGCTTAGAATGGCATAGAATGCGATGTGGATGCATAACTGGTTCTAAGGTTGCCGATATCATGAAGTCTGGTCGTAAGAAAGATGAGGTTTTTTCCGACACGGCAAAATCGTATCTCTTCCAGGTTGCAGGCGAACGTATGTTTAACCCGACGTTTCTGAACGACGATGGAATCTTTCAAGACTACATCGACCAAGTTTCTGTCAACACTAAGGCTATGCAGTGGGGAGCCGACCAGGAGGATGCTGCGAAATCTTTATTCATGCAGATGAACTTTCCAAAAGGAGAGATGGCGGAGCTGTCGTCTTGCAAGCACGACACAATACCTTACTTCGCAGCTTCTCCCGATGGCGCAATATATGGCCGTGATGGCGGAGATATAAAGATTATCGAGGTCAAGTGCCCAAACATCAACACATATATGAAGTACCGAACTCTCATTCATGATGCTGCCTCGCTCAAAGAAACCGAGCCGAAGTACTACTGGCAGATGATGGCTGAGATGAGTTGTACTGGCGCTAAAGGCGGAATCTTCATCGTATATTGTCCCTGGCTGTCAAAGCCCATTCACTGGGCTGAGATTGAAAGAGTTGAGTCTGATATCGAACTCATGGAACAGAGGGTAATCCTCGCAAACGATTTTATTAACGAAATTATCAATAATTAAATGGCAGAAATTACAGGAAAAATCATTGCAGTGTTGCCGACAAGAAGCGGCACATCTGCCAAATGAACACAATGGAGTTACCAGACTGCGGTCATCGAAACACACGAGCAGTACCCTAAGAGGGTTGCTTTCGATGTTCTTGGTGACAAAATCACAGAATTTAACTTACAGGTTGGTGAGGAAGTGACAGTATCATTTGACATCAATGCCAGTGAGTTCAATGGAAAATGGTGGAACTCAGTGAATGCTTGGAAGGTTGTTCGCGAGCAGGTTCCTGCGCAGGGTGGCTACAATGCGAATCCTCAGGCAGGCGCCCAGGCAGCACAGGCGGCTCAACCGTCAGCTGTGGTTGGTGCAGCTAACCCGATGAATCCTCGAAATCCGTTTCCGCCAGCACAGCAACCAGGAGCGCCAGCAGGGAAAGCAGACTCCAGCGACCTCCCATTCTGAGTAAGCCTATGGAATATAAAGTTTGTTTTAAATGCGGAAGACTTTTACCGCTTGATTCGTTTTATAAACACCCACGAATGGGAGACGGACACCTCAATAAGTGTAAGGATTGCACAAAGGCGGGTGCTCATAATAGATGGGTAGAAAAGTCCAAAGACCCAGAATGGATGGAAAAAGAGCGAGCGAGAGGAAGAGAAAAGTTTCAGAGACTTGGATACAGAGAAAAATATAAAGCCACATCGCTTCGCAGCTTCTTACCAAATACTTATGTTAATATCGAAAGAAAACTTCGACAACATGGCTTAGTTAAGGAAGGATTTGAGTTTCATCATTGGAATTATCATATTCTCAACTCTGTATTTCGTGTTTCGAGAAAAGCTCATAAGTGTATTCACCGCCACATGACGTTCAATCGGGATGATTTATATTGTTACGAGGAGGATGGAGTAAGACTTACGAGTGAGAAACAAGCTGAGGATTACTTTAATTCAGTTCTTCAAAAAGAAGGATTCGATGAAACAGTAGTCTTAATACATATTCCTTATAACGGCTATAATTAATTAAGCATTCAATGCTGTAATAGTATGATGTACAACACAAGCAACCCTCTTGAGGCGCAGAACTTGAGGCTTCGTGTCGACAAGCTGATAGAACACGGAGAGATGGTAGAACTGATAAGCAAGAAGCCACGGTCACTCAAGGCCAATGCTTATCTTCATACCATCCTCTCCTACTTCGGCTTGCAGACAGGCAACACGCTCGACGAAGTTAAAAGTTACTACTTCAAGAGGGTTGTCAATAGCGATCTGTTTGTGAGGCACAAACACGATGATATTCTTGGTGATGACAGAATATATCTTCTGTCTACCACAAAGCTGACACAGGAAGAACTTTCGCTTGCCATAGACCGTTTCCGAAACTGGTCTGCCGACAAGGCTGGTATCTACATTCCGTCATCAGAAGAATATATCGCACTTCTTCACATACAGCACGACATTGACAATGCTAAAAATTATCTCTAAGCAAATGATATTACCCAAAAAGATAAGAAATAAGTCTGACGAGTTGTTCCCCGACAACCATGAGGCTCACAAGGCATTTCTGATGGGAGCCGCAATGGCACTTGGATACGACCTGTCCGACTTTCAGAGCGAAGAACAGCCCTGCTGTGATGATTATCCCTGCAAGGAAGCTCTCGAAGCATGGCTTGCATACAAGAAAGAAAAACATCAGACTTACAAGCCACGTGGGTTAGAAGCTCTTAAAAAGAAACTTCTACAGTTGTCAAACGGAAATCCTGAATACGCAAAGGTTATCGTTGAGTATTCTATGGGAAACAACTACACTGGGTTGTTCGCTCCTAAAAACAATGGTGTAAACAGTTATGAACAACAGCAACGAACTTTCAACAAGATTAATTCAATCCTTGCCGACTGAATATAGTCAAGCGGTATCAAAGTATGGTGAACAATACGCGCTATTTCTTGAGAAATATCCTACTCTGCAAAATCGCACGGACACTATAACTTCGATATATGATTCTGTCGATAGAGGCGGTATGTCCTTTGTTGAAGTTGATAAGTACTTCAAAGATGGTGCAAGCGAGTTCTGGATTAAGGTAATGCTCATCGACTTGTTTATGGTTGTTGGAGCTATCGACTCAACTACTTCTTACCAGTTCAAGGCTATGGCGCAGCGCATCAGACAAGAATACTATCACCTTACACCAAGCGAGCTTACCAGATTCTTCTACGAATTTTCTATGGGCGAGTACGGCGAAATCTATGTCGGCAAGACCGTGAATCCTCAGATACTGTTTATAGCTCTCGAAAAGTATATATGCAAGGTATACAAAAATAGAGCCGAAATTGACGGACAGAGAAACCGCGACAAGCAGAAGATAGAGGATGAGAAGGCTAAGATGAACGCTATATCCTACGAAGAGTATTGTTTGAGGAAAGGTATTGATCCGAAAGAATCACCTCTTGAAGAACTGAAACAAAAACTTGAAAAAGAAACAAAACGTAATAAAGATGGAAACTCCAGGAAAATGCAGTGAATGGACGAGGAGAAGATGTAAGCATTGCCCTCCTCTTTACGGCGCAGCAAATGTGTGCGCAGAATGTGTTGAAGAACAGTGTTTTGAACCGAACGCTTTTTATTACACGAGTAAATTGCGTGACAATTATGAATGTGATGACGAAGAAGACACTTAGCCAGCTTAAGAAAGAGTGGCTGTCCGCGCACCCGGATGCCACCTTAGAGCAGGCTTTCGACGCAGGAGCCTTCACAGAGACATGGCTGTGGTGCAACCAAACCAAGTAAATTTTAGAATTATGACACAGAAAGAACGTATTGAGAACGCAACTACAAAGCAGGCGGTAGTGTTCATCGGAGTTTATTCTTGGGTTATCGTCAGAAACCTGGGAAGAGCAATCAATAAGGCAGTATACCGACTTCCCTGGCTCTTCATAACACTAACGGTTATCATTTCCTTTATCGTTAGCTTCATCCTTATCTACAAGGCACGTGCCGAGCGTGACAGATACGATAAGGATATGGAGCATATATCTCAACAACTCGACAGCTACAAGGCTGTTTACGATAAGTAATTTAATCACGCAGAAATGAGAAAATACAAACATACAATTTTTGGGGTGTTCTTTGTCGAAAGGGAGGTCTGATATGCAGTGGAAACCAAACAGATCAAAACCGTTAATAGCAGGTATCCCTCTGAAAAGACCATCACAGGAACAGGTCAACAAGGCTTATATGCTTTTCTACTCCATGATTAGGAGGTTTCGCCTCTGTGGTCCAGACTCAGATTACTGATGTATACAACTATGCGCGACAGGACAAAAAACTGTTCCGCATGGAGGCAAAAAAGCGGCTTACTGAGGCGAAACGATGTTCTGACGAACTTGTTGAATCTTTCATGTTCTACATGGGCAAGATTGGTATGCAGCAGATATGGCTCGACCTCACAGATGCTATCGAGGAGGATATTAGGCCCGATATACAGAAATGCTTTTATGCTCTCGATAACCAGTTCTTGAAGTTCGGTATTAAGCAGCATAAACTCTACACCCTCATTCTCATGGCCGAGATTTTATCAAGAATGCTTTGCAAGTCTGTGGATGAGTTCTCGTCTGTTATGCAGAAGAACTACGGCATGACAGCATTTACCGTTGGCAGCCGGTTCACTGTGCCGGTCAAGGGTGTTTATGCCAGGATACGCAACGTGATGGAACTTCTTTATCCTGTTTCTGTAGACAACAATGTGTTTTCGGAATGCAAAGACAAGTTTAATCTTGGCTTCGAGATTATAGGTCTTAAAATTCTTGATTGCCATCGTGCTGACGAAGCCTTATCCAAGGCTTGCAAACTTAACGGCGTTAATATAACACCAGACGGGTCTGAAAAGAAAAATCCGATCGTCAACACCGGCACACCTTGGAATGAGGCTCAGATAAGGGCGCTTACTATAGGGTTCCCGGATTCTCCTACAAAAGAAGTCGCACATATTGTAGGCCGCAGCGTTTATGAGGTGAACAAGAAAGCTAAAGAGCTTGGATTGAAAAAATCTCCTAAATACCTCAAAGCAATAAGAACAGCAAACCTTAAAAAGAAAACAAAATGAAAAAGATTCCAAAGTTATACACAAAGAATAATAAAGGTCGTTACGAGGAATATAAGATTCCCGAATGTGACACGTCTGATACATTTTATCAGAAGATAAATGGAAGGTACGAACCCGCATGTATGCTCTTGCATGACTCTCTACCAGAGGGCGTGTGGGTAATCACTCGACATCGTTCTTCTACAGAGTATATCAGCGGTGCATACCTTCGTGAGCGATTCCGTCTTGATAAAGTCTCTGATATTGAGCGTTTTCCTCTGTCAAAGATGGGACATATAAACAAGGTGTCTGATCGCATCATGAGTGAATTAAAACTAAGTAATACAGATTCTAAGCCTATGACCAATCGCGAACTTGTTGATGCAGTTGTTGGGCTTGTATACAAGATTAACGAGGAGGATAGCTTATGATGTCAGAAAAGCAATATCGAGTAGCCAGAAAGGGTATTGTCGAGCAAATTAAGTTAGCTCAGAAGCTACACTGTACCAATTTAGCTAAGAAGCACAAAGCTGCATTGAAGAAGCTTGAATTGCGCTTTTTACAACCCGACGCAACAGGTTGTTTTGATTGGGGGGGCAAGAGTGTCGAGTAGTCGTTATCATCTATAAATTATCGAGCTTATGGAGAGAAAGATTGGAGAAACCTTTGAGTACCAAGGTAAGATTTATAAGGTAGCAGAATTTGACGATTGTAGAAATTGCGCATTTATACATATTAATTGTTCTTCTTTAAGGTCTATTACAGGTAATTGTATGTACTTTTTGAGGAATGATGGCGTTAGTGTTAAATTTGAAGAAGTTAAAGATATGGAAATCAAAGATAATCAACTTACTATCAATATCCCTGATGGGATGGAGATAGATGTAGAGAATTGCGACTTTAATGCCGGCGTTATCAAGTTCAAGAAGAAAGAATTGACCTATGAAGATATAAAGGCTTCTTTAAAACTCAACGAAAACATGACGGGTATAGACGTTGCTGTCGAAAATGTAAATAGACTCTTCTCTATTAATCGACTTATGTGTATAGCTAAGTTCTATAATGGTAACTGGAAACCTAATTGGAATAGTGTAGAATCTAAATATTGTATTCTATATAGGAATCGTGCCCAATGCTATATAACAGATTATCGTACTTGTTTTGCTGCCGATACGGTATATTTCAAACGCAAAAAAGATGCCCAAGCTGTCATCGACAACCCTAACTTCCGAGAAATCTTGGATGCAATTTACAACAACTAAACAATACGATTATGGAAAAAGAAATTAACATAGCGGAAATCCTAAAAGATAAACCGCAAGGAACTAAGTTGCATGACTTATTACGCAATATAGACGTAGAGTTAGATAAAGTCCACACAACAGACGTTGGTACTTATATAGAATGCACATCAACTAATGAAGTAGGCAGTACTCTTATGTTTAATTATTCAGAATTAGGTACAGAAACATGTTGGCTTGAAGGCTTACAGATTCTTCTTCCTTCAAAAGAAATGCGTGACTGGTCTAAGCTCGCCTGGAAGAAAGGTGATTTACTTACCAACGATTGTGGATTTCAGTGCATTTTCAAAGAATGGGCATCTGATGATTACACAAAGTTCAATGGATGTTATTCTAATAGTAGGGATGGTTATGAAGATGTGTTAAATACCGAAACCGCTAAGTTTGAGAAGTTAGATGACAATATTGCTCATGATTATATCAAAGAAATTGAAAGAAAATTGGGTGGTAAGCTTAACCTTGAGACTTTGGAGATTGAAAAGCAGCCTGAGTTCAAGGATGGGGATATACTTAGCATCCAAGAAGATGAAGAATATTATCATACAATTTTAATCTTCAAAGGAGGTGCAGATGTCTATGTGTATTTTGATTGTTTTCATAGGGTTTTAACCTATGGTACAAAAGTAGATGGAAACGAGAAATCTATATATCAACTTGCTACAGAAGAAGAGAAACAACAACTCTTTACCGCTCTTGCAAAGAAAGGCAAGGCTTGGGATGCTGTGAAGAAACAGATTGTTGATTTGAAGACAAAGGTTGAACTCAAGCCATTTGATAAGGTGTTGGTAAGAGATAGAAAAACTTACTATTGGGAAGTTGATTTATTTGGCTTTAAAACTGAGGGTCCTAATATTGTTTATCACTGTGTGGGTGGTTCTTGGAAATTCTGCATTCCTTACATCGGCAACGAATCATTGTTAGGTACAACTAAAGGTGCGGAGAAATAGATATGATAGGCCCAAAGGTTATAGAGAAGTTGTCACATCTTGATGATGCAACAATACTTCGACGGTTGCCAGATAGTGAAAGAACCTTCTTTGAGTATGGTTTTCAGCTCGGGTATAATCGGGCTTTGAAGGACTTGTGGCATCCGGCTAATAAAATGCCAAAGAAATATCATCAATGCCTAATAGAAGTTATATATCATAGACCTTGTGGATTGATAGATGAAGTAGATTATACCACTTCGTATCTTGCTGATTATGGATGGAATGAAGCCAATTTTAAACTCAGTGATTACGAAATCACTCGCTGGCTTTATATTGATGATTTACTACCAAAGAAAGGAGGCAAAGAATAATGACAGTTGGAGAATACGCAAGGCTTAATGCCAAAATAGCTGTTTTGAAAGAGATAGCTATAGACTATAGCGATAAGACGATTGGTAATATTATTCAGCAATTAGAAGCTATCAGAAAGGAGGTAAGCAATGAAAGAGCTTAAAGTTGGAGAAAGAATAACCATTACTCTTGAAGTTGTTGAAGAACCTTCTTGTTATGGTTGCTTCTTTGTGACGGTTTTCGGCAAGTGTAATGGAGATGGAAGGGTAAAATGTTCTATACGAGACCGTTCAGATGGAAAGAGTGTAATCTTTAAAGAAGTAAAGGAGTAAAGCGTATGAGCGAATTAACTAAAGAAATAACGGCTACGCGTGGAAATATCAGTCTTATTGTTGGCTTATCTAATAAAGACGAGGTGATGTACGTAAAGACAACAATCAGAGTGAAGCCGAAGAACAGAAAGCAAAAGAAGGAGTTCAAAAGCCAGTCTTATAGAATGAGAAAGGTTGCTAAATGCGAGTATGAAGTAACAACATACTGCCCATTTAATCTAAAATTGTTCTCAAAGATAATAAGTTTTCTCGAAAAAGATAAAGATGGAAAGTTATGGTTCAATATTAACAATGAGTAAAGCGTATGAATAAGTTAGAGTATATTCCAGGAGATTTGGTAATGACAAACGGAGTACCTTTAGGTACTGCCAAAGATGTCGTTTACAGAGTTGTTTCATCTGACCCGTCAAAGACTTTGAATTTGGATAATGGTACAGTTCTGAAAGGTACTGTCTGCTTAGAGAATATCGAAGGTGCACAATTTGGAGATAAAGGCTTCCTCTTAGGTGATTGTTGTGTTTGGGTTAAGGATATTGTTCCGATACCTCTTGTACCAGCAATTTTAGAGAAAAATGGGTGGGATAAATCTACAAGTTGGTTTTATGTTGGCGAGGAAAAGCGTGGCTATAAGTTTTCCAAGGAATTAGATGACAAATGGGATAAGCTTGATAGAATGACTTATGGCGACTTACAAATCAGTCAATGTGAAAATCTTAAAGATTGGAACTATATAAATGAATGTAATCACAATTTTCGTTTTGAGTTTACCTATGTTCACGAACTCCAACATTTATTATATGCCTTGCATATAGATAGTAACTTAAAAATATAATGATATGACAAAAGAAGAATTAAAAGTAAAGGTTGCCAAGCAACAAAGCATCATCAATGATGCTAACGATGAGATTTGTTCTTACGTAAATGATTATATCGAAAGTCTTCCATACAAGGCTGGAGACAAAGTGAGCTGCCGCAGATGTGATGTATGCTGGATCGCAAGTATTGTTCCTGAGAAATATAGAAACCATTTCACTGGCGATATTGAGGTAAGAATCAATCCTGCAAAGAAAGATGGTACTCGCTCTCACAGAGAGTTCGTACTTTACTATGGAGAAATTGATAGTATCAAGAAAATCAACTAACCATCCTACAAAGGATATAAATAGATAGTAATATATGAGTGAAAAAGTAATCAAATCGTACAAGGCATTCGACAAGAATATGCAATGCCGTGGATTCCAGTATGAAGTTGGAAAAGAGTACGAAATGGACGGAGAAATCAAGTGTTGTGAACGAGGTTTTCATGCTTGCAAGTCTCCGATGGAAGTATGGGACCACTACGATATGCTTAGCTCTCGCTTTGCAGAAGTAGAACAGTCTGGTAAAATTGATGAAGAAGGAAATTCAACAAAGGTTTGCTCTTCGCATATCAAGATTAAGGCCGAGTTGAAGCTGGCAGACATCATTAAGGTCGGTGTCGAGTGGCTGAAAGATATTACCTCACCAACTAAGGTTAAGACAGATATTGCGAAGAATGATAACGGATGTTACTCTGCTCAGATTGGTTCAAGCGGTTACTATGCTCAGATTGGTTCAAGCGGTGACTCTGCTAAGATTGGTTCAAGCGGTTACTATGCTCAGATTGGTTCAAGCGGTGACTCTGCTAA
>ERZ1032926.15-NODE-15-length-11368-cov-4.201184_pt1 | contig 11368 bp, 8 predicted proteins | sample MGYA00516955_ERZ1032926 | MGnify/ENA primary metagenome ERZ1032926 (study PRJEB33719, sample SAMN04262522) | wastewater metagenome | biome: rural village; feature: composting latrine chamber; material: composting feces with ash | place: El Salvador | collected... | reverse complement strand
CACCTATAATTTGCTTATACCCATTCTCCTTAGCCCATTCCACAATGGTATTAAGCGTAAAGTTCTCCATACCTCGCTTCAATACTCGGCAGCTCATGAACCAAGTATCTATAAACAAAGTATCAGCATCCTTTTCCTGAAGTATCACAACAGCAATCAATCCATTATCACCAAACTTATCCTTCAAACTGAAAGCAAAGCCTTTCTGCTTTGGATCATTTTCTATTGCAGTAATCTGATCTTCTGTGTATCTTACTGTACGAAGATTGAACTGATTACTTCTTTGCGAAAGCTGAGCTACACGAGGAGTATTAAACTTAGTAAAACCCTCTACCTCGGAAACCATATCCAATGACTTCAAGAAGTCTGCTTCATTGGTAAACGATTTGCTGAAAGCTGCTCGTTTAGCCTGTACCTGATATTGCTTGGTTCTATCCTTATCGGCTGCACTATAAGAGGCTGTTTCAAAAAGATTGAGAGAATAAAGATATTCCAAATAGCAGGAAGGGTCTTCTGGCATATCCGGTACTGTGATGCCTGCGATATTCTCCTTTACCATGTTTCGCTCAAAAGGATTATCATCAATGAATACCATTGAATCAAAGCCGATATTCAAAATTTGCTGAATCTGTCGGATATTATCAACTTTTCTAAGAATGATGTCATTGCCAAGAAGAGCATCACCATTACCAATAATAAATGGCAGAAGCATACCGCTTCGCTGACTTCTCCTCAGACAGATGCCAAGGGCTTGATGCGTGTTTATCTGGAGAAAGGTTCTGAGAGCGTAGATCTCGACCACATCTCTCTTTTCCCATCAGACAACTGGAATGGTCTCCGTGCCGACCTCGTTCAGGATCTTGCCGACCTGAAGCCAGGTATCTTCCGTTTCCCTGGTGGATGTATCGTAGAGGGTACCGACCTCGACACCCGCTATGAGTGGAAGAACTCTGTGGGTGCTCCAGAGAACCGTCCTCTGAACGAGAACCGCTGGAGAGATACCTTCCCACATCGCCTCTTCCCTAACTACTATCAGTCATTGGGCTTGGGCTTCTATGAGTACTTCCTCCTTTCTGAGAAGATTGGTGCAGAGCCATTGCCAATTCTCTCTGTAGGTCTGGCTTGCCAGTATCAGAATGATGATAAGGATCCTAATGCGCATGTAGCAGTCAAGGATCTCCAGAGCTATATCGACGATGCACTCGATCTCATCGAGTTCGCCAATGGACCTGTCACCTCCAAGTGGGGTAAGCTCCGTGCCGATATGGGTCATCCTGCACCATTCAACCTGAAGCAGATTGGTATCGGTAACGAGCAGTGGGGTCCTATGTATCCAGAGCGTCTGCAGAAGTTCATGGAGCAGATTCATGCCAAGTATCCAAAGATCAAGATCTGCGGTTCATCAGGTCCTTCTGCCGACGGCAAGGATTTCGATTACGGTTGGGAGCAGATGCGCAAGTTGGGCGTAGATATGGTAGATGAGCATTACTACAAGAGCCCTGAGTGGTTCCGCAGCAATGCCAGCCGTTACGACAAGTACGACCGCAAGGGTCCTAAGGTATTTGCCGGCGAGTATGCAGCCCATGCCGAGCACGATCCTAACTCTTGGGAGGCTGCGCTTTCAGAGGCTGCCTTCATGACCGGCTTGGAGCGCAATGCCGATGTGGTTTATCAGGCTACCTATGCTCCTCTCTTCGCTCATGTAGAGGGATGGCAGTGGCGTCCAGACCTCATCTGGTTTGATAATCTCAGCTCTGTGCGTTCTGCCAACTACTATGTTCAGCAGCTCTACGGCGAGAACAAGGGTACCAACGTATTGAAGCTTACCGAGAACGGCAAGGCTGTAGCTGGCGAGAATGGTCTCTATGCCACAGCTTGTTTCGACAAGGCTACCAAGAGCTACATCGTGAAGATTGCCAATACCTCTAACGAGGAGAAGGAAATCAACGTTACCTTCAACGGTATCAAGAAGTTGAATCCTGGCAAGGTAACCGTTCTCCATGCCGACAATATCCAGGCAGAGAACAAGATCGACAACAAGAACGTGGTTGTTCCTGTTGTATCTGATGCTCAGGCTAACGGCAACGTCTTGAATGTGAAGATGAAGGCGAACAGCTTTGTGGTATATAGATTCTAAGTTTAGTTTTAAAGTTTATGTAGTGTATTACCATTAAGGTAGAATGATGGCGAATCCCTTGCAGCAGAAATGTTGCAAGGGATTTTTCTTCACTAAAACGATGACTTGTTTTTATTAACGGCTTCTCAATAGGGATAATGCATAGAGAGGCAGTATGGTGACATGCCTTATGGCATTATCGTCCTGCTTGTCAATGTAATCAAATGATCCGAAATTCTCTAAGGAACAACGGAAGGCTTCGGTGAGCTTTTTCTCTCTCATGAATAGCCAGAGACTCTTCATGCCGCCCTGGGTGCCCGATTTGATTTCGATAGGGGTAATCTTCATGTTGTGGATTTCCAGATAGTCTATCTCGGCAACACTCTTCCCCTTCTGCTCCCAATAAAACATCTTCTGGCGCTGGATGCATGGTTTGTAACGCATCATCTCGAGTCCGGCAACCATTTCTGTTACACCTCCCTTATTGACAAGTTCCTGAGGGGTGCCGGCTAAAATAAGTTCTATGAGCTGCTGAGACAGGTCGCCTTCCAGTTGAAGCACAGCTAACAGTAATCCTGGGTCCAGAAAGAGAACCTTCATGCTTTTCTCGTCAGCTTCCGCATCCAGCGGAATACCATTGCCCGAGGTAGCAACCACAGGAGTAACGATTCCCGCAAGTGTCAACAGGCGGAGGGCTTCTCTGATTTGTGAACTCTGATAATCTGCTGATATTTGCTTGTATGTCAACTTCTCTCCTGCCTGATGGCAGATGCCGCGCATCGTTGTGCGCAGTAAATCTGGCTTGACTCTCTTTTTATACTTGCTGAAATCATCTTCGTATGTCAGTATGATGTCTTCCTGGATGTTTCTGCATCGGTTGAAATCGTGTGTCTTGGTCCATGCCAGAACAGATTCCGGCATGCCTCCAACAAGCAGGTAGGTGCGGAAGTATTCCACGAGTTTATTATGGAAGGCTTGATCTAAAGACTGGTTTCCGTATGCTTCATTCCGGAGAAGGATGAGTCCTTCTTCGTGATTGGCATATAGGAATTCATCGAAAGTCATTGGATACATGAAGAGCGAGTGAATCCTTCCTACTCCAAAAGTAGGGAGCTCCTGAAGCGCAAATTCCAGAAGTGATCCTGCGGCTATGACATGCAGCTCAGGATAATCTTCCTTGAAGAAGCGTAGTGCCATGATGGCTTCTGGGCATTCCTGAATTTCGTCGAGGAAGAGAAGCGTCTTACCTGCTTCTACAGGGACATTGATATAACTGCTGATTTTTTTAGCAATCAATCGTACGTCAATATCCCCCTGGAAGAAGGTTTTGATTGCCTTGTTACGTTCGAAGTTTACCTCGGCGAAATACTCGAATTGCTTTCCAAAGTTTTTGACTGCTGATGACTTTCCAACCTGTCGGGCACCACGAAGCAGCAAGGGCTTTCGCATGGAATCTTCCTTCCAGGCGATGAGTTCTGAGTCTATGTTTCTATGTATATATTCTGTCATAATTGTAACTGTTTGAATAACAGGCGCAAATATAGCGAAAATACTCAAATCCGAGAAATAAATCGCGTTAAAATACTCAAATCCGAGAAATAATAATCCCTAGAATGGTTACGGTGATGATATTCTTTTCAGTGCAAAGATACACATTTCAATTAATTAGAAGATTTTTTGAAGCTTAATCAGTTCTGTTTCTGATTTCTCAAGCCGATTGTTTTTTTTATTGTCGAATAAGCCCGAAAAAACGACGTTTAAACACATTTGATAACAAACAGGCACGATGACCCGAAAAGGGAGGTTGCGAATATGCATTTTTTTATATATCTTTGCAATCAATAAGATTCTATTTGTTCAATCAATAAGATTCTGTTTGTGTAATTAATAAAATTCTATTTTTGTATTAACTGATAAACATGTAAGGCTTATGAAACGGAAAAATCACAGTTTAACTTTTGTGTTCATGGCATTGTTGATGATGTTGATGACGTTCGCTTCATGCAGTAAAATCCAGGATTTGCTGAATGAGGGAGATGATGACGACGACGATGGAGGCATTAATCCACCGGAACTCGTAGAAGGAAGAATGGAAGACATCGCTCTTTCGGGTATCGTGAGAGATGCCAGCGGCACTCCAATCGAGGGCGTGAGCATCGTGAGCGGTTCTTCTGTTGCTACTACCAATACCGACGGATTCTTTGAATTCGACCAGATTCAGGTAGTAAGTGTCCAGAACGACCGCTCGGTAGTGAGATTCAGCAAGGCTGGCTATTTTGATGTGGTGCGTTCTATGGATGCTGACGATGATGCTGCCGATGGCGCAAGCTGGGAGGTGGTGATGTGCAAGAAGGAGAACAATGATTTCACCAGCATCAAGACCTATTCTTCTTCATCCGACCAGACCCTGCAGGCTGGCGAAATGAAGATTGATATGCCGCAGGATGGATACAAGGTGGATGGCACCGGAGCCGGCTATACAGGAAAGGTGAAGTCGGAGATGGTGTATCTGGATCCTAACAATGAGCGATTCGCAGAGATGATGCCGGGTGGCGACCTCGCCGCTGTGCGTTCCGACAACTCCAGCGCCCAACTGGTTTCCTACGGAATGACCGACCTGAACATGTATGCCGAAAATGGCGACAAGCTGCAGCTCAAGGAGGGCAGCAAGGCAAAGCTTACCTTCCCGATACCAGCCGGAATGGGCGAGAATCCACCAGCCAGCATCCCTTTGTGGAGCTTCAATGAGAAGACAGGACTCTGGGAGGAAGAAGGAAGTGCCGCATTGCAGGGAAATGTATATGTAGGAGAAGTGGCTCATTTCTCTTGGGTCAACCTGGATTATCCTGAAAAACAGGGCACCGTTTATGGATATGTAAAGGATGATACCGGCAAGGTTCTGCCAGGTGTAAGATTGAGCATCGGACAGTTGCTGGCTCCTACAGTAACAAATTCAGATGGATATTATTCTCATGAAGTTCCTGCCAATACTGCTTTCAGCATCACGGTGAAGGATTTGTACTATGGTGGCATCAACCAGAAGGTTTCAGTAAATGTTCCTGCCCTCTCTCCGGGAGAAAAACGTCAGGTGGATATCACGCTGCCTCACCTGGTTCGCGTATATGGCAAGGTGATGAACGAGCGGGGCGACGGCATCCGCTCTTCGGTATGGGTGCAGACGGAAAAGGCTAAGACAGAAGTTCTCCAGACCGATAAGGATGGTAACTTCAATGTGTATGTACCGAAGGATATGAAGGGTAAAGCCACCGTACATGCCCGAACCTATCGGGGTGATGAGATTTCCGGGGACATAACCATCGAGAATGAGGATGTATATGTAGAACTGATTGTAAGCGGCTCTGGAGGTGTCAATACCAATATGATCCATATCTTCTCTGATGTCCTGGGCAATGAAGCATGGCCTATACCAACCTATACGAATCCGATTAGCGGTGTGCTTCTTCTGGATGATAATTTGATGCTGATGCCGGAAGAAAGAGCTAACATCTTTATGTCTATATTGGTAGCTCATTATGATAAGGAGAAGACTACCTATACGGATGGTGTAACAGCCAACGTGGCTAATCGGACAGAAAAGCGTCTGTTCCAGACTATGGCGGGCAAGGAAATGAAGTGTACCGTACAGAGAAACGGCAATGATTTCGTGTTCTCACTGGAAGGAAATGGAGCCTTTGGCAAGGTATCTTTTGACGAAGATGATGCCGATGATTTGGATTCTGATGAAAAATATGATGAAAATGCCAAGTTGGTTGGCAAGATGATGAGCTATCCGCTCCTGGCTACAGCCAAGACACTTCGCAACGTCAAGCCGGTAGATGCAGGCTTCCCTTCTTTCACTCCACAGCTGGAGGCAAAGGCTCCTTTGGCGCTGTTGATTACGGAAAGTCTCAATCTGGGCAAGGGTGGCATCGTTTATTATAATGGAGGAAGCAGCGACTATCAGAAGTTGAAGAATGCGGCAGCCAAACTGGGCCTTACCAATATGGGAGAGGACAATGAGGATGGCTATATGGCGGTAAATTTCTATTCTGCAAAGGAGAAGAAGCTGATTACGCTGGAGTATGATCCTCATGCTACAGGCGCTACAGACAAGAACACTTTTGAGGATATTGATGAATATGCCCCAATCTATATGATGGTATTGGATGGTGTAACCGAAGAAGCGCTCCGTGCCATGATGGAGGATGATGACTATGATACCCGCAGCACCCGAGTAACAGCCCGCAAGCATCTCAATCCGATATCAAAATGTAAGTTTGATGGCTTTAAGACGAAAAAAATATTCCAAAAGCTTGCCCGTTTGCGTTAATTTGCCTATATTTGCAAGGTAAATTCGTAGAAAACTTAACTTTCGCAGTCCTGCACTGCGAAAGTTCTGTAGAAAATAATAGAAATGATGAAAAATGATAAGTTTTGCCTCTGGCAGGTTCTCCTGCCTCTCTTGCCTCTGCTGATGCTTCTGGCTTCCTGCCGGAAATCGGCAGAGAAAACTGCTGATAACCTGCGTATCGAAAAACTGCATCAGCTCGATGAACTCCTCAATGCGCAGTCGCCGCAGGCTAAGACGGAAATAGAAAAAGGTATGAAGCTGGCGAAAGACAGCCTCACGTTTTATGAGTATTATGCCAGGAAGGGAAGATGGTTCTGCCAGTCGGCAACGCCCGATTCTACGGTAGGCTATGTGGACCGCACCCTGCGCTTCGCCCTCCGTCAGCCCGATACTCCGCGCCGCAACGGACTTCTTGCCTATACCTACAACTGCCAGGGCATCAACTATCATAATTTTCATCGCAAGGCAGACGAGGTGGTTTCGCTCTACCAGTCTGCCTATGCCTATTCCATGCGTAGCGATGTGCAGCATCAGGCGCCTAGCATCTGTGCCAACCTAGGTGATGCCTATCTCTTCAAGAATCAGTTGCCGCAGGCTGCCTCCTGGTATCGCCGTGCGCTTTTTCTGGTAGATTCCCTCCAGTTGCCTAAGGAGGAGAATGTCTCCCTCTATGTGGGTCTGGCTACCATCTACCTGAAACTCAATGATTTTGATGCATCGCTCCAGTGCTATCAGCAGACGGAAGACCATCTCCCGCAGATGTCGCTGGCTATGCAGGCATATTATCTGAACAATTACGGCAACTACTACTATTATAAGAAAGACTATGCCCAGTCGCTCCGCAAATTCCTGCAGCTGAAGCAGTTGCTGGAGAAGCACAAGAAGGGCGATTGCTTCGACATGTATCTCTGCAAGCTGAATATGGCAGATGTGTATCTCAATCTGGACAGCATTGCCCAGTCGGAGAAATATCTTGCCGAGAGTGAGCCTTTTATGGTGGCCAACCACGATCGAGAGGCGGTTTATTACTGTAATACGATTCATATCGGTCAGGAGGTGAAGAAGGGAGATATGGCGGCCGTTACCCGCATTCTGGACAGCGAGAGACAGCAGTTCGGCGAGGATATCAACAATCTCGTAGCCTTCAACCTGCGCCAGATCCGCAATCAGTATCTGCAGCGATATTACCTCGCCAAGGGCGATTACCGCATGGCATTCGAGAATCTTCGCAGGGATATGCAGAAGAATGATTCGCTGGAGCACAACAGAATCAAGATGAGATCTTCTGAAATCATGGACCGCTTTACCCAGGATACGCTGAAACTGCACCACGACCTGGTGCTTGAGCACAAGACGGCACAGCTGAACCAGACCCGCTCTATCGCCCTGGCGGTGGTGCTGCTGATTCTGCTGCTGTGCATGTTCTTCGTCATCAAGAGCATGCGATCCGGCAAGCGACTCGAAGAGAGCAGGCATCGCGTACTGCAGTTGAAGCTGGAAGGGGCAAGAAACCGAATCTCCCCTCATTTCGTGTTCAATGTCCTCAACAACAAGATCCTGCATGCCGGTACGGCGGAAGCCGATGAACTGATGGGGCTTGCTCGGTTGATACGCAGCAACCTCGACCTGTCCTGCCAGTCGAAGGTATCTCTAGCCGCAGAGATCGGTTTCGTGAAGCAGTATCTGGCGGTGGAAACTCCGCTGATGGGCGATGATTTCGATTTCTCGCTGCAGATAGATCCCGAAGTGGATGTGGAGAATACGTATATCCCGTCGATGTTTGTCCAGATTCTCGTAGAGAATGCCCTGGTTCACGGCCTGAGAGGCTGGGAGGGAAGGAAGATCTTGCAGGTAAAGGTTGGTAGAAAGCAGCCGGGCTATACTGTGGTTTCCGTGCTGGATAACGGCAGGGGATTCGATATCCGCCAGAAGGGGAAGAAGCGTACCGGACTGGGCATCATCACCCAGACCCTGGCAGTGGTGAACGAGCATAATCGCCACAAGATGACTTTCTCGCTGCAGAACCGGAAGGCAGAAGACGGCAGCGTGGCAGGATGCCTGGCGCAGGTATGCATACCCGATGGCTTCGTGATGTAGCAGGACTTGCGAAATTTGAATATAAACAATATAATAAGGTGTATGAAAGTTGTAATCATAGACGACGATAAATCTTCAGGCAAGGCTTTGGCTGATTTATTGGAAACGAAATACGATATAGAGGTGCTGGGATGCGCACTCTGTGGGCTCGACGGCTTGGCGATGGTAAACAAGTACCAGCCCGATGTGATCTTCCTGGATGTCCAGTTGCCCGATGTGAATGGCTTGGATTTCCTGGATAAGCTGTCGGGATTCGTGCACCGCCGCTGCCAGGTGGTGATGTACACGGCATACGATGAATATATCCTGACAGCCTTCCGCAAGCAGGCTTTCGATGTGCTGCTCAAGCCTATCAATCCCCAGGAGCTGGATACCATCGTCAGACGACTGGAGAAAGAGGCTGAAAAAGAGGCAGAAAAAGAGCTTGTGGCTGGGAAAGAGGCAGAGAAAGAGGCTGAGAGAGTGGTAGGGGCTGGCGTAAAGAATGCACCCGTTGCTAACGGCAAGCTGCTCTTCTATACCAACTCCGTGGATTTCAGGCTGGTGGATAAGGAGAATGTCTGCCTCTTCCAGTATAATCACGAAGTGAGATGCTGGGAGGTGGTGGTAGCTGACAACAGGAAGCCTATCAGGCTGAAACGCAGCGTGAAGAGCACCGACCTGCTTGCGCTCGCCCCTCATTTCATGCAGGTAAACCAGAAGTTCATCGTCAACATCAATTACCTCATCGAGGTGGTTGACAATGTGTGCCATTTCTATCCCCCTTTCGATGAAATCGATTATGTAAAGGTGGGCAGACTCTATAGAAAGAAACTGATAGATAGATTTTTAAGTATTTAAAACATAAGTAGGTATGATGAGAAAAAAGTATTCGGTCATCATCATGATGATTGCCCTCTTCGGAGGACAGACAGCCCTGGCACAGGAGAAAATCGTGCCAGAAACTCCTCCCGTTCCGCAAGACCGGCTGGACACCCTCTATTACAACAAGAGCTGGAAGGTAACCCCTAACAAGGCTTTCGCCAACTATTATCGCCTGGCACTTTATCCTGCTGATTCTACGGCAGCCAAGGAGTTCCGCACCTACTATATGAGCGGCGAACTGCAGGGCGAAGGAAGTTTCGTGGTCCTCGACAGGAAGGATGATGCCAAGAGCCAGTTTGCCGGCACCTTTACCACCTATTTCAAGGATGGACAGGTAGAGCAGAAGAAGACCTATCATCTCAACCATCCTTGGGAGGGACTGTTCGTGGATGTCAATATCTGGCGAACACTGGATGATTTCTCTTCCGGCTCCCTTTGCCTGGTACTTGCCTCCAAAAAGTTTAAGGAAGAAGACTATATACGCGAATATGACGAATATCTCAAATATGTAAGACATCATATTTGATACTACTCAATACACAAGACATCATGTTTGAAATCATCAAATACGCACCCGAATTTCGCCAGCAATGGGATGAGTATGTGGCAAAAGCCCGAAACGCTACGTTTCTCTTTTACCGCAACTATATGGATTACCATTCCGATAGGTTCAAGGACTATTCTCTCCTGTTCTTCAAGAAGGGAAAGCTCCATTCCATCCTGCCAGCCCATCAGGTAGGCAAGACCCTCTGCTCGCATTTCGGACTCACCTATGGCGGACTGATCATGAACATCCACGTCACGATTTCAGATGTCTGCCAACTCTTTGAGGAACTGAATGTCTATCTGCGTCTTCAGGGTTTCGAGAAGGTACAGTATCGTCCTATTCCCTGGATCTATCATCTCCATCCTTCAGAAGAAGATCTCTATGCCATCTTCTGGAAATGCAAGGCCTATCTTTCGCTCCGCAATATCGGCACAACCATCTTCATGCAGCAGAAATTGCGCTGGCGCAAAGACCATCTACGCCGTCTGAAGAAGGCTCATCAGAATGGAGTGACCGTAGTGAGAGATGCAAGTCTGTCGGAATTCTGGGAGGTTTTGGATGAGAACCTGGAAAAGCGATTTGGAGCCAAACCGGTACACACGCTTCAGGAAATGGAACTTCTGAAAAGTCGATTCCCCAAGAATATCATCCAATACAATGCTTATCGCAACGGGCACATTATAGGAGGACTCACCTTTTATATTACCCAGCAAGTGGTACACGGACAATATAGTTCTACCAACGATGAGGGAAAGGAATTCGGAGCCATGGAGGCTATCTACGAGCAGATTATGTATCATGATTACCCCGATTATCCATACCTGGATTTCGGCAGTTCTACAGAACAGCAAGGAGCATGGATTAACGAAGGTCTTATTGCCCACAAGGAAGGATACGGAGGAAGAGGCGTGGTTTATGACACCTATGAATGGACAGTATAAAGAGAAATCCCGAAGTTCACACGATAGTGAGCTTCGGGATTTATGTTATGGGAGTTAACAGGTTAACAGTTAACAGCCCATTTTTTAATACAACACTACTGTCACACCACGGGCAGCTTGCGCACCCATTACCAGAGCCTGCTCGATATCGGCAGTCTTGGAAGGACCGCTGATGAAAATACCGAAATTATACTTCGGATCCATCTCGATACGTGCATAAGCCTCGTGCATATTGTTAACAACCTTATCTTTCTGAAGGAAAATCACGAGATATTCGGAGATGAAAAGCACCGCCTTCTCCTTCATGGTCTGAGGAATCCAGATGCAGCCATTCTCGGCAACACCCACTTCTCCACGTACAATACCCACATCGGTACCATTCAGGTCGTTGGCCTCAGCCACGGTATCAGGATTCTTCTGTGCGATGGTAATCTCAGGCAGGTTGGAAGCAA
>ERZ1032926.13-NODE-13-length-12273-cov-4.690047_pt1 | contig 12273 bp, 16 predicted proteins | sample MGYA00516955_ERZ1032926 | MGnify/ENA primary metagenome ERZ1032926 (study PRJEB33719, sample SAMN04262522) | wastewater metagenome | biome: rural village; feature: composting latrine chamber; material: composting feces with ash | place: El Salvador | collected... | reverse complement strand
TATCATTTACTCTTCTTCTACTCATCATCATCTTTATCATCTACTCCTCTGTTCTTAGATGCCTGTTGGCAACTTTGGGGTTTGATTGGAAGCTCGGGCTTGAAACCGCGAACTTTGTTTTTACGATTGCAAAGATAGCGTCTTTTTCGATTGCCGCCAAGAAAAATGCGCCTAAAAATGCTGATACCGAATAAAAACCGCATAAATGAAACACTGAAAAACCCTGAAAAATGCTTTTTCTTATCTGTTTTTTGCTTTTTTAGCCACTTTTTATCAGTTTTCTTAGAGTTTTTCGATTTTTAGTAGTAATTTTGCAACTGAGAAGAATAAGTTAGTAGATCAACAATGAATTCAGGACTCAGAGGTCCTGAAAGGTATGCAAAGAGCCCCAAGCGGGCAATACTTTGATGATATATAAGTATCAACGATTGTTTAAACTATAAGTAAATTGAAAGCAAGAAATGAAAGCTAAGAACAAACTTTGGGATTGGTGTTTGCGCTTGGAACATCATTTATGCCCTGATTACTGTGGAGTGGTGGATCGCCGAAGGGTGATCGCTTTCGTCCTTTTGACTCTGGTAGAGATGCTCATTATTCCCTACCACTTCCTTTTGTTTTACATGATGAAAGCATGGGGGGGGCATGTTCTGTAATGTAGCCCATACCCTCGCACTGGCGCTGCTGATGTATGTGGTGCTGAAGCGCAAGGTGGTATTCAAGACCGGTATCTCCCTGCTCTATATCCTCGTATTCGTGAAGCTGGCGATTGACAGTATGCTCTGTCTGCACTATCAGGGCGACCGGGACAACCTGAGCGTGATGAGCAATATCTTCATCATGTTTATACTTGCCATTACCGCCCAGAGCCAGCAGCTCAACCGAACCTCTTTCGGCTTTACCATCGCTCTTCTGCCAGTGGTAGCGGTAGCCATCTCGCATACGCAGATCTCCGTGCTGCTCTTCAGCATCAAGGCAGTTCTGGTAGGTTTCCTGATGATTCTGTATGTCTGGCTCTATAACTGGGAACCAGTCATGGTCAAGGAACTCAGACAACCCAAGCAGCTTAGGGAAGAAGAGAGGAAGGCACTGCACATGCTTGCCGACCTGAAGGATGAAGAGAAGGATATGGCGGTGAACCTGCTGAGCCGCCTGCGCCCGGAACAGCAGCAGAATATCCTGGACCGTGCCGCAGAACAGTTGAAGACCAGCGAACTGAGCAAGAAGGCTTGGGATCTGGTATGTGCCGACCTCACCAACAGTGAGCGAGTGATCTGCCAGATGGTGCTGGAAGGTAAGATGCTGAAGGAAATCTGCATCGAACTGAACAAGAGTGAATCGAACATCACCAGCCAGCGCAGCCATATCCGCAAGAAACTGAATATGGACCGCAAGGACGACCTGCGACGCGAACTGGAAAAGCGCTTCTATGAAGCCAGAAATTCACTGGAAGCATAGTATAAACAATAGCATATAAGAATGCAGAAAGGGTGTGCTCACACGAGCACACCCTTTCTGCATTCTTATACTTTTCCAATCTTATTCTTCCATTCTGAGGAATGCCTTCGGCAGGTAATCGATGAGATCGCTGGCGATGAGGCTTTCCTTGCCCAGGTCCTTGATGGCGAGGTCGCCGGCAAGACCATGAAGGTACATACCGATGCGGGCAGCATCTGCCTGCTTGTAGCCGCGAGCCAGAAGAGCGGTGATGATGCCTGTAAGCACATCGCCACTGCCCGCCGTAGCCATGCCGCTGTTGCCCGTAGAGCAGAACTCCACCTTACCATCCGGATGACAGAGGGCAGAGAAATGTCCCTTCAGCAGGATGTAGCCGTGCAGACGGTCGGCAAGCTCGCATGCCTTGTAGAGGCGCTCGGTGCAGTTGCTGCTGGTGATGCCAGCCAGACGGTCAAGCTCCCTAGGATGTGGAGTGAAGATGAGGTTCTTAGGCAACTGCTGCATCCAGGCACGGTGACTGGCAAGGATGTTGAGTGCATCGGCATCCACCACTACCGGACAGGTGCATCTTCTGAGCTGGGCAATCAGGGCGATGGCTGTCGCCTCGCTGGTTCCCAGTCCCGGACCGATGCCCATGGCGTGGTAATCTTCCGTATCTACCGGTTCGCTGAAGATGGTTTCCTCTGTATCCATCTGCAGTACCGCCTCGGGCACGGAAATCTGCATGATCTCGTAGTTTCTCTTAGGCGTATGGGTAATCACCTTTCCCACACCCGTTCTGAGGCAGGCTCTGGTGGCAAGGACCGAAGCGCCCGACATGCCGTAGCTGCCTGCGATGAGGAGTGCCGTGCCCATGCTGCCCTTGTGGGCGAAGTCGCCGCGAGGCTTCAGGAGCTGGCGGATGTCCTTCTCCTCAAGGATGCTGCAACGGCTCTCGGTGCGCTGGATGAACTCTGGAGAGAGTCGGATATCAAGCACCTTGATTCTGCCCAGATACTGCTGGTTGTCTGCCATCATCATCGACAGCTTCTTCTGCTGCAGGGTGAGGGTGAGGTCGGCACGGATGATGTTGGCGCTGATGTTGTAGGAATTGTCCTCGCTCATCAGACCGGAAGGCAGGTCGATGCTCACGATCTGTGCCGCACTCTGGTTGATGTATTTCACCATGGCAGCGAATCCGCCCGCCAGCGGCTTGTTGAGTCCGCTGCCGAAGAGGCCATCCACCACGAGCATTCCCGCCTCGAGCTGAGGAGGGTCGAAGTTGACGGTGACCTCGGTAAACTGCTTGACGCGCTTACCCTCAATGAGTCGTTTCTTGTTGGTGGCACAGTCGGCAGAAAGCTTGTTGTGCACATTGAACAGGAATACACTCACCCCATAGCCGTCTTCGCTGAGGAGGCGTGCCACGGCAAGTGCATCACCCCCATTGTTTCCCGGACCGGCGAAGACCACGACCGGCGTTCTGTTAGACCATTCCTGCTCGATGGCACGTGTGAGCGCCTTTGCCGCCCTTTCCATCAGGTTGAGCGATGTGATTGGCTCATGCTCAATGGTGTATTTATCCAGCTCATGTATCTGAGCACTAGTGAATATTTTCATATATTAATGTATGTTATGTCCGATTATCTGATTATTTTAATGCAAAAGTACTAAAAAAAGTCGATGAATGGATGAAGTTTCACGATTTTTTCGTAATTTTGCAGAAAATATTATATCATCAAGACTATGGGCATAGTAAAAATCAAGGATAAGACCTTCAAGACCTCCATTCCAGAGGCAGATATTCTGAAGAAGGTACAGGTCGTTGCCGACCGATTGAACCAGGATTATGCGGACAAGACTCCGGTGTTCCTGGCTGTGTTGAATGGTTCGTTTATCTTCGCTGCCGATCTGATGCGAATGATTACGGTACCAAACGAGATTTCTTTTGTGAAGTATGCTTCCTACGAGGGCACCAGTTCTACCGGCAGCATGAAGACCCTGATGGGTCTGAACCAGGATCTTACCGGTCGCCACGTGGTGATCGTGGAGGACATCGTGGATTCCGGCTTTACCATGGCTCACATGATCGAGGATCTGAAGAAGAAGAATCCAGCCAGCATCGAGATTTGCTCGCTCCTCGTGAAGCCGGGCAATCTGAAGGTGGATCTGGACATCAACTATGCCGTAATGGAAATCCCTAACGATTTCATCGTAGGATATGGATTAGATTATGACCAAGAAGGCAGAAACCTCCGCGACATCTACACGATAGTAGAAGAATAGGGGGTGTGAAGCATGTGGGAGAAAATTAGTGATTATTGCTTGGATGTCTCCAAGTACTTCTTGACTGCTGTATTTGTTACTTCGATGATGCAGGATCTCAATGATGTTCGTTGGATGTTGTATGTTATCAGCGGATTAATAGCAATTATATTGTTTATAGCAGGTATTTATATTAGGAAGAATAAAAAAGATAACGATAAAAAGAAGAAATAATGGCAAATTTAAGTTTGATGGCATTTAATTGCCTTTTAGATATTCCTTTTTTGGGTACATACATTATTTTGGCTATGGTGGGAATCCCTGCTATAGTATTCTTATTATTTGTTATGACTCCCAAAGGAAAGCAATGGTTTAACAGTATAAACTAGGTTTCTGACACAACATAAAACAATTTATATATATTAAAGGTAAAAATGAAAAATATCGTAATTTTCGGCGCTCCAGGTGCAGGTAAGGGTACACAGAGCGACAAGATGATCGAGAAGTATGGTCTCGGTCACATTTCAACAGGTGACGTATTGCGTAACGAAATCAAAAACGGTACTGAACTCGGTAAGACAGCTAAGGGTTATATCGACAATGGTCAGTTGATTCCAGACGAGTTGATGATCGACATCCTCGCAAGCGTATATGACAGCTTCGGCAAGGATCACGCAGGTGTGATCTTCGACGGTTTCCCACGTACCACTCCACAGGCTGAGGCTTTGAAGAAGATGCTCGCTGAGCGTGGTCACAAGGTAGCTGCCATGATTGAGTTGGCAGTTCCTGAGGATGAGTTGATGGCTCGCTTGATCAACCGTGGTAAGGAAAGCGGTCGCTCTGACGATAACGAGGAGACTATCAAGAAGCGTCTCAACGTATATCATACTCAGACTGCACCTCTCATCGACTGGTATGAGAAGGAAGGTATCCACCACCACATCGAGGGTCTCGGTACTGTAGATGAGATCTTCGCTCGTGTTTGCAATGTTATCGACAACTTGTAATCAAGATATAATAATCTTCCCCGCAAGACTGTGGGGAAGATTTATTCATTAAAAAGAAGATTTATTCATTAAAAAAAAGGGGAATCTTCCGTTCAAAAGAAGAAGATTCAACGTTCAAATTAAAAAGAAAAATCAATGGCTGAATCCAATTTCGTAGATTATGTAAAGATCAACTGCCGCTCTGGTAAGGGTGGTAAAGGCTCCATGCACCTGCGCCACGTGAAGTACCAACCGAATGGTGGACCTGACGGTGGCGATGGCGGACGTGGAGGAAGCATCTATCTTCGCGGCAACCACAACTACTGGACCTTGCTGCATCTGAAGTATCAGCGCCACTTCTTCGCCGAGCATGGTGGCAATGGAGGACGTGACAAGTGTCATGGCACCGATGGTAAGGACATCTATATCGATGTGCCTTGCGGTACCGTGGTTTATAATGCCGAAACCGGAAAGTTCGTATGCGACGTGGCTTACGACGGACAGGAGGTGCTGCTCCTCAAGGGCGGTCGCGGCGGATTGGGCAACTTCCAGTTCCGTACCTCAACCAACCAGGCTCCACGCTATGCGCAGCCGGGCGAGCCTATGCAGGAGATGACCATCATCATGGAGCTTAAACTCCTTGCCGATGTGGGTCTCGTGGGTTTCCCTAACGCCGGAAAGTCAACCCTGCTCAGCGCCGTATCCAGTGCGCGCCCAAAGATTGCCAACTATCCATTTACTACGCTCGAGCCATCGCTGGGCATCGTGGACTACCGCGACCACCAGAGCTTTGTCATGGCTGATATTCCTGGCATCATCGAGGGTGCGAGCGAAGGAAAGGGATTAGGTTTGCGATTCCTGCGCCACATTGAGCGCAACTCGCTGCTCCTCTTCATGGTTCCGGGCGATACCGACGACATCAAGAAGGAATACGAGGTGCTGCTGGGCGAGTTGAAGAACTTCAACCCAGAGATGCTCGACAAGCATCGCGTGCTCGCCATCACCAAGTGTGACCTGCTGGACGAGGAGCTCATCGAGATGCTGAAGGAGACCCTGCCAACCGATCTTCCGGTGGTATTCATCTCATCAGTTACCGGACAGGGCATCCAGGAACTCAAGGATGTGCTCTGGAAGGAGTTGAATTCAGAGAGCAACAAGCTGCAGGAGATTACTTCAGAAGATACCCTCGTTCACCGTGACAAGGATATGAGCCGCTTCCAGCAGGAACTCGAGGCTGAGGGCGAGGACATCGTGGAGTATATCGACGAGGATGAAATCGAGGATGTAGATGACTTAGATGATTTCGAATATGAATAAGGAATATCATATCGCTGAGGGCGTCACTGCTTTCTCTACCACCCGAAAGGGAGGAGTGAGCCAGGGCAACTACAGCGAATTCAATATCAATGACTATTGCGGCGACTGCGCCGAACACGTGGCAGAGAACCGCAGAAAGCTGGCGGATGAGCTGGGCATAAGCATCGACCACATCATCCTGCCGCATCAGGTGCATGGAGTAGAGGTCCGTCAGGTGGCAGGAGATTATTTCTCAATGCCTGAGAACATCCGCAAGATGATTCTCGAGGGCGTAGATGCCGTGATGACCAATGAGAAGGGCGTATGCATAGGCGTTTCCACCGCCGACTGCATCCCAATCCTGCTCTATGACGAGGAGCACCATGCTGTGGCAGCCATCCATGCCGGATGGCGAGGCACGCTGGCACGCATCGTCCACAAGACCATCCAGGAGATGGCTTTCGCCTATCATACGGAGCCAAAGAAGCTGAAGGCAGTGATTGGTCCGGGTATCTCGCTGGAGCATTTCGAGGTAGGTGATGAGGTGTATGAGGCTTTCGAGCAGGCAGCCTTCCCGATGGAAGAGATTGCCGAGCAGCGCCCCAATGCCGCCTTCTCGGTAGATATTGCCGAGCGTGAGCGCCTGGCTGCAGAAGGAAACATCGTGCAGCCGCTGAAGTGGCACATCAACCTGCCGCTCTGCAACAAGCAGATCCTGCTGCATTGCGGTGTGGCTGAGGAGAATATCCAGGATTGCGGTATCTGTACCTTTGCCCACAGCGACGAGTTCTTCTCGGCTAGGAAGCTGGGCATCGAGAGTGGCAGAATCTATACCGGCATTCTGATGAAGTAAGTTTTTCAAGATAACATCCATTTTTCTCTTTTCTATGAACGAAGAGGGGGAAATGGATGTTTTTGTGTTTTAAGATTTAATGGTTAAATTTAAAAAATGTATCAAAAAGAATAGAGAATGATTGTAAACAGAAGATTAAGAAGAAGAATCGGGCTGGCTGCCATCTCGGGAATGCTGATGCTTTCGCTGAGCAGTTTCATGCCCGCCAAGAATGAGTTTACTGCCGCCGAGCAACAGCAGGTGAGCATCGCAACGCCAGGTCTCTTTGCCCAGAGTCAAGCCTTCAATGTTGACTTTGAGATATTCCGTGCCAAGGAATATTCCTTCCCGCTTCCTGTGGGCAAGGCTAGCCTTACCAATGGCAATAGCGTGATGCGCATCGAAACCTCGAAGGGCGACGCCGTCAAGGCGATGTTTGATGGTTATGTGCGACTCTCGCGCAAAACCGAGTCGATGGGTAATGTCATCGTCATCCGTCACGACAATGGTCTGGAAACCGTGTATGCCAACAATGCCGAGAACCTGGTGAAGGTGGGACAGTCGATAGATGCCGGACAGACCATCGCCATCGTGGGCACCCGAGAGGGAGAGACCTATTGCGATTTCTCCATCATGGTGAATGGTGCGCGCATCAATCCGGAAACCATCATCGAACTGAAGAGCCATAAGCTCCGCCGACAGACCGTGCAGTTCCGCAAGGAGGGCAACCGCATCGGCATCAAGGTGATTGGTGGCAAGGACTCCTCCGTATCCAAGAACGATAAGAATGATAGAAACAATAAGGAAACAAATAAGAAATCGGGAAGCAGCCGTGGCGATCATGCCATGACTCTCGACCCTGACGAGGTGTACGACCCATTTACCATCACCAACACCTTCCGTCTCGATTTGGAGAAGATAGAGGAGAAGGCATGGGCATATCCATTGCCTGATGCCCGTGTCATCAGTCCATACGGAGGTGCCCGCCGTCACTCGGGTGTGGATTTGAAGACCAAGCCTAACGACGAGATTTATGCCGCCTTCGATGGCGAGGTGGTTGCCTCGGGACCTTACTACGGCTATGGCAACTGTATCCGCATCAAGCATGCCTATGGTTTGGAAACGCTCTATAGCCATCAGAGTAAGAACATGGTGAAGAAGGGTGATAAGGTGAAGGCAGGTCAGGTAATCGGTCTTACGGGCCGCACTGGCAGAGCCACCACAGAGCATCTCCATTTCGAGGTGTCTTTCGGCGGCAAGCGCCTGGATCCAGCCATCATCTTTGACCACAGCAATCACAAGCTCAAGGCAGCCACCCTGCATCTTACCAAGGGCAAGGGCGTAAAGAGCGTGAAGAACTAGAAATAGCGAAAAATACTCCTGTTAATCGAAAAATTCCACCCGTTTGGATGATCAAAAGCCATCAGATGCAAGTTTTTACGCATTGCATCATGGGTTTTTATCATCTGAACGGGTTTGTATTTGAAAAAATGCTATCTTTGCGGCATCACTTAAAATACAAATGATAATATGAAGAAATATCTTATCACACTTGCACTCTGCGTGCTTGCCCTTACGGCAAGTGCCCAGGTCTTTACAGCCGAACAGATCGAGAGATACGCCAAGGACAAGTATGGCGATAACTGGACAGAGGCTGCAGGAAACCTGAGCAAGGAAGTAGCCCTGGACAACAAGAACCGCCTGAACTATCAGGAGGTCATCGCCTGTGCTGGTCAGTCGAAGGCAGAAATCTTCAAGAAAGCCATCGAATGGTTCAACCGTGCATTTAAAAGTAAGGATACCCACGGCGTAATCCGGGAGCAGAATGCCGAACAGGGACTCATCATCACCCAGGCTTATATCGAGAACATCGCCCGACAGAATGCCGGAGTCAACCATTATCAGGTGGATATGATGCCGTATATCCGTGTGGACGTAAAGGAGGAGAAGGCAAGGGTGAGCGTCTATATGGACAGCTACGAAGTGACCGTAAAATCGGGCGGCGGATGGACAAGTGCCATCGCCAGTGTGCTCGCCGCGGCTGCTACCGGCGAGGCGGATGATGACGAGGTGGTGAGCAAGGATGAGGTGTGGAACATCAGTTCCTGCTATCCTTATGTAGAAAAGGACAAACACAAGCTGGCGTCGAGCAAGGCTTTCGTGATGGCTTCGGCTTTCCAGAACTCCATTATCGACATTCTGAAAGAGGCGCTTCTTGCTGATTCTTCCGACGGATTCTCGGACGACTGGTAAATGGGGAGTTAGAGGGAAGTTAAGGAAAGTTAGAGGGAAGTTAAAGGAAATCTATCAAACTCTATATATATAATAAGGTGTAAACATCAAAACCGCTAGTGTATGAAATGGAAGAATATCATGATGATGGTGATGATGGCAGCAGGATGTTGGTTCTCGCTACCTGTCCACTCTCAGAGAATCTCTGTGGGCAAGAAAGGACTGGTGAAGGTAATGAGAACCGACTCCACCTGTGCCCAGGAATTTGTAAGGGATGAACATCAGTCTGTTGCTACCCGGAAGACGGCGAAGGCAGCGGGAGCCGCTGAAGGCGTGAACACGCTGGCAAGCTATCTGAAATCGGACGTGGATCTGAACATTCCCGTTTCGAAGGTAAAGCAGGAGAAGACCTTTGCCGTAATCATCGCCAACGAGAATTACTAGGAGGAAGTGAACGTGGAGTTTGCCCTCAACGACGGTATGGCTTTCAGGGAATACTGCATCAAGCTGCTCGGCATTCCGGAAAGCAACCTGCATGTCCGCAAGGATGCCACCCTCAACAATATGCTGGCGGAAATCAACTGGATGCAGAACATCGCCAAGGCGTATGGGGCTGAGGCTAGATTCATCTTCTATTATGCCGGACATGGAATGCCCGATGAGAGTAACGGCACCTCCTATCTCCTGCCCGTAGATGGCAAGAGCAATATTCTGGCAACGGGTTACAGTATGAGCAGGCTGTATGCTGAACTCAACGGTCTGAACGCAGCCTGCGTAACGGTGCTGATGGATGCCTGCTTCAGTGGCAGCAAACGAGGCGAGGGTATGCTGGCTTCTGCCAGAGGCGTGGCACTCAAGGCGAAGGCTGAGGCTCCGAAGGGCAACATGCTCGTGATGACGGCTGCCCAGGGTAGCGAGACGGCTTATCCCTACAAGGAGAAGAAGCACGGACTCTTTACCTATTTTCTCCTGAAGAAACTGCAGGAGAGTAAGGGCAAGGTTACCTATGGCGATCTCTTCGACTATGTGAAGACGAATGTGGCGCAGAAGTCGGTAGTGGTGAATGAGAAGAGTCAGACGCCAACCATAGCCGTATCGGGCGACCTGGTTTCCACCTGGCAGGGCATCAGGCTCAATGAAGACTGATGTCTGAAATACGAAAAAATCCCCATCGACTGGACTGCTCCTGTCGATGGGGATTTACTTTTTATTCTCAGAAGAAAAGAATTACTTCTTCTTCTGCGATTTACGGTTGGCTCTCTGTTGGCGATACTTTGCCTTCTGACGGGCAGAGCCGCTGCCGTGAGCACCCGTAATATACTTCTTCTTCTTGGCTTTGGTCTTCACCTTGTCGTCGTCGTCCTTCTTCGGACCGCCGCCGCCCTTGAAAACCATGCCACCCATGATAATATCGTCAATATCGCTCATATACCTTTTATATTATGTAAATTAATGATGGAAGAGGCGAACGTGAGTAAACGCCATGGCGATGCCGTACTTATCGCATGTATCGATAACATTATCGTCACGGATGCTACCGCCTGCTTCTGCTATGTATTCTACACCACTCTTGTGAGCACGCTCGATGTTGTCGCCGAATGGGAAGAAAGCGTCGCTACCTACAGATACACCCTTGTTCTGGGCAATCCAAGCCTTCTTCTCCTCGCGGGTCAATGGCTCAGGTTTCTCAGTGAAGAACTGCTCCCATACGCCATCCTGCAATACATCCTCCCACTCGTCAGAGATATAGACGTTGATGGTATTGTCGCGGTCGGCACGGCGAATCTTCTCCTTGAAAGGCAGGTTCATCACCTTAGGACACTGGCGCAACCACCACTCATCAGCCTTGGAACCAGCCAGACGGGTACAGTGGATACGGCTCTGCTGACCGGCACCGATACCGATAGCCTGACCATCCTTCACGTAGCATACAGAGTTACTCTGAGTATATTTCAGGGTAATGAGCGAGATAATCAGGTCGCGCTTAGCCTCTGCAGTGAAGTTCTTGTTCTTGGTAGGGATATCCTCGAAGAGAGCTGGATCATCGAGCTTCACCTCGTTGCGTCCCTGCTCGAAGGTAACACCGAATACCTGCTTGTGCTCGATAGGAGCTGGCACGTAGTCAGGATCAATCTGGATGACGCAGTAGGTACCCTTGCGCTTCTCCTTCAACACCTTGATAGCCTCAGGGGTAAAGCCTGGAGCAATCACGCCGTCGCTCACCTCACGCTTGATGAGCAGGGCTGTAGCCTCGTCGCATACATCGCTCAGGGCAACAAAGTCACCGTAAGAGCACATGCGGTCTGCACCACGAGCACGAACATAAGCGCAAGCCAAAGGAGAAAGTTCAAAATCTACGTCATCGCAGAAGTAAATCTTCTTCAATGTGTCGCTCAGTGGCAAGCCGATGGCAGCACCAGCAGGAGAAACATGTTTGAAACTAGCGGCAGCAGGCATTCCTGTAGCTGCCTTCAGTTCCTTGACCAATTGCCAAGAGTTGAAAGCATCCAGGAAGTTGATGTAGCCAGGACGGCCGTTGATAACTTCGATAGGCAGTTCCCTTCCGTCATCCATATAGATGCGAGAAGGCTTCTGATTCGGATTGCATCCGTACTTAAGTGCTAATTCTTTCATCTTAATTAAGAAATGTATTTAGAATTTGGTTGCAAAATTACAAAAAAAATATGAGAAAACCATTTTTTTCGTGCGAAATTCAAAAATAATCTCCCAAACATGGCTCCGTTTCAAAAATATTGTGTACTTTTGTCCGCAGTTAGGAATGAAAAATGAAAATTTGAGAAATTAAAGAAATTGAGAATTTGAGGAAGGATAATCACAATGAAAAATGATTTGAAAATCCTCGCTGTAGCTTTGGAGAAGAAGCTAGGCAGGGAACACCTGCAGCACGAAGAGAAGCATAGAAACAACAAGTTGCTGCACAAGGTGTGGGAGATAATGAAAGGAAAGGAGAAACCTTCACAGCAGACACTCAACCGTCTGGCATTGCTTGCCGGATTCCAGAGCTGGGCTGATCTGCAGGGCGCATTGCACGGCACCGATGAAGCGAGCCTTGGGACAACCTCAAGTTCGACCCTAACGGTGTAGATGAGACCCGTCGCAAGTTCTTCGGTACCTTATATAATACCTACAGCTTCTTCGCCCTCTATGCTAATGTAGATGGTTTCGATGCAGAGGCTGCTCAGGTGCCATTCGAGAAGCGCCCAGAGA
>ERZ1032926.8-NODE-8-length-14709-cov-5.082640_pt1 | contig 14709 bp, 7 predicted proteins | sample MGYA00516955_ERZ1032926 | MGnify/ENA primary metagenome ERZ1032926 (study PRJEB33719, sample SAMN04262522) | wastewater metagenome | biome: rural village; feature: composting latrine chamber; material: composting feces with ash | place: El Salvador | collected... | reverse complement strand
ATGTATATACTGTTCCTACAGGTGAGAATCTGATTCTTCAGAATGGTTTAATCAATCCTAATGCCAAACTTGGTAATGTTATTGAGTATAACGGTAATAAATATACTTTGTTGCCAGATGATTGGACTGATGCCACTTACAATAATGGTCTTCGCCAAGAGTATTCTGTAACAGCAACCGGTAACAGTGAGAAGTCTAGCTTCTATGGTTCTGCTAACTATTTGAAGAATGAGGGTATCACAAAGGGTTCTGATTTCACTCGTTTCAGTGGACGTATGAAGGCTGATTATCAGTTGCGTTCTTGGTTGAAGGTAGGTGGTAACTTTAGTTATAGCCACTATAAGACCAATTATTTGAGCACACAGGAAGATGGATCAGATGGTTCTTCTGGTAATGTTTTTGCTTTGACTACGGTAGCACCAATCTATCCTCTTTACATCCGTGACGAGAAGGGAAACATCATGTATAATTCTACTACAGGCATTAAGTCTTACGACTATGGTGACGGTTTGATTAATGGTGTTTTGCGTCCTTATATTCAGCAGGCTAACCCTCTCTGCTCAAACCAGTTGGATACTAACGAGAGTGAAGGAAATTCTGTAAATGCCATCGGTTTTGCTGAGGTTCGCTTCTTGAAGGACTTTAAGTTTACATCAACCAACAGTGTTAGCAGTGAAGAGACTCGTTCTACAATAACTACCAATCCTTGGTTTGGTCAGTATGCTTCTCAAAATGGTGCTATCACTGTGGAGCATGATCGTACCTGGTCTTACAACTATCAGCAGTTGCTCACTTGGCATCATCAGTTTGATCAGCATGAGGTAGATGCCATGTTAGGTCATGAGTATTATCGCAGAAGATACTATGTACTTTATGGCGATAAGACCAATATGTACACCTTCCCAAGCAATGATATGGCTAGTGCGGTAAATACTGGTTCTACCAATTCTTATCGTAACGACTATAATACTGAAGGTTGGTTTGGTCGAGTTCAGTATAACTACGACCAGAAGTACTTTGCTTCTATGTCATATCGTCGTGATGCATCTTCTCGTTTCGCTCCAGAGAACCGTTGGGGTAACTTCTGGTCATTTGGTGGCGCATGGATGATTTCCAAGGAGAAGTTCTTTAATGTGTCTTGGATTGACGAGTTGAAGATCAAGGCTTCTTATGGTGAGCAGGGTAATGATAACATCCAGGACCAGTATGGTTTTGATCAGTTCCTTTACGAGAACACCTTCGATATCAAGAGTTCCAATGGTACGCCAGCCTTGGTTCCAAAGACTATGGGTAACAGAAATATCACATGGGAGAAGGGTGGTAACTTCAACGCTGGTATCGACTTCAGTGTTTTGAAGGGACGTTTGACTGGTAGCGCAGAGTACTTCTACCGCAAGACCAGTGATATGTTGTTCTACTTCCCATTGCCTAACTCATACGGATATACCGGTTATTATGATAACATCGGTGATATGCGCAATAGTGGTTTCGAGTTGAACTTGGATGGTACAATTGTTAAGACCAAGGATCTTTCTTGGGGATTGAACTTGAACTTGACAACTTACAAGAACAAGATTACACGTCTTCCAGAGGAGCGTAAGACTCAGGAGGTTGATGGCGTGAAGGGTTATGCTTCAGGTGCTCGTTTCTATGGTGAGGGTGAATCAATCTATACATGGTATATGCCTAAGTATGCTGGTGTTGATTCAAAGACAGGTGAGTCTTTGTTCTATGTTGACAAAAAGGATGAAAAGGGCAACATAACTCAGGCTACAACAACCAAGTATGGTGATGCAACTAAGCATCTTTGCGGCACTTCGCTTCCTAGTACTTATGGTGGTTTTGGTACTACCTTCAACTTCAAGGGATTTGATGTAGCAGCAAACTTCACCTATCAGTTGGGTGGTAAAGTATATGATATCAGTTATGCCAACTCTATGAGTTTTGACCGTGGTGCTGTGTTCCATAAGGATTTGTTGAATGCTTGGACTCCAGAGAACAAAAATTCCAACATTCCTAGAATTCAGTATGATGATACATATATGGGTGCACAATCAGATCGCTTCCTGACAAACGCATCTTATCTTGCGTTCCAGGATTTCACCGTTGGTTATACTTTGCCAACAGCATGGGTAAGAGCTGCAAGTTTGACAAAGGTACGTTTGTATGTACAGGGCAACAACTTGTACTTGTGGTCAAAGCGTAAGGGCTTGGATCCACGTCAGAGTCTCTCTGGTGCAATTTCTGCTTCATACTATGCACCTATCCGTACCATCTCTGGTGGTACAGCACCAAAGTTGCGTGCCACCTCAGCATCATGAGGCGTATCAGCATTGGTACGAACTACCAACTTGGTGTATTTATCGCAAAGGTTCATCAACTCAGCAAAGTCGCCTGTCACCTCTGCAGGCTTGGTCTTTACCTCACCGTTATAAACCTCACCTGTAGAACCATTCAGAGAAATGAAATCACCCTCGTGAAGCAGCACTCCGTCGATTTCTACAGTACGGGCCTTATAGTCTACATTGATTGCGCCAGCACCTGACACACAGCACTTACCCATACCACGAGCTACTACGGCTGCATGAGAAGTCATACCGCCACGGGCTGTCAAGATACCTTCGGCAGCATTCATACCAGCCACGTCTTCGCCCATGCCATGCTGCAGATAAAGCACAGGATAGCGCTTGGTGGTGTTGGTTTCATATTCGGCTGGTGTATAAACCATGGCACGGCGGAACTGCTTCTGAGAGGCTGCATAGTAAGATACTGAACGAACCTGACCTTTGGCTACGCCCTGCTGAGGACGGTAGTAGTTGCCTTCTGCTCCCTCTGGTACTTCCAGACCGCCTGCTTCACGGCAGCAGCCGAAATAGGTTTCGCTGGCAGGGTCAACCACCTGCACACCATCTACATTCAGAAAATAGTAGTGGAATCCTACCACCAGCGGATCGCTTACGCCGTACCAGTCGCCATCCAGGTCTTTCTTCATTTCATATTTCTTGCCGCAGATGTCGAAGATTACTTTCTTTGCCTCAGGAGCATGGAGCTTTACATAAGCTCTGTGGTCTTTATCTACACGCGGATAGTTACTGTCTGGAATGATTCCCAGCAGGGCGAGCATCATGTTTGCATAGCGTTTGCCCATGGTGCGGTAGCTTTCTGCGATGAAGTGGAGACCGTCGCCACGTTGCGGACAACCCTTTGATGAAATGACGTGGGCTGTAGGGATGGTCTTGGCGATATCATCAACGATGGCGATATGTGCCCAGCATTTTCCGCCCATATCCTTCTGTACGGTTTCGCCTACGAGCAGAGGAACGTCTTCTGCCTTCAGATTCAAATCCTTCAAGATGTCGTTATAAACAGTCTTTACTCGGTTAGGCCAGTTGGCATCGCCGTTGTTGGTTTCGCCCTGGTGCAGGAGGATGCCCTTGATAACACCCTGCTTCTTGGCTATTTTTGCCAGTTCTATCAGTCGGGCGTATGGATTTCCGTTGTATTGGGATGCAAAGTTCTTCATCCAGTCGGGTTGTTTCTTGAGATAAGCCTTATAGGTACGCTTATCGAAGAGGTCGATGCTGGCTCCGCCTACTGCCACGGTGATGGTTCCCACCTTGATGCTGTCTGGCAGATTATCCACCATCTTTCTTCCGAAATAGTCAACAGGCGTCAGTCCTGTAGAGGGTCTTGCCTGCGGTGGCACAGCGGTGTGCCATTGTCCCTTCTTCCATCCCGCCTTTTCATCATCCACGGCATACATAGCCTGGAATCTCGGGTTTACGCCCGTTCGGTCGATGTCTTCGATAGCCGCATTTCCTTCCATGTTCGACTGTCCGAAGCAGAGATAGATTTGAAAATTAGGATCAGGCTTTTCCTGAACCTTACTGCCCGTTTTCTGTGCCATCATCGGCAGGCACGCCATCGCGAGCATCGATGCTAAGATTGATAATCTCTTCATAGTTTATTATTAATTAAATTATTAGATTGATTTTCATCTTCTGTTCTGTCTGCAAAGTTATGAAAAGATTTCCATACGTGTCTTGTCTCATGTACCAATAACTTTTCCCACTCTCTCATTCTTATATTTATTGTAAGGTGTTCTTGTTTTTCTCTAGCATTGTTACATAATAATAAAGAATTTGATACATGTAATAATGTAGAATGCAGCTTTTTTGCTTACCTTTGCATCGATAAATAACAATCGCCCCAAAGAGGGGCAAATGCTCAGTCCAAGATGCGCTATATAGTTTAAAACGAGTCATATAATTAAAAATTAACTAAGTATTGTTCTCAATGGAATTTAAGAAAACAATAAGCATGTTGCTGGTGGGACTCGCTGTCCCACTGTCAATAGCTGCTAATAGGGAAATAAAGGCAGTAAAGCCTACGGCTGTCAGCAACGGATTGGAAGTGGTTGACGGATTGTCACGACTGCGTGTAGAGTTTGTGCGTGCAGATATTGTTCGTGTGCAGTATCAGCCCGATGGGCAGTTGACGGGTAATGGTACTGACGTCTGTGTGGCTCATCGGAAAGAGAAGTTGCCTTTGACCTATAGCGATGACCTGTGGTCGGTCTCCTCCGATAGTATGACGGTCTGTATTGATGCTGCAACAGGCGCTGTCAGCTATTACGACCTGCACCATCGACTGCTGCTACGTGAGCATCCTCGCTGTCCGCGAAGTTCGGAGAAGGTCTGGCAAGAGAAAATTACCTATGATGAAACAAGCCGCCGTACTGCGCATACCGCCAATGGCGATGTGGCGGTGATGGACGTGTTGCGTCGCGATACTATCGGCAGCACCTTCCGCTATCGCACGTATTTCGACTGGACCGCCACCGAAGCCCTCTATGGACTTGGTTCCCACATGGAGAATTATATGAATCTGCGTGGCAAGAAAATGTATCTCTGCCAACACAATCTTAAGGCAATGGTTCCTGTGCTCAACTCTACCGCAGGCTATGGATTGCTCTTTGATGCTGGTTGTGCCATGGTTTATAATGATGTGGCAGACAGTAGTTATGTAGAGATGGAAGCGGCAAGGCAGATAGATTATTATTTCATGAAGGGAACGACCATGGATGCGGTAGTGGCGGACTATCGGTGGTTGACAGGTCAGAGCCCTATGATGCCACGTTATCTCTTTGGTTATACTCAATCGAAAGAACGCTATTGCAGTTCCCAAGAACTTCTTGACATAGTTGGTGAGTATCGTAAGCGCCGGATACCTCTTGATATGATAGTGCAAGATTGGAACTATTGGCCAGCAGGTCAGTGGGGACGGATGATGATGGATTCGAAGTATTATCCCAATAAACGTATGTTGGCTGATAGCCTGCATGCAATGAATTGTAGGTTGATGGTTTCTATTTGGCCTAATGCGCAATACTGTCCGCAATATGATGATTTCAATCGTCGTGGATGGATTTTGCCAGGCAGTTCTGTTTATGATGCCTATCGTGCCGATGCTCGTTCGCTCTATTGGGACTATGCCAATCGGGAGTTTTTTAGTAATGGTTTTGATGCTTGGTGGTGCGATTCATCGGAACCCATCGATGGCGATTGGAACAATCCAGTGCATCCTGGTTATGGTTATGACAACCATTTTGAACGTTGGCAGATTAATACCAAGGCATTGAGTGACGTGTTGGGTGCGGAACGTAGCCAAACCTATTCTCTTTATCATGCAATGGGAATCTACAATCATCAGCGTCAAACCACTGATAGTAAACGAGTGGTCAATCTAACACGAAGTTCCTATGCTGGACAGCAACGTTATGCCACCATCACATGGAATGGTGATACCTACGCTTCATGGAAAACCTTTGCCCAGATGATACCTGCAGGACTCAACTTTATGGCTACGGGATGTCCATATTGGACTATTGATGTGGGGGCATTCTTTGCAGGTCCAGATCGTTGGAATCGTTGGTTTTATAAAGGAGAGTATCCCGATGGATGTAATGATCCCGCTTATCGTGAACTCTATACCCGAATGTTCCAATATGCCACTTTCTTGCCAATGCTCCGCAGTCACGGTACTGATACCCCACGTGAAGTATGGCGTTTTGGCAAGCCCGGTGAACCATTCTACGAAAGTATCGTCAACCATATCCGACTGCGTTATTCACTTTTGCCCTATATATATTCAATGGCAGCAAAGGTTAGTAATGAGGGTTATACGATGACCCGAGCATTGGCATTTGATTTTGCTGCCGATAGCGCAGTATATGATCTTAAAGACGAATTTATGTTCGGTCCCGCCTTTCTGGTAGCGCCTATGACACGTCCCCTGATGGCTTATGGTAAAGCTTCCAGGCAGGTTTATCTGCCGCAAACAAAAGGGGGATGGTATGACTATTGGACTGGAATTAGGATAGAAGGTGGTCAAACAATTGATGCCCCAGCGCCTATCGACCATTCGCCACTGTATGTGCGTGGTGGTTCTATAGTGCCCATGACCGCTCCACAGCAATATGCCGATGAACATCCCGATGCTCCTTATATTATAAAGGTGTATCCTGGTGCGGATGCTACATTTACTATCTATGAAGATGCTGGTGACGGTTATGACTGTGAGCGCAAAGGCTATGTCACCTATACATTAAATTGGGATGACAGCCATCGTCAGCTATCTATATCTGCAAGGAAAGGTAGTTACAAAAAAATGGTAAAGCGTCGCCAGCTGATTTTTGTAATGCCTGATGGCAATCAACAAACGATGGTTTATGACGGAAAGAAAACAATAGTGACACTAATTGCAAACAACTGATAACAGACTCCACTTTTTAAAGTGGAGTCTATTATATTTTTATTATCAGATGTTTCATATTTTACTTTTGTTATGTTTCGAAAAGTAATTGTAACATAAGAGAAAGCCATTTGACGAAATAAATCTTAATTTTGCAACGTGCTTAGTAAAAAGAAAGCAATTTCTCAAGACGTACAATCATAAACTGATAAAATAAATAATTTAATCTATTTTCTTATGAGGAACTTAAGAAAAATTGAAAAGCCGTTAGCGTTGCTATCCTTTCTCTGTTTATTCCCTGCAGGAATGTCGGCTCAGAGTATTGTAAAAGGAGTAGTTACAGATCCAAGTGGTGAACCTGTCATTGGTGCAACAGTGAAAGCTGCTGGCAGTAAGCAGGGTGTGGTTACTGATTTGGATGGTAAGTTTAGCATTGATGCTGCACCTAATGCAACATTGACTATTACCTATGTAGGTATGGAGCCTAAGACCGTGAAAGCTCAGGCTGGTAAAACGCTTACCATTACCTTGAAGGATGATTCTAAAGTTCTGAATGATGTCGTTGTCATCGGTTATGGTGTTCAGAAGAAGAGCGACTTGACAGGTGCAGTTGCATCTATCAAGAGCGATGACATCAAGGGCTTGTCAGCTACCGATGCCGGTGCTGCCCTCCAGGGTAAGGCTTCCGGTGTACAGATTATCAATTCGGGTGGTCCGGGTGAGGCTGCCGATATCCGTATCCGTGGTTATTCTTCCAATAGTGGTAATATCGGTCCGTTGCTCATTGTCGATGGTCTGAAGGTGGATAACATCCAGTATCTGGATCCATCTATGATCGAGAGTATGGAGGTATTGAAGGATGCCGCTTCTGCTGCAATCTATGGTGCGCAGGCAGGTAATGGTGTCGTTATCATTACAACCAAGACGGGTGCTGCCAATGGCGGTAAGGCACAGATTTCTTATAGCAGCAAGTTCACAATCCAGTCGTTGGGAAAGAAGGCTGATATCTTTGATGCTCCTGAGTATATCGAATATCATAAGTACTTGGGTGACTTGACCGATGATCTTCTGACGAAGAACAACTATAATGGTCAGAACACCAACTGGTATGACGAGGTATTTGAGAACAGTCTGGCTCATCAGCATAGCCTCACCGTGCAGGCAAGCAATGGCAAGGGCCGTTTCCTCGCCAGTCTGAATATCCTCAACAATGATGGTATCGTGAAGGGCAACAATGATACCTACAAGCGCTTCACCGGTCAGATCAATGCTGATTATGATGTTTACAAGTGGTTAAACATTACTACCAATACATCTTTCGAAAAGTGGAAGACCAAGGGCGTGACCAAGGGTTATGGTTCTATTCTGAACTCTGTGGTTTCCATCGACCCATTAACTCCTGCTTATTATAGTAATGTCGATGATCTGGCTCCTGCCATGAAGTCGGCTCTCGAAGCAGGCAAGGCGGTGATGCGAGATCCTAACCATAACAATGACTACTATGCTACTTCTAAATATATAGAGGATGCAACAGGTAACCCATTGGCTCAGAAAGACCGTCATGACATCACCAATTCCGGTATCAATGTGCGTGGAACCGTGGCTGCCAATCTCAAGCCATTCAAGGGCTTTACCTTTACTTCCCGCCTGGGCTACCGCATTACCCAGAGCAATTACCATAAATTTGAGGCGCCATACTATCTCAATACAATGGCCAACTCAACCAAGTACAACATTGAGGCACGTTCCAACAACGGCTTGTACTATCAGTGGGAAAACTTCGCCAACTATATGAATACATTCGGCAAGCATACAGTGGGTGCGATGGCAGGTATGTCGTTTACCAAGAATCATTGGGACAACAATACCATAGCTTCTGAAGGCGATGACATTCTTTCAGCCTATGAGTCCAACTTCCGCTACATCGACTACTTGCTGGCTGATGCAACCAAGAGCGTAAACAATGCTCCTAGTGATGCTACCGAGCTTTCATACTTCGGACGTTTGAGCTACAGCTACGACAACCGTTACTTCCTGCAGCTCAACTTCCGTCGTGATGCCTTCGATACATCCAAGCTTTCCAAGAAGGCTCGTTGGGGTAACTTCCCATCTTTCTCTGCAGGATGGTCTATCAGCAACGAGAAGTTCTTCAAGGATCATGTAGATCGTGATGCAGTTTCCTTCCTGAAGCTCCGTGCATCATGGGGTCGCAATGGTAACGTCAATATCCTGAACGGTTATCCATATTCTTCTCCTATCGCACTCAACCAGAGCTTCTATCAGTATAATCCGTCTATCGGTGATGGTAAGCTTACCTATGGTTCCAAGCCAACTGGTCTTGCCAATCCTGACTTGACGTGGGAGACATCTGAGCAGGTGGACTTGGGTCTTGATGCTCGTTTCCTTAACGACCGTCTTACCTTGGGTGTTGACTGGTATCGCAAGACTACCAAAGATCTCTTGATTGAGATTGCTCCTCTTCCAGAAATCGGTGTCAACAAGACTGTTGTGAATTCCGGTAAGGTTCTCAATTCTGGTCTCGACTTCGAATTGGGTTGGAGAGACAACATCAAGGACTTCAAATATGGAGTTTCCGTGAATGGTTCTACCTTGAAGAACGAGGTAAAGGAGGTTTCTGCGATGGTAAACCGTCTTACCGAGGTAGGTATTGATGGATTCAACAACCAGTTGAAGCCAACCTTCGAGGCTGGTCACTCCGTATGGTATTTCCGTGGTTACAAGTATGCAGGTGTTGCAGAAGATGGCAGTGCCCGCTATTATGACAAGAATGGCGAAATCACTTCAGCTCCAACCGATGAGGACAAGCAGGATCTGGGTGCAGGTATTCCTAAGTTTACCTATGGTATCACCATCAATCTGGCTTACAAGGGATTCGACTTCTCCGTATTCGGTACAGGTGCAGCAGGCAACAAGATTTACAACCTGATGGTATCTGCCGACCGCCCATTGATTAACGGTATCGACACCTATTGGAAGGATTCATGGAGAGAAGACCGTACCAATGCCAAGTATCCTGATATGAAGAAGGTTGCTACCGACTGGAAGTTCTTCAGCTCTGATGCTGCTATCTTCAGCGGTTCCTACTTCAAGTTCAAGCAGATTCAGCTGGGTTACACCTTGCCAAAGCTCATCACAAGCAAGATTGGCTTGAGCGACCTCCGTGTTTACTGCTCATTGGATGATTTCTTCACCATCACCAACTATCCTGGTGCCGATCCTGAGACAGCTTCCATGAACAGTGGTGCATCCCGTGGTTTCGATAATGGTACTTATCCAACTTCCAAGAAGATGGTATTCGGTATCAATGTAACATTCTAACCTTTTAAAACGAAAAGAAATGAAGAAAATATTATTTTCAACCATATTGACACTCGCTGCAACAGCCACCATGACACTCACCACATCTTGTGAGGATCAGTTGGATATCGAGCAGAAGGGTGTTATCCCATCAGAGAAATTCTATCAGACTGATGCTGATGCCGAGGCTGCCCTGGTTGCGGCTTATGAGGGATTCATGTGTAATGTAGTGGGACGTAATCACGATGGTGGTGGTCCTGGCATCTACACTCCTTATAAGATTATCACCAATATGTGTGGCGATGATGTGCTTTATGCCAGTGGTAACTATGGCGACCACGAGTTCAGCGGTATGCTCAATGAGTTCCGTTACGATACTGAGGCTGAGGTGCCTAAGTTTATGTACACCGGTCTTTATCTCTCGGTATATACCTGTAATCTCGTAACTGATCACTTCCAGAATGCAGCAGATACTCCAGTCAAGAAACGTTGTGTAGCTGAGGCTCGTGTTCTTCGTGCCTTCGACTACTTCATGTTGGCCAATCTCTGGGATAATCCTCCATTCGTAGATCACGTATTGGGTGGTACCGATCTTCCTTATAACTGTAACAAGGATCCTGAGCACCCTATGGACCACAAGCAGCTCATTGAGTGGGTGGCTAAGGAGTGCGAGGAGGCTGCTGCCGACCTCGACGAGCGCAAGGGAACCGATGATAAGGATGGTGCCGTCAAGGTAACCAAGGGCTTTGCATGGGCTTTAGCCGGTAAGGCTTACCTCTTCGCCGGTGAATATGATAAGGCTAAGACTGCTCTCAAGAAGGTGATCGACTCTGGCAAGTATGCGCTTGTTCCTGGCGATCGCTATATAGACAACTTCCATATCGAGGGTGATGGCAACGAGGAGAAGGTCTTCGAAATCAACTTCGAGTACAATGCTGGTAAGGGAGCATGGGCTGGTATGATTCAGCGTTCAAGCTGGATGGAGGCTAACGCCTGGAACTGGCGTGCCGGTAACTTCGTGAAGTCACCACAGAGTGTTTATAGTGGTATCGATGGTTGGGGAGGTCTTGGTGTTCCTCAGTGGTTTGGTGATGAATTCTATGCCAACGATGGCGATTCCTATCGTCTCAAGGCTACCTTGAAGCACATCGATGACGCTGTTTACAAGATGGAATATGCTGACCCTGCATTGAATGCAATGTCGGTAGAGGAGAAGATGAAGAGTACCAAGGTGGGTATCAACGACCCAGTACAGGGACTCTATGATAACTCTTTCTGGTTGGCATTCAAGCAGGTAATCAGAAAGGCTGATACTGATGGCGCCAAGTATGGTGATAATATCCGTCTGAACAACTATGTTGTGATGAGATATGCAGAGGTATTGCTCAATTATGCGGAAGCTTGTCTCAATACAGGCGATCAGGCTGAGGCTAAGAAGTACATCAATATGATTCAGGAGCGCGCCGGTTCAAAGACCATCAGCCAAACTGTAGATATGGATGTACTGAAGAGGGAGAAGTCTTACGAGCTCTGGCTGGAAGGCTGCCGCTGGTTCGACGTGATGCGTTGGAAGGATGCCAAGGCTATCGAGCGCCTGAAGAATGTAGGCTCTGACTGTCCTCATGTATTCGATAAGTTGTTCCGTGCACCTAAGGCTGATGACCGCAAGGTTACCTGGGAACATGGTACAGAGGCCAACAGCCGTTTCTATACCGTATCTACCAGTGCAGCCAAGGATGCCGGTTTCGAAGTAGGTTTCAAGGAGGGCAAGCATGAGTTCTTCCCTTATCCACAGACCGTGAAGGATAAGAATCCTAACCTGGAGCAGAATCCTGGTTGGTAATCATGAAGTAGTTTTGTAAATATAACGTTTTAAGAACTATAGATTAGTTTGATAATTAGGGGGTGTTTTGAAAAGAAGCACCCCCTTTTTTCTTCTTTAAAGGATTTTGCGTATGAAAACATGGATGTGTGCAATGTTGATGACAATGGCGGTAGGAGCATCAGCCCAAAACCCGATTATCAGCGGACAGTATTCTGCTGATCCTACGGCTCGCGTGTTCAATGGGAAGATGTATCTTTATCCTTCTCATGACATTCCAAGGCCTATCGAGAAACTGAAGGAATGGTTCTGCATGGCAGATTATCACGTTTTCTCTTCTACCAATCTTACTGAGTGGCAGGATCATGGAGTCATAGTTTCGCAGGATAAAGTACCTTGGGTACAGGATGGAAGCTATACGATGTGGGCTCCTGATTGTGTGGAGAAAGATGGGAAATATTACTTCTATTTCCCTGCCGCTCCGAAAGGGGAGGAGAAGGGATTCGGAATAGGTGTGGCTGTTGCCGACCAACCGGAAGGACCATTTATGCCGATGTGGAAACCCATAGAGGGGGTTCATGGTATAGACCCTTGTGTGTTGATAGATAAAGACGGACAAGCTTATATCTACTGGGCTGGAGCTGGTTTGCACATGGCTAAGCTGAAACCAAACATGACGGAACTTGCCTCGGAACCAAAACTGGTAGAGGGGTTGCCTGAGGGATTCAAGGAAGGACCGTTTGCTTTCGAGCGTAACGGCAAATATTATTTCACCTTCCCATGGGTACGTGAAAAGGATGGAACCGAAACGCTGGCTTATGCCATGGCTGACCATCCGATGGGACCTTTCACGTTCAAGGGCATCATCATGGATGAGTCGCCTACGAAGTGCTGGACCAACCATCACAGCATCGTGGAATATCAGGGACAGTGGTATCTCTTCTATCATCATAATGATTATTCGCCTAAGTTCGACAAGAACCGCTCGGTGCGAATCGACTCTCTGAACTTCAATCCTGACGGAACGATACAGAAGGTGATACCTACGCTAAGAGGTGTGGGATTGACGAAGGCACGTTCGCATATTCAGATTGACCGTTATTCTGCGCTGCAAGGCAAGGGTATCGGTATTGAATATCTGGATAAAAACAATTGTTTTGCCGGATGGAAGACTCTCTTCTCTAAATCGAATACTGCTCTTATATATAATAAGGTGGATTTCGGTAATGAGAAGGTGGAAGAAATCACCGTTCGTGTCAAGTCTTCAAAGGGCGGTGTGCTCGTAGTCAGAGCCGATGGCAAGAAGGGTAATATCATCGCTAAGGTGAAGATTCCGAAGTCGGCTGGCTGGAAGAATATCCGTGCCCAGGTGCTCCATGCTCCTCAGGGCGTCCATGCTCTCCATGTATCCTTGCAGAGTGGAGCCGATGTTGAGGTTGACTGGCTGGGCTTTGATGCGTTGCCTTGGGAAAAGGGAGCTTTTGAAACTCACCAGTATCGTAATCTCTTTGTCGAAATGGGCTATAAGCAGGCTGATATTGACAAGAAGGTGAACGAAGTATTCAATGATGTGTTCTACGGTAAGAACAAGGTTTATTTCGAAGTAGGCGATTCCATGGGATATGTCAGCGATGTGAAGAACAATGATGTGAGAACCGAGGGCATGTCGTATGGAATGATGGCTGCCGTGCAGTTTGATAAGAAGGACATCTTCGACCGCCTCTGGCGATGGAGCAAGAGATACATGCAGCATCAGGAAGGACCTTATAAGGGCTATTTCGCATGGAGCTGCAAGACTGATGGAACGAGAAATGCGCAGGGAGCCGCATCGGATGGTGAACTCTATTTCGTAACTTCGCTCATCTTTGCATCCAACCGATGGGGCAATGATACGGGCATCAACTATCTGAAGGAAGCGCAGAATATTCTGGATTGCAGCATGCAGAAGGTGGGAATGGACCGTACGGCTCCGCTTATCAATCTCGAACATCAGCTCATCACCTTTACGCCCGATCATTGGGGTGGGAAGTTTACCGATCCTTCTTACCATCTCCCTGCCTTTTACGAGGTTTGGGCTAAATGGGCTAACGATGGACGTTCTCAGTTCTGGAAGGAGTGTGCTGAGAAAAGCCGTGAGTTCCTGCATAAGTGCATCAATGAGAAGACGGGCTTGAACCCGGACTATTGCAACTATGATGGCAGTCTGATGAAGACCGGTCAGTTGCTGGGTGATGCTTTCCGTTATGACTCATGGCGTGTTCCAATGAACATAGCGCTCGATTATTCCTGGGCTTGCAAGGATAAGGAGTGGCAGCAGAAATATGCCAATACGCTGCAGAACTTCCTGTATAGTCAGGGTATAGATTCTTTCCTGGACCAGTATAATGTAGATGGAACGATGGTAGAAGATATTCTGCCGGCAGGTACTGCTCCTAAGGCACTCCGCCATTCCATCGGTTTTGTTGCCACTTCGGCTGCGGCTTCATTGGTCAGCAATCATGTAAAGGGCAGGGAATTCGTCAGTCATTTCTGGAATGCCAAGCATGAGCCAGATAAAGAAGGCTTCTTCGATGGCTACTACGACGGACTGTTGCGTCTCTTCGCCTTCATGCATCTGAGTGGCCGTTATCAGATTATCGAACCTCAATAATAATGAATAGTCTATGAACAACTTTTTCAATAAAATAGTTAGATTGTTTTGTTTATGTGTATTCCTTTTTGGGCATTCCTCTGCGGATGCCCAAAATAAGGAATTACCTGCAGACATCAATCCTTATTTCGGACCAGTCGGCAAGCAGGCTGTCATGCCTAATGCG
>ERZ1032926.7-NODE-7-length-14836-cov-5.645153_pt1 | contig 14836 bp, 6 predicted proteins | sample MGYA00516955_ERZ1032926 | MGnify/ENA primary metagenome ERZ1032926 (study PRJEB33719, sample SAMN04262522) | wastewater metagenome | biome: rural village; feature: composting latrine chamber; material: composting feces with ash | place: El Salvador | collected... | reverse complement strand
GATGATCTTCCATCGGAAAATAGAAAAGCCTTCTAACTATGAGAGAATCATCCGAACATCTTCTTTTACTATATGCCTCAACCACAGGATAGCGGTATCCTCGTACATATAGTCTTTGAACCGTTTCTTTCTCTACATCTTTGCCCGATGTGAAATGTGCCATAATGCTGTCTTTATAAAAATAATCCCCACGCAAAAATGATTGAATTGCAGGGTAAGTCTTTGTCAAAAGAACTCTTTCTGTTTGAACAAGTCCAACACCAGACACTTCTGTACCATCAGGAAGGCACAATGTTCCCACCTTCATAAACTTTGTATGATACGTACCATACGTAGCCACAGCTAAACGATAACAATATAAACCCTTACCAAAGAATGTGCCTTGCAAGCTATCATTCAAGACAAATGGATACCTTAACAAGCACTCTGGCTGCAAATAAAACATCAGCAGTTGATTATTAACATGCCCAATCTGGTATAAGCTATCATTCTCTGAATGATAACAAAAACGATTGCCACATCTTAATCGAGTAACAGACTCTCCAAAATCTGAGATTTTCTCTGGAATGCTATCGTCCAAGACATCTGCACCTTTTAAATTCCATATATCATCACACCACACCAATTCCTTCCCTAGCATTTCGTCACCAACTCGCAATGAATTGTGTGACTGATCAACAGAAAGCAAATTATTGTTTTTTGAAACATTACTCTGAGCCATGAGGATAAAAAGATTAAAAAGTACAAAAGCTATAACCAAAAGTAATCTTTTGGTATATACCGTAATCTCAATTATTCTTTTAACATGTGTCATATAAAAATCATTTTCTAAACCAAAACACTTCTTTTTACAGTTCGGCTGCAAATTTACAAAATAGATTGAAACAAGGCTTTGGTATATGTTCCCCAAACCTTGTTTCATGTTCCAAGACTCTTTCAAAGTCTTCAGAAAAACATATTTAAGACATTATACCTACAAGTTTGGCCCGAAATAGCTGTATCTGCTGTTGTCTGGATTGATAACCACTTGCTCCAAGACAATTTCCGGGTCGATCATCACGACACGAAGCGTATGCTTGCCAGCCTTGACTGCAGATGATGACGTAGCTGCCAACCAACGCTGGTTGTCAAAGACCTCGTCTCTTCTAAGCTGTCGTTTTCCTTTCCACCAACCATTCAAAACCAGCTTAGGCTGCTGAGGCAATGGTTTCAACACCTTTGACACGGCGAGATTCTGAGGAGTGTACTCGGCAAAGGTATCCACAAATCCTGCGCGAGCATCCACAATCTGCAAGGGCTGGTCGTCTATCTGCACGCCGATGCGAAGACCACGAGCTGGATAGACATCCTGGGTTGGCAGAATGCCGAGGGCGATGGAAAGCTGCTGCATATCGGAAGAAAGCTCGAAATCGTATTCCAGCGATGCACCCTTGCCATCCGGCTCACTTGCTGCCATCACATGGTCGATGCCCATGCAGCCCTTACCTCTGCCCAAGTCTGGCAAGAATATCCACTTGGCATTCTTGCCTTCCTTGATTCGGCTGTACTGATAGGCAGGAATGCCAATCTCCGTGGTGGAAACAGGTACATTCAACGGATGCTCTATCTTCATGCCCAAGGTCATCGGGTTGCGATTCTTGTCAGGGATAGACCATTGGGTATAGCCGATGTGATTATCCATCATCATGCCTTTCCACTTGCCTCCTGCCAACACATTATTATAATAGTCGCTCAACTGCTGGTCTTTCTTCATCAAGACCTCCACACCGAGGCTGTCGCCCATGGTGGCATGATTGTATATTTCTGCCACACCAGCACTAGCCACCACTGGATAATAAACCAACTGGTAGAAAGCATCCTGCTTCTCCTTAGGCATCTGCTTGCGCAACAGCTCTGCCCTTTCCACCAACGACTGCCAACGCTGTGACATCACCAGCATCTCATGCTCATTAAACAAGCCTGGCACCTGAGCCTCAGGCTTTCTCAAGAGATTATACTTGCTGTATTTGGCTATCAAGTCGGCTGTTTCCTTGGCATATTCCTCGCCGAAGATGCTTGCTGAGAAGCGTTCCAGCCAAGGTAGTTCGTCACCAGGTTTCACCGCATCTGGGTTCCATGCATAATCCATGATGAAGTCGATAGGCACCTCTTTTGGCTTCAAGTCGCCCACATTGATAATCCAGATGCGGTCGATACCACTGGCGTATGCCTCATGCAGCTGCTCACGGAGCTTCGGGATGGTTGTGGTGTTCACCCAACGGTCGTTCCATGGACCACCATTCATGTCGATGTGATAATACAAGCCCAGTCCACCCTTGCGCTTGCGTTCTGCTGCAGTACCCTTGCGGCGGATATAGCCCCAGTTGTTGTCGCAGAAGAGCAGGGTTACGTCATCTGGAACGGTGAATCCCGCATCATAGTATCGCTGCACCTCGGTAAAGATAGCCCAGAGCTGAGGCACGGTGTTTGCCGGCTTGCCATAGCAATCCTTGATAATGCGACGCTGAGCCTCTATCACCTTGCCTAATGTCTTGATATTGTCCTCGTCCTTGCCGTTGCCCATCGCCACATCGCCATCACCTCGCATACCGATGGTAATGATGTTCTCATACTTGCTGTTGCGCTTCAAGCCATCAGTGAAGAACTTCTCGATGCGCTCAGGGTTCTGTGCATAATCCCATGGACCCACCTCAGCCTTGCGGCGCACATATTCCTTATGTGCTCGCATCATCGGCTCATGATGGGAGGTACCCATCACGATGCCCATGTCATCTGCCAACTGTGGTGATTTGGGGTCATCCTCGTTAAAGCGTGATCCCCACATCGCCGGCCAGAAGTAGTTGGCTTTCAGGCGGAGCAAGAGTTCGAAGATATGGCTATAAGCCTTGGAATTGATGCCCCCAAACTGGTTGCCGCACCATCCACCAAAAGATGGCCACTCGTCATTGATAAAGATGCCACGGTATTTCACCTTAGGTTCTCCATCCGTATAAGTACCAGGCAAGACATAAAGCTGGTCATGATGGGCGATAGGCGCATCCGCCATCCAATACCAAGGCGACACACCTATCTGGCGAGACAACTCATAGATACCATAGATGGTACCACGCTTGTCGGAGCCTAGAATCACCAGTTGTCCCTTGTCTGTGAAGATGAGATATTGCTCCCATTTGCCCTTCAACTGCTTGGATTGCTTGGGATATTTCTTGGCGATTTCGCTTTTTCCTACTGTAGCCACCACGACGGGAGCATACTCACTGCCCGTCACGCTACGCAAGTCATGGCGCAAGTTAGCGACAGCCATCTTCACTCCCTTCCAGTCGGAAGGACTATAGCGGATGGTATCCTTCGTGCCCGTCAAGAGAAGGGCTTTTTCAGCTGAAGCCTTGTCAAACTTTACAAACTGTGGAGCTGCATCCAAGGCGGAGATTACTCCCAGCAGCATACCTACCAACAAGATATATTTCTTCATAAAATCAATTGTTTATTCTTTGTTATTGTCTATTTTGTTGTTTTGCGCTGCAAAAGTAGCAAAAAAAGGGGTAGAAGAGCGCCCTTACTTCACGTAAGGACTCTCTAGCATTCCTAGATGAGTAGGTTTATACCCACCAAGATTGATGAGTATTTTCTCAAATACAATACCAGGCTGCATAGGACGAAGCCTCAAGGTATGTTCAGCCTTCCCCGTGTTTTCTACAGCCATCCTCACCTTCTTCTCGATGATGCGCGATGCGGCTGTAGGATACATCAAGTCGTACTTATGCTCCCAGTTCAGATTCTGATTCAGCCCTACAATCTCTTCCTTGCCACCATCCAGCGACACTGCCACATAATGACCGCCCAGCACAAAGGGCATCACTGCATCGGTAATAAGATGTACATCCACCGAATCCATATCTGCCTTAAATCTCATCTTATAGGTAAGATACGCTCCTGCTGTTGGCTGGGTATATGGAAAGAGAGCTATACCCGACTTCGTTCGTCCTAAACCTGGGATGAGTCTCCACTGCGACTTCTCTGATTCAGCAGGTGTCAGTGAGAAGAGATGCTCTGCCTCCATCACCACCATGCCGCCATCTTGCTCAAACATGTAGCCTGTACTAGGCTGCGTAACGGCAAAAGGGGTACTCTGCTGAATGCGATATACCATAGGCATAACTTGATGCTGCGGGGCATGCCAGTTTTGATAGCCGATATGTACTTGATCCATCATGTGATTCCACTTGCCATTGGCGATATGGTGATTATAATTGTCGCAGAGCAAGGAGTCTCTCTTGTAACATTCCTCCACCCTATCTGCCCATGTATTAGCCTCAATACGTCCCTCACGATAGAGTTGCTTGTTCATCGCCAAAGAGTAATACATATCATAAAGATTAGCCATGCCTTGTATTGGGAAGAGAACCAACTCTTGATAGGCATCTTTCGCAGTCTCATCCAGGGTGATATACTGACGCAGGGCTCGTGCCTCCAAGGCCAGGAATTCATCCCGTACGCCCTTAAACTCTCCCGTCTGCAAATTGTATGTCTTGTCATCCAGCAATTCGGCTTGCACCCTAGACGCATATCTTCCATAGCTCATCAAGAGACGAGCAGCCTCTTTCGCTTCTTTATCACCAAACTGCTGGGCACAGAATCCCTGTGCATATTGCTCCAGGTTGCTGGCATCGAAGGCATCAGGATTCCATGCCATGTTCATAAAAAAGTCGATGGCAAACTCATGGGGCTTGATATCACCGACATTGAGTATCCAGAGTTTATCCACACCATGTTGATAAGTGGCTTGCAACTGCTCCCACATCTCGGCGATATGCGACATGGTGAGCCACTTACTAGCTCTTGGGGCACCATAATAGCCCACGTGATAATACATTCCATAGCCGCCCTTGTGGAAATTTTTCTTTCTATCAGGAAGTCGGCGCACATGACCGAAGTTGTCATCGCAAAGCATCACGATGACATCATCGGGCACCTTGAGTCCCTGGTCATAATAATCGAGCACCTCACTGTAGAGTGTCCAGACCTGTGGGGTCTCGGCGGCTGGTTTTCTGGTGACATCAGCTATGATTTTTCGCTGTTCCGAAATGATTTGTTCCATCAGCCGGAAGTTAGCCTCTCTACTACCTGCATCGGTCATCGGACGGTCTTCGTCACCTCTCATACCGATGGTCACGAGCTTGTCGTAACCCTTGCTATTCTCGATTCCCTCTCGGAAGAAACGCTTGATGGCATTCTTGTTGGTCAACCAGTTCCATTCACCGTTGCCATAGTTCTTCTTATGTCGAATCCACTCTTGCTGCGAGCGTTGCATCGGCTCATGATGCGAGGTACCCATCACGATGCCATATTCATCAGCCAGTCGGGCATTCTCCGGATCATCCTCATTGAAGCAGTTGCCCTCATACAGTCCGTTCTCATCCTTCAAGATAGGTACCAAAGGCTTGTATTCCTTGAACGAGCCCCACATGGCAGGCCAGAGGCAGTTTGCCTTGAGGCGAAGAAGGAGTTCGAAGACATGGGCATACATCTGGCTGTTCATGCCCCCAAACTTATTTCTAGCCCAGGTGGTCATACAAGGGAACTCATCATTGATGAAGAAACCACGATATTTCACTTTCGGCTCTCCACTCTCCACAGAGCATGGCTTGGCAAAGACCTCCTCATGCTTGGCTATCGGCGCATCCGCCCACCAATACCAAGGCGACACCCCCATCTGTCGGGAAATCTCGTAAATGCCATAGATGGTGCCACGCATATCGCTACCTGCCACCACCAAGGCACGCTCCATGCCCTTGGCAGGATGATCAATGGTCTTGATGACAAAGCTCTCCCACTTGTCCTTGAGCGAACGCTCTGGCAAGATGCCTTTCTTGGCAAGGCGAGTAATAGCTTCACTCACTCCGTATGTACCAATGAGGATGGGATAACGCACCACATCCTCGCCCTGGCAGCACACTCTGGGTGAACGACCCGACACGGTATAGATATCCTTACGCAGGTCTTCCGCTGCTCTTTTCACACCTTGTTTTTCGTGAGCATCCATGCAGATACCAGACATCTGAGAGGCGGTGGAAATAGGGAATGCTCCCCCTTGCTGTCGGAAGCTGATAAAGGAATCAGCCATTGCTGTGAGGGCAAACATCACAAAACAACAGGCCAAGAGAGGCCTTGACCATGGAAAGTTGATCTTCATTTGAAATTTCATACTGTAATATTATTAAAATAGAGAAATTATGAAAAATAGAGAAGAAGGGGATTGCCCCACCTATTCCCTTTTTTATGCAAAGGTACAACTTTGCTCCAAGAACAACTTTTCTCCATGTTCCAAACACTTTGGCGTACATTCCCACATCAACAAAAATATGATAAATACTGCCCAATTATATCATTATTTTTATAACTTTGCAAGCACAAACACATTATAATATATATAGCAATATGACAAAAATCAAAAATCAGTGCATGGGATTCATGCTCACAGCCATCCCATTGCTTTCGCTCAGCACTCCTTGCATAGCACAAAATCCATATCTCCCACTTTGGGAGCATGTGCCAGACGGAGAACCTAGAGTATTCGAAGACCCTGACAACCCAGGGAAGTACAGAGCTTACATCATAGGCTCTCACGACACATCCTTCAAGTCTTACTGCGGATCAGACATACGCATGTGGTCTGCCCCAACAGAAGACCTCACCCAGTGGAGAGACGAGGGAGCCATTTTTTCCTATCACATCAACAATCAATGGGACACCATGTTTGCTCCCGATTTGGTAGAGATAAAACGAAAAGATGGAACAAAAGATTACTATCTCTATCCTCACTCCCGAGGATACAAGCGTGTGAGAATGGTCTGCAAAGGCAAGCGACCTGATGGTCCTTTCACTCCCATCAACCTCAATGCAGATGGAACGGAAGAGCTGCCAGGCAGCATCCTCGACTTCGACCCTTCCGTATACATCGAGAATATCACTGACCCAAAAGATGCAGATTACGACACAGGATTCAGAGCATACGGCTACTGGGGATTCCAACATTCATCAGCAGCGCAACTCGACCCTAGCACCATGTACTCGCTCAGACCAGGTACTGAGCTCATCAAGTACTCGCTGCCAGCTTGCGACGCACAAGGCAACGTAAGAGACCCTAAGGGAACAACCTACCCTATCATCAAGGGACAGAAGCCTACAGATTTCAACTTCTTCGAGGCATCATCCATCCGAAAAGTAGGCAACAAGTATGTGATGATTTACTCCGGCTATTCCGGAAAGGAATACGGATTAGGCAACACCAACTCCACCTTGCGATATGCCTATGGAGACACCCCATTAGGTCCATGGAAGAATGGTGGTGTATTGGTTGACTCACGTGGAGTGGTTCCTAACGAAGACGGCACCAAGTTAATCACCAGCAATGCCGCCCATAACACCCATGGAAGCCTACAAGAAATCAACGGTCAATGGTATGTGTTCTATCATCGCCCACCACGTGGATTTGGGTTTGCCCGTCAGTCTGTCGTTGCTCCCGTTACCATCCAATGGGATAAGAAATCTGTGGAAGAAGGCGGAAAAGTGGTTATCAGGGCATACGATCCATACAACAAGAAAGGCATCTGGACCGCCAAAGCATCCGACAACACAGAATACACGGGAGCAGAAGTCACTTCGGAAGGATTCCAGATATACGGCTTGAATCCATACCACTACTATTCTGCAGGTATCGCCAGCTATCTGAGCAACAACCAAGCCATGCAGGATGCCTGGGACGTATGGAACAACCACATGCCTGTAAACATGAACGCTGGTGACATCGTTGGATTCAAGTATTTCGGATTCGGCGGTCTCAGCAAAGCACAGAAAGGATTGCAACCTTTTGAGGGAACAAAAAAAGGAAACGGCACCCAACTTAATATCTTTGTGAAGGCAAAAACGCAAAAGAGCTTCAAAATCAAAGTAATGATGGATGGTCCATGGGCAAACAAGACATGGAAAGGCAAATTGCTTGGTGAGCTAACGGTTCCTGCCCAGACTTCAGCGCAGGGAATCCAAAAGTTGACACTGGACGTAGCAGACAAGGTAGATGGTATCGGCAAGAAACATGCCATCTATCTCATCGCCGAAGGTGAGGGCAAGCAACTTTGCGAACTGGAGGGCCTCGGATTCACCAAGAAGGGCGAGAACATGGAATGCCCAATATCGCCTACCATCGAAATCAAGATGAACGGCAGAAAACTGGATGTTCCTACCATTCCAACGAGAATGACCAATGAGAATGGCAACTTCGGTTACAATGAGTATGATGTCATCGCCTCTTTGCAAACAGGCGAGAAGAGCGCACCACGCATCACTGCATCATCCGACAACAAGGAGGTGGAGATAGAGATTCTTCAGCCTAAGACCTTGCAAGACAAGGCTTATGTGAAATGCACCTACAAGGGCATCAGCAAGAATTACACCATCCACATCAAATAATACATTCAATACATTCTAAAAAAACGCTTCGCACTTTGTTTGGTGCGAAGCGTTTTTTGGATTTGATAACCATCACAAAGCCACCACGAGGCTGTGCATTGATATAATCTTTCATACCCCTAACCTTACGGTATGAAATTTTCCAAGGATTTTTTGCCGTTCCGCTATCCTCGAACAAAACAACACGTGAGTTTTGCTTTGTCAGAGAAGATAAATTCAGGGCCAGTTTCTGGGATTCATCCTTGCCATTAATGCCAGCCACATACCAGGTGCTTCCCTTTCTGCGAGCCATCACGACACTTTCGCCCGGATAACCACTGAGCAATCGCGTCTCATCCCATGCAGTCGGCATGTTCGAGATAAAATCCTGCACTTCCTTTGGCTGGGCAAGATAACTCTCCGGCTTATCAGCCCAATGCATCAAAGCCGACTCGAACAAGATTGGCAAAGCCAACTCATGAGCATGGGTAGTGATATGCGGATGCTGAGAATCAGAAAAGGTGCAAGGCGTATAATCCATCGAACCCACGATGCCGCGGGTAAATGGCAAGGTGGCATTATGGCAAGCTGCCTTTTTAGTCAGCACAGATTCATTATTATACCATTCCGCTCCATACACACCCTCGGTAGAGAGCAGGTTGGGATAAGTGCGCTGCCAGCCTCGGGGAACAGTAGCGCCATGAAAGTTAACCATAAGATGATGGCGTGCCGCACACTCCAAGAGGTCGATGCAATACTCCATCGTTTCCTGTTTATCGCCAGCAAAGAAGTCAATCTTCACTCCAGCTACGCCCATTTTCTCCAACCAGGCAAACTCCTTCTCCCTGTTTTCCGGAGCATTCAGTCTATTGTGAGGACCTGGTGCACCCCAAGCCTTAATCCATGCAGTAGAAGAATTATACCAAAGCAAAGGCTTCACACCCCTATCCTTAGCATATTTCAAAGCCTCCTCGATGGTGGCTCCATTCTTCATCTCATCCCATTCTGCATCAATCAATACGTATGGCAGATGCAAGGTCTTCGCCATATCTACATACTTTTTAATGATATTCAAGTCGTTTGAGCCATGGTTGTAAGCCCAATAAATCCAGCTTACACTTCCCGGTTTAATCCATGCAGTATCTTTCAGACGACAAGGGGCACTGACATCAGTTACCAGGGTCGAAGCTATCAGATCCTGCTTCTTTCCAATGACAACCACTCGCCAGGGAGATTTCCAATTACCCGAATAATGCTGTGTGTTTTCATCCAGGAACACATGATAGTCCTCCGGATTCTGCCCATTCTTCAAGGAAGAGGCACTGTTGATTCGTTCTATACCAGCTTCAGTAATAAGAGAGTACACACCATTCTGCTCAAGCAGACAAGGATAGCCCCAATGTTGTTTTCCACCTTTACCGGTAGTGGATAAAGGGAAGAAATTCTCATAAGACTCCGTCCATTCCTGAAACCACCGGCGCGTGCCTTCACTGATATGATAAGTAGTCAAATCCTGCTTGATTGACGTATGCTGCAAACCCTCCAACTCATAACGGAAGGCTACGCCATCGTTATAAAGTCGAACCACCATGCGCAACGGGCGCTGCAGATCATCCTCAAAGGTATAAACTATTTCATTCGCCTCGTTCTTGCATTCACTCTTCTTTCCCATGAGCATCTGATAATGCTCCGAAATATACTTGGGTTTGGAAATGTCTTTCAAGACTAGATTTCTTCCTCCACCATCGCTGGTATTCAAACCATAACCAGAAATATGAAGCACCTGGCTTTCCTTATTTCCTCTACAGGCATCGCGATAAGCTACCTCAAAAACCTTCACCTTATTTTCCTCACCCTCAGCCTTCCATTCAATCTTTCCATTGGGAGAAGAGAAAGTTTCCCGCAGATTCTGCGCAAAAGCTGCGCCCTGCATGGCAAGCAGCCATACAATCATCAGTAACGGCTTTCTGAAAGCCAAGATTTTCGTTGTATTCATCATTATGATTGTTTATTCGTTTAACGCTACAAAATTACGAATAAACAATCATAATGACTTTTTTAAATGTTTCAAATACTTTACTCAGTATATTTTGCCGCATATTCCGAAGGCGATATACCGAAATATTTCTTAAATGCAGTGGAGAAATGACTGTTATTGGCAAATCCCACCATATACGAAACCTGCGTAATGTTGATTTTACGCTCTCTTATCAATCGGGCAGCCTCATTGAGACGGATGTTTCGCAGGAACTCGCTGGTAGGAACACCGGTCATTTCCTTCAACTTACGATGCAGCTGAGTACGGCTTACGCCCACCTCATCACACATCTTCTCTACATTGAAGTCTGAATCGCCCAAGTTCTCGTTCACTACCTTCATGATACGCTCCATCAGCTCCTCATCGTAGCCTTTCACCTCTACCTTCTCCACCTTGTCATCCTGCTTCAGAGCTCCACTGAACTTACCCTTCAGGCGACGTACATTGTCGATGAGATTGTCTATCGTGAGATGAAGTTCCTCCAGGCTGAACGGCTTTGCCAGATAAGCATCAGCTCCTAGCTTAATACCCTCTAGTCTATCGCTGATTTCCGATTTGGAAGTAAGCATGATGACTGGCACGTGGCTGATATTGGCATTGCCCTTGATATTTCTAAGCAGCGTGATACCATCCATCTCAGGCATCACCACATCGCTTATCACCAGGTCGAAATCGTCAGAAAGCAACTGGTTCAATGCTTCCTTGCCATTGTTGCAGATTACAAAGCGATACCAGTCGCTCAGTTCCGACTTGAGATAGCGGCAGATTTCGATATCATCATCAACCAGCAGGATTTTACAGTTTCTGCTAGCCGCACTTCTCTGCTGTTTCTTTTTGGTATCCCCGTTGTCCGAATAAATCTGATTATTCTTGAGATGCTCTTTACCCAAAGGCAATTCTATGATGAAACAGGCACCGCTCGTTCCGTCCTCTCGGTTGCGTGCTGTCACATCGCCACCATGAAGCCTTACGATGGATCGGCATAGATTCAATCCGATGCCCGAACCTCCCAGATGCATATCAGCCGAATTCTTTCCCTGATAGAAGCGTTCAAACAGGGTTTTGGCATCATCGTTCTTTCCCAATCCCTTGCCGCTATCAATCACATACAGGAGCACCTTCTTATCCTGCTTCTCAATGCGGAAGATGATTTCGCCGCCATTAGGCGTATATTTAAAGGCATTAGACAGCAGATTGGCTATCGCCTTATCCAGCTTGTTGCGGTCTATCCATGCATTCACAGGCGTCTCTGGCATCTCCAGCCTGATATTAATACCACGCAGGTTGGCATTATAGGTGAAGAGCGAAACCAAACCCTGCGAAAACTCCACCAGGTTGGTTTCCCTGCACGAGAGGTTCATCTGATGCTTGTCCAGGCGTCTCTTGTCGAGAATCTGATTCACCAGGGTGAGCAGACGCTGTGCGTTTCGGTCGATGGTATCAATATCCGCCTGATATTCCTCAGCATTTCCCAATCGCTCCTTCAATTTCTTCAGAGGCTCCATAATCAGCGTCAGCGGCGAACGGATATCGTGGGTGGCATTGATGAGGAACTGCATCTTAGCCTCTTCCAGATCTCTCTTCTTCATGCGCAGATAAACAATGATAGCGGCAGCCGTGAGGCCGAGAATCAGAAAGAGATAGATGAGCTTCGCCCAAACGGTAAGAAACCAAGGTGCCAGCACATCCAGGTTGATCACCTTTTTATATGTGGAGTACTTGCCGTAGCAATAGGTACGCACTTCTATGCGATAATGTCCATACGACAAACCTGTGAAGTTGAAGCTATTGTCTCCAGCCGCATTGCTGATCCATTTGCCCCCGTTGATGCGATACTGGAACACGATGTTACCCACGCTCTGATAATCAAGCTGGGAGAAGCTGAGCACTATCGACTTGAAATCAGACGGAACACTCAGATTATCTCCAATAAACGGAGCCATCTTTCCATCAAGCAACACACCCGACAGATAAATGGCGGACGTTTTCTCATTATAATCCTTTACCTGAGAAGGCCTAAAATAAGTCAAACCTTCGGAGTTTCCATAACAGATAACCCCATCCGATGTAGAACCTACTACTCCAGCCAGATATTCCTTGGTCAAGAGTCCGTTGCCCTTTTCAAAAGAGAAAAACGACTTAGCTTTACTATCATAACACCAGATACCCTGCGCAGTACTCATCCATAGGTTTCCCTTGACATCCTTCTTCAGCGAATAAATTCTCAATCCGCTAATACTCTCGGAATGAGGCCAAAGGGTAGTCTGCTGTTTTTTCCTGTCATAGAGATAAAGCCCCATCTCTGTGGCAATAGCAATCTTACCATCCGACAGTTCTAATGTAGAATAGCACGTTTTACCCTCTAACAAAGGCCGAGAAAGAATGATGTCAAAATATCCGGTTTTGGTATCCATGCACGACACACCATTGGCTGTTGCACACCAGAGCCATCCCCGGGAATCTAACCTGATCTCCGATATCCAGTTATTGCAAATGGTTTTGTGTGGACGCTTATCATCCATCAGATATTGCGTCATCTTGCCACTCTTCCTATTCCATACATAAAGTCCGTTGCCCTGGCTCGTAAAATAAATATTACCAGCAGCATCTACCCGCATATAATCTAGAGAAAGTCCATTGGCAGGCAGCAACAACCGGTAAGTCTGATGCTTCCAACCATACTCATAAATGCCATCACGGCCATATACATAAACATTCTTCCGAAAATCCGAGTACACTTTGATTGGTCCTGCAGGACTTTGTAGTAGCTTGGTATTGCCCGTCTTCTCATCCAAGAGATACAACCCATGATTTTTGACCACAAAAAGCATCAATCCGTCAGCAACTCCCACTACAGACGAAATGGTTTCCATACCAGCCCCCAATTCATCCAAAGAAACCGGATGGAACACATTGTTATCTTTATTCGACAAGAAAAGTCCTTTCATATAGCATCCATACCACTGATTACCATCTCTGTCTATCAGCAAATCGCTGATATGCGCATTATCAAAGATAAACGATTGGTTATTCAACTCCACCCGATAAGCCTTTCTGCTTCCATGCGGTATCTTGAAAGTTCCATCTCCCGAAGTACCCAACCATAAATTGCCATACTTATCCAAGGTAACAGCACTGATATATCCTGCCCCCTGATGAGCTGAAAAATCGAAATCGTAGCGTGAGAAGCTATGCGAGGCATAATCATAGCGCATAATGCCGCCCGTATGCGCCACAAAGAACCCCTTCTTGTCTGTGGCATATAATTTACGGATGCCAAACAGATCTTTAGGTTCATATACACTTACCAGTTTGATAGACTTGCCATCGTATTTATATTTTCTCAACACCTTTGTATGATTAGCCTGCCACAGATATCCCTCATCATCGAAGAACAGCATAGCAAAGAAATCATCCACTGAATTTGCAGATTTCCTTGAAAGGCGAGTAACTTTACCTGTAGTCATATCCAACCTATAGGCACCATACCCGGCTGTACCTATCAGGAGATTATGCTTTCCATCCTCAATAAGAGAACTTACTCTTATCTTCTCATCTTTCTTTTCCAATACGATATGCTGGAAACAATTGGTAAGATAGGAATATTTATAGAGTCCACGATTTGTTGCCACAAAGAGGAACTCTTTGCTGTAAGGATAGAGTTTTACGATATCATTGTCCTGAATGGTTGTCGTATCGGCAGGATTGCAAAGATAGGTACTGAATTTATAGCCGTCAAAACGATTCAGTCCATAATTGGTACCCACCCAAATGAAACCATACTTATCCTGTATGATACATCGAATCAAGCTACTCGACATGTCGTTGGATGTATAAAGTCGTCCAGAGTTGGCATAAGAAAAGCATGTCAGCATCTGTACGAAGCAAAAGATTGAAAAGAGTATAAAACGTTTCATTGGCTTATGATTGTATATATAATTGTTATTTACATGAATTATTTATCCTGCAAAGTTATATTTTTTCTGTCAGAAAAATGAAAAAAAAGCAAGAATTTGCATTCTTTACCTGTGTTTTTGCTCAAAAGTTACAAGAGAAAAGGTTTATGATACAAAAAAAACGCAAAAAGATGACCTTGCAAAACGCAAGGTCATCTTATTTATAACTGGGATTTTACATCCTTAATCTTCGTCATTACCCCAAATATTGAAGCCAGGATTATTCTCTTTTGCACAGCCATTTTCAAATGCATTATCTGATTCTGGACTATCATAATCAAGGGAAGCCGATCATCAGTTGTTTCTTCATAATTTGATATTATTTTAAATTCTTAATAACTCACTAAATTTCCACCAGTCCAGGAAGAAGAGGTTCTGCTTCTGAATGTCGCCT
>ERZ1032926.5-NODE-5-length-17194-cov-4.973452_pt1 | contig 17194 bp, 10 predicted proteins | sample MGYA00516955_ERZ1032926 | MGnify/ENA primary metagenome ERZ1032926 (study PRJEB33719, sample SAMN04262522) | wastewater metagenome | biome: rural village; feature: composting latrine chamber; material: composting feces with ash | place: El Salvador | collected... | reverse complement strand
AAAAAGCCCTTGCCACCGTTCCGGAGGATATCCCGGACGGCTCGGCAGAAATGTTCCACCAGCAGATCATGGATTACGACACCGAAACACAGCAAAAGCGTGCCGCCGGGCTGCTGAGCAAAGATGCTCTGACCACCCGCCTGCAGGTGCTGGCCGTGCTGCGCGCACCAATACTGCGGTGCAGTCTGCACGGGATACGGTGGTCTGCTTCTCGATCAATCCTGCAAACATCTTGAGCGAGATGGAATCGTTGATCTGTGTGCAAGCATAATACTTGCTGTCTGAGGTCTTGTCACCCGGCTTTGCCAAATGCTTGGCTAAACTAAAACTTACTGACATACTACTAAAATTTTAAAAGATGAATAACTCTTGTTGTGTATCGGACTCTTCCCGATTACATATGCAAAGATACGACATCCGGCAGGGGCGATTTGCACACTTTGGTCCAAGATGGTTCACTTTCGTCCTTTTTGGTTCACTTTGGTTCAAGATGGTACTCTTTCGTCTGTGTCATATATGATGATCGTTTACGTCATATATGATACTCGCCAGCGTCATATATGATGATTGCCTGCGTCATATATGATGCAAGCTCATGCCGTATATGGCGTAGGCTGATGCCATATTGGGTGTAGGCTGATGCCCAATATGCCTCTTGCAAGCACCCTATATGCCGATATCCGAAACCATCTTTCCTGGTATTCATTCCTGCTCCTTATTTCATTTCATCCGAGTTGAGTATGGTGATGGTCTTGCCCTCAATCCTGATGGCACCCTTCTCCTCGAATTCGGAGAGGCAGCGGAGGAGCGAGAACTTCTGGATACCGAAGATATCCGCCATTTCCTGTCGGCTGACATCCAGCCGGATGGTTCTGCTCTGCTGTTCGGTAGCCATCTTGATGAGGTATTGCGCCACCTTCTCCTTGACGGAGAAAAGGGAGAGCATGCGCATTTTCTGCGAAAGGAAGATATCTATCCTTGACAGGTGTTGGATGAAGTTCCAGCGTATGCGCTCGTTGGTATCTATCAGCAGTTTCAGTTCCGAAGGTCTCATGCGCAGGAGGGTAGTCTTCTTGCTTGTCTCCACGCTTACGGGCATCTCGTTATTATGTGCGAAGATATAGGCAGGGGCTATCAGCATCGATTCTCCTAGCCGCTCTATCTGGGCCTGTTTGCCCGACAATCCCGACATGCGGGCTATCATCTCCCCCTCGACGATGATGTCGGCATATCTGCAGGGCATTCCTGCCAGCACATAGGTTTCCCTGGCAGCAAGCTCCACCATCCGGTAGCTTACCATCGATAGCGCCTCTCTGATTTCCTCAGGGGTAAATCCCTCAAACACCGTACATTTCTGCAAGGTAACGAATATTGATTCTTTCATACATTTAAGTTTTATATTCAATAACGCATTTTCCCCCGATTTATTGTTCGCTCAAAAAATAAGGCACTTTGCAACACTATCGAGAGTGTTATTGCAAAGTGCCTTTTAAACATGAAAACTTATCTCTTGACTTTTTACCCGAGTTTTACAGATTCTTCCTTAACTTAGTAGCTGCTGTTCTTATCCTATATATTTTTTGATATCCTCTTCTACCGTTCCGTTTCCGGCTATGCCAAAGGTATCTACCAGTACCTTCAGTACGGCTGGTGAACAGAAGGCTGGGAGCGTAGGACCTAGATGGATGTTCTTTACGCCCAGATGCAGCAGGGCAAGAAGTACGATGACAGCCTTCTGCTCGTACCAGGCAATATTGAAGAAGATAGGAAGTTCATTGATGTCGCTGGCTCCAAAGATCTCCTTCAGCTTCAATGCCACAACCGCCCAGGAATAGGAGTCGTTGCACTGACCGGCATCCAGCACACGAGGAATGCCGTTGATGTCGCCCAGATTGAGCTTGTTGTACTTGAACTTGGCACAGCCGCTGGTGAGTATCACTACATCCTGAGGCAGCGCCTTGGCAAACTCCTCGTAGTAGTTGCGGCTCTTCATTCTGCCATCGCAGCCACTCATCACCACAAACTTGCGGATGGCTCCGCTCTTCACAGCCTCTACTATCTTGTCTGCCAGGGCAAAGACCTGGGCATGCGCAAAACCGCCGATGATCTCGCCTGTCTCTATCTCCCTAGGTGGCTGGCAGGTCTTGGCAAGCGCAATCACCTCGGAGAAGTCCTTGTGGCCGTCGGCACCCGCCTGGATATGCTTCCAGCCAGGGAAACCGGTAGAGTTGGTGGTGAAGACGCGGTTCCTGTAGCCTGCCGATGGCGATGGCGGTACGATGCAGTTGGTGGTGAAGACTACAGGACCGTTGAAGCTCTCGAATTCCTCCTTCTGTTTCCACCACGCATTGCCGTAGTTGCCCACCAGATGCTTGTACTTCTTGAGCTGCGGATAGTAGTGGGCAGGAAGCATCTCGCCATGGGTATAGACATCGATGCCCGTGCCTTCGGTCTGGATGAGGAGATCTTCGATATCCTTCAGGTCGTGACCGGAGATGAGGATGCCCGGATTGCTGCCTGTGCCGATGTTCACTCTGGTGAGTTCCGGATTACCGTATGCCTGGGTGTTGGCCTTGTCGAGGAGTGCCATCACATCCACGCCGTACTTTCCTGTTTCGAGCACCATGCCCAGCAGCGTGTTCATATCAGCATCAGGGTTGCTGATGGTGGCGAGAGCACGGCAGATGAAGCTGATAATCTCGCTGTTCTCTTCTCCCAGATGGGCTGCGTGCTCGTAGTATGCCGCCATACCCTTCAGGCCGAGCATGGTGAGTTCCTTGAGCGAGCGGATATCTGGATTCTCGTGGCGGAGCACGGATTCACGGGTGCCCTCTGCCTCATAGTCTGTCTTCTCGCCACCCCAGGTTACCTCCTGATAGGCAGGGAGGTGGATATTCATGCTTGCTGCCTTTTGCAGCAGCTGTTTCTTCAGTACGATGCCCTTATCTACCTTTTGCAGGATATCCTGGTCGTTGAAGTTGGCGTTGGTGATGGTGGTGAAGAGTGCATCCGTGAGGAAATGGGTTACCTCTGGTGTCGGCTCTTCGCCTATGCTATGCTGTATGGTTCCTATGCCACGAACCACGCTGAGCAGCAGATCCTGCCACTTGGAAGTTGTAGCCTCCTTACCGCAAACACCCTTGATGGTACAGCCTGTACCCTTAGCTGTTTCCTGACACTGGAAACAGAACATCTTGTTTTCTGCCATATTGCTATAAATTAATGAGTTATTTTAATGTTTTCTTCCAGGCGGCAATCTGCCATTCCTGGTTTCCGGCTGCAAAATTACGGCTTTAAAAATAATCCTACGGTAACAATTGTGACCGTAGGATATTAAAAAAACATAAAAAGAGTGTGGGGGAATGGATTTCGTTTTCAGCAGGGCTATTAAGATTCTTAGTAGCCTTTGGTTATGCATACGAGTGCATGCCCGTGAGGAAATAGTTCACACCGAAGTAGGTCATGGCGATACTCAGGAAGGCTAGGGTGATGTAGATGTGATACACCAGCGGCTTGCGGAAGACCGGCAGACTCTGCGTATGCACTACTACGGCATATATCATAAAGGTGATGAGCGCCCACGTCTCCTTGCTATCCCAACTCCAGTAATTACCCCAGCTCACGTTAGCCCAGATGGCTCCGATGAAGATGCCGAACCCCATCGTGGTGAGGGCAGGGTAGAGGAAGAGACGGCTTAAATCCCGCAGTTCGTCGCCATGAGAGCGCATGCAGATGCCCATGATGCCGCAGATGAAAGTCAAGGATAGCAGTGCATAGCTCATCATGATGATGCTGACATGGATGCTGAGTAACGGACTGTTCAATACGGGCATCATCTGTCCGATAGCAGGATCCATCTGGTTGATATGGCTTACCAGAAGGAAGAATCCTGAAATCAGGAAGCCGAATACCATGACGATGCGGATGCGCAACTGCATCAGAATACTGATAAGCATCACGAACCAGGCTACAGTCAGCATACTTTCATATCCGTTAGACATAGGTATGTTGCCGCTGATAATCCATCTCAATGCCAATCCGAAGGTTAAGGCAAGGAAGGATACGCCAAGCAGGATAGGCAAAGCGATGTTCAATACCTTGATTTCTTTCTTCTTCGTCATGCGATAGATGGTGTAGAAGAGGGCAATGAAGCCCAATGTGAGGTTTGCCATGAAGAGAATGGTGGCAAAAGGAAAGGCATTATTGATGCGTTCTGCCTTATACTGTGTAGCTGTTGGCAGCGAATTACCGCTACTAACCTCCTGATATTTCTTCATCTTGACGAAGAACTCGTTTACACGGCTCGTATTGCCTGCCTTTACATCGCCATTCAGCAGGGAGAATACATTCCTGATATAGAGCGCATGCTGGTGCTCCACGGCCTGTGGCAACTTATCTACAGGTGAAAACCACGTGGTAGTGCCAGCCTTGATGAATGAATGATCCTTGGTAGCCTTCACATTCTTGGTGAAGGTGTAAGGAAGAACTTTCAATGAGATACCTTCCCGCAACTCCATGATGATTTGTATCTTGCCATCGATATCAGCGGCTTGCTGATGGAACTTGTCCTGCTGACCATTGTAGTATTCCTGAACATACTGTCCGATGGTATAGCCACCCATCTCACGATTGAAGAAAGTATTGAGCGAAGCATAGTCAGGCAGATTCATCGCTGATTTCATTTCTCCGCTCTTGATCTTGATGAAAGGCTCGTTTGCCCAAGTATTTCCATAGAATACCCAACCAGAGAGTACCTGTTCTGCAGTCAATCCCTGATAGCTTCTGGCTCCATATATCTTCTTGCAGAAATCGAGGGCAAAGGTCTGTACCGGACAGATGCGGTCGTTGTAGAGAATATGAAGCTCGCCAAACTTCTCTGCAGTTTCCTTTGGCAATACAGCATTTTGGAGATTGCCTGTTGCAGATTCTGCATGCAGAGTCTGTATGTTAGCCATGCTGAGGATGAGTGCTATCATCAAGGCTCCCTTCTTGAGCAAAGGACTCTTCAGTAGTCTGCGATAACCGCCCTTAGGGTCGAAGAGCATCCATACGAGGGAGATGAAGAGCAGCGCATAGCCAGTATAGGTGACAGGAATACCGAAAGGGTCGGCATTGATAGCGAGCACGCTTCCCTTGCCGTCTTCATCGTAAGATGACTGATAAAGACGGTAAGACCGGTGGGAATAGATGTTGTTCATCGAAACTTCGCCTTCGCTCTTATCATCTCCGTCTATTACGGTGAATTTTGAAGAATAGTCAGCCGCAGCGTTGGTACCATCGTGCATCTTCGCTTCAAACTTCTGCAGGCAGAGCGAGAAAGGGAGTTTCTCTTCCTTCATACCCTGCTCTTCATCCTGAGCCATATAAGTATCTGTAGGCTGACCGATGCGCAGATGAATCATGCCCCGTTTAGCCGATATATGTGTGAGCAATGCCCCGGCAAGGATGATGATGAAGGAGAGATGGAGTGCCAGCGTAGAAGCGCACTTCACTTTTCTTTTGATGATGTAGAAAGCACCGAGGGCAGCAAGTACTGCCCAGATTAGAATGAACCACCATGCCCCATAGTAGTGGGCATGGGCATAATCCGTGCCCTGGCTTTTTTCCACGATGGTGGCGGCAGCCATGCATACGAGCACAAGGATGTAAAGAATGAATATAATCTTTTTAACCATACTTAGTTGGAACCTTGATAGAATTTCCGCTGCAAAATTACGATTTTATTCGGAAACATGCAAGAGTTAATCCGTATATTTATAGATTCAGATAAAAAAAGCTGCCAAGTGCTTTTGATAGCCTGGCAGCTTTTCTTATTTTTGTTTCTTCTTGTAATATCTTATGATTAGATAGAACGCAGGAACTTAACCACTGCATCACGATCGCTCTTCGATGCTTTGTAGAAGTGCATGGCTGCATGATAGGAATGACTCTTCTTGCTGTAGCAGTGCCACATGATTGCCTCTACCTCGTTACGGGCACGGCAGTCGTGCAGGCGATCTTCAGCACCTGTGTTCAGATAGCTCAAGCCACGACCCCAAAGTGGAGTGGTGCGGCACCATGATCCATGGATGTCGTTCTTCATATAGAGCTTGTGCTGAATGAAGTCAGAATATGGATGAATGGTCTGGTTCTGATAACGAGGCAACTTCTTGTCGGCGATGTACTTGGATGTTACGTAGTTATCGTCACCGGTCTTCCATGATGGCTTGTGACAGTTGGCGCAGCCCCATTCCATGAAGAGTTTTTTACCCTGCTGTACCTGTGGATCATTCAAGTTGCGGGCACGAGGTACTGCAAGTCCACGATGCCATACCATGAAGGCATAGAAATCGTCCATGCTCTGCTCAGGCTTGAATGGGTGCCATGGGTTGTCAAACTGGTTGGTTTTTGGATCCAACAGGTTTACTACTTTTTCCTTGATTCCCTCGTCAGTATCTGCATAATAAGGAGAGGTAGGGTCCTTCTTGATGGCTGCAATCACATCCTTATTCTCTGACATTGCCTTTGCCCAAGCGGTCGTGGTATAGAGAACAGGTCGGTCTTTACGAGTAACGTTTGTGATGTTCCATATGGCATTTGCACCAGGACCATCCTGTAAAGTACCACGGGTCAATGCATAAGTGTATCGTCTGACAATCCTCTTGTTTAATTCTGAGGTATTTGGATCGAATTCGCTGCCATCTGCATGCACGCCACCAGTAGTGTATTTGCTATCTCTACCAAATGTTGTATAGTATGCTCCGGGGGTAAAGTCGTTCTTGTCGGCATCCCAAAATGCTGGATTGATGTATTCTTTTACGTCAAGTCCAGCTTTCTTGAAGTAAGATGCCTCTGATGCATACTGTGCCTTGATAGCTTCGTTAGGAATGGCATCTACCAGTCCTGAACCACCAATACCGATGGTAGATTCCAATCTTACAGCTACTGCACCATTGCCAGTATCGTATGGAGTAGGAATGGTGTTGAAGGCACTCTTAGGGATAGAAATCTCAGGATAAATCAAATCAAACTTTTCGCCATCAGGGAACTGCATTGACGGAATCTCATCGGTCTCCATCTTGGCAACGTGCTCCCATCTCATATTGATTTGGCTCTCATCGATAGGTGGCAAGAATGGAGACTGTGCTTGTGTCTGAGGCATACCTGTAACCTCAGTTACATAGCCACCATCATTGCTGTTGGCACCATCTACAGGATGATAAACTACGAGCAGATAACCATTACCGTTACCATAGCGGGTTTCATACTGTAACTTGCGCTTGCCATGGCCATACTCTGGATGGCAATCAATGCAAGATGAGCGGACAGAAGCAGGACCCAAGCCCTTGAAGGCACCGGTGTTCCATGAATACTGGCGCTCGAACATCTGCTCGCCGATAAAGAACTGCTTGAAGAGTTCTGGGTCGTTGTCAACGGCTGGTGTCTGGTCTGAGTAGCAGTTGGAATTCGTGTTATCTGTTGTACCCAGCTTACCACCTGGATACCACTCATCCGCAGTAAAGTTACCCACTTCCTTGCCTACGTAAGCGGCATCAGTTTCCTGAATCTCTACTTTGTTGTCGTCATCAGAACAGCTGGCCATTGTCATCGCCAGAGCCATGGCGAACGACATGTAGGCGTAATTCTTAAAATTCTTATTCATAATGTATTTTCTTTGTAATATATTATATTTTAACCCAAATGACGTAGCTTCGCTTCTATTGAAGAAAGCAAAGCTACGTTTTCCTTTATTCTTGTTGTTTCTGCTGTAATGGATAGATTACTTAGAAACCTTCAAATTGCGGAACCACTTACCCGCATTGTTCAACTCGTCATCCAGGGTGTTGATCTTGTCGATGCAAGTCTTCACCTGAGCGTGGGCTGGATTATCAACGAAGGCGATGCCGCTCTTCTTGGCTGTCTCCAATGAAGCAATTGCCTCGTCAAGAGCAGTGTTTAATGCGCTGTAACCACTGTAGTTGTACTTCTTCATGATGGTCATCAAAGAATTGGCAACAGGAGTGGTAGCTGTTACATCACGTGTACCATAGAGGGAGTTCTTGATAGAGTAGATGTTGTCCTGGTAGTCGGTGAATGAACGCTTGCTGTATGGAGACTCGATGTAGTCACGAGACTCAGCTTCGCCATCCTCTGTTGTACCGCCCTGACCAGTAGCTACACGGTAAGCCTGACCGAGCTTCTGGGTGTAAACCTCCTGGCAGATGCTAGAGCAACCGCCTACGAATACATTCTGCAAGGTCTCCTGCCATGTTGGGAACCAAGCCTTGTCGCCTGTAGCATTGAGGAAGAACTGACCGTAACCGATACCTGCAGAAGAAAGGGCACCAGCACTCTCCTCCAGACCAACAAGACCATCAACCACCCACTTGCAGTTGCTTGTCAACCAGGAACCGAGGGTAGCATCACCATTCCAACCATACTGGAGAAGTGAAGTCATGTTGTAGATATCGCCAGCTACAGCGGCAGCAAATGCCAACTCATCGATACCCTTTACTGATGTCATGCCTTCTTCTGTCTCGTTGGTATTCAGCATGGCTGCAGTACGTTCAGCACCATTGCGGAAGAGTACGAACTCTAATCCGTGAAAACCGATCACTGAGTCGAAATGCTTGTTCTCTGTATAGATGAACTTAGCTGGGTTTTCACCCTTGATGCCGTTGATGATTTTCTGGTTGTTGAGTGCCTCTACCATCTGGTCGTGGTCGAGTGGCCATGAGTCGATGTGTGGGTCAATCTCGTTGTTGGCGGCTGCACCATAGAGGAAAGCCTCGCTGCGCTCCCACTCACGGCGTGCGTTCTTGAAAGCCTCGCAGGCAGCAGTGATATCTGCATCGCTCAAGTTGCCAGCCTTGGCGTTGGCGTAAGCCTTGTCGCATGCATCCTTCAAAACCTTGGCATTGTTTCTCAAATCCCCGTAGGTAGGATAGATAATGTCGTTAACATAAGTGTTGGCAACAGCCGATAATTCTGTTGCTGGAACTACGTTACCCTCTGTTACTGGGTCATCATCATCGCTACAAGAAGCGAAACCCAAAGATAAAGTCATTGTTGCAACGAACAAAAATGCCTTCTGGAAAACTTTTTTCATTTTTTCTTTGTTTTTTATTTTTGAATATGAAAATTATAAACTATGATACGGCTGCTTCCCCAGATTTAGAGGAAGAAGCCCTGATAAGCGATGCCGATGTTCACGGCTGGCTCATTGTTGTACTTAGTGTGGAAGATGCGCTGGTTGTACTCTGCCTTCACACAAATCTGTGGGAGAGGAAAGTAGTTGATACCTGCTGCCACAATCTTGCGGTTGGTCCACTTGGCGGTGGTGTTGTGTACCGATGAATCGTAATACTCGAAATGACCGAATACATACAGCTTCTGGTTGTCTTCACGCAACTTGGAAATCTGAGAGAAGACATCGTAGCCAGCTTCTACCATAGATGCGATGGCATGACTGCCGAAGTATTTTCCGCTGCCCGATTCGTTAGGCTTCACTTGCTGCGTACCAGGATATACGAGGCTGGTGATGGCAGTGGCATCGCTTACATAGCCATAATCCACATTGCCTCTAATCTTCCAGTTGTACTTGTTGTAGGTGAAGTCGAAGGCACCCACATATACATTTCCCTTGATATTCTTGTACTTGACATCATGAGGAGTCGTGTTGCCTATCGCCTTGCCATAGTAGCCGCTCAATCCGATGCGCAGTCCAGGAATGCTGTAGTTATCTACACGGGCTGCCACGGCATATTTGTTGGCTACTTCAAACTCGTATGGACTCTTGGCACCGCCCTGAATCCAGTTGCTGCGACTGAAACGGTAGGCGTTCAAGCCAGCCAGGAACTGTGCCTCGTAGCGGAACTTGCCGCTCTTTCCCCAGAAACTGATACCGGTCTGGTGCCAAGTGCAGGGAAGAATGGTGTTTTCACCTTCCGGACGATAAACAGTAAAGAAATTCAAAGGCTCATGATAGGCATTGGTAAGACCTACAGGTACGACGATGTGTCCAGCCTTGATGTTAGCCCATCGACCGAATGATTTCTGAATCCAGAACTGTTCGAGTTCCACCTCGCCACCTTTCTCCACTTCCTGTTCGTACTCGATGGCTTCCTCTGCCTCGTATTCGATAGACTGTCCGGTACCTCCGTGTTCAAACTCAATCTCAGTACCCATGGTCCATCCCTTTCCGAAGTCGTAACCCAGGTAGATTACTGCATGAGGAATGTCGAAGCGTCCGTGGTCAGGAGCATTCTTGTAAGCAGTGGCGTTAGAGTAGCGTTTGCCTGCGTCGCTATAGAAGTTGCGGCTCATGGCAACCTCGCCATAACCACCCACGCTGAGGCGCTTGCCGTTTACATGCTGCATCACACTATCGGCAGCCACAGTTTGTGCACTTGCCGTTGCCAAATCGGCAACGAGGGCAGCTGACATCAATCCAATTCTTAAACTGTTCATCTTTGATATTTTGAAATTATTGTTATCGTATTATCCTTAGTATAATAAAGAAAAGAGCGCGGATATCTGCTTGCGGTCTCGATACTTTAGAGGCCTAGTATCTCCTTAAGGCGATAATGCCAGTAAGGAATTACGCAGCTCTGCCGCTCGGGAGTGGCAATCATCACCGCGCTCTTTCTCGATTTCGGGTGCAAAGGTACGGAGTTTTAAAAAATCTTGCAATACCTAAAAATCGGTAAACATCGGCATCCCCATTTCTAGGTATTGCGGGTTTCGAAACTTTTTTGTATATTTGCAACCGAAATAAAAACATGATGAATGTTCTTGATATAAGGATGTTTGCATTTAAGGATAGAACAAGATGAAAAATCAGAAGATGTATGAGGCTGACGACAAGATGATCAGCATCATTAGAGACAATTACAATATCTTGCAGAGCCTGGGTAGCTTCGGCATCAACCTGGGATTCGGCGACAAGACGGTAAGGGAAGTCTGCGATGAGCAGAACGTGGATACCTACACCTTCCTTGCCGTGGTAAACTTTACGATAAATGGTTACAAGGAGTACGACAATGAAGACCGCTTGTCGTTGCCGACCCTATTGCATTATCTCAAGGCATCGCATGCCTATTACATAGATTTCCAGTTGCCGTTTATCCGTAAGGAACTGGTTGATGCGCTGGATGAAACGGATAATCTGGCACGACTGATTCTGAAACTCTATGATGATTATGCCCACAGTATCACCAACCACATGAAGTATGAGGAAAAGATGGTTTTTCCTTATGTTCAGGCACTTATAGATGGTAATGCCAATACCAACTTTGATATCGAAACCTTCTCGAAGCATCATATGCAGGTGGATATGAAACTGAAAGAGCTGAAGAGCATCATCATCAAGTATCTGCCTTCGGATGGACTGCACAACAACCAGCTCAGCGCCACTCTCTATGATATCTACAACAACGAGGAGTGGCTTATGCATCACTCTGAGGTGGAGGAAGAAATCTTTATACCTGCCGTGAGAAATGCCGAGCGGAAACTGAAGCAGAATGATGTGAGTGCCAAGATTTCGAGCATGATCAATCAGACTCCGAACAGCGATGAGCAGTTGAGCGACCGAGAGAAAGATGTTATCATTGCGTTGGTTCAGGGTATGTCGAACAAGGAGATAGCCGACCATCTCTTCATCTCCGTGAACACGGTGATTACCCACCGCCGAAACATCGCCCGAAAGCTTCAGATTCATTCGCCTGCGGGCCTCACGATTTATGCCATCGTAAACGATCTGGTTGATATTTCCACGGTGAAACTCTAGTTTCGCTTGGGAAAAATGACCTTCGAAATGTTATTTTTTATAAAATGATAGTGCCTTCCCTGCTGCTTGCGGGGAAGGCACTATCATTATATGTAGGTATGTGAGTAGGAGGCATCATCATTTTGGGGGATGCCTCTCCGGCTGCTAGATCTTGTTAATATCCACATAACCGTGCATCACGGCATAGATGGTGAGCGAAGAAACGCTCTTGATACCCAGTTTTTCCTGGATATTCTTGCGGTGGGTAATCACGGTGGTAGTACTGATGAAGAGCTTTTCGGCTATCTCCTTGTTGATTTTGCCTTGTGCCACCAGCGAGAGTACCTCGATTTCCCTGTCTGAAAGGGCTTTCTCCCTGGACTCTGAGGAATCCATCGGCGGGATATATTCGCCGTGGGGATGTCCTGAACGCTGCAGGCGGATCAACTGTCGGATGAGCTTTGATTCCGGTATGTTGATGCAGATGCAGTGGAATCCCTGCATCTGTGAGTTGAGGTCGTTGCAGGGGGTAAGCACGATGGTATGGGGGCGATGCGCCTCTTCGATGAAGAAGTTGCGGTGAGCCAGAAGAATCTGCATCGACACAAAATAGTGCATGAAGCGTTCGGGTGCATTCGACTCAAATTCACCGAATGTACCGAAGATGCTGATCTTTACCATCGGAACGACATTCTCCAGCAGTCCCTTGAGACCCAAGGCTGCCAGCGTATTGTTATCTACAATGGCGAGTTCGGGCATCGCCTTGCCTGCCATTGCTTTCTTCATTTCTTCGTTTATCATATTTCTCTGATATATCTGTTATCTGTTTACAGGAATGGGGTGAGGAACTTTGCCGCAAACCATCCCTTGAATCTTTGCCATCCGGTGCGCCACTCTCGCCAGTTCTGCTCGTTGAGCAGGAAACTGTCTTTCTTCTCCCTGTCGAAGAGACGGTCGAGCTGGTGGGTAGTGCATGAATCCACAATCACGGCATTCTCTTCGTAATCCCATCGCAGGCTTCGGGCATTGAGGTTGGCACTGCCTACGGTGCAGAACTTGCCATCTACCATGATAATCTTGGTATGATGGAAGCCCGGCGTGTACATCCATACATGGCAGCCAGCCTTCATCAGCTTGTGGGCATTATAGAATCCGCAATCGGGAGTGAGCGGGATATCGCTCCTGGTGGAGAGCATGATCTCTACCTTGACGCCTCTTTTCACCGCCCGCTTCAATGCCTTCTTGAGCTTTGGACTCAGGGTGAAGTAGGGACTATGACGCTGAAGAATCAGACTGCGGAAGTAAAGACCCTCAAGGTGTTCTCCTTTGCGGAATGGTGCCTCTGGAATGCCGCTACCGATATGGAGAACTTCCAGCGCAACTTCTCTACAGGCGAAGTGGAGGTAGAAGGATCTACCCTCTATCACAAGACGGAGTACCGTGAGCGCCGCAACCATTATGCTTTCTACACCGTGAATACCGAGATTCAGGGCTACGATACCGACCGTGAAAGCTTCATCGGACTCTACAACGAGTTTGCTGAACCGGAAGCCGTGATGGAAGGCAAGCCGCGCAACAGTTTTGCTCATGGCTGGAGCCCTATCGCATCACATTATATAGAGGTAACCCTGCAACCGGGCGAAAGCCGCAACCTCATCTTCCTTCTGGGATACGTAGAAAACGAACAGGACAAGAAGTTCTCTGCCAAGAAGGTGATCAACAAGGAGAAGGCACATCAGCTCATCAAGAAATTCGATACCACCGAAAAGGTGGATGCAGCCTTTGCTGAACTCAACCAGTACTGGGATAACCTGCTGAACATCTTCACCGTGAAGAGCGGAAACGATAAGCTCGACCGCATGGTGAACATCTGGAACCAGTATCAGTGCATGATAACCTTCTGCATGTCGCGTTCTGCAAGCTTCTTCGAGAGCGGCATCGGCAGAGGCATGGGCTTCCGTGATTCCAACCAGGACCTCGTAGGTTTCGTTCATCAGATACCTACCCGTGCCCGCCAGCGCATCATCGACATCGCCAGCACCCAGTTCCCTGACGGCGGCTGCTATCACCAGTATCAGCCACTCACCAAGCGTGGCAACAACGATATCGGTGGCGGTTTCAACGACGACCCTTGCTGGCTCATTTTCGGAACCGTAGCCTACATCAAGGAGACGGGTGATTTCTCCATCCTCTCCGAGCAGGTACCATTCGATAACCAGCCAGGCAGCGAGGTAAGTCTCTTCGAACATCTGAAGATTTCGATGAACCATGTTATCAACAACCTGGGTCCGCATAAGCTTCCACTCATCGGCAGAGCCGACTGGAACGACTGTCTGAACCTGAACTGCTTCTCCTGGGATCCCAACGAGAGTTTCCAGACCACCGAGAACAAGGGCGAAGGCAGCAAGGCAGAGAGCCTGATGATTGCCGGACTCTTCGTTGTAACCGGAAAGGACTACGTGGCGCTGTGCAAGCAGCTTGCCAAGGAAGCCGCGAACAGCCATAAAGGCACTATCGCCGGACTTGCCGAGGAAGATTATCTCGTAGAAGCCGAGCGCATGCAGCAGGCGGTGGATGCGATGAACGAAGCCGTGAAGCAGCATGGCTGGGACGGCGAATGGTTCCTCCGCGCTTACGATTTCTTCGGCAACAAGATTGGTAGTGATGAGAACGAGGAAGGCAAAATCTTCATCGAGAGCCAGGGCTGGTGTACGATGGCTGGTATCGGTCTGGAAGAAGGTCTCTGCGCCAAGGCATTGGACAGTGCCAAGGAGCGTCTGGAATGCGAGCACGGAATGGTGCTGAACAACCCAGCCTACACCACCTATCATGTAGAGATGGGCGAGATTTCATCCTATCCTGAAGGCTACAAGGAGAATGCCGGCATCTTCTGCCACAACAATCCTTGGGTCATCATCGGTGAAACCGTTGCCGGACGTGGCAATGATGCCTGGAACCATTATACCAAGATTCTGCCAAGCTATGTAGAGGAGAAATACCAGACCCTGCACAAGGTGGAACCATACGTCAACTGCCAGATGGTAGCCGGCAAGGATGCTGCCAAGCCAGGCGAAGGCAAGAACTCGTGGTTAACAGGCACTGCCGCCTGGATGTGGTACACCGTGTCGGAGTTCATCCTCGGCATCAAACCGGATTACGAGGGATTGAACATCGACCCATGTCTGCCAAGCACCGCCCATGAATACGAGATTACCCGCAAGTTCCGTGGCGGCGAATACCACATCGTGGTAAAGAACCCAGAAGGAAGGGAGAAAGGCGTAAAGCAGATTACTGTGGATGGCAAAGCCATCGCAGGCACCATCGTTCCTTGTCTGGAAGGCAAGCACGAAGTGGTGGTTGAAATGTAAGAATAGTGATTAGTGATTAGTGATGATAAAAGAACTCCCATGACAAGCTTCAGCAGCGAGCCATGGGAGTTTCTGTTTTTATAATCTAAAATCTAACCTAAAGTCAATACAGATATACTTGGTCTAAGACCATACCATCATCCAGAGCCTTGATGCTGAGGAGATGTTTCTTCCGCTTGGCGATAGGCAGCTGGATGCGCACACGAGCCTGGCATTGCAGGGTGTTCACCTTCCACTGCTCGCTTCTTCCCTTAGTCTGATACTCCTTGACGACAGGATTTGCACCATCCAGCGAAAGGGCGAACCGTAACTTGTTATCCACAGGATGAGTCGGAACCCAACGAACTTCGATGGTAACCGAATCACCCTTCACCTTCTTACCTTCGAAACCAAAACCTATTTCCTGATTTCTGACTATGCCAGCCGCCTTGCCTTCGTAGCCCAATCCATACCATGCGGCAGGATGGCCCACGGTGGCATCTGTGGCGTTCCATTTCGCAATATATTCAGGCATTTTCACCATCGGCTGGGTAGCCTCCGTATGCGGCACGCGGCGGAACACCGGCTGCTTGCGAGGCTCGAAATCCATGATTCTGTTCCACTTGCCGTGGTTGTAATACCCCTGGTTGTAAATCCTGGTCAAGTTCACGATGCTGTCGTATGCCGCATCGCTCTTGGCCCAATATCCTGCGCCCCCGTCCTTGGATGTTTCCTTTCCGTGGCGGGCCAGTTGCCCATAGAGCAATTTATTGTTCATCTGGGCAGCTGCCTGCACGGGATATTTGAATAGTTGACAGAACTCATCCTTTCGCTCCTTAGGCAGATTGCCTTTGGCTATCGCCTTGTTGAGCATCTTTTCAATTCTCTCAGATTCATCTGCCAGCTCCTTGTAATCTGCCAGGCGGGCGTTGATATACTGCTCGCTCCAAGGCAGGTCACTGATAATGCTGTATTTCTTGTCTCTTTCCTCGCATCTCGTGTTGCCCAGGAACTCCGGCTTGCGGATGTATGCCAGACGATAGCTCTCCTGCATCACAGGCAGCATCTTCTCTGCCAACTGCTTGCCGAACTCGCGGGTCCAGAAGTTCATCTCGTGCTGAGCCAGCCAATCATTATTAGGCAGCAGATCCTTGTCGGAACTGTCGCCCGGATAGATGCAGTTCATGTTCCAAGCCATATCCAGGAAGAGTTCTATCTGATACTCTGCAGGCTTGATGTCGCCCACGTTCAAAATCCAGAATTTCTGGATGCCCTTGTGCCAAGCCATCGACATCTGCTGATACATCACCGATGGCGAGAAGGTGCCAAGCCAGAGGTAATCGTGCGGACGGCCCCAGTAGCTCACGTGGTAGTAGATGCCGTTGCCACCCTTGCGGGCTCGCTCCTCGGCTGTAGGAAAGTGGCGCACCATGCCATAATTGTCGTCACACCATACCAGGCATACGTCCTCCGGCACCTGCAAGCCTGCATGATACACGTCGAGCACCTCCTTGTAAGGCACGAACAACTGAGGCACCTGCGTCACATCCTTCTCCACATATTTTCCCAATAACTCTCTCTGCGCCTTCAAGACGCTATCTAATACTGTTTTTTGCTCCTTCACGGTCTTGGCTCCCTGCATCGCTCCGTCGTGTACGCCTCGCATACCGATGGTATAGAGGATAGGCTGACCAGCCACCTCCTTCACTCTGTCTTCCCAGAACTGGAGCACGTTTTCCTTGTTATGCACAAAGTCATACTGTCCCTTGCCTCTTGCCGGCCATTCGCCAGCCGTGCTCGAAGCCATCGGCTCGCAATGGGAACCGCCGATGTAGATGCCATACTGCTGGGCCACCTCTCTGTTGCCCTGAGTCAGGAAGAAAGGCTTGGTGCATTCGTGCATCGCTGGCCAATAGGTGTTGGCACGAAGACGGAGCAGCAGCTCGAAGATGCGGGCGTTGGTCTTCGGACCAATATGCCCCTTGATATCCGATGGCTCGTAGGTCTTGCCCGACCATGGCATCAGTCCCCAATCCTCATCGTTGACATGGGCAAAGCCCCACATGAAGAAGAGACTGCTGATGATGAGGAAGGGCACCAG
>ERZ1032926.3-NODE-3-length-28684-cov-9.653498_pt1 | contig 28684 bp, 26 predicted proteins | sample MGYA00516955_ERZ1032926 | MGnify/ENA primary metagenome ERZ1032926 (study PRJEB33719, sample SAMN04262522) | wastewater metagenome | biome: rural village; feature: composting latrine chamber; material: composting feces with ash | place: El Salvador | collected... | reverse complement strand
GGTATGATGCAGTTGCAGCGTAAGGTAAAGGTTGAGAAATTCTTTGGTGGTGCTAACCACAAGATGACTCAGGATGAGAAGGATCTCTCTATGAGCAAGGGTGGTCTTCGCGGCTTGAGCAACGAGAACCTCTCTGACAGCGAGAAGCTCGGACACAAGGAGCCTATCATCGTAACTGAAGTACCTGAGGATTTCGACCCTCAGAAAGGTCTAACTGATTAATATAATAAGGTATAAGAACATGAAACTGAATAATATTGAATTGAGTTTTGATAATTTCGCCTCAGAAATGGCGAAGTTGAAGAACGAGAAGCATTTCGACTACCTTGTTACCATCATCGGTGAAGACTTCGGTGAGGAAGGTCTCGGATGTATCTATATTCTCGAGAATACTCAGACCAGCGAGCGCTGCTCGGTAAAGACCATCGCCAAGAAGGTGGATGGCAGTGATGTGATTCCTACAGTTATTAACCTTTGGAAGGTGGCTGACCTCCTGGAGCGTGAAGTCTTCGATTTCGTCGGCATTAAGTTCTTGGGTCACCCAGACATGCGCCGTCTCTTCCTCCGTACCGATTTCCAGGGCTATCCATTGCGCAAGGACTTCGATATGAGTCCTGAGGCAAACAAGTTCCCTTGCACTGATGAGCCAGAGGATGACTTCACCATGGAGTACTCCCTGAGCGAGGATGGTCACTTGGTTGCTACAGAGAAGCGTCGCTTCGACGAGGATGACTATGTTGTCAACATCGGTCCTAACCACCCATCTACCCACGGTGTGCTCCGTTTGCAGACCGTTATCGATGGTGAGACTGTGAAGCGCATCTATCCACACCTCGGTTATATTCACCGTGGTATCGAGAAGATGTGGGAGAGCATGACCTATCCACAGACATTGGCTTTGACCGACCGTCTGAACTATCTTTCTGCGATGATGCACCGCCACGCTCTGGTAGGTGTTATCGAGGAGGCGATGGGTATTGAACTCTCAGACCGCATCCGCTACATCCGTACCATCATGGACGAGTTGCAGCGTATCGACTCACACTTGCTCTATCTCGGCTGTACCGCACAGGACTTGGGTGCCTTGACCGCATTCCTCTACTGCATGCGCGACCGTGAGCACGTATTGAACGTCATGGAGGAGACCACTGGTGGCCGTCTGATCCAGAACTACTACCGTATCGGTGGCCTTCAGGCAGATATCGACCCTAACTTCGTTCAGAACGTGAAGACCCTCTGCAAGTATCTCCGTCCGATGATTCAGGAGTACCTCGACGTATTCGGCGACAACGTGATTACTCACAACCGTCTTGAAGGCGTAGGACCAATGAATCTTGAGGATTGTATCAACTATGCCGTAACCGGTCCTGCCGGTCGTGCATCAGGTTGGAAGAACGATACCCGCAAGCGTCATCCATACGATATGTACGACAAGGTAGAGTGGAAGGAAATCACCCTTACCGGTTGCGATTCAATGGATCGTTACTATGTACACATCCAGGAGTTGTATCAGAGCTTGGACATCATCGAGCAGTTGATCGACAACATTCCAGAGGGTGAGTACTACATCAAGCAGAAGCCAATCATCAAGGTCCCTGAGGGACAGTGGTACTTCTCTGTAGAGGGTGCCAGCGGCGAGTTTGGTGTATATCTCGACTCAAAGGGTGACAAGAGTCCATACCGTATGAAGATGCGTCCGATGGGCTTGTCTTTGACAGGTGCGCTCGACCCAATGCTTCGTGGACAGAAGATCGCCGACCTCATCACTACAGGTGCAGCAATCGATTTCGTAATCCCTGATATTGATAGATAATTATGTTTGATTTTAGTATAGTAACAACATTCATCGACAATCTGCTTCGCCAGACCTTGGGTTTGGGCGACTTCCTGTCGATTCTGATCGAGTGCGTGCTCGTGGGTATCTGCATTTTGACAGCATACGCCCTCATCGCTATCGTACTTATCTTCATGGAGCGTAAGGTGTGTGCCTACTTCCAGTGCCGTCTCGGCCCTATGCGTGTAGGTCCTTGGGGTATCTTCCAGGTATTCGCCGACGTGCTCAAGATGTTGATCAAGGAGATCTTCGCTGTGGATAGAGCTGATAAGCTGCTCTACTACCTGGCACCATTCCTCGTGATCATTGCCTCTGTAGGTACTTTCTCATTCCTTCCATGGAACAAGGGAGCTCATATTCTTGACTTCAACGTAGGTGTATTCCTCATCACAGCCGTAAGTTCTATCGGCGTTTTGGGTGTGTTCCTCGCTGGTTGGGCATCTAACAACAAGTACTCTGTGGTATCTGCCATGCGTGGTGCCGTACAGATGATTTCTTATGAGATGTCTCTCGGTCTCTGTGATATAGAAAAAACCATTAAGGTTCGTATTCACAACATCATGCCATTCCTCATTTGCCATCATAAACATAACATTGTCTCGACGAATACCTGCATTGTTTACTAACACAGAAATATAATCATCAGGATGTCTTTGTTCCCACAGGTCAATCGCATTTTCTATAGATTGTGAATCTGCAACATCAAAAGGTAGCAACTCTGCATAACCTCCGTTCGCCTCTATTAGTTCCTTTACCTCATTAGCACTTTCGGAATTAGAATGATAATTGATTATGACAGGATACTCATTTGCTAAGCGCAAAGCCACTGCACGTCCTATACCTCGCGAGGCTCCTGTTACTAAAGCATATTTCATATTTATTAATTGTTTTATTATATTTTTTGAAGAAACGCACTTGGTATATAGGCTGTTGCCATTGTTACCAAATCATCAACAACCACGCCTACTCTCTGTTGCCCCTGCCAACGTGCAACTCTTCCAACCACCCCTCTGAATACACCATCAATAACCTTTACCAACTGTCCTTTCTCGAACTTTGGCACTTCGCCTAATGATACGATGGTATTGTCCGCATCGGCAGCACAGATGATTTTTAAACTATCCATCTGATAGTCAGGGACTATCATAGGAATCTTCTCTATTCTGCGCCCAACGTGGACGTGACGATAGTAAAAACGAAGGAATGGGAGATTTACGTTGTCGTAAACGAAAGATTTGAGTTGTTCTTCGGTACCGTAGGCGAAGAAGATATTGGGTAAACGAGACTCGGTAACAACTTTGCGCTTACCTTTTATAAGTTTTACAGTATCTGTAGTAGGATAGAAAGCCGTGATGCCTTTGGCTGTCATGTAGTCGTATGCCTTTTTCTCTCTACCATATGTGGTACGTAAAGCATACCAATGAGGGATTTCCTCCTCTTTTTGTACTTTAGACTTACTTGCTATATGGACACTTCTGGTGGACACCCCTGTTTGTGAACTCTCAGCGAAAACAGTGCTTTGAGCTTCGGGGAGGGCGTTGGAGGTAAGTCCAGCGCAAGGAGGGAATTCACCACCTCCTGAGGTGTGTACATCTTCTGATGTCCATTCATCGATTTTCATATCGGTGCTAACTTTTTTCTAGACAGAAATCCGTTAAATTGCGACAGAAAAAAAGCGTGGAATCGTCCTGTTGTCCATTCCACACACTGAGGCTCTTCCAACTGCCTATCAAAGTCGAACAGACAACGTCAGAGCCCACGCCGATATGAAAATCATTACCGCAAAGAGACCTATATATAACATTTGACTGCGCCCAAAAGGGTACAATCCATGCTTACAGGTCTCCACGGGATTGATATAATCACACCCGGGACATCTACCGTTGACCATATTCGAGACTTTGATACTGATTGTTTTGGAAGATTTCAGTGTGTCTCAAACACAGCGTCGATAAACGCCTTCCATTATGTCTGGATTGTCTTCCCACCCAAAGCCCGCTTTCGTATAGATATGTCATGGTTGACTTCACTACACTCAGCACGGCGTAGGCTGCCGACTCGGTTATCATGAAAGAACTCGTCTTACAGCGACAACAGCGGTCTGGCTATACAATCCGGCTGCAAAGATACGAAAATTTATTGAGAAAAGACAACAAATGGCAGGAAATACAAATGCCACAACACAAATTTAAGACTATTTAATGATAATTGCTTTGATATCTCGGAATTTTTGTATAAACAAATGCTGTTCTTATGCAATTTTTGTATGTTATTAGGCTAATATACTTGAAGTGCCGATGAAGTATAGCTTCGACAGGCCATGAAGTACTACTTCGATGGTTGATGAAGCAATAATTCGTTTTTATGGGATGTATAATAGTTGAAGTTCTGTCATTCTTCGTCTTCTTATAGACTGAATGTACTTGCCTCTCCATCTGCAAAAGTCAAGGTAGTCTTTTTCAATGTTATCCAATCCATGTTCAATCTTCTGCAAGAGACGGCTCTTTGGAAATCTTTTGTTCCCTAATATCTTATAAGGTCCGACATTGTAGGCAAGTACGGCAAGGAGTAGTGAGTCCTTTCCATACTTGCGGAACATAGCACATAACTTGGTGAGGTCGGAGCGTAACAGGGAATCGGCTTGCTGATAAGTAAGATTCTTCTTGAACTTTTCATGTGGCAATATCCGATGTCCCCATCCGATATAGGGATAGTTGCGCTTAATATCGTGCCATCCCTCGTAATACTTGATGCAGCGCACTGCTCGTTCTAAGGGAGGTAATGCGAAGATGCCCAAGTCGGTTTGGCTTGGGCTATCTGTTGTGGGTGTCTTGTTCTGTGCCATGATATTCTGGCACAGCAGCAAGAGCGTTAGGAGAATGTATGTCTTTATCTTTTTTATCATGGACGTTGTTTTGGTTTTGGGATGTCATTGTTTTGTCACTTGGCATTCTTCTTGTTGAATATCTCCGATATCATGGCTTTCACGTCCTCGCCAACTTGCACGAAGTTCTTATAGAGGATGCGCTCACGCTCATCACGGCTCTTGAAGGTGTAGAACTTGGGCAGTGGCATATACTCGCTTTCTTCTTTCTTGATGTCTGCCATATTAAAGTCGGTCTTGCAATAGAACTTACTGGTCTTGAACTCATCGCTCTCCTGTATGTTCATACTGCCATTCATGCCGGTCTTGGTTGCCACAAAGTCCCTTGCCGTCTGACCGCAGATCCATCCTGTCGGCATGTCCGAGATTTTACTGGCTGGCACAAGACTGTCCATATTCTCATTCAGGTTGATGCTCGTCTTGTCTCTGTCGATGGTCACGCCTTTCTTCAGCTGCACCACCTTACCAAAGATGTCGGAGGATAGCCATTCCAGTGTTTCCTTGCTTCGTGCCGAACCGCTCACCACATTGCCTACGGTGGTGATAATCTTCTGCATACCCACCTTCCCGTAGTCGGCTTCCAACTGGGGCAGTTCTTGGAATCCCAAAGCTACGCTCACCTTGTTGCTTCGGGCTGTACCTATCAGTCGGTCTATCTTATGGAAGTAGAGTGTAGGCAACTCGTCCACGATGATGCTCACGGGGATGTTCTTGCCTTGTCCTGTGTTCACTCGTGTCACCAGTCGGTTGAGGATTAGGGCGTTCAATGCTCCGATGATGCTTTCCATCTCTGGGTCGTTTGCTATCAGCAGATAGCTTGGATTCTTCGGGTCACTGACTTTTAGGTCAAAGTCATCTCCATCCTTATGGAATATCCAATAGCTTTCCTTGGTGGCAAGGCGTGAGGTATAGACACGCAGAGTACCTATCATACCTTCCAACTGCTCCATCGCCTTGTTCTTCAAGGCGGTCTGAAACGGTCCCAATAAGGGTGCTACCTCATTGTCGGTCTCCAAGACATTAAAGATGGTCTGGTAACTCTCATTCAGGAAACTCAGAATATGGGGCATGTCGCTGTACTTACCCAACCAATAGGCAGGCTCCACTTCTTCTCCTGCATGGTTAAACACCTTACCGGTCGGCTTCATCTGCATGGTCTTCGGATCAAGTACTTTCTCTGCTATCAGCATCTTGCCGTCCTTGTCGTATGGTTCCTTGCCATAGTTGATGAAGAAGTAGATACAGGCAGCGAGGAAGTTGACGGCTGAGGTCTGGAAGAACTGGTCGCTACCGCCACCGCCTTCTTTCTTGCCTTTTTGCAGTGATTCCAGCAGTGTCTCTGCGGTCTCGCTCGCTGCAGCCAAGTTATTGATATACTTCTGCTGTATCGGGTTCACTCGCTTGGAGTATTCCACATCTACAAAGTTGATGATATTGAACTTACAGCCTTCTGGCAGTTTGCCCAACTGTTGGTTTTTCTTATAGTGGTAGTACAGTTTGGTTGCCAAGGTAGGGAACTTGTAGTCGTAAACGACCATGGCAAAACCTTTTGCACTGTGCTGACGGATGAACGGCTCTATAATAGAAAAAGTCTTACCGCTACCAGGCGTACCAACTACCCAAGTGCCACGGAATGGGTTTACGATGTTCACCCATCCCTTGCGGAACTTACCCTTATAGTAGTAGCGCATAGGGATATTCACGCTGTATTTGTTGTATTCCTCCTTTTGGCACTGCTCAAAACTCTCGTTTTCAAAATTGAAACGGTCTTTCATCAGTCCTTCCTTCAAGAACTTCGAGATGTTGTCCAAGGCGATATGCACCAATACCGTTCCGATGATGGTTGTCACCATATAGAGAATGGTGTTCAATCTTAGGGTATAGAGACGAGTGTCCATCGCATAGCCGAAGAGCCACACGGACAATATCAACAGCAGCACGCCACTCACCAAGGGGTACAGCACCTGCCTTCGGGCATCAAATTCCAAGTGTTTCTTGTTTCTCGTGCCTACACAGGTGATGCACACCAACAAGAACGTCACCACCTTGCTATACACCAGGTTGCCGTCATGGTAGATGAACCACTGCTTAATGCGGTCGTGCAGGTCGCACACCACACCGCCAAAGCCGTCTATCGCCCTTGGGTCTATGGCATACTCAAAGAACTCCATCAACACGGATATGTAGATGACCGCCCTGAATATCTTGTAAAATCCTTGTAGCTCCTTGCTTTCTTCCATTGGATATGATTGCTATTTTAGAAAAATCGGATTGAATGAGTCGGCTGACAACACATCGCTATAGTTCACTTTCAATGAGATGGTGCGACCGCTGATTTGGTTCTCCGTCATTTCGATAGTTAATTGCTTGTCATTCGGGAATGTCATTTTCCGAATGACAAGCACATTGCGGTAGCCATAGCGGAAACGCTTGGTCTGCTCCAACGTGAAGACTGGATGTAACTCTACCATCTGCGAGTTGGTAGCCTTGGCGGTTTTCTTATCCGTCAACTTCAATCGTATTTGGTCTATATCAAATGGAATGTCAGTCTTGTTCTCCACGGAGAAATCCAGGAAGAAATAGTCGCCCGACGAATAGATGTTGTTCAGTCGCATTACCATCTTATGGGCTTTGGTCTTCACATTGTTCACATGGGCTTCCGAACTCCAAATCTCACGAGCATAGCGAGCCATGTCAGTAGAGGACAAGGTTACCGCAGGATTGTTATATGCATTCTTTTCTATCTGTTGTATCTCCTTATCCGTCACAGCCTCTTGCAATCTTGTTGTATAGAGCAGCGCATACTGGGTACGGTAGCGTTCTGTCACAATGGTAACAATGGCAAGCACTTCACCATCTTCATGCAGTCCCTCCTTGGGTTTCAAACGCACAGTATTGTTGATGGGTTGGTCTCCTGCTATCTTGTCAGTGGATATGTCCACAAAGCGGATGGGTTCGCTTGCCGTAATGACTGTTGTCACTTGCTCGTTCACGGTCAGCTGCTCCATCTCCTGGTAGGTGCAGGGATGATAGCTCTCCGCACTGGTCTGTTGTGCCATCATCGGAGTGGCACTTATTGCACACATCATCAGTGCGCCAATGGTCTTCTTGATATTCATATGGGTGTAATGTTTACTTTGTAGTGTTTAATGTTTACTTGCTCTTGGTGTCTTTGTTGTTTATCAAGTACACAAAGGTTCCGTATTTCAACTTTACCTTGTTCTTCTTGATAGCCTTTCCTATGGCATTGCTTGTTTTCTGATAGGCATTCTGCATGGTCTGCATGCCCCATTGCGAAAAACTGCTGCCTGTATTGGTGGTATTCATATCCACATTGCCGGTTACGGCTCCGCTTGCCACATCCTTGGTGGTCTCACGGAACTGGCTGCTTGGCACATACAAGCCTTCCATGCCGTCTGTGTCATAGAGTGATAGGTTGATTTTCACTATTTCGTCATCCACCAACACACTTTTCACCGTGCCTTTCACTCGTTGTGAACTGAAACCGCTCATGATGGCATACAGGTATGCGCCTTTCTTCACCACAATCTCACCGATTTCCACATCATCAAGCAATCGCAAGCGCACACGACTTCCATCCACGGCTTTCACATTCTCGTCAATGATAGCCTTTATCAGTGTCGGCTCTTTCTCATTCACTGCCAAGGTATTGAAGTAATCCGATGATGTCTTCACCTTTTTCACCACTTCACTTGGCTTATCATTCTCGTCAGTTTCCTTTCGGGCATTTTCATTCACCTTGATTTTGCCCTCAATATTGATACCGCCCTTGGCTGTAGCTGTTGTTTCATCGGATGCTGTTGCTGAAGACGATGAGTTCTGTTGCGTGGCTTGCTGTCCTTTCAGTCTTGCTTCGGCAAGTGCCTTGTTCAACTCCGCCAACGCAGCATTCTCTCTTTGTCGCTCATGGGCTTCTTGCGCTTCTCTCGTTTTCTCCAGTTCAGCTTGCCTCTTGGCTTCGGCATCCAACTGTTGCAGTTCTGCATCCGAATACTTACTTTGGTATTCTTCTTTTTCTTGCTCATTGTCTCGGTCTATATTCTCCACGGCACTATGGTCTTCTATCTTGCCGTAGGCGTTCAACATGTTCTCATACTTTCCTCCAATACCGTCACCGCCCTTGATATGGGCTTGTGGCAGGTTCGGATTCAGATATTCCGTGGTCTGCATATTGGCATCCTTCTTCTCCGCCACCTTGGTATCAAAGAGGTCGAAGATAAAGTAGGATGCACCGAGCAGTGGAAGATAGACAATCGCAGGTAGCATGTACTTGGGTTGTCTGAAATTGATTCTTTCTGTCAGCTTCATCGTTATTTGTCTTTATGAGGATGGCGTGCATCCTCATTGGTTCTTACTATGTTCTTTGCATTCCCCATATTCTGATGGCGAGCCTTTATCAAGGAGTCCTGCCGCTCCGTAGCAGTGCGTCGCTCTCCCTGATAGTGATAAGCTCTTGCCATGCGATAGATGTTGAAACTGAAACTCACACCTACAAAACCGAACACGATGACCAGGAACAGTGTCTTATGCAGGTCGGCAAACCTCTGTACCTTAGCTGCAGCCTTGTCGATTCTGCACATACTGGCAAACTTTCTTCCGGCTCTCACGTCTCGCTCATAGCGTTCCTTGTATTTGGGATCGTCCTTGTCGGGCATCTTCTCCCCAATGAGCATCTGCTTAAATCCTTTTGTGTTCATCGTTATTTTTTTACCTTTTTACTTCTTTACCCTTTTACCTTTAATAGTTCGACTTTGTCTTCTGGTCAATATCCTTGTTGAACAGGGTTCTCCAGTTCACTATCAGCAATCCATGTGGGTTGTTGTCAGTCCTCGGAACTCGTTTTAGTTGTCCTGCCGTCACCAGTTCACGGGTCAGCACATTGGTTCTACGCTCGATGCGCTGTCTGCCGTAGTAGGTGAACTCCATCTTCTCCTTGTTGAACTTGATACTGTCACAGAAGATGCTGAACACGGCACTTGTTCCCATGATGTTGGAGTAGAAACCCTTTTCTTTCAGCGTATTGTACTGCGCCAATCCGGTCTCATCCACCAGATACATGGCTTTCTCCATCGTGTATTTGATGTACTTGTCATCTGGTGCCAATGTGAAGAAATAATGATGGAACATCTCGATATGGCTCTTTGCTTCCACATCCAATGTCTCATCCATCGTCGTACGCTGCACCAAAATTGGTACATTGCCGTCCAACACATAGATTTTATTCTGTGCATCCACCACCATATTTTTCGCCGTCCAGATGCTACTGATACTTATCAGCACGCATCCAACTAGAAACAGGCTACAGATGATAGTCACCAACTTCACCTTATTCTCTAAATTCTTGATTACCATTGCTATTTCGTTTTTTACCTTTTTACTCTTTTACCTTTAATGAACAACATGGGCAAGTGTCCCCTGTGCCGACATTTTGGCTTGCTGTGCCACACCCTCACCGAAGTTTCTGGTAGAGAATGCGGTATCGCCCTCTGGTATCATCCATGCCGCAAGGTCTGGAACTAAGTTCAGACACTTCAATGCCACGATACTTGCTGCCATCAGATACCCTGCCGAGAAGAACGAGTTCTGCAAATATGCCGCCATCGTCTGCTCACTGGCGGTGATAGCCGTCAGGTTCTCCACCTGTATGCAGAGCACGATGTCGAAGAGCAATAGCACGTAGAAGCCCACGAAGTAGAGCATGGCTCCATAGAAATGCACGGTCAGATACCTTGTCATCCACTTCGCCCAACTGCTTTCCCATTTCGGCAGTAGCGAGAACGCCCATTGTATCGGTCCAAATATCGTCAGCATTCCCAACAGTATCTGTTGACAATAGATGGTGCTCCACCAACCGATACGGAAGACGATCAATGCTATCAGCATTACTATCTTGTCGATGTTCACTACGGCTCCTGCAGTCAGTGAGGTAAACCACAGCTTGGCTGCGTCCTTTTCCATGTTGGTCACTTCATCCACACCTGTCTGCTCCATGGTCGATTCCACCAGATTCGGGTCTGTTGTTCCCTTATGGGCAATGTCTGCCTGGGCTTGTACGTTGGTGTACATCGTGTCTCTGGTGTAGATGAGCTGCTGAACTTCCGTAAACTTGTCCTCTATCTGTGTGGCTTCCGCCTCATATAGGTCATGGGTATAACTTCCAATGGAGTTTGGTATGTAACTCAGAAAGTCCAGTACGCACCAATTGCTGCCACTGTTCGTCATGCCTGTATCGGCAGGTGGGTACCACCAACAGAGGATGATGCTTATCACCAATGGCTTGAATAGTTTCATCACATCCAGTGGCTCATGCTTCACCATCATCTTGTAGGCCATGTTCGCTGCCACCACGATAGAGAAGAGGGCTGCGAGTGCCATACACATTTGAACGACCCACCAAAAAGGCCCATTCGAGCCTGTGAAAGTAGCGTCGCACAGGAACTCGTTGGTCTGGAAAATCACGTCATCAATCTCTTCTTCCAAGATGTTGATACCGAAGTCTGATAATATGCTGCTGTTGTCTGCCATAACTCCTTATCTATTTATTTTCAAATCATTGTCATCCTCGTTCGAACCGTTATTACTGCCAGAAGATGTGTTGTTTCTCACTGCCATTCCTGCCTCTCGCCATTTGCTGGATGCACTGCTGATGATACTTCGTTTGTTGGCGGTCTGGTAGTTGCCGTTTGCTGTCAACAATTCCTTGGTCTTGCTGGCATTCGAAATCTGCACCAGTTGCTTCACAAGTGTCTCGTTCTGTTTTGCCACATCTGCATAAATCTGTAGGTACATCTTCTTACGCTTGGCATTGGGCATATAGGCATCCTTGGTGGCTTTGATGGCTGTCTCATAGACATGATAGTATTCTGTCCAGCGTTGCTTGTCACCGATGGATCCGCCTACAGGCAGGATGCGGTCGATGTTGCTCTTGAAGGCATTCATCTTGCTGTTAATTTTGCTTCCTTCCACTTTCCAGGCGAGGTCAATCTGACGGTCTGCCATATTCAACGCCTCAATCTCTGCTCTCTTAGTCAGGGCAGAGTCGATGGCTTCGGCATATTCCACTTGATTGTAAGCTCCGATTCCTGCCGTGGTACGAAAACCGAGTTTGTTCTTGCTGGCAGCCGATTTCTTGTAACTGCTGTGCAGTAACTGATAGTACAATTCTGGTGACAGACTACCACTACCGATTTCCATCACCGTTATCTGGTTCTTTTTCGAACTGTCATGATTGTATGTCACACCACTTTGGGCATTGCCGCTGATAGCGACTCCCAACATCAACATGATGGTTCCTATTCTTGTTTTCTTTCTATCCATGCCTATACATTATTATATATGGGATTATAAATTCTTCGTTCTCTCAATATCCGAGTTTACCTGCCACTCTCCACCGACCGAAGGCATCTTCCAGTATTTGCTGCTTGCTTTTGGTTCGGTAAACCTTTTCTTTCCAATAGCCGATGCGCACTTGGATATATCGCCACGACTCAAAGTAGCTTTTGTTCAGATGCTTCTCTATATTGTCAAGCGAGGTGTTGATGCTTTCCAATACCACAAGAAGGTCTGCCGTGGAACACGCTGCCGCTCCTGTGGCATACAGCACCAAGTCGCTCACGCTTTTGTAGAGGTATTCGCCTTCATTTGCGATATTCTCTATGGCTCGTCGGTTGATGCCTATCAGTATGGTATCGGCAAGCGAGATGCGCTTTCGTTTGATGACTTTTTTGTTGTAGTCATCCAACAGCTTCTTATAGTCCGATATTCTGTCGCTCACACCCTCGTAGGTGGAGTACACGTTCAGACTGGTTCGTAAACTTTGATATAGCACATCTATCACATCAAATGCCCTGGTGTACTTGTCAAGGTCAACGTTCAGTTCCTTGTATGCCTTGGTCTCGTCCTTACTGTAACTGTGCAATAGTTTATTGCTGTATTCCAACGTGCTTCGTGCAAGCAACAGGCTCCGCTGTTTCTTGTGGTCATTGATGTAGGCTTCTACGCTGGCAACATCAAATCCCCATTGGGCGAATGTTTTAGAGGGGAGGGCGAGGAGCAAGATTGCTACCAGCAATGTTCTCACAATATCCATTCGTCGCTTCTTGCTCACTGACCCTGCAACCCTCTCCGCTGCATCTGCCTTGTATTCTTTTCTATTTCTCATTTTCATTGTCTTCATCATTAAACTTGCCGTGATAGTCATCTGAGTGTTTGGTGTCGGCAGCTTTCCTTAACCAACGTTTCTTGCATTTCTCCACCAGTGTCAACCGTCGTCCTTCGTCAGCATTGATATGTGGAGCGATGTCCATCAGTACGTCGATGATGTTGCGCTTGTAGTGCATCATCTTCTCCAACGACACCAAGTCTGCGTATATCTTGGTGATTCTGCTGTCCACCTCCCTGGCTATCTCCAGTCTGTCGCTCGACCATAGCAGATGGAAGGTATCATCGGTGTTATTGTCATCGGCAGGTGCGCTTTTAGCATACTCGGTGGTTATCTTGCACGATGGATATTCCTGTGCGATTTCCGAGATGCGCTTGTTCACTTCGCCTGTCTTTTCCTGCTCGGTCTTGCTTGGGTCAAGCGTTATCACATCCACTACCGAGGTGTTGGTGTATTCAGATGTGAGCTCCCAACTGATCTGAAGGATGGCTCTGTGTATCTTGATGCCCAAGAAATATTTCGGCTTTCGGGCGATCTTCAATGTCGCCTTGAAGGTGATGATGCCGTTGATGTTGGGCATGGTGGCTTTTCGAATGTAAGTATAGCCGCTCCATGTTCCTTCCCCTTGCCAAGTCAGATTATAGGCACTCTTGCAGTCACTCATGATGGCAGGTATGCGATAGTAGTCATCCGTCGCCACGTCATTGTCCTTTCCTGCCTCTGCTTTGGCTTCCTCTATTTCCCTTTGCTTCTGTTTCCATGTGTCAAGTTCTTTGTTCAGTTGTTCGATGGAAGCCTTGTTCTTGTTGTATTGCTCCCGATACTTGGCTGCATCTTCCACACTTGCATTGGCTATTTGCTTGACAAGTGATTTATTCTCCGCTTCCAACTGACTGATTTGCGATTGCAAAGAGGTTATCTTGGCATTGGCTTCCTGCTCCTGCTTATACAAGTCCGAGAGGTCAAGGTTGTTTTCTGTCACAGATGTTGTCATGGCGCATTTCTTGCTGTGGTCATTCAGCGAACCTCTGCAACTCTTGCATTTGTATTGTGTGGTGCCTTGCCCCAACTGCACACCGTCGCTGCATGTCACACTAATGGTCACGCTCTCGCATCCCTTCAGTTTGGCGGCATCGGTTGCCTGATAGTAGTTGCGTGCATCACTGCCTATATAATAGGTATAGCCTTCCTCGTTGTCATTCCATTCGCTCAACCGGGCTTGCAGTTGTGCCTTGAAGGTGTTCAAGTCCATCGAATAGGAGTCAAAGACTGCCTCATACACTTCTTCTGTCCTGTTCCTACTCTTGTACACCTGTATCTCGTAGGCGTATGCCTTCTGTTTCTGTCCTTTTTTCTTGCTACTGATGATGTAGCTGTTCAACCAATAGCTGATACTGTAGGTAAAGCCATCATTCTGGTTGTTGAGCTGTTGCACCCTTGTTCTTGACCATCCTGCATGATTCTCCGAGTTTTGCAGGATGGCTTCCTTTTGGCTATTGTTGGGATAGAAGTTGGCATCCTTGGTGTTGATTCTGTACCAGTGGTCGCCTTTCAAGATGCTGTTGTCATCGGTGGGCGGTACATAGTCGCACAGTTTTTCTCGTCCTTGGTCTCGTCGGGCGATATACCATCTTTGCGTGTAGTAGTTTCCTGCCGTCTCATCCAGATAGTCCGTCATCCATGAGGTGAGGTTATAGTTGGCAAGAGAGAAAAGTCCTGCCACGTTGTCCTTGCCTCCAATCATGCCCAAGAGGGTGTTGCCTACGCTCTTGTCGAGACTTTTGAACAGCGAGGAATAGTTATCCACAATATCGATGGCTGCACTGAGTTTGCCTTGGAAGAGGTCGTTGAACTGGCTGCTCTGCAACAGGGCATTGCCGATATTGTTCATTCCTGCTCCTGCAAGGTTGGCCCCTGCCTTATACAGATTGTCGATGTCGGCTTTCAGATTGTCCACTGTAAAATTGCCTGGCACCTTCGACAAATCGTCCAACATCTTCTTCCAATCCACGTTGCCAATCTCTGAAAGTTTCAAGATGGCTGCTATCTCCTGGTTGATTTGCAGAAAGGCAATGTCCGAGAATGTGAGGGTGCTGTTTGTTACCACACTCTCAAACTGCATACACAGGTTCTTGGTGTCATCACATATCTTCACAAGATAACTTCCCCAATAGAGGGCTGTCTGCGGACTTTTCAGCATCATTCCTGCCACCGTCCATATCTTCGGCATGATTTTGCCCGACACCATGTTGTAGATACGGCGGTAATAGTAGTTCTCTGTGCTACTGTTCCAGATGCCCAACTCCGTCATTGCCTTGCGTTCCAAGAATTTTGAGGCGAAGATGCCGGCACTTGCCACTTCTGCTGCATTATAGTGCTTCAAGATGTTCTGCACCTGCTCGTTATAGTATGCCTCTGCCACGGCTTCCGTTCCGTATGCAGCTGCCATAGCAGCTACCGTCTGCCTGTCATAGTTCACGCTGTAGTACTGTGCGTCAGCCTTTGCCAACACACAGACTATCAGCATTATGATGGATAGAAGTCGTTTCATCTTTGATTACTTTTTATTTTTGTTCCCTAAATTCAGTACTTTTCCTGCCTGATTTACCTTTTGAGCAAAGGCGAGGCTCTTGCTGATACCACTTGCATCCCAATCCCTGCAATAGGCTTCGATAGCTTGTTGGTGGTTGCATTTCAACTCTCGCTTGTAGAGTTTTAATGCTTCCTTCTCCGCTCGTTCCGTGGTGTAGGTCATATAGCACTCATGAGGTTCTTCCACACCATACACATTGCTGGTCTGTCCTCGTCTGATGAACACTTCACGAAAGAAACTGCGTCCTTCCTTGTTCTCCAAACGGTTAATAGTGAAGATTTTCTTGCAGTCCACATCGGTCAAACCGAGTATTGCCTTGATAGTATCGAAGCGTTCCTTAAACTTACTCTGGTCGAGCAGCATCACCACATCAGAGTTGTTGATGATGGCTTCCTTAACTATCTCACTTCCGATGATGTCCTGTATCTCCTGCGTCACCACACCCACGCTTGCCCAGAACTTTCTGGCGGTCTTATACAGATATTTTATGTATTCCGCCATCATAGGCGAGGCGATGGCCTTCCATGCCTCCTCGATGATGAGCATCTTTCGGTTCTTCTTGATGCGCATCTTCTGCAGGAACACGTCCATGATGATGAGTGTCACCAATGGAAAGAGCAATGGATCATCCTTGATACTGTCGATTTCAAAGACGATGAAGGTCTCATCAAACAGACTGCTGTCCATATTCTCATTCAGCGTCACATCGTGGCTGCCTCCTTTATAGAAGTCCTTCAACAGATAGTTGTAGGATGACAGGTCTATGCCATGCAGACCATTCTCCTCGCATATCTTCGGCAGTCGCTCAGTACTGAACTCATAGAAGCTGTTGAAACAGAGGTTGCTCACTCGCTTGGTGGTGAAGTAGGCATCATAATACTCGTTGATGACTTGTTCTATCAGTCTGCCTTCGGTCTTGTTCACTGTGCCTTGACTTCCTTTCCATATCAGCATCACCAGGTTCTTTAGGAATCCCAACTTCTCGATGTTCCATTCCTCTCGCTTGATTTTGAAAGGGTTCATCGTGATAGGATGCTCCTCGGTATAGGAAATGTATTTTCCGCCGAAGTATTCACACAGTCCCTCATACGAGTTACCTGTATCTACCAGCACGATGTCGGTGTCCTGCTCATGAGCTTGGCGCACCATGGAGTTTACATAAAAACTCTTGCCGCTTCCCGAAGGACCGAGGACAAAGAAGTTGCTGTTGTCGGTCAGCTTGTTTCGTCCCTCTTTTCCTGATATGTCGATGGCTACTGGCACTCCTTGGCGGTCGGTATAATAGACCTTGAAGGGTGTGTCCTCGCTATGCACAATCTTTTCCTTGTACATCAGGCAGGTGGCGGCATCGCCCAAGGTCAAGAATCGGTCGTAGTCGGCATTCATCCCATAGCAGTTGCCGGGGAATGAATTGACGAACAGTTCCAACTGGTTGTAGGCTCGCTTCGAGATATGTATGCCCATCCTGCCAAAGGCATTCTCCAGATGGTTGGTACACTTTTGTATATCCGTGTTTGGCTTCACCGTCACTATCAGATTATAGTGGGTATATACTAACTGCTTGTTTTCTCTCGCTATCACCTCCTGCACTCGCTTGATGTCCTCCACGGCAATCAGATTGCTTGGGTTTGGCATACTGGCATGGCGGTTCTTCTTTTTGTCTAGCAGGGCAAGCTCACGCTTCTGGTTCGGCACAAAGATGATTTGGTTATACACCACACTCTCCACACTTGGTATGCTGTCCACCAATGCCACCAGATCCACTGGCATACTGGTGTTGTTCACCTCGATGTTGGTAAACGGACGGATTTGTGTCGGCAAGTTGGCGCAATCCACATCCACAAGACTATATACCTTACAGCGTCTGTCACCCATACCTATCGTCTCGTCATCCACCTTGAATCCTGTCATGCTCACCATCTTGTCACGGAAGTTCATGGCAAAGAAACGGTCAACATACAGACTTGCCTCTTGTTTGTTTAAGAACTCTGATTTGATACCGGCATCCTTCAGCTGGTCTTGCACCTTTCTGATTTTCACCAGAAAATCTCGCCATTTCTTGTTGTCGAAAGACATCAGACGACTCTTCTTGTTCTCCTGCGTAATGGTCAGATAGGTCATGCTGTCCGTATATTCTCTTCCGTTGAAATAACGGAAGTAGGATTCTGACAGGAACTCATGCCCCTTACCACTCTCATCCTTGAACTGTTTTCTGGTAAAGATGTCCTGCTTGTGCATGGCATAGCCTTCACCCAGAGTCTGTGCAATGGCAGCAAACAGGTTGGTGAACTCATAATAGCTGTCTATATTGGCAGAATACTTCTGCACTGGGTTTTCCATTCTCAGAATGGCAGAATACTCTCCAGTCTTGGTATAGAGCACACCGATACCGTCCGTGTCTTCCACGGAGAAGAAGATGTCCTGAAAGATTTTCTTCCGTTTGCCACCAGTACCAAAGGCATAGACCGATATGGCCATACCAATACACGTAGCTACGAAAAATAAGATTACATATAGTACCATACTCGTTTATTCTTCTGTTTCTTCGATGGATGAATGATGTTCATTTGTATTTCTTCCAATGGTATTGCTGTTTGTAGATGTACTGTCCACAGCAATGGAATCTGCATTGTTCGATTGTATCTCCAAGGTTGCGGAATGTTCTTCTGTTTCTCTCGCCCAAGCTGCTCTTGCCTTGTCAGCACTCCTCATGGCATCCAATGTGGGTGGCGTGTAGGTCTTATCCTTGCAAGAAATTAGCAATATGCCAGCCAATGCCATCATGATGGTGTTTTTTGCTTTCATGCTCATAATTATTCTTTTATGTCGAAGATTTAATGTTTTTTGGCAGAAACAAATAAAGGTAGACCCACACCCTTGGGGAGAATGAGCCTACCAGTCGTTCACTTTCTACTTGTCATCCACATCTTGGTCATGTCGATACTTTTTTTGTTTTACATTTTATATGCGCTTGCTGTAGGCATAGATAAACACTCCTTGGTCGTTCTTCTTGGTATGCAGTCCTTTCCGTTGCTTGAACATGATGAGACCTGCACCCGTAGTGATTGCTACGACCAACACTATCAGTCCTGCAATGATACCCATCAGACAGTAGGCGGCAATGAAGCCGATGATGGTTCCTCCTGCCGTGGCTGCTGCCCAATAGATATACCGCCCTTGTATTCCCATGAATTCAAGGGGCTTCTGGAGTCCCTTGAACAGTGGGTAATCGGGGTAGCGGATTTCCTGCTCTTCTCTTGCCATTCTTCACATCGTTTCTAACTTACTGAATATGCACGGAATAACTCTCACTCGTTAGTTGGTCACACCGAAGAACAATGGCAATGCCTGTGCTGCTGCCACGAGGAAGATACATGCTCCAACAATCATCATGATCTTTTTCTTGACATCCTGCTCCTCGTTGTTCATGGCGATGTAAACGCTTATCGCACCCACTACGGCGACAACACCAGCAATGGCATAGCATAGTTTGACCACAATAGGTACGTACTTGGCAATTTCCTCCGTCACTGTTGTAAGCGCGGTGGTACCTGCCGTGTAGTCACCTGCCGAGTTCTGTGCCATGGCAATGCCACCGCCCACAAGGAGCATCAATGCCAATGTCTTCAAGCGTCCTGAAGAGAGAACGCTCTTGGCGGTCTTCTTCAGATAGTTCGTTGTTTTCTTAAACATTCTTTCTTGTTTTACTTGTTAATGATTCGTTTGGCAACACCTTTTATAATTATATAGAAAAGTGTTGTCGCTTTCACATGATATACTCTTCTGCAGTTGAGTCTTAAATCTGGTAGCCAAAGAATGCCGGGAACAGGATGGATGCACCTATCATAAACAGGCAGGCTCCTATCAGCGTCAGTATGGACTTGGTGACTCCATCTTCCCCGGTGTTCATCTTGATATATATCTGCAAAGCGGATATAATCACCATCACGGCAGCGACAGCGTATGTCAGATACAGCACATACAGCATCATCGTCACCACATAGTCGTGCATCCCTGCTAGTGCGTCTGCTCCCCAGCTATAGTCCACATTACCGCATTTGGCTGATGCAGACAGGGGGAGCAGCGCAAAGACAAAGGAACTTACTACATTCTTTATGATATGGCTAAATTTCATCCTTGATTGGTATTGTTTTGATGTTTGGTTGTCCTGGCTTTGTCTCGCCTTGTTTCAATAGGCTCTCCGTGAAGTCGTCCTGCCATAGTCCGTCTATCCATATGGGAGAAGTGGACTCCATCTGTCCATCCATCTTTTCCTGCAACGACTCGGCTGCGTTCTTCGGCTTCTGTTGGTTGACATTATTTTCATCGTCTTCATCAACATCTTCTTTGCCAAAAGAATCCGTATCAGGAGAACTACCATTCGTTCCGTTACACTCTGTTCCCATGCCATAGTCATCATCGTATGATGTGCCGTCTTGGAAGCTCGTGTCGTATTGCTTGTCGGCAACGCTAAAGCCACCATTGCTTTCGTTGACGGCTACTGCGGCTTCCTCTTCCGTTATGTTGCTAATGTCAAACACTTCCTCGTTGCTCTTGGCTTCTTCCTTCTTACCATACAGGTCTCTGGTTATCATCACCGCATAGTAGATAGCGTATGCAATGGTAAGGCTGATGGCGAATATCAAAAATGGACTCATATAATACTTTGTTTTATTGATGATTTATACTCTATGCAGTGGCAAAAGTGCCAGTTGCGAGTGCAAAGTAAAGAGTAAAATCCGACATAAAAGAATTTTGCAAAGTATGGTCGTCAAAGTTTAAGATATATTCAAATTATAACTATATATCATACTCTCAATCATACTTTAATCAGCTTATTCTGTTAGTTTTCGCATGTTTGGCAAAAGGGCATAAAAAAAGCCCTCCGAATGGGAGAGCTTGATAAGGTATATCGTAATACCTTTATTTTTCCATGTATTGTTTCAGTTCCTGAGTAATATATGTCCAAACTTCTTGGAAGGTTAGTGGCTCCTTGAATTTGATTTTCTTCAAATAACTATTCCACATAATATTTCGTTTGGCATCTGTCGCAAAAGAATCCTCGAAAAGGCTATATTCCGTAGAGATGGCGGTGCCTCTATTCTCAAACGTGGCTGTGATGGCTTCTTGCAATGTGTTCAAGTCAATATTTCCTGCTTTTAGTATTCTGTACACATCAAAGAAGTCTTTCATGCGGCTGTTCTCTGTCGCATGGTCTATCATTGCCTGATACTTTTCAGCCACCACGGTCTCTAAAGAGTAAGCCAAGATGTCAACTTCTGGTAATGTGTCCAGCAACACCGGATAAGAAAGGTCAACGGGTGCAGGAGTTATGATGTCGCCAAAGCCTACATCCATGGAAATAACTTGGCTTGCCGTGTCAAGTCCTACCTTGACATGTACTCGCACGCCATTATATTCTTTTTTGAGAGTGATTTCTTCTACGCTAATGCTGTCCTTTTCAAAGACAACTCCATCTTCCAGACATTCTATGTCGCATAAATTTCTGAATGTCTCCTTGATATTGTCCAACTCACGGCTAATCTGTTGACCAAGGAAATCTATGTCCAATGTTGGCCTTGCTTTCAAATGCTCATGGGCATACAGTAATGCACCACCTTTCAATATAAAGCGTTCTTTGTATGGACTTACCGACAGACGGTACAACAGACGCTCCTGAAAGTATCGTGTCAATATCGATTGGTAGAAGACATTCTCTTCTTTCGATATATTAAGCAGTTTCGCTCTTACCGAGCGAGCATAATTCTTCGTTGTCATATTTATTATTTTATAGTTCCATTTGTAGATATGTTCCCAATGTTTTGGCAACTCTCAGTTGTGAGGCATATTTCATCAGTTTGCTGACATTACGATCTCTGCGTTTCAGATATTCCTTTATAATCTCCGTACAGACATCTATGCCGATTTTGTTTCTATACTTTACTGCATCACAGACACATTTCTCCACGTCATATATCCTCACATTGAAACCCTCAATCTCAGTATTCGTAATTCCAAGGTTAAAGGCGGTATCACTCCAATGGTATAGTGTAATTGGGGGATAATCTGGAAGGGTGATTTTTCGGCCTCTTTTTATTGCAAGACAATATTCTTGTGGTACCTGTGTAGTCAACTGATAATGTGACCAAGCGGAATACAGACACAACACACCACCAGGAACAACCTTTTCCACATCAAGCATTTGACTTGCCAAATGGTCATCGGTTGCATACACACCTCTTTTTATTCTGGTGAGTCCGCCATTCTTGGCGGCTTGCAATACTTTATAGTATGCAGCTCTTCCTGCCATATCTTTTGCAGAGATGTAGCCTTCAGATTTTGGATTTGTCATACGCTTTTCCATGATTTGCATCTTTAATTCTGTACAAAGTTACTACATATTTTCAAAAGTGTAGTATGTTTGTACGGAAATCTACGCAAAAATCACGCAAAATATAGTTTTCTACGGAGAATATTGACTTTCTCCGTAGAAAATTATCGTTTTATACATCCTCTTTATGCGGAATAATGGATTTTCTGCCGATAAGATAATCATTGACATCCTTGTATTCTGCATATCTTATGGATTCGTTGATTGCCCTGTTTTGATAACAGTCCATGATTGTATGGGCAGCCACCGTTCCTGCTTGGTCATTATCAAGATAACAATGGATAGCAGTGTAACACGCCAATCGTTCCATGCATTTCCCAAGGCTACTGATGGAGTTCAGCACGATATAATCACATGGCTCTTGTATGCAAATCACATTGTCGCCTCGCTTTTCCAAAGTCTTGTACGAAAGAAAGTCCATAAACCCCTCGAAGATGCAGCATCTGTCCTGCACTCCAACTTGCTGTGAATGTATCAAGGATATGTCTTTCTCGCCCAAACAACCTTTATAATATGGGTTACGCAGCTCATAACCATCCCTGTTATTTGGAAAGGCTATACCAAAATACCGCTTGCCCTTAAACGTGTACCAGATCTCCTTGCAATAGCGTTTACCTATGTCCGCATCCACATGGCGTGAACGCAGATACGACATAAGCACAGGGTAGGATAATTCTTGGATATGTACCTTGTCCATCTTGTCTGTCTCTACTTGTGTCGGTATGGGAGGTTTTGCCTTTGTGGACTTTGGGTTGTTCATGTCCGCTGCTATATGCTGCAATGCAGCACCCACATCATCCGTATTGTAGAGAAGTTGGGCAAGAGCGATGATGTTGCCACCCTTGCCAATAGCAAAGTCATACCATTGGTTTCGGCTGAAGTTCACCTTGAACGATGGCTTTGTCTCCGCATGCAATGGCGACAGATAATAAGATGTGGACTTGCTGCATCGTTTGGGCTGATGTCCCAATGCGCTCAGATAGTCCGTGAGTTTGATTTCCTTTGCTTGTTGTATGTTCATCTTTCATTCATTTTTTGTTCATTCGTGCGCTTATTATATATACACCAGAGTGAATGAACGGTTTTGTGAAGTCATTTTGTCGTATGTCCATGTAGTTAAATATGATGCCACTTCACAAAATCCGTCCGTTCTACTATTATATATACACCGAGGTGAATGAAGTGGTTTTTGAAGTGATTTTCGCTTCATCCTCACTTCTTCACCTCCTGCTCTTCAAGCAGCGGAAACGAAGGATAATCCTTCATTCTGCAATACTCGTTATTGCCACACTTCACCACAAGTTTGCTCTTCAATAGGAAGGTCAGCAACTTTGACATCACTGTTCTACCTCTGGCAAAACCAATAGTTGTATATCCATTCGTCAATGCGTTTATCACATTCTCATAACCTGACACCACTTTCTTGCCGAAAGCCATTCCAAGTGCCTTGTCATGCTGCTCATCGGTAATGTCGGCTATTGTCATCTTCGGCTGTTTGGCTGTGGTGGAGTCAACCACATAGTCCTTGGCAATCTCTGGAAGTCCCTCCTTGTTTATTTGGAACGCAAAGGGCGCAAAGTCCTTGTCTCGGATGTTGAGCGGTTTCACTTCACTCACATTCGCCATCGAATTGCTCTTGCTTATCACCAGTACCGTCTCTGCCTTGTTGCTGAGTTCCGTTCCTATGTGACCTCTTACATTGTCATCACCCTTGTTCAAGTGTAGGACACAATGTATGTGCAGGTCATAGCGGCTTGACCACTGCATCAGTTTGTTGATGATATGGACGGACTCGCTCGGATTGTTGATGTCGAGCATCAAGTCCCTTATGCCGTCAATGATGACCAAGCCAAAGCCCTTTTGCGTCTGCAAGGCATATTCTATCAGTCGCAGTCTGAGGTTGGGACTGTACTCTCGCAGTCCGAAGAACACAAGGTTCTCACTGTTCATGTTGTCGGGCAATCCTGCAAGCCGGAGGATGCGCTGCATCACGCTGTGACAGTGGAAACGGCTCTGCTCCGTATCAACGTAGAGTATCTTACGCTTGTCATCGGGTAGTTTTGCCGTATATTGCAGCACCTTTCCGTTAGCAAGCGAGGCAGCAACCAAAGCGGACACGTTGAACGTCTTTCGGCTCTTCGCCTTGCCTGTGGAGGCACTGAAGTTGCCAAGCGTGGCTATGGTCGAGTTGTCCACCCATATTATCTGTGGCGGTGTCTGGTAGGTCTCGTCCGCATGGATAAGCGATGCCTTCAGCAACTTTTCCAACAAATCAGCATTGTCCGCTGCGCCTTCAAAGAGGCTCATGTCGTTCATTTCTTCCATCGTCATCTGCTCTTCAAGGGTTTGTTCATCACATAGCGTATGGCATCCTGCTCATACACCTCTTTTGTTTTCACAGGGTGCTTCTTGATCCATTCCACCAGTTCTTCCTTGCTGAAATAGATGGTCTTGCCGTTTGGCTTGTAATGGGGAATGGCAAAGGTACGTGTCAGTTTGTAAAGCTGACTCTTTGAAGCGTCAAGGAATACGCTTGCCTCGTCAAGGGTGAGCACGTCTTTTCCTGCAAAGAGCCATTTCTCCAAGCACTTGATGCGGTTCAACACATCCTCCACTGGTCCAAGCAGCTTGAATGCTTCTTCCATTTGTTGAATGCGCTCGGCAAGTCTCATTGGTGTCATATCTGCCAGTTCTGGTTCTGTCAACTCGTGTTTATCCACGTCTATCGTTGGCGGTAGGATAGCGCCATCCTTTGGTGGATTGTTTGCCTGATTTGTTGTCTGTCCAATCATTGTCGTAATTTTATTTATCGTTACACATAACGAGGTCGCCCTCCATAACCAGGTTTCTGATTACGGAGGGCAAAGGTAAGGGCATTTCTGCCCAATCGGATGGAAGTGCGCTTGACTGTCAACCGACTATCAAGCCAACTGTCAAGGTTTTCATCTGTCAGATGGTGTCCTTGCTGTCATTTTTACCGCAATCTGCTATTTCTTGCACTTTCTTGCGGATAGCCTCATAGATACTGGCGTTGGTACCTTTGGCATCACTGGTTGCTGAGGACAGCTTGGTTGTTGTAAGTGGCTTGTCTGTTGATGAAGACAGGATGAGTTTATGCTTGGCAATGACCGATTGCCACTGCTTGCAGATTAAGTTCTTGCTGCAGAGCATGTCAAAGAAGAATGCCACATGTCTGTTACTTCTCGCCTTTAGCTGCTTGCTGACTTGACACGAGAATAGTTTTCGCATATCCTCTTCCGACACATCGGCTGAGAACAAATGAACCTCATTGGCATGGCGCGCAATGAGGTTCAACTGAGTAGAATCAAAGTAACATTGAAAGTCCTGTTTCGGTTTGGTTTCTTGTGCTGTTTGTAATATTGACGGTGATTTACCATGGAGATACTGACCGTTTGGAGGCGGCTCCGTGGTGTTGAACTTGTGATGAAGAGCCTTGTAGTCATGATACTCGAAATCCACTTTGGTAAAGAATATGACTACCAAGTCCTCACGTTCTTCAAGAAACTCCTCCATGATGTAGAAGTTCTTCTTGTGCTCGTTCTTGCCTGCCGCATACTGGCAGTCCGTATAGGAATGGCTGTTGAGAAAGTCCTTTTTATAGCGGTGATACAGTTTACCGCATCCTATTACTTCCGTCTGATAGCACTCGTGGGCTTCCTTGAAGAACAGCCACAGTTTGTTAATACCGCAAATGCCACCAACACCGTTAGCGAAGGTGCATTCATTGCATTGGGGTAAAAAGAGAGAACGAGGAGTCGTCTCGTCCTTGGTTGTTTGATGTATTATTATGTTCCATTTTTATTCTTCGAACGCACTGTCTAATAGGGAAACAGCCTCGTCCTTTTTCTTATTGATGATTTTTGCGTAAATTTGTGTCGTACGCACCTCCGTATGACCGAGAAGTTTGCTTGTAGTGTATAGGTCTGCGCCCATGGTCAGCTCCATCGTGGCGAACGTGTGTCTTGAGACATGGTAGGTCACATGTTTGCTGATACCTGCCGCACGGCTCCATTCCGGGATGCAGTCGTAGTTCTTGCTTGGCAGTGTTGGAAACACCTTGTCCTCGTCACTCGCAGATCCACGCTCAGGCATCCAACGAAGGGCTTGCTTGTTGAGAGGAAGATAGAGAGGCTGCTTGGTCTTGTACTGCAATATCTCAACTCGTGTCTTGTCACCCTCGGTGATGATGTTTTTCCACTTCAAACTCTTCACGTCACTGATACGGAGTCCGCAGAAGCATGAAAACAGGAACGCCGCCTTGATATCCTCACGCTTGCAAGGGGTGTCAATCAGTCTCTTCACCTCGTCAACGGTCAGATACTCTCGCTTGGTGCCGCCACCTTTCAGAACATCCATGCGAAGACGCAATACGGGATTGTCGTCCATTATCTCTTCCTCAATAGCCATATTGAAGGCTGCTTTGAGGCATTTGAGATAGTTCATCACCGTGGACTTGGACGGATGGGTGTGCTTGTAGGTGATATAGTCGTTCAACAAGAACACCATGAAACCATTGCAGTATTCCTTGGTCATCTCTGCGAGTGTCACGTTTGGCGAGTGTTCTCTCACTGCATTCAGCACGCTGTTCACCCAGTTTCGGGCAGATTGTCTTCCTCGCTCCACTTGTGCGTCACGGAATATCTCCAACCAATCCACAAGTCGCATTTTGATTCTTGACTTGTCTTTGAGCCCTGCGATACCGTTAGTGATGCTCATGATGCGTTGTGCTTTGATGGCATAGACTGCTTGCATCGTCTGCTTGTTCTGCTCCCTGGCAGCTGCGTCAACCTCTGGTATGAGATAAAGGCGCAGATAATCATAGGTACGGCGACCGTTGACATTGATGGATAGATAGACCGACTTGTTGCCGTTGGCAAGTTCCTTGAAGCGGATTCTCACAGGCTCCTTGGTCTTGGAATTTCTCTTGCGCTCAGTCTCTGCAACGGCAATCTCTGTCTTCACCTTCTTTGTGGCAAGATACTCCTTGTATTTGTCCACGTTGGCATCTGGATCTTCTCCATGCGGCTTGTAGCCTCTTCTGCCGACACGCTTCTCAAAGGTTCCGTCCTTCAATGCCTTCATGCGTTCCTTGGCCTTTTTCTCAGCTTCTTTCCAGATTTCCTTGTGTTTCTCCTCGCTGTCATCCTTACGAAGGTAAAGACCAACTGACTCATAGGCACGTTGTCCCTTACCATAATATATATCAAGAAAGAGGGAACGGTCTCCATTGCGCATCTTGCGACTACGGACTATCACAGAACTGGTGTATTCCTCAACTTTCTCCACTTGGTTCAGCTCGTCAGAAGGATCCGTGAAAGTCTCTCCATTGACAACCTCTCGCATCTTGCGTTCTTTCAGACGCTCTGCGGTTTCCATGACCAAGGCATTATTCTGCTTGTCAGTCTCGGTAATCTCTGGGTTGATATAGAGCTTCAGAAACTCGTACTTACGCTCACCATTATAATATATGTCGAAGTATAGCGACTTGCTGCCGTTGGCAAGGTTCTTGAAACGAAGAGTGACAGCTTCACGCTTGTTGGGTCTGCCTCTATGTTTTTTGATTGTTCCATCTATGGCTCTGTCCTCACCGTCATCGTCAATAAACTTCCATTGGTGTCCTTCTCTGCCAGAAACAGCTCCGACGACTTCGTTTACCTCACTTTCCTTTCCATTGGCACTTTTGCCAGTTTTAGCACTTCCGACTTTCTCCTTCTTGCTTACTCGTGCAGTCTTCTTGCTTGAAGTTGTTGTAGAAGCAGGATGCTCCAAGGAAGCCTTCACTGTTTTCAACTTTCCCGACAAGATTTCTTGCACTCGTTGGTTCTTGATAGCTTCTGCCTTCTGCAAGGTCTCGGCATTGACAGCCTTAGCCTTGTCATCGTCCTCTGGAAGCAGATAAAGCTTCAAGAACTCATACGACCTCTTTCCTCTTTTGTAAGTGTCGAGATAAATCGACTTTGTGCCATTCGCCAAATCCTTGTAGCGTATGCGCACAGGTTCATTGTTACTTCTCATGTTACTTTGTTATTTATTCTACTTATTGTCATTTTGCGAGATTTGTTACTCACGGTGCAAAGATACGAAAAATAATTGGATTTGTTACCCAAAACAAGAACCAATTACGAACCATTAACTATAATAAATTATGAAATCAAATAGTAGAGTAACAAACAAATAACAAAATACACATCATGCCAAACACCTGCTATATGCTGCATATATTAGTATTTACGCACATTTTCTTATCTTTTTGAATGTTGCATGAGATTTGACGTTGTATTGGCGTTGTATCAGCGTTGCTCGTTTCGACTTATCGGGCAATGCGAGAAGCCTCACACAGTGGAACGAGTGACAGACTGGCTCCACGTTTCTTTTTTGTGTATGGGTGGTTAAACTTTTTTAAAGCACGAGGAGCCACGTGAGGAGGGTAGTTTAAGCATGCCATACAATGGATTCAGCTATGAATAGTGTTCTATCATAATTCCGACGTATATGCAATATAGTAGAAAAGGTTAAATATGAATCAAAATCGAGGCTGATTCGCTAGTATTTGCAATTTGGCAAGCAGGTGCGTTTTTGGCCTTTTGAAACAAATAATAAATGATAGTGAATTAAATAATAAGTAGTATATGAAAGTAGATGAAGATATATTAAAGAAAGATTTGCTCCAGTTGCTAAGTGAAATGGAACTCTTTGATTATTATCGAGGAAGCAAGAAACTTCATTTAAATAGTTTTTCTCTTAAGAGTGCAGAATTTAAGGAAGGACAGTATGCAAAT
>ERZ1032926.1-NODE-1-length-32133-cov-6.868134_pt1 | contig 32133 bp, 24 predicted proteins | sample MGYA00516955_ERZ1032926 | MGnify/ENA primary metagenome ERZ1032926 (study PRJEB33719, sample SAMN04262522) | wastewater metagenome | biome: rural village; feature: composting latrine chamber; material: composting feces with ash | place: El Salvador | collected... | reverse complement strand
AACACGAATTTAACTATTTGCCACCCTTACAGAGTCCATTTTTGAATAACAAGCAGTCATTCTTGCCGGTTGGATAATTTATTGGGAGGTAAAAATGTACGGTCGAATCCTCAGTTTGAAGCTCGTCCTGTTTAATTCTTGCGTACTCTGCTATAAGTCGTGTTTGTTCTGTCCACTCCTTTGTGCCCTCTTTCATCCTTCGTCTTGCAATTACGAGGTCTGTGAGAATCTGCTCCTTGGAAGTAGCTTTTGCCAACTCTTCAGGAGAAAGCTCATCGGCGCTCTCGTTCTTCGCTTTCTTGCCCTGCACCTCTGCGATTCTTGTCTGAACAGACTCCAGGGATTCAAGTTTATTCATTTCTCGCTCTAATGTATCTTTGGGCCAGTTGAACCCTTCCCCTTGAAAGGCAATAGCCCAACTGTCACGCATAGACATTCCTGAACCACGGAGGCTGGCGTAGATGTAATAGCGAGGGTCTTTCATCTTAAGAGCCTTTACCTTTTTGTAAATATCGACGGATAATGTGTATCCTTTTGTTTCTTCAATCATAATCTTATTTCTTTTTATCCTTGAATACAAATACGGTGTAACAACAACACGAAACGTGGAATGGAGGATATGGGTCTTTGAAAGAATGGATGCCAGCATCGGCTTCATTTTGGCAAATGTCGCACGGATAACTGCTTCCTCTCTTGACATAGAACCCGATAGCCTTGTTTTCCTGCCCATACTCCTGCTCTGCCTGTCCCCACGCCAAAGCAATCACCTGAGAAGCGTTTCTTACGATATTCTGATAGGCGTTCTTGTAGTAGCCCTTTCCGTAAGAAGGAACATCGATGTTGATATCCTTTCTCTTCGCCTTGGTGATGACTGATGTGTGATATGGGTCTTTATAGCCTGTGCGGATGGAAGACAGGAGCTGCTGGTCAGAATATCCCATCAAGGTTCCTGCCTTGATCATCCTCACGATGTCTTCAGCAAAGTTTCCGAGATAGACGGCGTTTCTTTCAGATGTCGTCTTTCCGTAGATGTCGCTGACGAGAAATGATTCTATGTTCTCGCTGTCAATCCCGAGAATCTTGCATGAAGCCTTGGAGTAGGCAGAGATGTAGCTGTTGATGCTCTCCTCTGCCTCAGCAGTAACATTCTTGGCGTAAGAGAGCAGGGCTGACTCGTTTGTGAGCCTGCCTGCACCTCTGTATCGCTTGCTTGCGGTAATTATCTTCTGTGTCGATTTCCAAAGGATGTCTGCAACATGATCCTCGCAGTTTCGGATTGCCTGCAAGCGCTTTCTGCTGTAATCGACAGAACGTTTTAACTCATTATCCATTTGCGTACCTCCATTTATAGCCGTAAGCGGAAGGCCGCTCTCCTCTACAACATCTGCTTATTCCTGGCAAAACGCCATCAACGCCTTTAATTGCAAAGCTCGCATCTCTTGCACTTTGATACGAATGCAATAGATTTCCACTCATATCGAAGCATAAAACTGCTTTCGCGCCAACGCCAATCATAGACTTGTCCGGTTCTAGCGAAAACTTTTCTCCATCGAATCTGTACACAAAACCTTCCGAAGTCTTCTGCTTGTGATTGCAGCATCTTCTTACAGTTTCGTATCGAAGTCCGGCTCTGATAATCTCTCTCTTGCCTTGAAAGCTTTGAATATAATTTCCTTCAAGGTCATACTGGTTTATAATTTCTGACTTTTCCGCCATTGCTTTTGATAATGATGCAGCACGTCTTTCCTGACATGTTCCATAGTTGGAATTGTACTTTCTTGTACACCATTCAAGATTTGATACAACGTTATTCATTTTATTTTCATCCTTATGGTTTATAACAGGAAATTTGTCTGGATTAGGAATAAAGGCTTCTGCAACCAGGCGATGAACTATCTCATTTCCTAATTTTCCATCAACCAGAGGTCTACAAGACAAGTATCCGTATGGCGTTTTCGTGAGCCTAAGGATTCTTGTTTGAGTTGTTGTTGTTCGGTTTCTGTATTCCTGATGTCTGGAACGTGAGAGCGATTTAACTCTGCCATAGCTGCTGACGGCATAATTACTATTAAGGCGCGGAATAATCTTCCATACCTCGCCTTCTAAATCTTCGAGCGACAACCATCGCTCAGAATTAACTTTTGGTATATTCATTAACTCGATATTTAAAAGTTACCCCGATAATTTAAAAGAGAGGAAGGGCTATCGAGTTACCCTTGTCGACAGGTAGCTACTCCTGTCTATCCTCTCTGCAAATATACAAAAAATATCGCATATCTATGCATTATGAATGTATTTTTATGCAATGTTTTTTAATGCTTATTATTCCAGTCGTCCCAATTATGTTCCGAGCCATCTTTTCTGTTTCCAAAATGGTCAGTGTCTACGGTTCGGGGGCGACCTTTTCCACGGCCAGTACGGATATTTCCCTTTCCTCCTTGGATGCCAGCAGTAGCTCTTTCCTCTTCAATGGCATTCTCGGTCTGATTGTCCTGCTTTTGAAGTTCGATGAGGAGATCCTGTTGCTGTTCATCTTTCTTTTCCCTCATTATGCGCTCGTATTCTGCCGTCTTTGGATACTCTGGACAGCGTTCTGAAGCTGTTTGTTTTGAGATAAAACCATTCTGTACAGCAGTCGCAAGATTGTTGATTTGCTCTTGGGAGTTGCTGTGTACATAGCATTTTATCCACGCGTTGATTGGAAGCCCAGACATTGTAGCGACGCAGTTTTCATCAGTACCGATACCGAACTGGCAGATGCGGAGAATCTTATCCAGGAATGGCTGCAACTCCTGAGCATCATTCATAGCCACCTCCAATGCAGGAGAATAGAGAAGCTTGATAGCCACACCTGGGAGGTCACCTGACTTCAGCTCAGGCGGCTTTACAGTGAATGACAGCTCATAGATGAGGTCGTACGACTTGTTGAGCTGTGTAGCAAAAGCATCGGACGCATCCGTGCCATTCAAGAACTCAGCCTTGCCATTGGTGTCGGTAATCATGATGGTCTTCGCAGAGCCAGTCATATCGTCGCCGGTTATAGAGATATCCTCGCCATCTCCAGTGAGCGTAAGGATAGGGAAAGCGTATGCCTTGTTATTCTCGCAGAGATACGAGAATGCCTCCTCATAGTCCTCGATGTTCTTCTGTACCATAAACCAACAAGGTCCGTTGTCGTTACGGGCATAGGCTACCGGCACGAACTGGAAGCCGTGGTCTTTCTCTTCGACAAGTGTATAGTCGTCGATTCCGAAAATCTTGGCAATCTTCGTCATTACCTCTTTTACCTTTCCAGACTTTACAGCCTTCTTGAAGCGGTAGAACTTCTGGCTATCCCAAGCCTCAACGTATTCTGTTTTCTCATTACCCTCATCGTCGTAGTCGTAGTACTTTCTCGCAAAGCACAAGAGGTCGCCAGTAAGTGAATCGAAGTGAGGGTACAGGATGTCTCCACGATCATAAGAAAGAGTTCGTGTACAGAATTTCTTCTTCTCGTCGAAGAAACCGACGATTGCACATTCTGCAACCTTCAGATATGAACTTACAGCCTCGAAGAAACGAATCTCCATATCGCGCATAAGCCAGCCCTTCTTGAATACATCGAGGGTCTTCTGATTCTCCTCGACCTTCTTCTCGTTCTCGTAGTCATCGCCATCAGCAAGCTCGAACTGAACATCGTTACCGGTCAGGTGCAGCAGATGCTTTGTGTGGATGAGCTGCTGGAACGCAAAGGCTGTGCGCTGAATCTTCTGGCAGTACCACCTGTTGTTCTCCGGGTTCAACTTCCAGACGTCCGGGTATTCCTTCTCGTCCATAATTCTATGTGCGGATGGATAATACTCACGCAGGAAGTCTGCCTGCGTCTTAATACGGCGATACATGGTATCTTCCGGCATTGTTCCGTCATAAGAGTCAGGAACAACGTCGCTTACAATCGAGTGCTTCATGTACCCCTCAGGAGTAAGCTCATAGAATGGCTTCCTTACGAGCAACTCCCTCACATTATTTACCTTGATAGCATCCATAATCCTTTTACCTTTTTATTTCTCTTTTTTGTTAAACTGAATATCATTACGTAGAACCAAGACTCAAAGAAGTCAGGCGAGTGTCCGACATACTTCTTGGCAATCTTCTTAGGTAATAGCTTGAATCCCCTATCATCGCTATTCTCGTCACGTCTGAGCATCTTGCGTTCCTTCTGAAGAATCTGTCTGAGAGGAACCTTATCGAATCCGTTTCCTGAATACTTTCTTTCAAGCAGTGATGAGTCGATGGAAATCTGTTTATCCTTAATCATCTTGTAGAATAGCCATGCGCACTGGGATTTCAAGTCCTTGTAGAGGTATTTGATACCTTCCTCTTCCTGGTGGTTTTTAGCAATAGGGGCTGCCTGGTTATTGAACGGAACGGCATCCTTGAAGAATCCCTTGAAGTACTGACCTATGCCCTGTAAATCGTAAGTGAAGTTGCATTCTTCGACTCCCCACTCTCTCAGCTTAGCCTCAACTACAGAAACAAGAGTCTTAGAGTCCAGCCTCATCACAACCAAGTCCTTGCAATTCCAACCTTCCCAAAGCCACATTACGAAGTTATCGCCGCCAGTGAACGCAATATCGGCAGAAGCTCTTCGTATTCCATCTCCTATCTGTTCTGCGTTGTCGTAGATTTCCTCAAGGTCTTCCATCTTGATCATGTCATCTCCGGCAGCTTTCCAGTTCCAGTTGGCTTCCAGGTCTCGCATACGCTGTTCCTCATCCTGCTGGGCAAGGTTGGCCAAATATGACACGTCGGTGGACATAAGCTTGATATTCTCTGAGAGGTCGGCACGTATGAACGTGGCAGACTTGATGAACATTTCGAGCTTTGTGTATCCAAGTTCCTCGTAGCTGTCCTTCCAGAGGCTATCGATGATGCCTTTACACTGCTCGTACACCTCTTCTCTCGTGTTTCCCCAGTAGATTGAGTCAGGCGTATCGCCATCCATGAAGCAGTAGCGGATAACTCCATCTCGCTCCGGTATAATGTAACCGTTTTCGTCAACCCACCAGTCAATGAACTTTCTTACCCATGATTCCGGGTCCGGGTTACAGGTAATCCAGAAGCGGTTTCGGATATGTGCTGCATTTCTGTTATTTGTCAAGAGGTATTTGAATTTCTTGTATGGGCACTGGGTACCCTCATCGATGCAGATGTATGCATATTGTCGTCCCTGGAATCGTGTCTTGAAGTCTTGATAGGATCCTGCGTAGTATGAGAATTTGAGCCATCCTCCGTTATCGAAGTTCCAGGTCATGTCGTTCTGCGACTTATTGTAAGTTCCAAATTGGGAGAACAATTTATAAGAGTCTGTCACCAAGGACTGCAAGTCGTCTTTTTCGTTACGAAGAATTGTTGCATGAAAATCTGGATTTTTGATATCCTTCAGAACTTCCATAAGGGATGAGAAGGATTTAGAATTGTGGGTGACAATAAAGTCTTCGACTACAAATAATGAGTCCGGGTTCTCAACAGCAATACAGCAGCAGTTTCTCTTGCCTACAGGTTTGCAGCTAACAATACTTCTTTTTAGCTCCTTCTTTCTGCAATCGAATCTAACCTCCCATTTCTTGTTTGACTTCCTCTTTACATAGCAAACAGAACCAAGGCTATCAACTAAATACTTGAAATCGAATGCTTTCTTCCTTGTCTTGAAAGTCTTCTTCCAGTATTTCCCAGAAAACCTACCCGATGTTTCGATGATACGTCTTAAAGATTCCGTTCTCTCAGCGACAGAGGATAAGCCGAACCTTTCATCAAACTCCACTGGCTTTACGCAAGGAATAGCGATATGGTAACCTTCATTGATATAACTGGCTATCTCGCAGGCAAGATGCGGCATAAACCTACTGTCTCCGTCGATGGACACATTCCAGATGTGGTCGTCTGAGCATACTACACTTGAACCGTCAGATAGTTCGATTTCATAGCAATCTCTATCCGGATAATCAATTCGGCCTAATACCCTGTGTCCCTTACCGTCATGTCCTATTACGGTGTCACCATATTTAAGATTCTTGATTTTAATGAATCCTTTAGTAGTCAGTACTCTTGTGTCTTCATCCAGTGGACCGCCTCGCGAGCCTCCAACTATCTTAATATCAGCATCAATAGACAGCATACGTTCCTGGCCGCCACGCTGAGCTATAATCTTCAGCTTGTCGGGATGCTTCTTGTCGGAGTCTCTTAATGATTGGATATACTCTTGAGTGTAAATAGGCTCTCCATTATCCAAATTTAATCCTGAAAGTACTTCTTTCTGCATAAAAATACAATTAATATTGCAAAAATATAAATTTTTCTTTGATAATTGCATAAATATACATATATTTGCAGCATAAAACAGTATATTTATACGTTATTTATGTGGAGGACCCACAATTAAGACAAAATTTAACCTAAAAAAGCATGACAAGAGAAGAACTCTTAGCATTGGTGAACAAGGAGGCAGATACCACCAAGTTCAAATCACTTAGCCAGAAAACCATCAATGAAGAACTTGATGATGTTTTGGAAGATTCCGGTGACGATGAGGCAGCAAATGCCAAGTTGGTTACCAAGTTAGCAAACCGCCTCAAGCGCATGGACGGAAACTTGCACAAGAATATCTCTGACGAGATCAAGAAGAGCAAGGAGGAAGCCGAGCGCAAGAAGAAGGAAGAGGAAGAGGAGCGCAAGCGTAAGGAGGGTAAAAAGGATGACGATCCTGACGGCAAATACTCCAAGCTGCTTGAGAAACTCGAAGCTCTCGAAAAGGCTAACGCAGAACGAGACAAGAAGGCTGCAAGGAAGGCAACCATCGAGTCGGTGAAGGCAGGTTTGAAGGACAAGTTCGACAAAGCAAACCTTGAAATGAAGAACTATTTCCTCAATGCTGCAATCGCAAAGCTTGAGATTCCAGACGAAGATGTCGATATCGACGACCTGGTTTCCAAGGCAGAGAAGATCTACACCGCAGAGTACAAGGAAGCTACCGGTGAAAACGGCATTCCAGCAAAGGGACAGCGGACATCAGGTGGCGGAAGCTCTACTGACGACGACAAGTTCATGGATGAGGTTGCCGAGCGTCGCAAGAAGAGATACGGCGGTGAAGACAAGAAGTAATTTCATGACAACAATTTTAAAAAGGTAAAAAGATTATGGACAACTCTTCTATTTCCTACATGAACCAGATGGCCACCAGCGGTATGTTGAACCACGGCGCGACCATTATTCAGACAGAAGGTAAGGTCGGCGGAACCCGATACGTGTTTGCCGGTCTTGAGGCACTTATCAAGAATGCCTTCGTTCACCCACCTATTGGTGGTAAGCTTATCAACCCATTCAAGGGCCAGGCTAAGATTTACGCCGGTGACTTGATTGAGCACGACCTTGGCTTCACATCAGGCAACGATGGTTCTGGTGCTACCATCAAGATTCTGAAGGCTTACGGTGTGGCAAAGGCTACCACTGCGGCTACAGACACAGACATCTACATCGTTCGCAACGGATTCGTTCACATTCCGTTCCCTGGTGACACCATCATGGTCGGCCAGAAGGACTTCAAGACAAAGGCAAAGGGTGTGACGGTTTCTGCCGTTGAGGCTACGACCGACGACACCGCAGGTGATGTTTGGAAGGTTACACTTTCTGCCGCTCTCGGCACATTGAAGGCTGGTGACGTGTTGGTTGAGGCTGCAAGCGCAGGCGACTCCGTATTGCCTATGGTGACCAACCCCAACTGCTTCGCTCCGAACGACAACGACTTCCCCTATTTCGATGCCGGCGGCGACAAGTACCACAAGCCTCGTACAAACATCAACTTCTGTATGTTGAATCCAGACTGCGTAATGTGGCTTGACCGTATGGGTCCTGTTCCTCCTGCCGTCAAGGCAATGAACAAGTCACTCTACCCAGCGTTCTGGCATATTTAACCTATTGTTTAACGTAAAAAGATTGATTCAGGATTATGGCAAAAATTGATATTGGTGTCGAGCAGCTTGCGAAGTTCTTCACAGGTAAGGGTAACAACACTTACCTTCAGAAGTTCATCAATCGTGACGGCGTACTGCGCTGTAACTACGGCTGGTATCTGACACAGGGTGACATCGATCCAAACCTCACCCCCACATCTAACAACGGTGATGCAACCTTCAAGGTTCGCACACGTACGTTGAACCCTGCAACCTTGATGAACGTCCGTGCTCCTCTCGGCGAGGGCTATCAGAACGACCACGAGGGTATTGAGTGGTATACCGCTTCCATCCCAGATTTCGCTGCTGACGGCTTCCGTGAGACTGCGACAGAGCGTTATCACAAGATGAAGCTTCTCCAGGATGAGTTCGGCAACGATGCAGACCTGGTTGATGCTTATCTCGACAAGGTTCAGGTATTGTATGACTCTCTTGACATGACTATGACCTACATGTCAGCCCAGTTGAGTTCTAAGGGTGTCATCGACTACTACAAGATTGGTCGCGGTATCCAGGAGCCTCTGTATGACGCAAAGGTTCCTGCAAAGAACTTCAAGAAGTCAGGCAAGCTTGCCTGGAGCGACCCAAACTGCGACTTACTTGAACAGATGCGTAAGTTTGAGGAGGATTGGCGCAATGAGAACATCGAGTATCGCAGTGTACCTCTCGTATGGCAGATGACCAAGAACGACTACAACAACGTATTCTTGAAGAACAAGCAGATTGCCGAGCTGTACAAGAGCTGGGCGAACGCTAACTTTGTGGCAGTATTGCAGAACTACGGTCCGAACAACGCAATGTTCCTGAAGTCTGTTGTTGACCTCAATGGTCTTTCTCCTATCGAGATTGTCGATGAGGTTGAGCACAACAAGCGCTTCGATGGAAGCGTTACCGAGATTCGTGGTTGGGCAGACGGAACAGTCGTTCTTCGCCCTGCTGGTAAGCCATTGCGTTTCATGCGCAAGGAGATTCTCGACAAGAAAATCTTCGATACCATCGGCAACAAGCTCATTGATGTGGCTTGGGCGCAGACCAACAACAAGCTTGGCTTGCTGCGTAACATGATTACTGCGAACGGTATGTACCAGGAGTTCAAAACAGACTTGTTCCTTGCTTCTGTTCCTGCTATGCTCGATGCTCCTTACCGTTGGATTATCGATATCACCCAGAAGGGTTAATTCTTTAACGTAATTAGATTGTATGGTTATGGAATCAGAGATGGAAGTTTACACTGCATACGACTACCTTATCAACAAGGTGAAGTTTGAGGTGTCAAAGAAGACCATGTTGGGAATCATGCTTACCCGCAGCATACAGCCGGAGTCGCTGATGTGTGACTGTGATGCTGACGTGCTGAGTTTAGCATACGCCGATACATTGAAGTGGTTTTGTCTTGGCCCAAGCAAGGTGAACAACACCTCTGATTCCGACAATGGTTGGACGCACACTGGAGGAGGATATGAGATTTCGGGCGATGATATCAGCGCAATGAAGGCGGAGGCTAATGCTATCTACCAAAAGCTTGAGCCCGACTCGATGCTCAAGAAAAAATCCACCTTCCGGTTGACCTCTCACGGAGTGAAGCGGGCGAATTATTCTCCTTGTGGAGGACCTCTCCCTCACATCATCAAATAAGGCGTATGGAAAAGGAAAACATCAGAAACCCAAGATACCCTCACATCATTAAGATCGTGAGGAAGGTCGTCGGAAAGGCCGACACTGATGACCCGTTCGCCGATGATGATGCTCCAGTTGGTGAGGACAAGGAAATCATTCTCTATAACGGTGAAGGCCGCAGTTATACGGACACTACCACTGTAGGCGATAAATATGTAGACCAGAACAAGAGGAAAGCATCGATTCCTGTCAGATATGACGAATGGGGTGCTGGCAGATGTCCTCTTGACGGAGATACCATTTACGCGACTATTGGCAACAATACAGAAGTAGGCATCGTAAAAGACTGCGAACCGGATAATAACAGGACTGTGGTTTACTGGGAATATATAAGAGTTTAGGCTATGGGGAGTTTGGCAGATCAGTTCGTGGATATAGAAAAGAAAATCCGTCAGATGGCTGTAGCAAAGATGCAGCAGAAGATGGATCATGCGGCTGAAATGACAATGAAAGCAGCTGACAAGTCTCGAAACTATAATGACGTAACCGGTAACTTGTACAAGTCAACCGCCATCGGTACATATTACAACGGCTCATTGCAGTCGATTCATTATGCTCCTGGCCCAGAGCCAACACGCCCCACCCTTGCAGAAGGAGAGAGATACAATCTTGACAGGTATTATCGCAGTTCGTTCTCCTTCAAAGACAGCGGACGTAGGCCTTATAAGGGTGAATATGGAGAAGGTGGACAGAACGGTCCTGCAACGGCAGAAGATGAACTCTTGTACAACGAACATGGCAAAGGAAAGTATGATTCCACTTGGCAAATGTTGCTTGTTGCCGGAGTTGATTATGCAAGATTCGTTGAGGCAAAAAAGGGTCACGATGTTATCACGTCGCTCAGAGATTATTTAGTAAGATACTTTAAGAAGGTGTGATTATGATAAGTATTAAGACATTATACTTCGATGTGGGCAACGCCATGAAAGGTGTGTGTGACAGGGTGTTCCCACGCAACCGCCCGAAGGCTGTTGACAAGAAGATAAACAGTTATATCGTTGTCTTCTTTCCATCTTCTATATACAACAACGAGATGAACTCTGACGGTGCGTATAACGACTACTCTACCACCCTACAGATAGAGGTGTATGTGAAGGACAAGGTTTCGGCAGACAATCCCAATACGCTTGATGTGACCATTGTGGACGAGAAGGTGAAGGCCGTCATGGATAAGTTCCCTATCTCTACGGAAAACATCATCGTGACAAATCCGATGGTAACCATGCAGACAGATGACGGAGACGGCTACTCTGTCACCATCATACAAGGACGATTGAGAACAAAATAAGTATTCAGGTATAACAATTTAAAATATTTTAGATTATGGCTATGACAACTATTGACAAGATGAAGGACATTTTCAATGGTCCTAAGACTTTGCTCTACTCAAAGGCTATCACAGACTTGAGCAAGGCTTCAGTTGACATCACACCAGAGATTGAGCTTCCTGTGGAGGTTGATTCTCTTAAGGCAACCATGGAGGATCCGACCATCAATCACTACAAGGTTATCGGCCTTGCTGGTGACTGGGCAACTACCGCAGAGCTCGGTGACTTCAACGTAGAGTTCGTTGTTCCTTCCAAGGCAAAGGACTTGTTGAAAATCATGTTCGGTGAGGATGCAATCACAGAGTTGACCAAGGTTACCTTGAAGGGTACTGGTGACGCGACACTCGATGCTACTACCGGTTTTGCCGGCGTTGCAGTTGAGCCAAAGAAGTTCAAGATCAAGGGTACTATCGTCATCGTTGACGACGAGAAGGAGAACCTTATGATCGTGACAAACATTGCCCTCTATGCAACGTTGCAGTGGGATGACACAGGTTCAAAGCCAGTTGCATTCAAGTTCGCCGGTTCTATCGAGGGTGCAGGCATGCGAAGCATCGCTTGGCTTACTAAGGCTCCAGCTCCTGGTATTGGCGGCTAATTAAAGAGAAGTCTATAGGTAATTAGATTCAGGATAACAACCGTTGGGCGGCAGGCTTATGATAACAGCCGTGCCGCCCTTCTTCATTTAATAGCATACAATCATGGCAGAAGAAAAGAAAATAGAGCAGCCTTCGGTGGACTTACAGGAGATGCTTGACAGCGTTATCGGTGATACACCGACGGAAGTAGTGTTCCGTGGCAAGAAACACCGTATAGGATGGCTCAGAAAGGGAACAATGAGAAGATGCACCCATATCAAGATAAAGGAGAAGAACGAATGGAAGCGCAACGTTAAGATTTGCGTCTGCATTCTCCTCAACAACATCTGGAAGATTCGATTCCTGTATTGGATCTACTGGCGTTGGCTCTACTACATCAAGGACGTAGACGTGGTAGAGGTACTGAAAGTTCTCGATGTTTCTAAAAAAAAAATTCCATCGAACGCATTCTCGCTGACTACCATATTAGCGACAGGGATGACGGACGTGATGATGACGATGACGAGGAGCGAAGTAAAAGCTATCCAAGCAGAACAAGCTGGGGAGCAGCCTTCTCGTTAGCGGAGAAGTTTGGTTTCCTATTTCAGCGTAAGTACTTCATCGCAGCCTACGACTACTGGTGGGGCTATTCATCGGCGCAGATCGACCTCATGGTGGCAGACCAGCCTCTCGTCGTCTATCCTAAGACCAAGAAGGAAAGCGGGCCGAAGAAGCATACGTTAAAGGAGATGGATGACCTCTATGACAGATGGATGGAGAAAAGGAAGAATAAGGGAAGCCTCGTTGGTAAGAATATAAATCTTATAGATTACTTAAACAATGAACTTTAACTTAAAAATATTCAGGATATGGCAGGTGGAAATTTAGGTGACTTGTGGTTCCAACTTGGTGTCAAGGATAATACCTCCAAGGAGTTGCAGAAAATCATTGACAAGCTTAAGACTGGGGATGATGCTGCGAACGCGCTTCTTCGCGCCCTCCAGGGATTCGGAACTAAGAAGTCCGGGTTCAAGGAGCAGGCAGAAAAAGCCAAAGAGTTTGCCGATGTTCTCAATGAGATAAACAGAAGGATTTCCAAACTCAAGAAAAACGACAAGAGCGATGAGGCTAAAGATTTGCAGATGGCGGTAAAAAACGCCCTCTCCTATCTCGATATGCTACAGAGAATCAACATAGAACGCAGTAAGATTTCGGAGTTGCGTTCACTTAACCCAAATGTTGATACCTCGAAGCTTAAGGAAGCAGAGTTGATGCTTGAGAATGTCAATAATCAGCTTTATAGATTACAGAATAAAGCACAAGGCGGCGGAGGTGGCGGCGTAGACTATGCAAACGTTTTGCAAGACTACGCTAAGGTTCTTCAAATGACGTTCCGTGATGTAAAGCAGATTACCGATCAATTCAAAAAAGAAAACCCTTTATCTGCCTTTTCGGGTGGAGCTGCAAAGGTTGAGGCTGATATATCAAGAGTAACTGAAAAGCTTGCCAAAATGCGAGACCTCATGGCAGAGGGTGCCTTGAAGGGTTACAATACTAATATGCTTGGTGGAAGTATCACCGAGCTTGACAAGATACTTGCCCGATTGCAGGCGGCATCTGGTAACAAATCAATCCTCACTGATGCTGCACAGATGAAGAACCTTCTTTCCGATGTTGCTGTAGAAATGACGAAAGCAACCGCAGCAACACAGGCATACGGGCGAGAGAAGGGAAAAGTCATTGCGCAGGAGAGAGTCGCAGCAGAAGAGTATGACCGTCAAAAACGTCAGAGAAACGCAGCAAAAAAAGCCCAGGACGATGAGTTAAAGAATATGTCGGACTACATCAAGCGCTATATGACGCTTGTTGAAGAGAAGAACAGGATTGCTGAGAAGGCAGGCATATCTCCGTTTTTCAAGAACGATCAGGGTCTGAAGAATATCAAGGCAGAGATAGATACATTGCTTGAGAGGCTTGGAAAGGTCAGAGGAGATATCGCTCTTTATCAGAATGCAATCGGAACCGGTACGAAGGAAGGTATCTCCTTCGGACAGCAGGGCTTGAAGGAAGCCAATGCTGAGGCGGAGAAACTGATGGGTACAATAACAGCTCTACAGAACGTTTACGATACTCTCCGTGTCAGCCAGGCAAATGTCAAAGACTTGATAGGTCAGACTCCTCAGAAGCAGAGACAGGACGACATTCAGAAAAGAATGTCTGAATATTACTCTAATCTCGAAAAGTCTTCAGCGAAGCAGGAAGCTCAGGCCGTAAGAGACGCTGTCAAGGCGAAGCGTGAAGATATTGCGGCCGAGAAACAGCGTCAGGCGGAGATTAAGAATGCAGAGCGCAGATATGATTCTCTCGGCAATAAAGTCCGCCAGCTTCGTTCAGAATACAGCAGAGGCATCTCTATCGGTGCAGATGTAAGCAAGGCAGAAGGTGAAATTAACAGACTCCTTGCTTTAATGAGAACCCTTAGAGATATCAGGGGAGAACTTTATTCAGGGAACTGGAAGAACAGCCTCGGTACGCTTGGCAATATGGGTAGCGGTCACGATACCACATTAGCTTCGAGGGTTCTTCAAGACCAGAAGGCAGTTAATCGCGAGGTCCAGAGAGGTGTTGAGCTTGAACAGAAGCGTCAGCAGGAGATAGCTCAGTCTGCCGCAAAGGCACGAAATGATCTTGCAGCAGCATTCGCCGGAGCCAACGCTGAAGCGAAGAAGATGCAGTCTATTGTCGGTGATATCAAGTCCATCTTCTTGCAAGGAGGTATTGTCTTTGGCGCGCAGCAATTCTTTAATTCAATCGTACAGACCGGTGGCGAGATTGTTCAGCAGCATGTAGCGTTGCGTTCTATCCTTGGAGATGTGCAGAAGGCTGACGAATTATTCGCTCAGACTCAGCAGCTTGCGTTGCAGTCTCCATTCAAGTTTGGAGAACTGAACAGAGATGTCAAGCAGTTGGCTGCATTCGGAGTAGAGGCAAACGACTTGTACGATACAACTAAGCGACTTGCGGATATAGCATCTGGTCTTGGCGTGGACTTCGGCCGATTGGGTCTTGCATTCGGTCAGGTTAAGGCTCGCTCTTGGCTCGATGGTAAGGAGTTGCGCCAGTTTGCTTACGCTGGTCTTCCTCTTTTGCAGAGAATCACTGAGCTTTATAACTCAGAAGGAAAGAACGGAAGGAACAATTATACCCAGGCAGATGTCAAGAAGATGATTTCCGGAAGACAGGTAAGCTTCGAGGATGTTCAGAAGGTACTGTGGAAAATGACAGACGAGGGCGGCCAGTTCTACAACATGCAGTTCGTTCTGTCCGAAACATTGCTTGGCCGATGGAATAAGCTCATTGATGCCTGGGACATTATGCTTGGAAAGTTCGCAGAAGGTAAGAGTGTTGTCGGAGGCACTTTCTCATTCCTTATTAATAGAACAACAGATTTGGTTTTGGCTTTGGATAAGGTCTCTAACGCAGCACTTGCATTCGGTGCTATGTATGCTTTGCGTAAGGGTGCGACAGCCATTGCTTCAAGAGTTGGTATAAGCAGTAACCTTGCAGCTTTGCGGGCTGAACAACAGGTAAAGCTAAGAACTTTCGCCGTAGAGCAGCAGCAAGCTCTCATTGAGGGTAAGATAACCCAGGAAAAAATGAGGCAGAATATTGCTGACTACCAGGGAATGCTGAATAGCAAGATTAATACCAGAAATGCTGTAGAGCAAGCTGCACTAGAGGGAAGACTTAGCGCGTTGAAGATGCAGAAAGCTTTCCGCAAGGGTCTAATATCCAAGGAGATGATCGAACAGCTTCGTCTTATGGGTATGATAAGCGCAAAGGAGTCCGAGCTTATAACTAAAGAAGGAACAAGGGCAAGAATGTCGCTTGCTGTTAACCAGGAAAAAGGAAAGCTTGGAGGATTCTTCTCAGGATGGAATATTGCAACACTTGGTATTACTATAGGAACAGCTCTGTATTCGGCATATAGTCAGTTCAAGGACAGCATCAAACAGGATACCGACAGGATAAACGAGACTGCAAAGACAACAGTAAAGACACTATCTGATACGTTATCGGAAGTTGGCAACAAAGGTACTGGCGAGACCCTTCAGCAACAGGTAGACAAGATGACAGATGTTCTTAAACAGAGCGGACTCTATACAGACTCCATTAAGGAACAGATAGATAGTACTGATGACCTTGGCAAGGAGTATGATATCTTAAAACAGAAAATCATTGACGCCAGGAATGAGAATAATTTCACTCCAAGCGAAGGAGAGAACTTCGCAAAGGCAAAGAAGGCAACTGGTGCTGGATTCGCAGGTGGAGCAAGCTGGTTCGGCCAATGGACTGGTATCGGTCAAGACGATATTGACGAGAATATAAACGACGTTGCAGGGAACCTTGCTCAACTCCAGATGAAGATGGAGAAATTCGGTGATTCTACCAAGTCTTCAATGGAAAAGGTTGCAAATTCTATCCTTGGTGCAAGGTCTGCCGGAATGACATTTGAGGAAAAAATAGCCGAGATATGCAGTTCGAGAGGTGTAAACGGATATTGGGAGACATTTGTCAAGAAGGTAAGTAACGGAAACAAAGATGTTGAAGATGATCTCCGTGGGTTGGAGGGCGACTTGGATGACTTTAGTGGAAACTTTGGTCAGATAGCTACCGACGATATTCCTAAATATCTCGAATATATGGCCAAGAGTAGGAATATGGACATGGTTGAGTTCTCAAGGTGGTGCAAACAGCACCCGGATAAGTTCAGAACCATGCTTGACCAAATGTTATCTGAGGCGAACAAGAAAGTTCCTGGTCTTGTAGCGAGACTTCAAAGCGTAGCTATGGCTATTTTGAACATAGGAAAAGCAAAGCCACAAGAAGGCAATACTGGTCCAAAAGTTTGGAAAAACCCTAACAAAGTAGGAACTATCGAAAGAAAAGCCTTCGACAAGCTACAAAAGGCAGGAAAACTTAAAGGAGGAACAGATGGTTTCTGGCAGAAGGAAATGGCCGAGTATCTCCACAATCTGAATGGAGGAAATAGTAACGGATGGACTTCATTCGGAGAGGCTGTAAGAAAGAGATATAAGGAGGTCCGTGACGAGAACGACAATGCAAAGAATGCAGGCGACAGACAACCATACGTAAGGGAGCAGCGAATGCTTGAAGCAATAGCGGCTCAGTCTGGAATAAGTCTTGATGTAGGCAAGAACAAGGTTACAGGTCACTTCGGGAAAGACAAAAACAAGAATGGTCGCGAAGAAGACGCTGAACTCAAACGCTTGCAGGAACGCCTCAGCAGCCTGAAGTCCGCAAGGCAGATGTACCAGAAGTACAAGAGCATAATGTCTGATGAAGAGGCAAAGAAGAAGACTTATAATCTCTTCCCAGAGGTTACCGGTCTTAATCTTGACGACTATCAGAAGGCGGTTCACTCTCTTCTTGATGGATTCAGTATAAACACCACAGAGAGAAAGAAGTTCCAGACTTCCATCTATCGTGAGGTTGCAGGGTGGCTCTTCGACGAGAAGGACAAGAAGGAGTACGAGAGAAAGGCAGCTGATTTCACGGAATTATTGAACAGGTTGTCGAGCCAATGGGACTTGTACAAAGAGTTGTTCAGTAAGACCGGTGATAAGAATTTCTCCAGTGCCGCATTCAGTAATCCAGGATATATCGATGACAAAGCAAAGGAGCTTATAGTCGAGTATAACAATAAGTTCGGAAAGGACTTCCAGAGAGAGAATGCGATGTCGATGTCCGATGGTGTTGCAAAGGAAACTCTTAAAGGCCCAGGTGAATATGAGGCGTGGAAGAAGATAGTTGACCTTCTTCGAAACAACTATACCAAGATTTTACAGGATGCCGCAGACATCATCGAGAAAACTGAAGATTATGAGGATAAAATCTTAAAGATAAGGGAGAGATACAAAGAGCTTATCAGCAAGACGAATGATTCTGGTATCAAGGCAAGGTACGAGATACAGAGAGACAAAGAGATTGGTCAGGTTAAGCTTGACAAGTTCAAAAACTCTTCTGATTATCTCAACTTCTACGGAGCCATCGTGTCTCTCGGTATGGATAAGGCTCAGGCTATCGGTGCAATAATCAGGCAGAATATCAATGAGGCTCTACAAAACGGAGCTATCGATGCGAGAGAGTACGCCAAGGAAATCAAGCAGCTTGATGAGCAGCTGTCAAAACTCGAAAAGTTGCGTCCTTCATTTCTAAATGGAGGACTTGAAGGTATCGTTAACGCCAAGAAAGAAAGAGCTAACGATAAGATAACTCTTGGAAGCAGCCAGTATAATAAGGCTAAAGAAGATTTAAATAAAGCCAAGATAAATGGCGACCTTGGTGGAATGACTGCTGCTGCAAATTCAAAAGCAGCTGGAGAAAAGATGATGGAAGGCGGCGAAAAACTCCTTAAAGGTGCAAGTAAAATGAGTAGCACCATAAGTATGATAGACACCATAATTCATGGAATAAATGATATCGTACAGGGAGCGAATGATACTTTCCAGGATATCAAGAGTACAGCATCCGCTCTTGGCGTAGATACAGAATCGGATGGATGGACAGACGCAAATAGTTTCTTTGAGGGCTTCTCGTCTTCTTCTGCATCCGCAACAAAAGCGTTTGAGAGCCTGAAGAGCGGAAATGTCGGTGGAGTTGTATCAGGTGTAGTTGGGTCTTTTACCGGTTGGATAAAGGCGTTTTCTGCCGGTCACGATGCAAAGCTCGACAGGCAGATAAAGCTCGCAGAGAGACAGCTGAATGAATTGAAGAACCTATCTAACAATATCAATTCTGTCATCGAAAAGACGCTCGGTGGAATCTATTCTTACGATAGGTCTTCAGATACAGCAAACAAGTTTAAAGAAGTTAAGAATGACTTTAAGGCTTGGGATGCTTTTTCTAAGACTTATACGGGCAAGGCTTTCTTCGGTGGCAAGAACTTGAGCCACTACAGCAAGGAGACCTATGATGCTGTGATGAAGACGGAGACGAATCCTTCCGCATACGCAGACCAGCTCGCCCTACTCCACGCTCAGGAAGACGAGTTGAGGAAGCAGAGGCAAGCCGAGGAGGACAAGAAAAAGACGGATAAGGATAAACTCGCTGACTACGACCAGCAAATCAAGGAGATGCAGTTGCAGATTAAGACGTTCGCACAGGACTTCCTTAAAGATGTTTACTCTATCGATATAAAGAGCTGGGGAAATCAGCTGACTGATACTGTTGTGAGCGCATGGACTAATGGGGAAGATGCGGTTGAGGCTTACAAGAATAAGGTCAAGGAAATGGTTCGCGAAGTTACGAAGAATATCGTATCTCAAAAAATCATGGAGAAGGCACTTGAAAAACCTCTGGAATGGCTTACGGGAATCCTTGACAAAAAGGGCAAACTTGACGAGACCGATATGGGTGATTTTGCAGACAAGCTCTACCAAGTTGGCGAAAATGTAGTTCCTCAGTTAACCGGTATATTCGATGCTCTAAAGAAAAAGGGACTTGATTTGAGAGAAAACGGAAGTTCCTCTTTGACCAATTCGATTAAGGGCATTAATGAGGAAGAAATCGGCCTTCTCGCATCGTACCTTAATTCAATCAGATTATATTGTGCAGAAGACAATGAGAATCTCAAGCAGTTAACAGAGTTAACTAAGTCGGCACTTCCAGAGATAAGCGTAATTGCCAAGTCTCAGCTTGTCGCTATGAATCAGCTTGTTACTCTTGCTGAGTACAGAAACAGCAAGCTTGATGATATGTATTCGTGGATGCGTTCTATAACCAAGGAAACTGGCGTAAAGAGTTTAAGAATCAGTTAAATCTAAAGAAATTATGTTTGAAAAGAAGAATTTATCAGACAAGATGAAGAAAGAAGCAGTTTCACTGGGCCTTTGCGCTCAGTGGACTGCCGAGTGGCACGACAACTCATCCAAGCATGAGATGGTCGAGAAGTTTGTTAAGGGCATCGACTTCTGTATCGGAAGAAACTGGCCTTCGACCAAGGATATGAAGAAGTACTTTGGTGATGTCATTCATGATCATGGTGTGTATGTTGACGAGAACGTTGACCTACAAAACCCAAAGATTGTCATCCTCAATGGAGAGTGTGTAGCAAACATCAACTATGACTGGATGGGCAGTGGAGAGATATACGCAAGGCACAACTCTTCACTTTACCTGAAGGTTAAGGGATTCTCCAGGGTGTTTGTCAATCTATTAGATGGTGCAGAGCTTCATGTTGAATGTGAAGATACCGCAAAGTGCTTCATTTACCAATACGGAGGAACAGTTGTGAAAGCTACCGGGCCAGTCAATATCAGGGATAGACACGATTTTAAGTTCAATTAACGCATATTTATACGTATATCTTTGTATATATATGCAATTAATTGTATATTTGCATCATAATAAGTGATTTTGAGTTATGAAAGATTATTTCAGAATTTATATGCAGAAGGAGGTTGATGGTGCCAAGGTAATGGACACTATAACCGATTTCGGTATGTACGTAAGCGAGAGTCCGTTCAAGCCATGTGACGCAGTGAAAGAACCCGTAAAGAGGAGCTGGTATGACGAGCATGGAGACGATGAATATATAGGCAAAGACGGCCTGTATATGGCAGCTTACGAAAACAAGGTAAAGTTCCTGTTTAAGGGAGAAGCTTATGGGGCGAACGAGAGATGCAGGAGCTTTGTAAATTATCTCCGAACAACAGGCATGATGAAGATGTACTGCGACTTCAATAAGATTGGCAGGCAGCACGTGAGACTGAAAAGCATAGACCCTGTGCTGTACAGGGACCCAGAGAATGAAGACTTATTGGTGATGAGTGTTACCTTTAAGTTTAATGACCCCGTGACAGACATTAAGCCAGTGATGGGCGCAGACGGAAACATAACGAACTTAACCTGATACAGACATGAGTAGGTGGAACATATATCATAAGGACGGAACAAAGCTTACGGACGTGAACGATGACGAGGTTGTCGTTCACGGATTGCAGTACTCAGACAAATGGATGGGAGACTGCTTCCTTACCATTGACTTCAAAAACAACGCTCCAATAGACTTTAAGATAGGCGACTACATCATATACAGAGGAGAGCGCTTCGAGTTGAACTATGAGCCAGGAAAAGACAAAAAATCAAGTCTAAACACATACGGAGAAGGCTTTGTGTATGACAGCGTAAAGTTCAATGCGTTGCAGGATGAGTTGTCGAGATCGGAGTTTCTCGACGTGGTTCTGAACGACAACGAGTTGCATTATACTGCCCTGCCAAAGTTTTCATTCTACGTAGAGTCGCTTGACGACCTTCTCGACAGGATACAAGCCAACCTTGACGAACAGATCGGCAAGGGTGTGTGGAAAGTGTACTCACGCAACAAGAAAAGGTCTTTGCAGAGAGGCTGTTCGGATGCGGACTGGACGAATGTTTATGGAGGAGGAACGTCTAAGAACGTTATCGAATCCAAGTCTATCACCGTTGACGGAAAGACCTGTTGGGAGGCCTTGGCCTTAGTAAACAGCGAGTGGGATGTAAACTTCATCGTAAGAGGTCGGAACGTGTACGTTGGAACGGCAGGCGTGCTCGCAAAAAATATCTTCAAGTACGGGCTTGGAAAAGGGTTAAGCGAGTTGATTCAAAATGCAGACTCAGAACAGCAAATCGTGACAAGGCTAAGAGCTTACGGTTCAGAAAAGAACCTCCCATCTCACTACTACGCAGACCTTGGCACAAAGTACTTCTGTAACATCACAGAGGTGAACACTGCAACAAGTTATCTGTCAGTGTATATCGACATGGAGTACATTGACAATTATTTCACCATCCCAAGAGTTTTCGTACCTAATGACGGGACGGGTAAAGAACAGACGTACGGATACGTCCTGAAGGTGACGTTTGACTTTCAGACGGTCATCACCTGTGTTGTGACAGCTTTGAGCAGCGGGCAGGCCGTAATGTTATACTCGGAAGTGAAGAACAACATGGAAGACAACGGAGACGAGCCGTCAAAAGAAAATCTTGACAGGTTTATCGCACAGGTAAACGCAGGAAACAGAAAGTTGTATATAACTGGCGGCCTGAATACTAAGGCAGTGCCATCGTCAATGAAGGAGTATGCAAAGAATCTGCCAAACAATATGTCTATCAACAGGCTGATGTTGCCAGGATTCCCCCATGTTTCGCTTAACGACTACTACAACTCGCTGAGTAAGGCAGACAAGGAATATGTAAACCCAACGGGCAAGGAGCACGTCTTTTCGACCAATCCATACAGGCCTTATATTGACTCTGTGAACATACAGCAGATTGGTCTGCGTTCAGCATCGCAATATTTTGATAACGATGACAAGACCAACGGTATCGTAGAGATATACCCTACAATCGAAGAAATGGTTATCGGTGGCGTGCGTGTGGATGAGATTGACGAGGGCGTTGCACCCGATGACAACGGAAGGTTTGAAGACGGACAGACTGTAAATAATGTTGACATCTACCTGAATCCGTCTATCGACTTCGACATCAACGACCTGAAGGACAGTGATTTCTCTATCGCTATGAAGGATGGCATGTGTGGAGGAAGAACCTTTAAGGTGGCATCATCGGTAAAAGAAAACGGAAGATGGAGGTTAACCATACAGAGAGTAAAGGACGATGCCTTGGAGCTGTGGTTCCCATATAAAGACTATCCTATCAGAAAAGGAGATCACTTTGTGCTGACAGGTATCACCCTACCCGACTCTTATGTGAACGCAGCCTCACTAAAACTTCTGAAATACGCCATTGCCTACATAGACAAGAATGACTACACAAGGTATGTGTACCAGCCAAAGGTGGACGAAGTGTTTATGGCCAGACAAAACGACCAAGCGACTGAAGATAAAACCGGAACAATCAAGAGCCTTCACGACACACTGAAGGCTGGCGACATCATGGAGTTTGACGATGACGACTTGCACATAGGAGGAAAGGTAACCATTGACCAGCTCGTCATAAGAGAAAACGAAGGAGGCATACCGACCTATGAGGTAACTCTGAGGAACGATGTAGAGGTCGGAACGATGGCTAAGATAAAGCAGCAGATTTCATCCCTTGAGGCTGGAAACGGAAAGGTAAGTAGCGAGACGTCAAAACAGATAACCGACTCGACTATCAATGAAGCTTCAAAACACTTTCTGTCGAAGCTAAAGGATGACACCGCACAAGGCGTGATTACCTTCATCAAAGGACTGGTGAGCGAGGCTTTAGTAAAGCTGAACAGAGGTGCTTACTTTGGTAAAGTCGGTGCGCTGATAGACGAGGCAGGACGGGCCATCTTGGAGTCGTTGCAGTCCATCGACTACGACAACGAAGCAGAGCAGGGTTTCGCTGTCAAGAAGGAGGAAAACGGAAAATATCACGCCTTTGTTACGAACCTCACCATCTGGGGAAAGGCTATCTTTAACCAACTGGATGTAAGAAAACTGTCGTATGCAGGCGGTAATGTGTACCTTTCTGGCTCAGGAAGCAAGATAGTGAAGGTTGTGCCTGTAACATGGGAAAGCGAGATCAGTGAATGGCACGAGACTACTGTAGATAAGTGTGAAGGCTGGCTCTGTTATCTTCTTGCTGACGATGGAACTACGGCTACAGAGAACCTGTGGAGAGAGGGCGACCAAGTGAGGTGTAGGACTATCGGCACTCTTGCTACGGGAACCATGAACGCAAGCAATAAGAGCTACTGGAGAACAATCCCTGAGCACGGCGTATCGAGTGTGAACGAGAAGATATATGACGAATATGACAATGAGCTGTATGGTGGGCAGATGTTCTCGTGGATAGTAATCGGCAAGCACTCTTTGTCGTTAGACTCGATGAATGAGGAGGAGTTTGCAACGGCAGAGATAGGTGGTATTCCTGAAGCAGGAGACACTATTGTGCTTGACGGACACAGAGCTGTTTCTATTGGAGGACAATGGGTAGACGACGACAGCAGAAAAGGTGTACTGATACTGGAGAGTACTGGCGAGAACACACCTCGCATCGTAGGCTTCAAGGGTGTGGACAGATATACACACGAGGGCAAGGAAGTGTTCGTCCTTTCACCTGACGGGTCGAGATTCTACAGCAATCTATTTGAATGGGTATCTCCAAGCGGTGACACCATGCACATGGTGAACTACAGAGGCGAGTGGAAGGCAGGAAACTATGCCTACTACGACCAAGTAAATCACAACAACGCACTGTGGACTTGTATCAATGAGAACGGAACAAGTCAAGAACCTTCGGACGCAAGCAGCGACTGGCAGAAAGTGCTGTCGGGAGAGAAAGGAGACAAAGGTGACAAAGGTGAAAAGGGAGACAGAGGTGACGAAGGACCACAAGGACCTAAAGGAGAAACAGGTGCGCAGGGTGAAACGGGCGCACAGGGACCACAGGGCGATAAAGGAGAAGATGGAGCAAAAGGAACAGACGGAGAGGATGCTATCTCTATCCTTGTAGAAGATGCTCCGCTCGTTTTTGACACAGATGACAATGGAATTGTACCTGTTAGCATATCAAAGGCTGCGAAGGTAAAGATAATGAAGGGTAACCTGAATATCTCTAATGAATGCAGCAATATTTACTCAAGGGATGATTTGTGCGTAAATTGCAAATGTGGTGCAATACAGAAGGATGGATATATCGAAGTATCTGTATCAGGCAGTAATATTGCAAAGAACGACGTGGTTATTGATGGTGTAAATCAAGGACAGGTTTCTGCAACATCAGGCTATGCGGTCGCACAATTTGTTTACGCTGGTGTTGTCTATTTTGCGCAAGTTCCATTCTCGGTAAACGTGTCGAAGTATATGGGTAGTGTAAAGGTTACGGCAAAGCAGTATCAGTCACAATTTAAGGCATTGGAGAACGACCTCAAAGAAAGCAATCCTACCGTTCTCAAAGCTTACACATCTACTATCAAGCAGGCGGCAAGAGAAATCTCACTCTCGGTGAGTGAAAAGTCTATTGGAAGAAGAAACCTTCTCGTGGGTAGCGCGTTTTTGCGTGAGGATAATAACTGTACTATATCCAAAGACGCAAGAATCGAAATAAATTCGGGCTATCAAGGTACGAATTGTATTCATGTCATTGACGCGACAGAAGCAGGAAATCCGCATTATGTGGGCGCATATTGGGACGGCTCACAAGGAGGAAGAAGCATCAAGATAGAAAAGGGTAAAAAATACACAATGTCATGCTTTTATAAGACCAATGATATTAACGGAGAGTTCTGGCTTGAAGCTATCTATACTGATAAGCAAGAAAATGCAACAAGAAAAGGACAAGCAAAGTATCTTTTACCAAATGGGCATACTGTTAAAAAGGTCAATGAATGGGAATTGTTTACAACGGTTGTAGATACAACAGATGCGGAATACGATTATATTGCATTCAACTTTTTGGAAGCATGTAATGTCATCGCAGGACAGATTAATGCGTGGATTTGCCGTCCGATGGTAGAAGAAGGTGATACTTACAACGGCTGGACGCTATCGCAAAACGATTATGACTATGTGGGAGGAAACCTTTTGGAGGACACGATGGCACTGACCAGATCGTCTGACAACAGCAATCTTCAGTTTGCCAGCGGACTGATTTTGTTTGGTAAATACGAAGGCTGCTACGGTATATTGTACAACAAAAACAACTCGGCAGAGTCTCAGTTCACAGAAGCCTTGCAATATAAATTTCCAACAATGCCTAATCTATCTGGGCAGGAGAGAATAGTGAAGAAGCAGGACTATGTATTCTCCTTCGTTGCCAAGGGCAGCGGGAATATCAACGTTTTTCTCTATGGAGACAGCGTTCATGCAAACGTATTTACAGAAACCTGCGAAGGAAACGTATATCCGGTCGGCTTGGCTGACGGATACACACAGCTCGCACTCACCTCGACCTATAAGCGGTACTGGGTGCATTGGCGAATAAATGACTATACTGGCGAGGGAGCAGAGGTAATCCCAGACAAGGTGCTGATACGTGTGCCAGGCGATACGGAGGCTTGGGTGACGAAGCCGAAGCTGGAGGAAGGTGCGCAGCTCACTGATTATACAGAGCGGAAGACCGACCTCATCGACAGAGCCACAGCCAAGGCCGCAGGACTGGAAATCACGGCAGATGGTGTGGAGCTGTATGGCAACAAGGTGAAGGTGAAGAACAACGGCAAGACGGCCGCAATGTTCACCGACGGAAAGCTCAATGCAGACTTGATAGATGCAGATACTATCAATGTGCACCACGTGTGGGCAAAGGATGGAAATAACCAAAACACCCTTGCGCACTTTGGTAACTACGGAATTATTGAAGCAAAAGACGAGGAAGGTAGGTCGTGTCCATTGTGGGTAGGTTCTTCCACTGCATCAAGTTCGCCATTCCGTGTTAGTAAGGACGGATATATGTATGCGGAAAAAGGCGCTTTTGGCATACGATACTACGAGGACGAAGAGAGCGGAGAGCAGAGGGCATACGGACGTTTTGAGATAACGGCAAACGGAATAGAAACAGGAGAAGTGTTCAAAGAAGACTCCATGTCGCTCACGGACACACGCTTTCATCTGATAAAGCAAAAAGGCAACAATGAAAAATTGTCGAACGACGCTATATTTCTTGATTCTCATGGCGACACCCTTCCTGTGCCAGGTCTTGGTGTGTATCTTAAGGCAAAGGTGAGAGTAGACGCATCAGGTGTTCTAAATAGTGAAAGCAATGTCTGCTATTACGCCAATGCAAAAAATGGTTTGCAAAATTACGCCATATACGGAAGTGGAGATATATCTCTTGATGGCAGTGTGTACGCATATAAGGCGACGATGGTAAACCTAAAGACGAAGAACGTGTTCCTCGACAACACAGGATCAATAGGAGTGACTACCTATAACGAACCGCAAACGATAGATTCGCTCACACTGCTGGTAAACTCGCAGAACGGACTTGCACTAACACTGCCAACGTTAGGGACGATAGAACAGATGTTGTTTGGCGTATATTCTGCACGGAGTAAGTTCTGCGTAAGGCTGACTATCATCATGGATGTTGGCAGTACGAGTATCAATCTAAGAGGAAGATGTTTGGCTAAAGACCATGCTGGTGTGGCGCAATGGAATCATGCTGATTTTCCGCTTATGTTTAACTGGAATGGAAACTACGCCTCTGATTTCGACATGGCGGAAGGTGACTCTTGTGAGTTCTTACTGACGTATGACCCCAACAAGAACTATAAAGCTGGTATTTTCGAGCAGCCGTATATCGCAAGAATTATTAATTTGCAGAATTAATATTAATCAAAATAGTATAGCTATATGAAGAAAATCGTTAAAGGTAACGACTTCACACTGAAGATACCAGTGATGAAGATGGTGGAGGGGCAACCACAGGCTTTCCCTCTGCCAGCCTGTACGGACCTGGTTGTACAGGTTTGCAATCAGTTCAAGCGCATCCCTCTTGCGTATGAAATTGACGTAAAGGAGGATAATGTGCTCCTGGCGAGAGTAGAGGGCGACAAGATGAGCCTCGGTACGTATGCCATCGAGGTGAAGGGTAAAATCTTCGGCAATGATTGGCGAAGCAACGAATATCCTCAATTTGCCATCGTTTCAAACAACGCCGACGCTGATACTGAGTTTGGTAAGACTGATGAGGGCGATAACAGCGTGGAGATGGATACAGCTATGGTTATCCTGCCTCCTTCCGTGGAATTGTCAGACCTCATTTCAGACACAAATGAGGCGTTAGGAAAGGTTGATGGTGCGGTAAGTAAGACAGATGAAGCCGTAAAAAAAGCCAACGATGCCGTAAGTCAGGTAAACGGAGCTCTGGAAAAAGTTCAAAACGTAGATATTGATATTGACGGCACAAACTTGAATATTACTCGTCCGAGTGGTGAGAAAAAGGAATTTGACCTCATGCAACTCAAAGGTGACAAGGGAGAGCGTGGAGAAAAGGGAGACAAAGGCGAAAAGGGCGATAAAGGTTTACAGGGAGAACGTGGTGAGCAAGGCTTGCAGGGTATTCAAGGCGAGCAAGGTATCAAGGGTGATACTGGAGCGCAGGGAGAACAAGGAATCCAAGGCGTTAAGGGAGACCCATTCACTTACGATGACTTTACAGAAGCAGAAATCAAGGAGTTACAGAAGCCAGCTATCGAGGCTGCTTCTAAGGCACAGGAGATATTAAAAAAGGCAGAGGCTGCAACGGCTGATGCAGAGAAAGTGGATGCTACCCTCGTTAACGATGTTCTGACCGTTACAAACCGTAATGGAGAGAACACATCATTGCAACTGGCAAGCTATGCCGAGGTGGGCGATGTGGTGAGCGAGGTGAAGCATCTGTCTGAAACGATGGGCGCTTACTCTGACAGACCTAATATTACTCTTGTTGCTAAAGAAACCAATAAAGCTATTAGTGCTGATGGAGTAAAAGTTGCAAAGACTGGTTGGGCTATTGCAGAGTTCACGGCAGAGAAAGGAAATATCTACCTTTTCAAGCCTAATGATGTAGATGGCGATGTCTGTATCTTTGCAGAAGAGATAACAAACATTGAGACACGTGGCATTGATTATACCTACACATACAATGCTGATGGAACTATAGAAACAGCAAAGGCAACTTATCTTGGAGCGACACATATCTATACTTTCAGCTATGCAGAAGATAAAAGCTATACCATTACAGACGAAGCAGGAGAAACAGTTGAAGCTCTGCCAATGACGTATGAAACTAAAGTGGGTTCATACTCTCCTTTGGTTCGCCTGAATGCTGATGCAGAACTCCCTATAGATGGATATTGTAGATATATGAGTCATTTCAAGGGAAACTCATCTATCAAGATAGTAGTATCATATAAAATTGATGCTGCCGACCTTGTTATGAAGGTGGTACGTGATGGCGTATTTGCCTCTATCTCTACTCAGCTTGGAAATCTTTCACAGAAGGAAGATGAAACAAGAAAGAAAATAGAGGAATATCATGGAAGCTATATAGAGTTAATGTGTAAGACTGACACAATAGTGATTGTAGATGGTAAGGAAGTTACAATTCCTGCAATGAAGAGAACTAAGGTTTATCCTAAAGTCTCATATAAACCTAAGATACTAACATTAGGAGCAGGTAAGGAAACAATGCCAACAATCCTCTTGGCAGATGTCTCACATCTTGACACATCAAACTTTACTAGTATGGACAGTATGTTCAGAAACTGCTATTTGCTTACTGAGCTAGATGTGTCCCACTTTGACACCAGCAAGGTTACTAGTATGAGCGATATGTTCAAAGGATGCTCATCATTAACTTCATTGAATGTATCTGGATTTGACACCAGCAAGGTGACTAATATGAAAAAAGTTTTTGGTGAAAGTGGAGTACAAAAACTAGACCTAAGAGGATGGAATGTTGAGAATGTTCTTACAATGCAGGAAATGTTCTTAAATTGTTATAGCCTAGCTACAATCAACTTAACAGAATGGAATGCTATAAAATGTACTAATATGGGAAATATGTTTAATGCATGTATTGCCATACAAAACATCTATGGACTTAGCACTTTGGTAAAGGCAGCTTGTCGGGAAATGCCTTCGTTTAATATGTTACCAGATATAGATTTGGATTTGAGTGGTTGGGACACTAGTGGACTAAAAAGATTTGATTTAGCGTTTTATGGGTCTTCATTAAAAACCATAGATTGCTCAGGTGATGGTTGGAATAACGTAAATGTATCTAATTGGTATAGATTCTTGGAAGGCGCTAAACAATTTAAGCTTGGTAAGAACTTCTTCAATATGCCCTTAATTGAGAGCATTACCATTACTTCATACGTTGCAAAAGAATATCTTGTTGAAGGAAGTTATGACAGAAAATCAAATGGATTGGTAGATTTGACATTAAACCTTCATAGTCAAATAAAAAACGAATTGACAGAATCTGACATTGCAACTATGACGGCAAAGGGATATGTCATTGCATAACTAAAAGATTAAGAATATGAATATAGAGGATATTAAGGGATTGGGACACATAAAGGTGTCCCATCTCAACAGTGGAGTTGTGAAGATAACCACGGAAGATGGCTATTGGCTATTAAGTGGACATACATTCTCAAAGGAATTGTATGCAAGAGTTGATTCTACCTTTCTTGACTACACAATAGTTACAAGTGAGGAGAAGAACAAGGCTGAAAATAGTAGTAAGTATGAAGGTAAAACCTTGGAAGAGGCTAAGGAAACCTGTTTGAATGAGATTGAAGAATATGATGTTTCCCCATCAGTAAACGGCTTTTATCTCAATGACACTCTTATTCCTTGGAGTAGTGATGATGGTAGCACTCTTAATAAAGATGTTAGGATGGGTCTGCGTCAGAATATCAAGGACAAGATTAGTCTTGGAGAGGAGAACATTGATATGTGGCTAGACGGCATGAAGATTACTCTTCCTTGTGAGAAAGCAGACGCATTCATGTGTAACTTGGAAAACTATGCCTATGAATGCTTCAATGTCACTGCTGCGCACAAAAAGGCAGTGGAAGATATGGTATCTGTGGAAGAGGTGGAGGCATTCGATGTTACTGCCGACTATCCAAAGCAACTTGAAATGAAGTTATAGAACGATTAAAAAAGTAAAAGATTATGTGGTTATTATCATTGATTTCTTTTCTCCTTCTTGGGGGATTTCTCTTGTTATCGGCGATGAGGTTTAGTGTTCCTTCGATGGTGAGTGACGTGTATTACCAGCTACAGGATTGCACGGGCAGCGAGGTAATTGGCGATAAGCGCAAGCGGAACTATGGATGGGTATTCACGGTCGTTATGGTTACGTGTGCGGTACTGATGATGGTGTGTATGCTCGACACAGGTAAGGGTGTTCAATTCCTTGCCTTTATAGGGTGCGGAGGTCTTATGTTCGTAGGACTTGCACCTAACTATCTGGATAGTGATGCACACCTAATACACAAAGGAGGAGCTATTGTAGCAGCCTTGGGCTGTATCGGGTGGTGCTTATCCGTTTACTGGGTGCCAACAGCAGTAATATCGTTTGTGTACCTCCTGCTTATCACAATAGATGACGAAAGAGAAGGCGGTATCTACGACACTGGTGTATCGGGATATCTGGCAGAGGTGGCAGGATTCTTGGATGTGTTTTTGACATACTGGATAACAGATTGATAGTAAAACGCCGTTGTTGGTAACAATAAGATGGTTTAGCAAAGTTTAACGCTAACAATTTGGCATTTTTTCTTGCGTTATTGCCACAAAAATGTAACTTTGCAACCATCTTATTTTGAATCTTAAAACCGAAAATTATGAATAAAGAAGACGAAGGCGACTTATTAAGGTGGTTGCAAGACAAAGACGTAAGTGAAGTGATAAACTTGCTGATGAAGCACGGAAATCGGTATAGCAGAAGGATTCTGAAGTTCTTTTGCTGGTTCTGCAAATATGTACCCATCACCATCATGTTATTGCATGCATACGGAATGTGGGATTTCTCGCAGCATCCAAGGGAAATGTTCATAACAAACAATGAGAATTTTCCATGCTATTTATTCATCTATTTTATGGTTTATATTTTACCTATGGTTTTGATATTAGCAAGCCGATTCTTTTTCCTTTGTTGGAGATATAGAATACCATTTTTCTACTTCTTCGGTATCAACGCTGCCCATATTGTAGAGTGGAGTTGGTATACTACTAAGGATATGGTAGATTCCTGCTTTACTGTTATGATTGTAACGGCGATGTTTTATCTATATGGGTTTGCAGATATGTTTATCAGTAAAACCAACTTAGGACGAAAAATCTGTGCATAATATGGGAAAGATACTAAATTATAAGTTGCTCGGCACGGCTTTGAAGTCGCTGAGCGATGCTTGCTTCAAGGCAGACGAGCAGCAACGAAATGGTGAGAAGGTCACTGCTTGCGGAATGAGCGACGAGGACTTTGATAGACTGTGTGATATTATTCCAGATATGCTCAACCCGATGATGAGCACCGACGAAGTCAAGGAGAAACTGCACGTTTCTGATGCCACCCTTAATAGAATGGTGGCAAGGGGTGATATTCCGAATGGCGAGTGCAAAAAGCGAGGTCACACCCGATATTTTAAGAAGTGGGATATTCTTCACTATATTAAGAGTAAGAGAAAATCATAACGTATTAGCCCTACGCAGCACGGTCAAGCGAGTATGTATGAGTATTATGGATTTTATGTTTCAGACTTTGATTATAGTAGCGATACTTGTAATCATTAATTGCACGTTCATTGCATACCTATACATTACGCATGAGTACGAGAAGACCGATAAGTTCTTCCTGGCTTGGGTAACGATGTCAACTATGGTATTGACAATGTGGTTCGGATTTGGACTGTATCTGTATTTTAATTGTTTCTTATAAGCTAAAGAGAGGTAAGTGATTGCCTCTCTTTTTGTTTTCAATCCTTTCCAATGTTTGCAAGATTGGAAAAGATTTTAATTCCCCCAATTTCGTGGGTTTTAAAAATACAATATTTCGATAAAATTATAT